>Ga0099827_10002168_pt1 | contig 10746 bp, 9 predicted proteins | sample CZO8metaG_FD_79339 | JGI IMG/M metagenome (GOLD analysis project Ga0099827, IMG submission 79339) | Vadose zone soil microbial communities from the Eel River Critical Zone Observatory, Northern California, USA - CZOApr15con1.8 metaG | ecosystem: Environmental > Terrestrial > Soil > Vadose zone ...
AGGGCACGCGCGCGGATTACGATTACGAGATCGTGATTTCGGGCAAGGTCGCCGCGATCGGCGGCCGTATGCTCGACGGCGCCGCGCGCGCCGTCATCAGTCTTTTCTTCCGTCAAATGATTGCTGCAACGGGCGTATCCGCCCGAGTCTCCTGGTGGCGACGGCTGCTACAAAAGAACCGAACGGAAAGTTGACGATTGCATCGGACCTAACGCGCCACGACACAAGCCTGTTTCGTCACCCCGGCCTGTTCGTCGCCGACATAGGCGTCAATCACGGCCGGCACGCGCTTGACTTCTTCCGGCGTTCCGCTCGCGATGCATTCGCCGAGGTTCAAAACGTGCACCCGGTCCGCCAGATCGCTCACCAGTTGCAGATCATGCTCGATCCACAGTATCGAAACCTTCCAGTCGAAGCGCAACCTTAAGATGAAGCGCGCAAGATCTTCCTTCTCGTCTCGCGTCAAGCCGCTGCCGGGCTCATCGAGCAAGAGGAGCTTCGGATCCGCGGCCATCGCACGGGCGAAGCCGACGATCTTTTGCTGCCCATAGGGAAGATCATGCGCGCGGACGTCGCGGAACGGCCAAAGCTCGAAAAAGTCGATCACCCGCTCGGCCGCTTCACGCTCGGCAATCTCGCGCCGGCGGGCGGGGCCGAAAAACACGGCAGCCCCGAGGACGCTGCCTCGGAAGCGGCTATCCCGCGCGACCAGCAGGTTTTCGAGCACCGTGAGCGAGGGGAAAAGCTCGAGATTCTGGAAGCTACGAGCAATGCCCATGCGGGCAATCTCTTCGGGCAGGCGTCCAACCAGATTCTCGCCGGCGAAGGCGATTCTGCCGGCCTGTGGACGATAGATCCCACTGATGCAGTTCAGAAGTGCGGTCTTGCCGGCACCATTCGGTCCGATGAGGGCCGTTACTTTTCCGCTCAGCGCGTCTAGCCGGACGTTTCGCAGAGCCTGCAATCCTCCGAAGCCCAATGAAACATCTTCGATTTCGAGAATTCGTTCCATGCGCCTAATGCCACCGGCGAATGCGGCGATATTGCTTTACGTCACGATAACCCCGTTCGCGCTCTTCCTTCTGACCGAGATAGAATTCCTTCACATCGCCGTGTCGGAGCAATTGCTCGCGCGAGCCGGCAAACGCGACCCGGCCGTTTTCGAGGACGTAGCCGTGGTCGGCAATTGAGAGAACGCCCGCGACGTCCTGATCGACGATCAAGACGGTCAGGGCGAGCTCGTTGTTGAGCAGCGCCAAGGTATCGAGCACTTGCCGGCGCATGAGCGGGGCAAGGCCGAGCGATGCTTCATCGACGATCAACAGACGCGGCCAGGACAACAGGCAGGCACCGATCGCCAGAATCTGTCGTTCGCCGCCCGATAGGAAAATCGCGTCCTGATTGGCGCGCTGCGCCAGCGGCTTAAAGAGATCGAAAATGTCATGAACCGTGAGGAACCGGCGGCACCGTCCCGGTTCCGCGCCGCTCGATCTAGCTCCGATTAGGGCAACCTCGAGATTCTCTCGCACCGTCAACGTATCAAAGACCTTGTCGCGCTCGGGGACCACGGCGATGCCCAGCCGCGCTGCCTGATACGGTCGCAAGCCCCGGATTGACATGCCGGCAAATCGCATCCGGCCGTCGGTGATCCGTACGTTCTCGGTCGGCAGAAATCCCGATATGGCGCGGATGGTGGTCGTCTTGCCGGCGCCATTCAGACCGACGAGGCCGACGACTTGTCCCTCCGCGACGGAGAACGACACGCCCTGGATGGCCCGGATCGCGTGCCCGTAAACCACCTCAAGCCCCTCGACTTCGAGCAACGGTGTCATCGCACGCTCCGGCTGGCGCTGCGATAGCGGAACGGCCAGTCCGTCGCGGCCGAGCGAACGCGGCGCCAGATTTCCGCAAGCCCACGCGGCTCAAAGAGGAGGAACGCAACGATAAGCCCGCCAAAGGCAATCTGATGGAGGCCCGCGAGAACATTTGCACGAACGTTGAGGTGAGCGATCAGAAAAATCTGATCCAAGACATAGGGCAGCAGGGTGATAAACACTGCGCCCAGGATCGAGCCGAGAACCGAGCCCACGCCGCCAATGATGATCATAGCCAAATACGCGATCGCAAGCCCCAAGTGATAGCTCTCGAACGAGACTGTGCCGACGTAATAGGCGGACAGCGCTCCTGCGAATGCGACCACCGCCGACGTCACGGCGAAGACTGAAACCTTGGCCCATCGTACCGGCACCCCTAGTGCTTCAGCGGCGACGTCGTGCTCACCGACCGCAATCCATCGGCGACCGATGAAGCTCCGCAGAAGATTGAGCGCGCCCAGCACGATCAGGGCCGCTATAGCGAGTAAGAAATAATACCAATCGGTTGGCGTCTGTAGTTCCATAAAACCAAGATTCGGCAGCGGCAAAATGATCCCGGAGGAATCGAGAAATACGGCCTGCACGAAGGAGAAGAAGGTTGTCACCGCAAAGTGCAGCACAAGCGTCGTGACGGCAACGTAAAGTACACGCAACCGCAGCGACAGAAGCGCAACCATGACTCCGACGATTCCGCCGGCTATCGCGGCGGCAGCAAGAGCAATCGGAAACGGAACGTTATAGGTGCGCTGCAGAAGGCCGGCAGCGAATGCCCCGATTCCGAGAAAGGCCGCCTGACCGAGCGAAACGAGGCGGGCATTTCCGGTGAGGATATTGAGCGCCACGGCGCCGATGATGGCGATCAGGCAGACATTTGCGAGGTGGATCCAGAAGACTGAAAAGAAGCGCGGCAAGGCCAGCAATGCGACCCCGCCGACAACAACGGCAAGCCATTGTGCGCGGCCACGGCACAACGCGAGCGTTCGGCCCATGCTGATGGGCAGCGAAGATGGAATTCTTGGCGACTGCGCGTGAGACATCATACGCGCCTGAACTCCTCGACCGTGCCGAACAATCCCCACGGTCGCACGATCAGGATCACCAACAAGATCATTACAGGCGCAATGAGAACATAGCGTGGATCGATGTACAGGGCCGTGAAGCTCTCTGTCAGCGCGACGATGAATGCCGCGAAAATAACGCCTTTGAGGCTGTCCATGCCCCCGATGAGACAAGCGATCAGCGCACTGATGCCAATCACGGTCGCAGACAAGGCGACGAATGCACGCTCGCCATGCAGGATTCCGGCAAGGCCTGCGGCCAGCACGCCGATGATCCAGCTAAGAGCGACCGTTCGATCGACATTGAGCCCGCGCTGTGCGCTCAGCATCACGCGTTCGGCCACCGCACGCATCTGCAGCCCGAGATTTGTCACGCGGTAGACGAGGCCGATCGCCGCAATCGACAGCCATGCGCCGATGGCCGCAACCACGTCGGTCGTTGGCAGTCGGAGAGAACCGATGGTGGTGAAGCCAGAAAGGCCAGCCGGGACGGCGATCATCCCGCCGCCGAACAGGACGATCATCAAACCGTTTAGAATCGTCGCGATGCCAACTGTGAGCATGAGGCCGACGTGCGGCGGCTCGCCCATGATGCGCCTGATCGTGAACCAGAAAATAGCCAAACCGAGCGCCATCGCTGATCCCATTCCAAGCGGAACAGCAATGGGAAAGGACAGCCCGTTTTCAATCGCAATGGCGACCACATAGCCGATGAAGATCGCCAGTTCGCCGCCTGCGAGGTTGAGAACGCGGCTCGTGCGATACACGAGCACGATGCCCATTCCCAGCAGAGCATAGATACCCCAGCTCGCGACGACCGTCAGAATGAACGATGCCACCACCTTCTCCGGTCGTTCGCGGCTGGGTCTGGTGTTATTGCTTGCGCAGCGTCGGCGTGGACGAAGCCTCAAGCCATTCCGATGCCGGGAGAAACTTCTTTTCCTTCGCATCGTACTGGAACACCCGCCACCAGGTGGTGCCGTAGTGATCCTTGGGCGTGAATTGCACGGGACCACCCATCAACGAGCCCATGTCCACCTTGATATTCTCGAGCACCGAATTGAGCTTGTCACCAGGACACGGATATCCGCATTGGCGTAGCGAGGCGTCCATCAGCTTTGCAAGAGCCCAACCCATGATTGTCGTCGTCGCGATCGGTGTTTTCTTGCCGTACTGTTGAGCTGCTGCGCGAATGTCAGCGAGCTCCTTGCCCGTGCTGTCCGGAGAAGCGAACCGGCTTACGATCTGCAGCTTGTCGAGTGAGCCGATACCCTGCAACGCATTGATGAGCGGCGCTTCGTTGAGCCCATGCGAGCCCATGAGGATTGGGCCACTGAATCCGGCGCCGCGCAGCGCCTTGATCAGTCCGACATTCTGGCCCGAACCGGCATGCGCCACGACGATCGTGGGATTCATCGACATCATGCGTTGCGCAATCGCCCCGAATTCCGTCACGGTCGGCGGAAACAGCACCGTTCCGGTCTCGAGACCTCCTGCTGCCGCGGCGCCTTCGGCAAACTGGCATGCGGCGACGCCGCCCGGCGCCTCGATGCTGTTGCAGATCATCTTGCCTTTGCCGTTCAGCATCGTCGCGGCGAGCTTGCCCGAAACCTCGCCCGCAACCTCGAACACGTGGCCGGCGGAATACGCGTAAGGCAAGGGGCTTGGCGGCAGCACTTCCTTGATTCCGCTGAACATGGCAGTCGCGGGTGTGCGATTGCGCGCAGCCGTTTGGTACACGGCGAGATGCGTGCGCGTCTGGCTCATGCCCCAGATGCTGTTGACGCCCACCGATGTTGCCAGCTCGAGCGCCATTGACGCGGCACGGGTCGCGTCGAGCTGATCGTCACGCACGGCGACCTGAACGGGAACACCATTGATGCCGCCCCGCCCGTTCAGGTCTTTCACATAGAATTCGAATCCTTCAACAATGGGACCATAATTGTCCTGCATCGGCCCGGACAGGTCCGCGAGATAGCCGATTTTATGGGCTCTTTCCTGCGCGCCCGCCGCTGACAGCGCGAGCGCAGCGCCCAGTGCCAGTGACACCGTGGCCAACCTTGATTTCTGTCTCATTGTCACCTTCCGCTCTGGTTATCCCCGTCGATCAGATACTGATGGCCTCTTTGAGATTGTCCTCGCCATACATCTCTTCGACGATTTGGCCGAACAGCTTATAGGCATGAGCCCGCTTCACCTTGCGCGTGGGGGTCGTATCGCCGTCCTCGGGAACGAGCTCCCTCGATAGGATCCTGAACTTCTTGACCTGCTCCACGCGCGCCAGACGCTGATTGAGTTGCTCGATTTCCTTGGCGATGAGCTGAACAACCCTTTCGTTCTGGGAGAGGCTCATATAGCCGGTATAGGGGATTTGACGCTGACGCGCCCATTGCGCGACATTCTCGAAATCGATTTCGATCAGCGCGCTGATGTATTTGCGCTGATCGCCAAAAACGATCACCTCGCTGATATACGGGCTGCAACGCAGCGCATTCTCGACGGCCGCAGGCGCAATGTTCTTTCCACCGCTCGTGATCAGGATGTCCTTTTTACGATCGACAATTCGGAACTCACCATCCTTACATACGGTCGCGATGTCGCCTGAGCGGACGTAGCCCTCGGGATCGAGGAGTGCCTTGCTTGCCGCTTCGTCGTTCCAATAGCCGACGACATTGCCCGGGCTGCGTAGACACAATTCTCCGTCTGCCGAAACGCGTATGTCGCATGCGGCCATCGGCCGGATTGCCGATTCCGGAGCAGGCCATTTGCCTGTTTGCGCGCCGATCCCTCCGGTCTCCGTCATTCCAAACATATCTCGGACCGGAATACCCCAGGCTTCAAGCGTCTCATGCACCACCGGCGGCAAAGGCGCACCGCCGGAGCAGGCGCCGATGGCGTAGGTCAACCCGATCTTGTGCAAAGCGGGCCAGAGAACCGTGACCCACAATGGCCAGTAGATGGCTTCGAGATACCAAGGGGCGGATCCCTGCTCCCAAATTCTGCGCGCTCGCTTGCGGCCGATAGAGGTGGCGAGCGCGAACGCGGCCCTTGCGAGGAAGCCAGCGCTGTCGACAGCGACCTGCACATGAGCAACGATCTTTTCCCAGGTGCGCGGGACGCCCATGACGTAGGTCGGGCGCACCTCGTTCATCACCCCCGGCAAGCTCTGGTTTGGTTCGCCGATATGCGGGACCATGCTGGCCAAGAGGGGAACATAAAGTGCAATCGCGCGGCCCATGCCGTGCGCTAAAGGCAATTGGCAAACGACGCGATGCGGACACTTCCGCATCTCGGGCATGACTTCGAGGAAGCTGAACCCAAACCCGATGATGTCAGCGCTCTGGGTACGATAGGCGCCCCTCGGATATCCCGTCGTGCCGGATGTGAAGATGATGGCACTCGTTTGATCGGCCCGGACCTGTGCCTCGAGCTCCGCGACTGTGGCAATGGAATCGGCGTCTTCACGTCCTTTTCGCAAGACCGAGCTGAACAACTCGATGCGGGCGTCGTCGTAAAGAAACAGCGCGCGCTCGTCGCAGATGATGATCTTGTCAACGAGAAATGCATTTTCCTTGGCTTCGGCATCGAGAAGACGATCGAGATGCTCCTGGTCCTCGGCGACGAAGATCCGTGCACCAGCCAATCGCAGCACATAGGCGACTTCTTCCGGAGAACTCGTCGGATAGACGCCGCAAGGAATCGCACCAATAAAGGTCGCTGCTAGATCAGCCACCAAATATTCGATGCACACATCGCCCATGATGGCCATGCGGGCGCCGGGCTTGAGCCCACATTGGATCAGCCCCGCGGCCGCCGTGCGGATTTCTTCACGATAAGCGGCCCAAGTGAGTTCCCGAAATACACCGCCGCGTTTATATCGCACCGCAACACTGTCGGGTTGTTCCCTAACGCGCTCAGCAAACAGCTCCGGAATCGAAGAGTTCCGGAGCCTTTGCAGCGCCGTCTGTAGCTCCGGAAGGGACTTGCCCGTCAGGTTCATAGCACCCCACTCGCCGCCTTTCCCGGCATTAAAATACATCATGTATTTTTATTGGCAAGGCTGCAACGCCCAGACGTGGCGAACCAGTACCGCACGCTCAGCTTCGAAGTGCTAGCAAAAGGCCAGGCCGCGCTCGATGCCCACGTGCAATCGGAGAGCGCGAAATGGGGCAAGGTTTATTCGCGAGCGCGGCATCAAACTACGCAGTGAGCGCCCGCGTTCGGCTCATTTCTCACCTTTGTCCGCGAGCGCTGCGGCTTCGACCACCGGCACAATATGCAATGGGCTCGCATCTTGTCTCATGTATCGATAAGCCGTCTCGTTCGGAGGCTATTCGCTGGTTGATTGGAAAGGGACTTCATGCCGAAATGAAAGCGCGCGAAATAAGAGCGCGCACGAAATGACATCTGCGTATTTGTACCGGCCTAAGAGGACTAGCAGGTCCGGCACAGTACCAAGATCGCGCCCACCGGCGCGGGCTGTTCGCCCGTCCGATCGGCGCTAAAACGACCTCTTGGGTCGCTGCGGGCGCGCCGAATCTAGAACTGCGTTCTAGTAATCAGAGGCCCCAATCCTCAACAACATCGGTTTTCAACGGTCTCTTTCTTGGCCGCATTAATTGACCGAGAGTTGGGAAGATCATGGGAAATGAAAATGGCCGGTGCAGGCGTTGCAGTGCCGCTCCGGCCCCGGAACCACGAAGAAGACAGATTGGAGCTGTCATAAAAGCCGCCCGAGCCGGACACCAAGTGCTCGATCAGCCTGCCGTCCGGCCGATGCCGCTGCGCGCCCCCAGGCGCAGGCGCAGGCGATGCGGTGCCGCAGGCGCAGCCGACGCAGCACCTGCGGGGCGAGAGAAAGCCCCTTCGCTGCCGACTCGCGCGTTTTCCGTTAGATTCCAGGACTCAATTTGAGCAGTCGGTCGGCATTCCCATGCGCGACTTTCGCGAGGTCCGCCGGTGCAAGCGGAAGCCTTTCCAGCAAGGCCCGACCATCATCGTTACTGGAATAGGGATAGTCGACCGAAAACATGAGCCGATCGATTCCGAATGTCGACAGAGCTGCCATGAATGGCGGAATCGTGAAGAAGCCCGCTGTGGTGATATAGACCTGATCGACGATGGTCTGCGATAGGCCGCGTCGCAAGTGCGACAGGTCGGACCCGAACGACTGTTCGCAGCGCGCCAACATCGTCGGCAGGCCCTCGCCCATATGGCCGATGATCAACTTGAGTCTTGGGTATTGGTCCAATGTTGCCGATACCGCCAAGCGCATGATGTGAACGGCGGTCTCGTAATGCCAGCCCCAGCCGAAGGTGGCGAGCCCAAAGTTGATCTGCGGCGAGAAGCCTTCGTAATAAGCCTTGCGCACGGCCTCGCACGGCATGCCGGGGTGGACGTAGATCGGAACATCGAGCTGCTCAGCCCGACGCAACACCGGCGCAAATCGGCGATCGTCGAGGAATGCCCCTTTGATGGTGCCACTGATCAGAGCGCCCTTGAAGCCGAACTCCCTCACGGTGCGCTCAAGCTCGTCCGCCGCAGCCTCCGGGACGTTCATCGGCAGGTGCGCGAAGGCGGCAAAGCGATCGGGATACTGGGCGATCTCTCGATGGGCGGTGTCGTTGAAGTCGCGGGCAAACGCGACTGCTTCCGCCCCGTCGAACATGTCGGCGCTCGGGCCCATGTGATTGCCGGCCTTCGACACCACCTGCACGGTGATGCCTGCCCGATCCATGTCTCCCAACCGGACCGCGCCCAGATCCTTTATCTTCTCGGCGATCCTGCGGACGACGAGTGGCATGGCCTCATTATCGGCAACGCTGGCATGGCCTGGAACCGATAGGCGGGCACGGCCTTGCACTAATGGAAGGCTGAAATGCTCCTCCAAGGCAACAATGCGCATCTGAGCCCCCCTCGCCGGGTCGAAGATGCCGGTGGGCGCGGCAAGATTGCCGCTATCGCGCTTTTGGCAGCTGCCGATCCAGCTCCAGCACATCCTTGTATTCGTTCATCAACCGCTCGCGTGCGACCGCGGGGTTTTCGTACTGGGCGAAAAGGCCGATGTTCTCAATCTTCGCTTCAACAGCCGGGTCCTTCATGGTCTCCGCTAAAGCGTTAACGAGCACATTGAGAGCAGCCTCGGGGGTGGCCTTGGGCGCATAAAGCCCCAGCACGAGGTTGAATGCCTTAACTGGGACGCCGACCTCGCCGAGCGTTGGAACATCCGGCAGCGGCAAAAGTCGCTTCGCCGCCGTGGTTAGCAGCGGACGCAGCTTTTTTTCCTGCAGCATGGCCGCGGCAGTACTGCTGTATGGAACCATCCCGATGTCGACGTGCTTGCCAAGGATCGCAACGGTCATTTGCGCGCCTCCGGCAAATGGTACCGAGGTGATGTCCAGCTTGAACGCGTGCTTGACCGATTCCATGCTCAGCGACGAGACCGTCCCGACGCCCGCCGATCCATAGGTCAGCTTGCCCGGATTTTTGTAGGCGAATTCGACCAGCTCCTGGAGCGTCTTCCACGGCGCGTCGGGATGGACGGCGAGCACGCTGACGTCGGTCGCGTAGTTGCCGATGAGGGCAAAGCTATCGAGGCTATAGGGAACCGTCGAACCGGAAATGTGAACGACCGTGAAGGTCGAATTGATGCCGGCGGCGATGGTGTATCCATTCGCTGCCGCGGTCGCGACGCTGTTCATGCCGACGATGCCGCTCGCGCCAGGACGATTCACGAGGACCAGCGGCACGCCAAGCGCAGCCGCCAGCCGCGCCTCGATCATTCTGATGCCGGTATCGACCGGCCCTCCGGGCGTGGCAGGCACCACGACCTGTATGGGACGCGCCGGAAAGTCTTCCTGTTCCCGGGCCATGCCGTCCGCAGTTACGATCAGAGCAACAGCGGCGCAAACCAACGAACAGATTGAAAACGGTCGCTCCATCGCGCAGCCCTTCCTTTCACCGATCTTTTCGGCCGCTGGTTCCGATCCAGCCATTCTGGGAAATATCGAAGACTACTCCGTCAGGATCCTTGAATTTGCGCTCGAAGTTGCCGTGGCGTTCGTCACCCAGATCGAAGAAGAACTTGCCGCCCGCCGCCTCGATGCGCTTCTGCGTGTCGGCCAGATCGTCGACCTGGAAGCCAAAGTGATTTGCCCCGATGGCCTTGGTGGGGTCGCCCTTGATGTCGTTGCCCTTGCTGCCGGAGAAATTAAGCAGCGCGAGATTGATGACGCCATCGCTCAAGTAGATCGCCGACCCGATCTCGATATCTTCACGGCCGACGCGTTTGAGATCGAAGACGCTCTCGTAGAATTTCGCTGATTTTTCGAGGTCGCCGACGCAAACAGCAAAGTGACGCAACTGAGCCATGACGGTTCTCCTTGTTGGTCGGCATTCGCAGCGAGTTCATTGCGCTCCATGAAGCACGGTTGACCGCTAGACCAGATTCGATAGTGTAAATCGAATACAAAATCCAGGGGACGCCGATATCAATGGGATTTCGGTTGCACGAGAAAGCGTCGCGTAATGCGACGATTGAGAGCGTCATTGCATAGCACCGATCCTTGTGAGGTGACGGAGGCGTCTACGTGAGCGGCTTTGGCATCGGGGCAAGCCTGCCGCGCCTGGAGGATGCCCGCTTTCTCGAGGGGCGTGGCCAATTCTGCGCCGATGTCGCGCTGCCCGGCATGCTGCATGCTGCGTTTGTGCGAAGCCCGCACGCCCATGCGCGCATCCTCGCGATCCGCAAGCCGGTGGGATGCGAAGAGCAGGTGTTTTGTGCCGCCGACCTTGCAGGCGTCGGAAGGATCCGA
>Ga0099827_10002173_pt1 | contig 10737 bp, 8 predicted proteins | sample CZO8metaG_FD_79339 | JGI IMG/M metagenome (GOLD analysis project Ga0099827, IMG submission 79339) | Vadose zone soil microbial communities from the Eel River Critical Zone Observatory, Northern California, USA - CZOApr15con1.8 metaG | ecosystem: Environmental > Terrestrial > Soil > Vadose zone ...
ACCTACCCGGAGGTTGTGGCGCACCGAGCCGGCACGCGCCTAAAGCCGAAGCCTCAGGCTCCCTCCCTATTTGGTCTTGCTCCGTGTGGGGTTTGCCCTGCCCATCGCATTACTGCGACAGCGGTGCGCTCTTACCGCACCTTTTCACCCTTACCTCGATGCTGCCATCGGGGCGGTATGTTTTCTGTGGCACTTTCCGTCAACCGGGCTTGAACCTGGTTTCCCGGACGTTATCCGGCACACTGCTCTGCGGAGTTCGGACTTTCCTCCCGCGCCTTCCGAAGATGACACGAGCGACCGTCCGGTCCGGCTGCCAACGATTCATTATATGGGAAAGCAGTCTTCGGTCGTCAGGCGTCAGTCCTCGGGCGTGGGGTGCGCGCTTGCTCTGCTAGACTGATTGGCGGCCATACCGTGCTCCGGGTAGAGGTCCTGACGACTGATGACCGACGACTGTCCCCATGACAACCCTCGAAGCCATGCGTATCGCGCTGCTCTCGCTTTGGGCGAACAAGCTTCGGTCGGCCCTGACACTGCTCGGAGTGGTGATTGGCGTCGCTGCAGTGATTGCCGTGGTCACCTTTGTGAACGGAATCAACGGCTACGTGGCGGAGAAGATCTTTAATCTGGGCGCTGATGTTTTCATTATCAGCAAAGTTACTCCGGTCGTCACCAACGTGGACCAGCTTCTCGAGGGCCAGAAGCGCAAGGATCTGACCATGGAGGACTACCACGGCGTGCTGGAGTCCTGCAAGCATTGCGCCATGATTGGCGCTTCCACCATTAACACCAGCGGCCACGTAAGATATGGGGAGGAATCCATCAGCGACACATGGATCCGGGGATTGACGCCCTCAATGGCGCCGATTCTCGATCTCGACCTCACCTCTGGCCGCATGGTCAACGAGAACGATGAGGAGAACCGTTCGCAGGTGGGGGTGATCGGCACCGACGTCGTGGATAATCTTTTCCCCACCGTGGATCCCCTAGGCAAGGAGATACGAGTCGAGGGCGAAGTGTATCGCGTGATCGGTGTGGGAAAAAAGCAGGGAACTACGCTCGGCCAGAGCCGCGATAACTACGTAGCCATCCCGATCACTACTTATCTGAAGCAATTCGGGTCGCACACCAGCGTCCGCATTTCTGGCAAGGCGAATGGCGTAGGCACGGAGCTGGAAGCCGCGATTGATGAGGCCCGCGCCGTCCTGCGGGCCAGGCGCCATGATCTTCCCGGACGTCCTGACAGCTTTGCCGCCGAGACCAACGCCAGCTTTCTGAGCATCTGGTCAAACCTGAGCGGAACATTCTTCATCGCGATGATCGCCATTGCGGCGATTTCGTTGGTCGTGGGCGGCATCGTGATTATGAACATCATGCTGGTTTCGGTGACCGAACGCACGCGCGAGATTGGCATACGCAAAGCGATGGGAGCGCGCCGCCAGGATGTGATGCTGCAGTTCCTGATCGAGTCCGGAACCATGGCGCTGGTAGGGGGTTTGCTGGGAGTGCTCTTCGGAATTGTCTTCGCCAAGGGCATCACTGCGATTATCGGCATGCCCTCGGAAATCAAACTGTGGGCGGTCGGAGCCGGCCTGCTGGTGTCCGCCAGCGTGGGCGTGTTCTTTGGCGTGTATCCAGCGAAGAGGGCGGCTAGGCTGGAACCAATCGCCGCGCTGAGATTTGAGCTGTGAAAGATTGAGCAATTGAGCAATTGGGTAATTTGAAACCGCCCGGTTTGACAATTGCCCCAATTACAAAATTACTCAATTACTAAATTTCCATGCTGCGTAGACGCGATTACGGCGAAGTCGTCCAGATGGCGCTGGACACCATCCGCACCAACAAGATGCGGTCGGCACTCACAGTGCTCGGCATCGTCATTGGTGTCGCCGTCGTGATCGGCATTTCCTCGGTGGTGCGCGGCCTGAACGACAATGTCAGCCAGGTCATCAGCAGCCTGGGCTCGAACATCGTCTTCGCTTACCACCAGCCCTTGACGTTCGGCCGGCCCACGGAAGAGATACGTACGCGCAAGGAATTGACTTTCGATGACTTTGAAGCGGTACAACAATTGCCTCATGCCAAGATCGCGACCACTGGCATGCGTTATTTCCGGCAGGAATTTGGCACCGGCACTTACGAAGTCAAATATAACGGCCGCAAAGTCAAAAACGTCGTCCTCGAGGGAGATACTGGCACTTGGAAGGATGTGTTTGATCTCGACGTCGCCTCCGGACGTTGGATGAATGAGACGGACGAAGAGCATCACTCCCCGGTCATCATCCTGGGCTCGGATACCGCCGAAGAGCTGTTCCCGACCGAGGCACCCTTGGGTAAGGAAATCAATATTGACGGGCAACTGTTTACAGTGATTGGAGTCGCAGCCAAGCGCAAGAGCGTGTTCGCCGGAGGCAAAAATCCGGATGACAATATCGTCTACTTTCCCCTTAGTACGTTCCGTAAACTGCATCCCGAGCTCAAACAATACTGGATCAGCGTCAAGGCTACTTCGCACGACGACATGCCTAAGCTCATTGACGAGATTCGCGAGCTCTTGCGCCGCCGTCGCAAAGTGCCATCCAACAAGCCCGACAACTTCGCCGTATTCACCCAGGATTCTCTTTCCGATGTGTGGAACCAGGTCACCGGCGCCGTGTTTATCTTCATGTTCGCCGTTTCGAGCGTTGGATTGATCGTGGGCGGTGTCGGGGTGATGAACATCATGCTGGTTTCGGTGACCGAACGGACGCGGGAGATCGGGGTACGCAAGGCCATCGGCGCGCGTAAACGCGACATCCTGCTGCAGTTCACCTTGGAAGCCATCACCCTGACCGCGATGGGCGGCCTGCTCGGGGTATTGTTGGGAGCGATCATTACCTGGACCATTCCGGCGATCTGGAGCTCGCTGCCGGCGCGCATGTCCCTTTTCTGGGCCACTTTTGGATTAGGCGCAGCCGTCGCCGAAGGTCTGCTGTTTGGCATTTATCCAGCGTGGAAGGCCGCGAATCTCGATCCGATAGAATCGTTGCGCTACGAGTAGACTACTTCCATCGGCATGATTCACCACCTCCTGCGGATCATTGAGATTGTCGCCCTTCTGGGAGCAATTGCGAGCATGGCCTATTACGGGCTCTGCCTGTGGAGCGCGGTTGATTTTCTGCGCCAGCGAAAAGCGGCAGGCGAGGGCGCCCGCCCCACATCGTTCTTGCCGGTTTCCATCCTCAAGCCGCTGAAGGGTACTGATCCTGAGATGTATGAGAGTCTCAGAGGTCATTGCCTGCAGGACTATCCCGAATACGAAATCATTTTTGGGGTTAACGATCCCACCGACCCTTCCCGGCACCTGGTCGAGCGCCTGAAGTCAGAGTTCCCGCAACTCTCGATTCGCTGGATGGTCTGTGCGAAAAACCTGGGTGCCAACATCAAGGTGAGCAATCTGACGCAGATGCTGGTGGAGGCAAAGTATGACCGCGTCCTCGTGAACGACAGCGATATTCGCGTCCCGCTTGATTACCTGCGGCGGGTTATGGCTCCTCTGGCTGATCCTCAAGTAGGTTTGGTGACATGTCTCTATCGCGGCGTGCCCGGTCGCACCTTGGGATCACGCCTGGAGTCGATTGGCATCAGCACGGATTTTTCCGCTGGCGTGCTGGCCGCGCGCACCCTCGAAGGCGGCATCCACTTTGGACTCGGTTCGACGCTCGCCTTCCGTAGGTCTGATCTTGCGGCCATCGGCGGTTTCGAGGCGTTGGTGGATTATCTGGCGGACGACTATGAAATTGGCCGGCGCATGGCCAAACGGGGGCTGAGAGTACGGCTGTCCGATGTGGTAGTCGAGACTTATCTTCCAGCCTATACGCTGCGCCAGTTTGTGGACCATCAACTGCGCTGGGGCCGCACCGTCCGCGACGCCCGTGGCTGGGGCTATCTGGGGTTGGTGCTGACCTTCGGCGTACCCTGGGCGCTGTTGTCCGGGTTGCTAAGCCTGTCGCTGAGTCGCGGTATTCTCGCTGCCTGGGCTCCTCTGGTTGCGGTTATCGGCTTGCGGGTGGCAGTCGCAATGCTCGTGGGATGGTCGGTTGTGCGGGATCGCCAGTTGCTGGCTCTACTGCCACTGCTTCCACTCCGCGATGTGGCAGCCTTGCTGGTTTGGATCGCCAGCCTCGCCGGTCACACAGTGGTCTGGCGCGGCGATTCTTTTCGGCTGAAAAATGGTAAATTGGCCCGGATCAGGTGTTAGGACTTCTCCGATATTCGATATCAGGTCACGATCTAGACCGTCCCCAACACTATTTCGCCAGAGCCAGGAGGCCTTCGGCGAATTCTCCGTGCCAATGAACCGGCTCGTGCGTTCCGCCCACCTCTTGGTAGGTGACTGCATATCCTTTGTGCTTGAGGACCGTGACGAGACGCCGATTCGCCGCCAGCGGCGTCGGCCCGTCCCTCGAGACGTCCTCCAGCAAGCCCGCCTCCAAGAAGAACCGGAGCGGAAGTTTCGGAGCCGCCTCATACTGGCCAACCAGCCACTCCCATGTCACGTCTTTATCGTTGCCACGCCAGAACGCCCCGGACTGGGAAAGCACGTTACCGAACATGTCCGGCCGGCGCAGTGCGACAAAGGCTGCCGCCACGCCTCCGAAACTGTAGCCGCCGATAATCGATTTCTGCGGATCGCGAGTCACGTTCCCGTGCCCGTGGACCCAGGGCAGCACTTCTTGGCTCAGGAATTCGACAAACGCAGCGTTGTAGCCCAGTTCGGAACTGCGTGTGTTTCGCGCGTTGCCGATCAGTACGGCGACCATCGGCGAAATCTTTTCAGCATGAATCAGGTTGTCGAGGACAACAGGCGCGGGTATCCAGTTCTGATAAGAAAAACCATCGAAGAGCACGAGCAAAGGATATCCGCCTCGCGTCTTTGCGTCGTAGCCGGGCGGAGTGTACACCCAGATTGCCCGCTCATTGCCCAAAATAGTGCTCTTAAACAGATGCTGCGCCACGGCACCGGCGGCGACGGCCGGATGCCTAACAGTCCACGATTCGTCGGACGCGTGCGGCATGGAGGCAATGGAATACTCCACCTTCGCAGTACCGTTCTCGTCGAGAGAGATTTCCATCCGGTGAGGATTCAGCGGGTCAATCCTCGCCGACTGCTGGGGATTGTCGCCTGGCTTGACATCCAACAGGAAGCGATAAGTGAAGCGCAGGTCGTTTCTCATCCGCCAGCATCGATACCAGACATCTGTATCCGGCAGTCTGCTGAGTTGCAGTGTAGGCATGCCAGGCAAATTGGTAAGTGGCGCCTGCAGCGCAACATTCTGGGTTCGTGCGTCTCCACGCCAGACGAAGGTTACGGTGACCTCGGCAGTACTGTCTTTCGACGGCTCCATCAGCGGCGTGCCGACTCGCCTAGCCTCGCTCCAAAACTCGTCAAGAGCTCGCCGATCGCCGGAAGCCAGCCGGCGGTTCAGAGCGACGATGCGGGGGCTGGTCTCGACCGGCCGAATGATTCCTTCCGCCGCTGTGGGCATAGCCGTCGGGAGTTGCGTCAGAAGGCAGGTGCTGCAGGTCAGCAACGCGGCAGCGGCAAGAGCACGCCTAGTCGGTAGGACACGTCGGTTCATCGGTACCTTGTCCGTGGTGCTCCAGGCACACCACGCACACCACGCCCTAAACCTATCTGACACCTCGGGTGTAGGCAGAGTTCCATTGCCATGCCAACGAAAATGCCGAAAGAGCGCTAAAGCTTCGCTCGCACAGCACTCTCCATCGGCCGATTTTGCGGAATGATTCTGCCGCCCTTGCTGAATCTATAAATCTCTCCGCGCCAAAAGAAGGTGCGACTGCTGAAGCTGCCCAGCCAGATCAGGAAGCCCAGAAAATCGCGAACCGGATAGAGCCACGACAAGTACAAGGATCGCCGGTCGCCGATCACTGCCCACCCCACCGCGGCCGATTGGACCACTCGATTCACGAAAGCCGCGGCAAACAGCCCGACGGCCAACCCCAAATGCCCCGTAGCCGCACCAGCCACAAGCCCCAGAAGCCCAAACGGCGCAGCATAGGTCAGGCCAGTGCCTACATGCCCCAGCGGACGCGAAAAGCGAGTGCTCTTCATCCAACGCAACTGATCGCCCAGAGTTCTCGTCAGCGAACGAGGAGTGAGCACATGTTGAATGATGTGATGAGAGAAGATGACCTTATATCCCGCCGCCCAGATCAGATTGCCCAAAACAAAATCATCCGAATAGTAGTCGGCCGTGGCTGCGATGCCGCCGATCTTGTCCAGCGCGTCACGACGCAACGCCACCGCCGGCCCTAGCGCGAATCGAATGCCCTCCAACAGATCCGCGACCATAACCCCGGATGGCATCTCCACCGACATTCCCAGCGCCTCCAGCGTTGACCAGAAATCGCCGGCCGGCACTCCGCGGTAAGGGCAAGTGACCAGGCCAATTCCGGTATCCAGGAGCGTTGGAATCACATGGCGCAGAAAATTAGGCGACACCCGCACGTCGCTGTCACTGATCACAAAGTAATCATTGGCCGAGAGGGGAATCATTTTGCTCAGCGAAAAAACTTTCGCATTGGGCCAGGTGGGCGGGCCGGATACGACAATCCGGCTCTTGACCTGAGGGTATTGCTGACGGACTCTCTCGGCCACCTGAAGTCCTGCATCGTTAGCTTCCCGAGCGCCCAGAACAACCTCGAACGCCGGATAATCCTGCCGGAAAAAGCTTTCCAGATTTTCTTCCAGCTGCGCTTCCATTCCGTGCACGGGCTTGAAAATGGTGACGGCCGGCAGTGAAGATTCGGGTGTCGCGGCCGCCGCTTTCTGCGCCGCTCGGGCTCTGCGCCGCCACCGGAACGCCGCCCCCAAGACCATGAAAAGAAAAATCGTGGAACTGCAAACACCCAGCACCGCAATGCCCAGCAGCAAATCCCACACCGCCGTGGTAGCGGTCACGGCATCAGCTCTCGATTTGCGGGGGTGAGCAGGACTGACGTACCTAACAGGTTCATTCAGGATTCCGGCAAACAATTATACGAGAGGGATGGCGTGGGCAGAACAACGAGGAGAAGCTTTAGACAGAGGCTGCCGCGGCAGCCAGAGCGGGAGCGCCTGCGTCGAGAACTTCACGCATCTTAAGGGGCCAAAGTTCTCAACGAGAAAGGTTTCTGTAGGAAGCGCGTGGTCACATCGATCGCGCCGTGGCGCGCGACCGTGGTTTCGGCGTAGCCGGAGACAAACAGCACTTTCATGTCCGGCCGCTCCGAGGCCAGCTCTCCCGCCAGTCTCGCCCCACCATTTGTGGCATGACCACGTCGCTGATCATCAAATGAATGGGACCCTTGTATTCCCTCGCGACCGCCAGCGCGTCGGTTCCATTCTTTGCCTCCAGGACGATATAGCCGTTCAAGCTCAGGAATTCGCGAGTCGACTGCCGGACTGCGGATTCATCTTCCGCCAGTAGCACGGTTTCGCAGCCTCCGGAGTAGCCTTCCGCCGAGGGGACAGGCGGTAGCACGACCGCCGCACCTTTTGCCTGAGGCAGATAGATTTTGAAGGTCGTTCCTAAGCCGGGCTCACTATATACCCAAATGAAGCCGCTGTTCTGCTTCACGATGCCATACACGGCAGCCAGGCCGAGCCCAGTGCCCTTGCCTTCTTCCTTGGTGGTGTAGAAAGGCTCGAAGATATGCAACAGATGCTCCGGTGCGATTCCCTGGCCTGAATCGGTCACCGTCAGCAGAATGTATTCTCCAGGAGGAACAATGGAGTGGGCCTGGACATAGGCGTCATCCAACCGCACACTTGCAGTCTCGATCAGCAGCGTACCGCCCTTGGGCATTGCATCGCGAGCGTTGGCAGCCAGGTTCATGAGCACCTGTTCGATCTGTCCCGGATCGGCCTTGACTTTGCCCAGTTTCGCCCCCGGAACAAAGGCCAGTTCGATATCTTCACCGATCAGACGAGGCAGCATTTTATTGACTTCCTCAATGATCGCGTTCAAGTCCAGCAGTTGCAGGGTCTGCATCTGCTTTCGTCCGAAAGCCAGCAATTGCCGGGTCAGGTCGGCAGCGCGACGCGAGGCCTTTTGGATCTCGTCCACATTACGCCGCAGCGGGTGTTGGGGCGCCAGCGAATCGAGCATCAGCTCGGCGTAGGAACTGATAACCATCAGCAGGTTATTAAAATCATGGGCCACTCCCCCCGCCAATCTTCCGATTGCGTCCATTCTCTGCGCCTGGTGAAGCTGGGTTTCCAGCCGGCGCTGGTCCGTCATATCCCGGTCATTGGAGATAAAATGCGTGATCTTCCCCTCGTTGTCTCGCAGGGGCGTAATGGTTTTCTCAACTACGAAGAGGTCGCCATTCTTCTTGCGGTTGACCATGACGTCGCGAAAAACATTTCCTGAAAGAATGGTTTGCCACAATTCTTTGTAAAATTCAGAAGTCTGATGGCCGGATTTAAGGATTTGCGGCGTCCGGCCCATCACTTCCTCTCGCGAGTACCCGGTCAGCGCCTCGAACGCCGGGTTGACATACTCAATCATTCCCGTACGGTCGGTAATGATTACCAGGTCCCCAGATTGCTCCACCGCGCGCCAGAGCTTGCGTAGCGTATCCTCTGACTTTTGCCGCTGCCGGTCTTTGCAGTACGCGTCGATGGCGCAGCGGATGGTGCGCTTGATGGATGCTTCGTCGAGGCTCGGCGTTGGAACGAAATCCCAAGTTCCAGCTTTCAGAGCCGCGTCCACCGTAGCTTCGTCGACGTGATCGCTGAGAAATATCACCGGCGCACCAGGACCGTTCCGATGCAGCTCATGCAACAGCCGCAATGCTGCGCCATCTCCCGATTTGTATTCGCATAGCAGGAGGTCGTAAGTTGTTTGCCCCAGCCGCACCAGGGCTTCTTCGGGAGAGCGCGCGTGGTCCAGGCCCAGGTGCCCATCGCCGGTCCGGTTAAGAAGGTCACGTAGATGAGTGAAGTCATCCTTGTTTTCTCCCACCAGTAGTAAATGCATGAGCGTACTGCTGATGGCGGACTCTTTCGGGCTGCTCATACCTGGTCCTGTTACTCCGGCTAATTGCTACATCGGAGATTGGTGGTGGGGACATGGCCGGAGGAGTCCCGGTTACGAAAAAGAAGGTGGAATTGGCGTGCAGATCGGGAACAGTGCAGTTGTGGGACAAACCCTGCCCGCAAACAACAAGTATCAGTCAGCCGGACCGCGCACCCGCTCTTACCCAGAGCGATTTAAACTAGAGGTTCGCACTGCTAATGATCGAAGCCACTTTCTTTCGTGACCTCGCCTACGTCTTCGGCGCCGCCGTTGTGGGCGGCGGTGTGGCCAAGGCGCTGCGGCAGCCGCTGATCCTGGGATATATCCTGGGCGGATTTCTCATTGGCCCGTTTACTCCCGGCCCCACGTTATCGGAAATTCATCAATTTGAAGTTCTGGCTGAAGTCGGAGTCATCCTCCTGATGTACTCGATTGGCCTGGAGTTCTCTTTTCGCGAGCTTCTGCAGGTGAAGTGGGTGGCGATTTTCGGCGGGCCGTTGGGGATATTGTTTTCCGTGGGACTAGGTGTAACCGCGGGATGGTTGCGGGGCTGGAACCCGGCCCAGGGAATAGCCGTCGGAGCGATCATTTCTGTGGCCAGCACTATGGTGCTTTCCAGACTCCTAGCGGACCGCGGAGAATTGCGCTCGCCCCACGGCCGATTAATGATCGGCATAACCCTGGTAGAAGACCTTGCGGTCGTGGTGCTCACCGTCCTGCTTCCCTCACTGAGCAATCTCACGGGAGGGCACTTTCTCGCATTGGGAATCGCCTTGGGCAAGGCGCTCCTGATCTTGACGCCGGTCATGTTCGTGGCCGCGAAGCTGGTGCCCCGTCTGATGACGCGAGTCAGCCGCATGGGGAACGAAGAGCTTTATCTGTTGGTAGTGCTGGCACTGGGTTTCGCCACCGCCGCGGTCACCCAGGCCGTCGGTTTGTCGCTGGCATTGGGAGCATTTCTGGCCGGGCTGATCGTCAGCGAGTCCGGGGCCACTCGAAAGATGCTCGACAACCTACGCCCCCTGCGCGACGCCTTTGTCGCCCTGTTTTTCGTCACCATCGGAGCGCTCGTGGACCCGCGCATCCTGATCTCCCAACCCTCTCTATGGGGCACGATTGTGATTTTGACGGTGGTAGGGAAGTTCGTGGTCTGGACCGCTGTGGTTTGGCTGTTTCGCTATCCGCCGCAAACTGCCCTCCTGGTGGGCCTGGGACTTACTCAGATCGGCGAGTTTTCCTACGTCCTGGTTCGCGTGGCCCGCGACGCCCAGTTGGTGACTGACGACGTCTACCACGCCACTCTGGCCGCGTCCGTAATCACCATCCTGTTAAACGGCTTGTTAATGAGAGTTTTGCCGAAAACGGCGATACCCGCCTGCTAAAATCAGGCGAATTCGGCCCGGCTCTCTCACCGGTTGTGTCGGGATTGTCCAGACGCGAATCCAGCACACATCCCGCCTCATCCGTTATTCTAGTAGTGGAGATATGGCAACCCGACCTAAATCTGCTAGTGAAGCTGACGTCACCGGAGTCTTGGAAGCCCCCAACGGTGACCGTGAGCGCGTGTTCGACCCGTTCCGCCAGCGGGGATATTTAGAAGCTGATCTCGATCCGCTCGGCTTTCTGCCGGTTGTGAACCATCCCGACTTGCGGCTTGAACGCGAACTCGCCG
>Ga0099827_10002175_pt1 | contig 10736 bp, 9 predicted proteins | sample CZO8metaG_FD_79339 | JGI IMG/M metagenome (GOLD analysis project Ga0099827, IMG submission 79339) | Vadose zone soil microbial communities from the Eel River Critical Zone Observatory, Northern California, USA - CZOApr15con1.8 metaG | ecosystem: Environmental > Terrestrial > Soil > Vadose zone ...
CACGCCACCAGGAAGGCTCCGATCATCAGCACCAGGACGAGCGCTCGCCGCGAAGTCATCTCTGACAAGTGTAAGCTGAAGCCGTGCCGATTCAAACCGTCTTCCTGGACGCGGGCGGCGTGCTGGTATGGCCCAACTGGCACCGCGTCAGCGAGACGCTGGCCAGGCATGGCGTCAGTGTCTCCGCCGAGGCGCTCGCCGCAGCCGAGCCGCACGCGAAGAAACGGCTCGACACGGGGACGACGATTCAGGGCACCAACGATCAGCAGCGCGGATGGACCTACTTCAACCTTGTGCTGACGGAGGCGGGCGTCACGCTGACCGATGCGACGTCGACGGCGCTGGCCGAGCTGCACGACTATCACGAGCGCGCCAACTTGTGGGAGGCCGCGCCCGAGGAGGTGCTGCCGGCGCTCGCGGCGCTGCGCGCGCGGGGCTTCCGTCTGGTCGTTGTGTCGAACGCCAACGGCCGGCTGCATCACCTCTTCGATCGCCTCGGGCTGACCGCGGCGTTCGACGCCGTCTTCGACTCGCACCACGAGGGCGTCGAGAAACCCGATCCGCGCTTCTTTCAGATCGCGCTCGAGCGCTCCGGCGCCACCGCCGACGCGACGATTCACGTGGGCGATCTGTATCACGTCGATGTCGTCGGCGCACGGGCCGCCGGCCTCACGCCGGTGCTGTTCGACGTCGCCGATCTGTATCCCGATGCGGACTGTCTGCGCATTCGTTCTCTGGGCGAGCTGGTCGAGGCGCTCTCGGATCCACGCCGCCCTGGTGAACTGAAGATCAACCCGACGTAGAGGCGGACCCGCGTGTCCGCCACAGGAGAGTCAGCGATGAGAACAATACTCCCGAGCCTGCTTCTGGCGTCCGCGCTGCTCACTCGAGCGTCCGCTCCGGCACAGACGTATCCGGGCCAGCCGACGCAGGCAAAGGTCTGGGTGCAGAATCGCGGCGCCAGTGAGGCCGTGCCGATCGGCCTCGAGCAGATTGCCGACGACGTGACGATGAACGTCAAGATCACCGGCACGCCGAGCGTCGCGATTGCGACGCCGGCGGTCCTCGACACCAGATACGCGCGGCAGACCTGGGAGTATCAGCGGATCACTCTCCAGCCCGATAGCGATCCGACTTCCGAGCTGACGCGGCTCGGCCGGGAGGGTTGGGAAACCACGCTCCAGTGGGCGACGCCTCGGGGCTCGCTGACGATCATTCTCAAGCGGCCACGGTAGAACCGTTTCAGAACGGATACGTTTTGAAACCGGCTGCAGTCCCGGGACGCTGTTCGGAACCGCACAGTCGTCTCCCGTAAACGGGCGCTCTGGCGGCGCGCCCGAACGGTTTCCTCCGGAAAATCAGCCGGCCGGCCGTGGTATGGTGCTTGCTCCTGTCGATCCTCGACAAGAGAAGAGAACGGAGCTGACGGAGCGAACGGGAACAGAGTGACGGTGAGCCCGTTGCCTCGTACCCTCCGTTGGGCGCGCCGAGATCGAGGACACCATGGACCAGTTGCTGCACGACGTGCGCTTCGGCTTGCGCACGCTTTTCAAGAACCGCGGCTTCGCGCTCCTCGCGATTCTCACCCTGGGGCTCGGGATTGGCGCCAACACGGCGATCTTCAGCGTCATTTACGGGGTGCTGCTGAAGCCGCTCCCCTACACCGACAGCGACCGCCTGGTGCTGGTGCGCCAGTCGGCGCCGCTCATCGGGCGCGCCGACGTCGGCGTGTCGATCAAGGAGTACTTCACCTACCGCGAGCAGGCGACCGATTTCGAGGGGCTCGTCGAGTTTCATCAGATGAATTTCGATCTGCTGAAGCGCGGCGAGCCGGATCGCGTGAACACCGGCGTCGTGTCGCCGAACTTCTTCAACGTGCTCGGCATCGCGCCGATCCTCGGCCGCTCGTTCGTGCCCGACGACGACAAGCCGGGCGCGCCGGCGGTGCTCATCGTCAGCTACTCGTACTTGCAGAAGAAGTTCGGGGGCGACCGGAGCATCATCGGCCAGGTCTTCGAGATGAACGATCGGCCGCACACCGTGGTCGGCGTGCTGCCGAACGTGCCGCACTATCCCCAGGAGAACGACGTCTACATGCCGACCTCGGCGTGTCCCTTCCGCGCGGCGGCGGAACGGCGCATCAACCAGAACGCGCGCGCGTTTTCGATCCTGAACGTGTTCGGCAAGCTGAAGCCGGGCGTGTCGCGCGAGCGCGCGGCCGCCGACGTCGACGTCATCTGCCGCCGCTTTACCTCCGGCGACAAGACCGCGTATCGCCCCGGGTCCGGCTTCACGTCGACCGCCGCCGGCGTGCGCGAGGAGCTGACGCGGAACGCGCGGCCGATGCTGCTCATTCTGCTGGGCACGACGGCGCTCGTGCTGCTCATCGCCTGCGCGAACGTGGCCAACCTGACGCTGGCGCGCCTGCTGCGCCGCGACCGCGAGCTGGCCGTGCGCTCGGCGCTCGGCGCCGGACGCGGACGCCTCGTGCGGCAGCTTCTCACCGAGAGCACGCTGCTCTCGCTCGCCGGCGGCCTGTTCGGCCTCGCGTTCGCTTCGTGGACCGTCGGCCTGCTCACGACCTTCGTCGAGCGCTTCACGCCGAGAACCGGTGAGATCGCGATCGATCTGCGCGTGCTGCTGTTCACGGTGGTCGTGTCGATGCTGACCGGCCTGCTCTTCGGCACGCTGCCCGCGCTCGCCTCGCGCGTCGATCTCGCGGGCGCGATGAAGCAGGGCGGCAAGGGCGCCGGCGCTGGCGGCGGGCGCCGGCGGATTCAGAGCGCGCTCGTCGTCGGGCAGGTCGCGGTGTCGGTGGTGCTGTTGGTCGGCGCCGGCCTTCTGCTCGCGAGCTTCTATCGCCTGCAGAGCGTGGACCCCGGCTACCGGGGCGATCGCGTCATGTCGGCCGAGCTCTTCACCAACTTCTCGAAATATCCGAACCTCGATACCCAGCTGCGCTTCTACCTGCCGCTCGTCGAGCGGCTGGAATCCCAACCCGGCGTCGTGTCGGTCGCGGTGACCAACGCGGTGCCGCTGCGTACGTCGCAGCCGGGCAGAGCCGCCTTTCAGATCGAAGGGCGCGTGGTCGACGATCCCAACAAACGGCCGACGGCCGATACGCGCATCGTCAGCGCGAATTTCTTCAGGACGCTGGGCGTCCCGCTCGTGCAGGGGCGGACGTTCACCGAGTCCGACGGCCGCGATGCGCAGCGCGTCGTCGTGATCAACAGGGCGATGATGCGGTACTGGGACAACGCGAGCCCGATCGGCTCGCGCATCTCGCTCGACGCGGGCCAGACCTGGGCCACCATCGTCGGGATCGTTGGAGACGTGAAGCAATTCGGCCTCGACCAGCCGGCGGTCGCGCAGGTCTACACCCCGCTTCGGCAGACGGCGCAGCAGCTCGGCGGGCTCGTGCTCGTGCGGACGCCCGGCGAGCCCGGCTCGGCGGCGGCGATGATTCGCGAAGCCGCCTGGGCCATCGATCCGAACATGCCGGTGCAGAACGTCCGCACGCTCGACGAGATTCGCGACCGCTTCCTGGCGACGCCGAAGCTGACGGCGGTCCTCTTGTCCGTGTTCGCCGCGCTGGCGCTGCTCGTGACGATGGCGGGCATCACCGGCGTGATCGCGACGTCGGTGTCGCAGCGGACGCAGGAGTTCGGGGTGCGCATGGCGCTCGGCGCCAGCCGGCCGGCCGTGCTGCGCATGGTGGTGGGCGAGGGGTTGATGCTGATCGCCGCGGGGCTCGCGGTGGGCGTCGTCGCGTCGTTCGCCGCAACGCGAGTGCTGGCGACGTACCTGTTCGACACGAAGCCGACGGACCCCGCGACGTTCGTCGCCGTGATGACAGCGTTCGTCGCGGCCGGCGTGTGCGCGTGCCTTGCGCCTGCCTGGCGCGCGACGACCGTCGATCCGATGCTGGCGCTGCGCGCGGAGTGAGACCCGCGTCTCGAAATGCAACCACGAAGACGCGAAGCTCCACGAAGATCACGAAGAAGACAACTGACTTTTCCTCTTCGTGGCGCTTCGTGTCCTTCGTCTCTTCGTGGTCCCGGCACCTGGTCGCATGAAACGTGACGTTCTGTGTAATCCAGGTTTCAGCCGGACCGTGACGCGTTACACTGCCGCATGGCTTTACGCATGCGTCAGACCGTTTTCGCCCTGGCTCTCGTCGTCGCGATCGTTCCCGCTCTCATCGCGCAGCGCGGTCGGGGCGACAACCCGTTTCCCGGCGGCACGAACCCCGACGGATCGCTGAGACCGACGCCGCCGGTCAACCGGCTGTTCACGCAGGATGCGTATACCGAGTACGCGCTCCTCGCGCCCGGCAGCGAGGAGTTCCGCATCCGTTTCCTGACCGAGGAAACGCGCGCCGGCGCGACCGAGCTCGTCAACGCAACGCGCGGCGGCAGCGAGGGCTCGGACATCGCGGTCTACGATCCGCGCACCGGCAAGCCGCTGAAGTTCGCCTACAAGGAAGAGGGCCCCGACACCCACGCGATTCACGCGACGCTGCCGATTCCGGTTCCCGAGGGCGGTGTCGGGCGCCTGCTGATCTACAAGACCTACAAGGATCCGCGCACCTACATGATGCGCGCCGAGGACATCGTCTGGGTCCGCAGCCTGAGCGGCTACCGGCTCGGCGTCCTGCTGCCGAAGGGGTTTGCGTTCATCTCGTCGAACGTGGCCGCGCAGTTGACGACGAACGCGGACGGGCGGTTGAAGCTGTCGTTCGCGAACCCGAGCGGGCAGAGCAATCCCGTCACGATTCACGCGCGGAAGTCCTCGGCGGCGTTTACGCCGCGCCAGGACACGGACATGTTCTTCGACGATATCAAGACACTCTACGATCTCGACGCGCCGGACAGCGGCCGCATCAAGGTGGAGCAGATCTACAGCGACTACCGCAAGGGGGACAAGGCCAAGCTGGACACCCTCGCGTACCTGCCGCTGCAGGATCTGAAGGTGATCGATCTGGATACCGCCAAGCGGTTCAATCCGGCCAGAGACGGCGCCGCGACGGTCGTGAAGCTGGATGTGCCGATCGTCGACGACAGGCAGAGCGCGCACCTCAAGATCACGGGCACGCTCAGGGATCCGGCCTACAAGGTCGTCAACGGCGAGCTGGTGTTCGATCGCATGCTCCACGATCTTCGCAACACGGTGCTGCTGCCGGCGGGGTGGGACGTGTCCGCCGTCTCACAGTCGGCGACCATCGGGACGTACGAAGGCCGAACGTTCGTCGCCTTGATCAACCTGAACGCGGAAAGCGCTTACAGGGTGACGATTCTCGCGAGAAAGAGGAGCTGACGCGATTTCATATCTAGCCCTTCAGCCGCGGGAGGAGCCTCACCGCGTTCTCGCGCTCGATCGCCCGCAGATCGCTCTCGCTGAACAACCCGAGCTCGGCCAGCGTCCACGCGACGTCCAGACTGCTGCCGCCGGGCGGAAAATCGGTCCCGAACAGGACCTGCGCCGTCGTGACGAGCTTCAGCAACGAAGCAATCGCGCCCGCGTTGGCGGCGCCTGCCAGGTCGTAGTAGAACCTCTTGAGCTCGTGCATGAAACCATTGGGCATGCGTTCCCTGGCGTTGCGGGATGCGCCGTCGATGCGGCCTGCCAGGAACGGGGCCGTGCCGCCGGCGTGCGACCAGATGAAACGAATGTCCGGGAAGCGCGAGGTGTCGCCGCTGAACGTCACGCCCATGATCGCTCGGGTCGTGTCGGTTCCGTACTCCATGCTTCCCGGCGCCACACCGGGTGCGTAGTCGAGATTCCTGCAGCAATTGGCGGCGGTCGGGTGGACGTGAACCACCGCCTTGCGCCGGTTGAGCTCCTCCATCACCGGCCGGTAGGCTGGGTTGCCCAGCCAGGTGTCGTCATAACTCGTGAGCAGGCCGACGCCGTCGGCCTTGAGCGTGTCGTATGCGTACGCGATCTCCTTAAACGTCGCATCGACGTCAGGCAGCGGCATCGCGGCGAACAATCCAAACCGGGTCGGGTGCTCCTGCACCAGCTTCGCGCCGTACTCGTTGCAGGCGCGGGCAAGGCGGCGCGTCACCGTGGCGTCGCCGAACCACAAGCCCGGATTGGTGATGGATACCACCGCGGCGTCGACGCCGCCCCGGTCCATGTCCTCGATCGACTTGGCGGGCGTCCACGTCGTGTTGGCCGTCTGCAGCAGCGGCCGCCCCTTGACCTCTGCGACCCAGGCCGGCGGCGCGAAATGATGGTGGATGTCGATGCGGCGCGGCCGGGCGGGAGCAGATGCCTGCGCGAAGGCCGCCAAAGGGTCGGCGCTGACGGTCGCGGCGAACCCCAGCGAAGCGAGGGCGCTGGTCAAGAAGCTTCGTCGATCGAGATCGCTCATGAATCGCCTCCTGGAGTTCGACAGTGTACGGTGCCGCCGAAGCATAAGGTATACATTGTGGCCGCCGATGCATCCCGCCGGGCCGCGTTGGGGAGCCCGGGCGCCTCAACGCCCACAATGCACACCTTATTCATCCGCAGGCCCTGATAATTGACCCTGAGACAGCCGATGTGGCAACCGAACAAGCTTCAATGGTGGCTCCTCGTCATCGTCGCCTTGCTCATCGTGTGCGCGTGGCCGCCGGGCGACGACAAGAGCCTCGCGGTGACGTTCGTGAACTGGGCCGTGGACCCGAGGAGCGAGTTGCCGATCCTGCCTGACCAACTTGCCCTGGGGCTGGGCGATGATCCAGACGCGGTGACTGCCCGCGACCTGCGGGTGCAACAGTACGACGCGCTCTATCTCAAAGGTGGATGGACGCGGAGGCGGCTCGAGCTCAAGGTCGCACGCGATCCGTTCAATCCATCGACCGAGCGGCAGCTTCTCACCGCAATCGCGGTGGTAACGGCGTTTGTGACCTGGCGACTCGGCGGATCGAAAAACTGAACGGCGCCCGAACGAAGAGCACGCAATACGCGAAGGCCACGAAGCGCACGAAAAGATCGTGTGTTTCGTGTGTCTCGTGGCTTCGTGTTTTGCGTCGGCCCCTGCGCGAGGGGTTTCAAAACCGTTTCTACTGCGACGACGATCGGCCGCCGCCCTTGATGGTGATTTTCTCCACGGTCCACGTCGAGCAGTCGCCTTTGTAGATCACGTTCTCGGACTCGCAGTGGAGCTCATGGACCAGGCAGCCAGCCTGGCCGTGGCCCAGGCCGGTCTGAGCCCAGCCGAGCAGCTTGCCGTTCAGATCCACCTTGTAGAGCTTTCCGTTGCCGTCGCCGCTGAACAGGTATTGCGTCGGGCCGGGCGACATGCAAACGCTCCACGGCGCGCCCACGTTATCGATGATCTTGACCGGGGTCAGATCGGGATCGAACACCTGAATGCGGCGGTTGCCGCGGTCCGCCACGTAGATGTTGCCCTTGGCATCCGACGTGATGCCATGCGGCGTGTTGAACTGGTTCGGGCCGGCGCCTCTCGTGCCGAGCGCCTTCACCCATGTGCCGTCCTTCGTCATCTTCGCAACGCGTGAGTTGTTGTAGCCATCGCTCACGAAAATGTTGCCCTGCGTGTCCCAGGTCACGTCGGTCGGTCGATTGAAGGTGCCGGGAGTGCCGACCGGGTAGCGGTCCTCCGGTCGCTCTTTCTCGCCGCGTTCGGTGAAGCGCTCGAGGTAGTCGAGGGATTCCGGTTTTCTCCCGAGCACCATCACCACCTGGCCCTGCGGGTTGAACTTGACGACCATGTTCGTGCCTTCGTCCGTCATCCACACATTGTCCTGTTTGTCGACGCGGACCGTGTGCGCAAACCCCGCGGCGTAGTTGTCCGGGCCCCACTGCCTCACGAACTTGAGAGCCGGGTCGAACTCGAAGAGCTGCGAGGCCGTAGCGCCTCTCACCGGGCCGGCGTTGCCGCTGCGGGTGAACACGAACAGATGACCTTTGGAATTCTTGGCGACGCCCACGGCTTCGCCGATGGTGTGGCCGGGCACGACCAGATTCAGCACCTCCTCGGTGACCTGAAGCTGCGGTGTGGCTTTCTCGAGCTCCTCCTGCTTGGCGAGCGCGGCCCGCTGTTCCGGGCTCGGTCCCGCTCCGCGCTGGGCATACAGGCCGACGCCCAGCAGCATGACCGCCAAAACGACCATAGACCGTTTCACGATAGCCTCCTTTCCCAAGACTCCACAGGGTGGGCGACGAAGAGTATATAGCGAGCTGTCAGAACGCCGGCGGGGAACTGCCGGGCACGCCGATGCGATACAGGTGGCTGTCGGTCCGAATGAAGATTGACCCGTCGGAGATCGCCATCGAGGCGAGCGTCTCGCCATCGAGCGAGCTGGTGGCCAGCTTGCGAAACTCTTTCCCCGGCGCAATCACGGTCGCCACGCCTCCTTCGCTCAGGAAGTAGATCCGTCCGTCGGCAAACACCGGCGATGCGGAGTACTCGCCGCCGAGCCGCTGCAGCCAGCGCGTCTCGCCGGTCTTCGCGTCGAGGCACGAAGCGATGCCCCCGTCGTTCACGATGTAGAGCTCGTCGCCGACGACGAGCGGCGAGGGCGTCAGCGGCGCGCCCCTTTTCAGCGTCCACGCGATGTGCGTCTTCGTGACGTCCCCCGCGCCGTCCGCGCGCACCGCCAGCAGCGACGGCTGCTGAAACCCGGTCGCGATGTACACGAGCCCGTGGCCATACACGGGACGCGGGACGTTCGAGAAGCCGTCCGCGTAGCCCACGCGCCAGATCTCCTTGCCGGTCTGCGGATCGTAGGCGGCGGCGCGATACGCGCCGACGCTGACGAGCTCGTCGCGGTCGCCGACGCGGATCACGAGCGGCGTCGAGTACGCCTGATCCGCGGGCAGCCGTCGCGATGTCTTCCAGCGGACCTTGCCGGTTCGCTTGTCGAGGGCCACGACGAACGCATCGTCGCTGCCGTCGCAGCTGACGATCAGCAGATCGCCGTACAGCACCGGCGACCCGCCGTTCCCGTGCTGCGACTCGTAGGACAGATGCGCCTTCCAGACGATCTCGCCCGTGGTCGTCAACGCGGCGGTGCCCTGGGCGCCGAAGTGGACATACACGCGGTCGCCTTCGACGATGGGCGTGGGTGACGCGTGGCTGTTCTTGGGGTTCGTGAGGTCAGCGCTCCGGAGGTGGAACACTTCGACGTTCACCGTTTCGCGGCCGGTGCTCGAGTCGAAGGCGATCGCGCGGAGCGACGCGCCTTTCTCCTTGATCGACGTCGTCACCCAGACGCGTCCGCCGGCGACCGACGGTGACGACCACCCGCGGCCGGGGACCGGCGTCTTCCACATCACGTTCTGCGATTCGCTCCACGTGATCGGCAGCCCGCGCTCGGAGGAATGTCCCTGGCCGGAGGGACCGCGGAACTGCGGCCAGTCCTCGGCCCGGGCGGCGGAGCCGGACCAGATGACAGCGCCGAGCAGCAGGAGCGCGATTGGACGGCCCACGCCGTGCCCCTACTGCGAATGCCCGCGCGCCGCAATCGGCCAGACGACCTCGACGCGATCCTTGCGCGTGCCGTAGATCTGGTCGTACTCGTTGACCGCGGGATCGCAGTGCGGGACGATCAGCTCGAGCTTGTCGCCAACCGAGTATGTCTTGCTGGACGTCTCGTACTGAATCGCGCCGAACTCGTCCGACCCCGCGTTGTACGTGAACCCCTTCTCACCGATGACAATCGGGCCTGGCTTGTTCAGGGTCAGCGCCTTCTGCCCGGCGTCGGTGGTCAGCCGGTTCGGGAAATAGTTGTTCAACACGGTCGTCATGACGGTCAGGGACGGCACGAAATCGGTGTAGAGGTCCTCGTTCTCTTCACCGCCGATCTCGAGATACTGGCAGTCCATGAAGATGTAACTGCCGACCTGCAGATCGGTGAACCCCGGAATCTTCGTCATGATGTTGTAGGTGCCGGTGCCGCCGCCGCTGAAGATCTCGGTGTTCAGCCCGGAGCGCTTCATCGCTTCGAACGTCCGCAGCGAGGGCTCGTACCGCTTCAGCGACTCCTCGGCGCGTTTCTTGAACCCCTTGATGTGCTGCGCGCCCCCGTCATAGCTGATCATCCCGCGCAGCTTCAGGCTCGGCAGCGTGTCCAGCAATTTGGCCAGCGCCAGCGCGCGTTCGTCGGCCGGGACGCCCGAGCGCGTACCGACGGCGACATCGACGACCACATCGGCGACGATGCCGGCTTCCTTGGCGGCATCGGCGAGATCCTGCGCATTCCGGGGATTGTCGACCGCCTGGATGAAGGAGCGATTCGCCTTCCGAATCTTCATGGCGCGGCGAATCTTGCTCGGCGACACGTTGCACGTGGTCATGAGAATCTTCTCGACGCCGTCGGCGAAGAGCGCTTCGGCTTCGCTGATCTTCGCCGTGCAGACGCCGATGGAGCCGGCCGCGAGCTGCCGCTTCGCAATGGCCGGACACTTGTGCGTCTTGGCGTGCGGACGGCTGGCCACCCCGGTGGAGGCCAGTTTCTTCCGCATCGTCGCCATGTTCTGGTCCATCTTGTCGAGATCGACGCAGAGGGCCGGCGTATCGAGCTCCCATTTCGAGACCCCGACGAGCGACCCTCCGGCGGCCTTCGCGCGCATCTCGGCGGCCGTATAACCGGCTGCGTGCTTCGGAATCCACATGGTGATGGTGCCGGCTCCGGCTGTTTGCAGAAAACCGCGGCGCGAGAGTGAGAGTTTCATCGCAGCCTCCCTGACTGGCGGTAGTCTACTCCTCCTTTATCCGGCGGAGA
>Ga0099827_10002176_pt1 | contig 10735 bp, 7 predicted proteins | sample CZO8metaG_FD_79339 | JGI IMG/M metagenome (GOLD analysis project Ga0099827, IMG submission 79339) | Vadose zone soil microbial communities from the Eel River Critical Zone Observatory, Northern California, USA - CZOApr15con1.8 metaG | ecosystem: Environmental > Terrestrial > Soil > Vadose zone ...
ATGTTCTCGCCCTCGTAGAAGCAATCCACGGGGCACACCTCGACGCAGTCCATGTATTTGCACTTGATGCAATTTTCGTTGACGATGTAGGTCATCCCTAACTCTCTCAAGATGCGCTCGGGTCAGTAGCGCAAGGGGAACGGGCAAGCAAGAGAGGGCACCCCTCGCGAGCACCCCAAATCCTCTCAAGGCTCGTCCTCAGCGGTGAGCCGCTCGATCTCGCGCCGCTCGCGCTTGGTCGGGCGGCCGGTTCCCGCTTCCCGCATGGCCGGACGTTGCTCGCGCTCCTGGGCGCGGGGCGGCGGCTCGACATCTTGCCACAACACGCGGGCCTCGTCCGCGGAACCGCGACGCTCCGCAAAGCCCAAGACCCTGAGCACCCGCACGGTGCGATCGAGCGCGACCGTTACCACATCGTCGGGGCGCACGGCGCGGCTCGGCGCATCGACGCGCTGGCCGTTGATGCGAACGTGGCCGGAGGCGGCGAGCACGGCCGCCGCCGAACGCGTACGCACCACCCGCGCGTGCCACAGCCATTTATCTATGCGCTGGCGATCCAAATTGCACGTGCCTCAGCGCGGTTCCTTTGTGTTCGACTCGAGCTGCTCCTTGAGCGCCGCGAGCTTGGCGAACGGCGAGTTCGGATCCGGGGCGGCCTTGTCGCGCCGGCCGTCGCCTCTGCCTTTGATGTATTTCGCCCGCAAATCCGGGTCCCGGTCGGGGCGATCCCCGCGTGGCGCCCGCTCGGTCCGGTCACCCCGTTGGCCCCGGCCGGGGCGATCAGCGCGATCAGGACGATCGCGATGGCGCTCGTGGTGGCGGCCTTCGCGCCGGCCTTCCTCGCGCCCAGGCTCGGTGATCGCCACCGCGGGCGCCGGCGCGTCGGAGGCAGGCGCCGCATCGCCCGCTGCGGCGGCGACCGGTGGCGTGTCGGGGGCGGCTTGCGGCCTTCGCTCGCGCGGCACGCGTTCCCGGCGCGGCTTGTGCGGCCCCGGGCGGTGACGGTGCTCGTCTCGGCGGCCCCCTGGCCGCCACACCTCGATGAACTGCGGTTCCTCGGACACGACCTCGGCGCTAGCCGTAACATCCGGCGACGGCTCGGGCGCCGGCAGCTCGAGCGCCGACTGCTCGGGCGCCGGCGCGTCGGCGCTCGCCGCCGATTGTTCCGACGGCGCGGAGAGCGCCGGGCTGGGGGCATCAGCGACAACCGGGCCCGCGTCGGGAGCCGACGGCACCTCGCTTGGCTGTTGGCTTGGCTGTGACGCGCTTGTCGCCACCGCCGTTTCATCGGGCGCGGGCGCGGCCGCTTCCACCGCCGGCTCGCCTGCCGCGGGCTCGAGAATTGCCTCTGTCGCTGCGACCGCAGCATGGGGCGTCGTTTCGCCGTCGACCGCAATCGCGGGCGAAACACCATCGCCGTGGGGCGTAGCGTCTGCCGTCGGTGTTTCCGCCGGCTGCGCCGCTTCTGCCGGCACGGTTTGCAGAGGCGCAGGCGCCGCCGGTTTCGGCCGCTTCTCCATGCGGTAGCCGAGCGACCGCAGGATCGCCGCAAAATTCTCCCCCGAGCAGCCGACGAGCGACGTCATCGGCACCGTGACAGTGAAGCCGGAGCCTTCGACCGCGGCCTGCGGCTTCACACCCGGCGCACCTTCGCGCCAGCCGAGCGCCGGACGGATGATGTCCGCGAGCCGCTCGAGAATGTCCACGCGCACTGCCCGCTCGCCGCACACGCGGTAGCCGGCGGTGCGGTAGAGCACCTTGGCGATCTCCATGTCGGCGGCGATCGAGGTGCGGCCGCTGGCGGCGAGTTGCTCGATTGACTCGAGCCCTTTGCTTTCGGGACCGCCATGCTTGAGCGCCCAGAGCTGGGTCGCCAACACCCGCGGCGCAGGCTTGAGCAGCCCCGGCACATAGATGTGATAGGCGCCGAACCGTACGCCGTGCTTGCGCAAGGTCGCGCGCGCCGGCTGGTCGAGGCCCTTGACCTCTTCGGCTACTTTCTGGCGCTCGAGCACGCCGAGCGCTTCGGCGAGCTGGAAGGCAACGCCGCGCGCGATGCCGGTCACGTCCTCGGCGGCGGAAAGCTCGAACAGGGGACCCAGGAGCCTCTCGACAAGCGCCTTGAGCCAGAGATCGAGCCGGGCCTGCACGGCGTCGCGCGGCGCACCGGTGAGGTGCTCGTCGGCGATGATGCGCAGGCGGGGCTTCAACGCCTCTTCGGCCGCGACCAACTTGCCGACCGGTTGACCGAGCCACCGGACGGCGCCGTCGGTCGCGAGCACGAATTGATCGTCGGCCGCCTGCGAAAGCCGTCTGGCGCGCGCGTCGATCTCGCCGGCGAGCGCCTTCTGCGCGGCGCCAGCGAGCGCCTTCGCTTCCGAGCCGGCGGCCGAGGCGGCGGGCGTGAACATGAAACCGTCGAGCCGCCCAATGACATGGCCCTCGACCATGACCTCGCCGGTCTTGCTGATGTCGGTCTCGAGCCCGGTGTTCTCGCGCAGCCGCCGCATCAGCACGCTGGTGCGGCGATCGACGAACCATTCGGTCAACCGCTCGTGCAGCGCGTCGGAGAGCTTGTCCTCGACGGCGCGCGTAATCCCCTGCCAATGCTCGGGATCGGCCAGCCAATCCGGACGGTTCGCCGCGAAGGTCCAGGTCCTGATGTGGGCGATGCGGTTCGACAGCGTGTCGATGTCGCCGTCGGCGTGGTCCGCTTGCTCGACCTGGCGGGCGAACCAGTCGATCGGGATCGTCCCTTCCCGCATCAAGAAGCCATAGAGCGTGGTGGCAAGCTCGGCGTGGGTGGCGGGCGAGATCTTGCGATAGTCGGGGACCTGGCAGACCTCCCACAACCGCTCGACCGCCTGGCGCGTCGTGGCGAGCGCCCGAATGTCGTCGTCGCGCACCGCATGTTCGAGCACCAGAATGTCCTCGGCGATCGGCGCGCGCGTGAGCCCGTTCGCCTTCGGCGTCTCGGCAAGCGTGGCCTGCAGCGCGCCGATCGAGGAGAAATCGAGCGCGGTGTTGCGCCACTGCAGCACTTTGATCGGCTCGAACGAATGGCTCTCGAGCGCCTGCGCCAGCTCGGTCTCGAACGGCGGGCATCGTCCGGTGGTGCCGAAGCTGCCGTCGCGGGTGGCGCGGCCGGCGCGGCCGGCGATCTGCGCCAGCTCGGCTGGATTGAGCTTGCGAAACTGATAGCCGTCGAACTTGCGGTCGGAGGCGAAGGCGACGTGATCGACGTCGAGATTGAGCCCCATGCCGATCGCGTCGGTGGCGATCAGATAATCGACGTCGCCGGACTGATAGAGCGCGACTTGGGCGTTTCTGGTGCGCGGCGAGAGCGCGCCCATGACCACCGCCGCGCCGCCGCGCTGGCGGCGGATCAGCTCGGCGATGGAATAAACCTCCTCGGCCGAGAACGCCACGATGGCCGAGCGACGCGGCAGCCGCGTGATCTTCTTCTCGCCCGCGAAGCTCAGTTGCGACAGCCGCGGCCGCGTCAGCACGTGCGCGCCCGGCAGCAGCCGCTCGACCATCGGCCGCACGGTCTGCGCCCCCAGCACCAGCGTCTCCTCGCGCCCGCGACGATTGAGCATGCGGTCGGTGAAGACATGGCCGCGTTCGAGATCGGCGCCGAGCTGCACCTCGTCGACCGCCAGGAAGGCGACGTCGAGATCGCGCGGCATCGCCTCGACGGTCGAGACCCAGTAGCGCGGGTTCGCAGGCTTGATCTTCTCCTCGCCGGTGACGAGCGCGACCGCCTCGGCGCCGGCCCGCTCGACCACCTTGTTGTAGACCTCGCGCGCCAACAGCCGCAGCGGCAACCCGATGATGCCGGACGAGTGGCCCAGCATGCGCTCGATGGCGAGATGGGTCTTGCCGGTATTGGTCGGCCCCAGCACCGCGGTGACGCCGGCGCCGCGGGCGCCGGTTTCGCGATTGGTTGGAGAGGAGAAGGAGATGGGCATCGACGATCTAAGGTGTGGGGCGAGTGGTGTTGTGGCAAGGTCGGGTCGCGCACGGCCCGCCACGAGCAAATCGGCGCTCGCCGACTTGCGGAAACTTGCAGCGCCGATCTCGGATAAGCCCGAGATCGGTCACCGGCGCTCAGGACGAGGGATTGGACATCAAGTCAATATGGTTCACATCCCGGCGACCGCATGTGACTGCGGCCAGCGACATTTCTGCACACTAACCCTCTCATGTGTACCACAATGCGACGGGGAAAGGGCCTGCAGGGTTGCGGGAAAGGCCTGTGCTTAAGCTGTGGAACGAGTCTAGAACGAATCGCGGCCGAATCGCTGACTCGGTGCCTGTCGGAATTCGTTCACGGCCACATCTGGCCCTATCAGGCGCAGGTACCCCAAGATCGAGTAGAGAGCCGGAAAGCGGTCCGCCGCAACGGCGCTCCGATCCGTTAACACGGCCGCCGAACCGGATCTGCCCCACGCCGCACAGGTGAAAACGTCGCGTCGCACCGGCCTTGGGCCGCCGGCGGCGCTTACGAGAATCCATCACTGGGTCTTGGCCTGGGTCCGCGCCGGCTGCGGGATCGAAACGAATTGCGTTGCCTGCAGGACCCCGAGCCCGATCGGGGTCGGAACCGAGACCCGGTAGGGGACCATCACCCGCGTGCCGGCGATCGGCGCAAGCCACGCCTCGATGTCGCGCAGCTCCATCAGGTACTTGATCGCGGCACGATCCGGGATATGCCCGGCGAGCGGAGCGAATACGACCGAGCAAACCACGACGGTGCCCTGGTAACCGCGTTCCGCCTTGACGGTATCGAGGCGCTTGAAGGCGAGCTGCAGATCGTAACGCATGCGGCCATCGAACACCGCAACCGTGCGCTGGCATGCTTGCGGGACGAATGTGTTGCCGTTGCCAGGAACCCGCAGCAACGAGGCGGACATCGGGTCGGCGACGCCGCGCCGATGCGCCTCGGTGAGCGGCACGCGCTCCGGGCTCGGGACGTTCGGCGGCTCAGCGACGAATTCCTTGACCGCGCCGGAGCTGATCACCATGCGCACTTCATCGTGCTTCTGATCGGTGACGATGCTCGACGCGTAGGTCGACGGCACCAGTTGGCCGGCCGCAATGGTGCCGCGCGCCGCGCTCTGGCCCTGGCCGCTGGCGAAGACCCGCATTAGGCCAGCGGTCGTGCCGCTCGCGGCCGCCGTGAAGTGATCGTCGGCAATATCGATGACCCAGGCGCCGCGGCCGACCGGCAGCCCGCCGAGGGTCACGGTGTAGCGGGCGTCGAGCTTACCCTGGGCTTGCGCCCGGTCCGCCAAGGCGTCGACGATGGTCACGGCGAGCGCGGCGGCGCCGAGAAACATCGCATGGCGAGCGATCCGGTGCGAATTCACGAAGTCCGATCCCTGCGAGCGCGGCACTTATTGGAGGACGCCGAACCACGCCTAACCCAACTTGGGCTAACCCCTGGCAGCAACGGCGCGGGCAAGCGGGCCGATGCCGCTGCGTCGGGTTAACCTTTGCCGTGGCATCTTGACCCGATCAAGGCAATTCGGGCGGGCGGGCGCCCCCTTTCGGGCCGGCGGCACGTATTTCAACCGCCTGACCAGCCTGTTTGGGCGATGGACGCTCGGCTTGACGACCCCCTGCCGCGCTGATTATAGCTCCGCCCGCTTGCGAAAATCGTGAGTGATCCGGTATCCGTGCCTGCAGGGATGCGCGGGCGTCGGTTCGGTAGCGTTTCTCGGATACGTTAGAGGTCGTCCCAAGAGGTTATCCCATGTCACGGCGGTGCGATTTGACCGGCAAGACCGCGCAGGTCGGGCACAAGGTGAGCCACTCCAACCGCAAGACCAAGCGGCGGTTCCTGCCCAATCTGCTCAACGTCACGCTGATCTCGGACGAGCTCGGCCGGTCGGTCAAGTTGCGGGTGTCGGCGAACGCTCTTAAGACTATCGATCACCGCGGCGGCCTCGATGCGTTTCTGCTCAAGGCCAGTGACAACGACCTGTCCACGCGGGCACTCGAGCTCAAGCGGCAGATTCGTAAGAAGAAGCGGGCTGCGCCCCAGGGGACAGTAGCCTGTAATCAGTAATCAGAGAGCCATAACAGAAAAAGAGCCCTTCTGATTACTGACCACTGAATACTGCTCCTTGGTCAAGGCTCCGCCAGTGTGAACTGCAGCAACAGCGTGCGCTGCAGGAACGAAAAATTGTCGTCGGAAATCAGCGTGAGCACGATGTCGCCGCCGGCGCTGCGGTGAACGCTCAAGCCCTCCATATTGTCGAGCTCGTAGCCGAGATCGGCCTCGAACAGGACCGCGCCGTCGACCAGCGCATTCGGCTTGACCTCGCCGAGCGCGATGCGTCGGATGCGAACCGCAAGCCCGGCGGTCCAGCTGAATTTGCGCTCGAGCACCAGGAGGTCGCCGCCCGGCAAGAGCGCGGCATCGCTGATATCGAAACTCGCGCTGCGCCTGATCGTAAAGGTGCCCGGGCTCGGTCCCCCGATCAGGAACGCCGTGATATTGCCGGCCTTGTCGAGCCCACGCTCGGAAAACGCGATCAGCGTGCCGGCCAGCGGGAGGCTCTTGGGGACGAACACCAAGCCTTCGATGCCTTTATTGGACGGCAAGGAGCGCATGGCCGGCGGCACCGCGATCGGCTGGCCGCGCGCGAGCAGGCCGTCCTTGCCGTAGTTGAAGCGCACGATCTGGTGGACGCGCTCGATCCCCACAAAGAGGGTGCCGCCGTCCTCGGCGAGCGACTCGGTGTCGAACCACCCGCGCGCGGCGAGCGGCTGGCCATCGGCGCCCAGGATCGGCGCCATCTCGGCATCCGCGATGCCGACCGGCCGCGTTCCCTCGTACACGATGCGGCCGCGGAACCAGCGGCCCTTGTCGGTGAGGGCGATGAAACGCGCCCCGTCGGCGGCGACGCGAATCGCCGACACCCCGCCGAATTCCCGGTACGGCGAGGTCAGCACCAGACCGCCGCGGAATTCGAGCAGCCCGAATTGACGGCGCGACGGATCGCGGATGTCGAAGGCGGTGAGCGGCTGGGCGCGCACCTCGATCGAGGTCGGCGCTTCGACGGGCGGTGTTTGGGCGCCGCCCGGAACGGCGGCGGCAGCGAACGCCATCACAAGGGCGATGAGACTCCGCCGGCTCCGGCCTGCGACGCCGACGCGCCGGGTTCGGCTGTCGCTCAAGCGTCGAGCCTCCGCGCCTGCCGCTGGTCGGCCACGGCGTGCTCGTCGAACAGCTCGGCGAGCTTTTCGGTCATGGCGCCGCCGAGCTCCTCGGCATCCACGATGGTTACGGCGCGCCGATAGTAGCGGGTCACGTCGTGGCCGATGCCGATCGCGATCAGCTCGACCGGCGAACGCAGCTCGATCTCCTCGATGATCCAGCGCAGATGGCGCTCGAGGTAATTGCCGGGATTGACCGAGAGCGTGGAATCGTCGACCGGCGCGCCGTCGGAGATCATCATCAGGATCTTGCGCTGCTCGGTGCGGGCCAGGAGCCGCTTGTGCGCCCAGTCGAGCGCTTCGCCGTCGATATTCTCCTTGAGCAGGCCCTCGCGCATCATCAAACCGAGATTCTTGCGCGCACGCCGCCACGGCGAGTCGGCCGACTTGTAGATGATGTGGCGCAGATCGTTGAGGCGGCCGGGATTGGCCGGCTTGCCGGCGGCGAGCCAGGCCTCGCGCGATTGGCCGCCCTTCCAGGCGCGGGTGGTGAAGCCCAGGATCTCGACCTTGACCCCGCAGCGCTCGAGCGTGCGCGCCAGAATGTCGGCGCAAGTGGCCGCCACCGTGATCGGACGGCCGCGCATGGAGCCCGAATTATCGAGCAGCAAGGTCACCACCGTGTCGCGGAAGTTGGTCTCCTTCTCGCGCTTGAACGACAACGGGTGCAGCGGGTCGACGATGATGCGCGAGAGCCGCGCCGGATCGAGCAGGCCTTCCTCCAGGTCGAACTCCCAGGCGCGGTTCTGCTGCGCCATCAACCGGCGTTGCAGCCGGTTGGCGAGCCGCGCCACCACGCCTTGCAGATGCGAGAGCTGCTTGTCGAGATAACCGCGCAGCCGATCGAGCTCCTCCGGTTCGCACAATTCCTCGGCCGCCACCACCTCGTCGTGCTTGGTGATGAACGGCCGATATTCGGGGCCGCGCGGCTCGTTGACGCCGTGCCGGCGCGGGCGGCGCGGCTCTGCCGGAGCCTCGGAATCGCCCATCTCGGCGTCGTCGGCCATTTCCGCCGACAGCGCCTCGGCGGCCTCGGCCGTGGAGTCGGACATGTCCTGGCTCGACGAATCGGCCTCGTCGAGGCGGGTTTGCATGTCCTCGGACTCGGCGCCCTGACCGTCTTCGCCGGATTCCTCCTTGCGGCGGTCCTGATCGCCCTCCTCGCCTTCCTCCTCGTCGGACTCGTTGCTGCGGTCCTCGCCCATGTCGAGCGCATCGAGCATATCGTGGATGACGTCGCCGAAGCGCGCCTGGTGCTCCATCAGCCGTTCGAGCCGGTCGAGATCGCGGCCGGCGCGGTCCTCGATCAGCGGCCGCCACAGCTCGACCAGCTTCTTCGCCGCCGGCGGCGGCGCCTGGCCGGTGAGCCGCTCGCGCACCATCATGGCGATCGCTTCCTCGATCGGCGCGTCGGCGCGGTCTGAGACCTCGTCGAACTTGCCGCGGTGGAAACGGTCGTCGAGCATGGCCGAGAGATTCTTCGCGACCCCGCTCATGCGCCGCGCGCCGATCGCCTCGACGCGCGCCTGCTCGACCGCCTCGAACACGGCGCGCGCCTGCTGGCCGCCGGGAATGAGCTTGCGGTGCACGGTCGGATTGTGGCAGGCGAGCTTGAGCGCGATGGCATCGGCATGGCCGCGCACGATGGCGGCGTCCGGCCCGCCGAGCTTGCGCGGCGGCTCCGGCAGGCGCGCCTTGCCGCCGACGATGCCGGGCCGCTCGGCCGCGAACGAGACTTCGAGCTCGGGCTTCTTGGCGATCGCGCGCAGGCATCCGGTCACCGCGCGCTTGAACGGCTCGGTGGGGCTTTCCTTGGCGGAGCTCTTGCCTTTGAGATTGGAAGACATGGGAGATGGCGAAGCTGCCGCTCCTCAGCTCAGCGCCACGTTCACCGAGCTTTCCGGCAACTCCACCCCGAAGCAGCGTTGATAGAACTCGGCGACGATCGGGCGCTCGAGCTCGTCGCACTTGTTCAGGAAGGTGAGCCGGAAGGCGAAGCCGATATCCTTGAAGATATCGGCATTCTCCGCCCAGGTGATCACCGTGCGCGGGCTCATCACGGTCGAGAGATCGCCGTTCATGAAGGCGTTGCGGGTGAGGTCGGCAACGCGCACCATCTTGTTGACGATGTCGCGGCCGGCATCGGTGCGGTAGTGCTTCGCCTTGGCGAGCACGATCTCGACCTCGTTGTCGTGCGGCAGATAATTGAGCGTGGTGACGATCGACCAGCGATCCATCTGCGCCTGGTTGATCTGCTGGGTGCCGTGATAGAGCCCCGAGGTATCGCCGAGGCCGACCGTGTTGGCGGTGGCGAACAGGCGGAAAGCCGGATGCGGCCGGACCACGCGGCTCTGGTCGAGCAGCGTGAGGCGGCCGGACGATTCCAGCACGCGCTGGATCACGAACATCACGTCGGGCCGGCCGGCGTCGTACTCGTCGAAGCAGAGCGCGACGTTGTGCTGGTAGGCCCACGGCAGGATGCCGTCGCGGAACTCGGTCACCTGCACGCCGTCGCGGATCACGATGGCGTCCTTGCCGATCAGGTCGATACGGCTGATGTGGCTGTCGAGGTTGACGCGCACGCATGGCCAGTTGATCCGGGCGGCGACCTGCTCGATATGCGTCGACTTGCCGGTGCCGTGATAGCCGGTGACGATGACGCGCCGGTTCTTGGAGAAACCCGCGAGGATCGCAAGCGTGGTGGGCTTGTCGAAGCGGTAGTCGGGATCGACGTCAGGCACGTGCTCGTCGGGCTCGGAATAGGCCGGCACCTCCATGTCGCTGTCGAAGCCGAAGACTTGGCGGATCGACACCTTCATGTCCGGCAGGCCAGTGATTTCTTGCGTTGCGGCAGTCATTGATCCTCCGTGGCCTCGAAACGCGAGACCCGAGTCAGTCGAGCGAAGCGGTCCGGATTCGTCGGAGACCTTAGCAAAAGACGGCGCGCCGCGAAACCGGCCCCGGCGCCAGTCGAAAATCTCGCTTTTTCAAGTAGCTAAAGATCATCTTGGCGGCAACCCCACGGCTCGATCGGGTTCGCCGGCGGGCTCGCGGACCGGTCCCCCCGACCATGCCGTAACTCCTTGTCCGCTCAATCTGAAACCCCGGCACGGCATGCGATTTTCGATGGTCAGCTAGGCGTTCGAGCCAAGTCGCATAAGCTGGAGATGGCGAGGTGGTCACGGCTGCTTGAAACCGGACTCTAGCCGGAAATCCATCCCGTTATCTTCCGCTCTCCGACAGCGGAAAACCGCACGATCCGGGTCTTCGCCTCGCGCACCGCCCAACCCCGCGCCAGGATGCGCTCGAACACGGCTGCGCCGAGAGCCCCGCCAAGGTGACTGCGACGCTCGCTCCAATCCAGGCAGCATCGGCAAAGCTCGCGCCGCCCGTGCTCGATCGCCGCAAGATCGATGCCGTCCTCGACGAAGAAGCGGCGCCCCTCTTCGGTCATGCGCAATATGTCGCCACGTCGCGTCAACATTCGCCGCTCGACAAAACGATCGAG
>Ga0099827_10002180_pt1 | contig 10718 bp, 6 predicted proteins | sample CZO8metaG_FD_79339 | JGI IMG/M metagenome (GOLD analysis project Ga0099827, IMG submission 79339) | Vadose zone soil microbial communities from the Eel River Critical Zone Observatory, Northern California, USA - CZOApr15con1.8 metaG | ecosystem: Environmental > Terrestrial > Soil > Vadose zone ...
GAGACCGCACCCGCGGAGGTCTGTTTTCTCCATAGAAACTGGCCTCCGAACGTTTATAAATGCCCTCTGTATACTTGAACCATCCTTCGGGATGGGCTGCGAGAGGGCACCGGAACGCGCTCTATGAGGTTACGAAATAGATGGTAGAAGAGACCGCCTACGACGCCACGCAGATCCAGGTCCTCGAAGGCCTGCAGGCGATTCGAAAACGCCCTGCGATGTACATCGGCTCGGTCGACACCCGCGGCCTCCACCACCTCGTCCACGAGGTCGTCGACAACTCGATTGACGAGGCGATGGCCGGCTTCTGCAAGGAAATCCAAGTCACCTTGAATGCAGACGGGTCCGTCACGGTCGCGGACGACGGCCGGGGAATCCCAGTCGACATCCACCCGAAGTACGGCGCGCCGGGCGTCGAAATCGTCTTGTCGCGGATGCACAGCGGCGGCAAGTTCGAGCGGAAGATGTACCGCGTGTCCGGCGGTCTGCACGGCGTCGGGCTTTCGGTCGTCAACGGCCTGAGCGAATGGCTCGAGGTCCGCGTGAAGCGGGAAGGGCAGGAGCACCGGATGCGTTTCGAGCGCGGGAAGAAGGCCACGGACCTGGAAGTCGTCGGCCCCGCGGAAGGCACGGGCACAATCATCACCTTCCTTCCGGATTCGCAGGTCTTCGAGTCAATCGAATTCGACTACGACATCCTAGCGACGCGCTTGCGGGAGCTGGCATTCCTCAACGCCGGCCTCCGAATCATCATCGTGGACAAGGTCCACGACCGCGGGGACGTCTTCCAATTCCAAGGCGGCATCGCCGAGTACGTCAAATGGATCAACCGGGCGAAGAACCCGCTCCATCCGGATCCGATCCGGTTCGCGAAAGAATCCGACGGCACGCTCGTCGAGGTCGCGATGCAGTACCACGACGGCTACAACGAGTCAATCTTCACGTTCGTGAACAACATCGACACGATCGAAGGTGGCACCCATCTCGTCGGGTTCAAGGCGGGGCTGGCACGCGCCTTCATCAAGTACGCGAAGGACAACAAGTATCTGAAGCAAGGCGAAAGCCTCGAGGGCGACGACGCCCGCGAGGGATTGACGGCGATCCTCAGCCTCAAGATCCCCGAACCGCAATTCGAGGGGCAGACCAAGATGAAGTTGGGGAACTCGGAAGTCAAGGGGATCGTCGAGTCAATCGTCTACGAGAAGCTCACGGAGTTCTTCTTAGAGACTCCGAAGGTCGCAGAAATCTGCATCGGGAAAGCGGTCCTCGCAGCCCAGGCGCGCGAGGCCGCACGAAAGGCCCGCGAGCTCACACGCCGAAAAGGTCTCCTCGAAGGGTTCAACCTCCCCGGAAAGCTCGCGGATTGCCAAGAGCGCGATCCGGCGAAGTCGGAGCTGTTCATCGTGGAGGGGCCGAGCGCGGGAGGCTGCTTCTCGGGGGACACAAGGATCGCCCTTGCGGACGGCAGACGGCTGAGCTTCACCGAAATCATCGAGGAACAGCAGCGCGGAGTGGAACATTTCTGCTACACGATTCGACGGGACGGAAAGATTGGCCTACAGAGGATCACGGATGTACGGATGACGAGAGAGAAGACAACTACGATGAAGGTCGTCCTCGACAACGGTCAGGAAGTCGTCTGTACTCCCGACCACCGCTTCATGCTGCGGAATCGTTCCTACCGCGACGCGAGACGCCTCCGACCTGGGGATTCATTGATGCCGTTGCGAACGAAGCCGTCCGACATGAGCGATCCGGGGATAACCATTAACGGATACGAAATGGTCTGGGACCCTGGGTCGGAGTCTTGGCTCTTCACCCACGTACTGGCGGACTGGTACAACCTCTGGAAAGGGACCTATACGACAGAGGCGGGAGAGCACCGCCACCACACGGATTTCAACAAGCTGAACAACAGCCCGCCTAACGTCGTTCGCCTGAGCAAGGCAGCCCACCTGTCAACGCACCGCGAACACTTAGGCAAGACACTCCATTCTCCCGAAAGCCGGAAGCGATCCAAGCGGGTCCGCCAATCGGACGAATTCCGGACGAGGATGAGTGAGAGGATGAAGCAACCCGACATCAGGCCAATCCTCTCCAGCCGAGCGAAGAATCAGTGGAAGGACCCGGAATACAAACGGTACATGAAATCGCGGTGGCTCCGCTTCTACCGAGAGAATGAGAGATATCGGACGGAAGTCTTGGAAAGGCTGAACCGGGAACAGAGAGAGTATTGGTCAGTTCCCGGACGCAGACGGGTCCACGCCGAGCGCTCCCGGAGGTACTTTGCCGAACATCCCGCGGCTCGAGAAAAATTCTCCGAACAGGCGAAAGCGCAATGGCAAGACGAGGCGCTTCGAGCGTGGCGCGCGGAAGCCACGCGACAACAGTGGCGAGCTCCTGACTACCGCCGTCGTCATTCGGAAAGTGTGCAGCGCTGGTGGAAGACACATCCTGGGCACGCTGAGAAACTCGCTTTGGCGGCCCAGCGAAGTTGGGCAGACCCCACGAAGAGACGCCAGATCGAACACGGCCTAAGAGGGTGGCGCGAAACCGCCCCAGCCCAGCAACGGAGTCATGTGATCAAGGAAGGGCACCGCCTAAAATCACTCCGCCTTCTGAAGGCGGTCCTGGACGCCGAGGATGTGCGTGAAGCGTACGAGCAGTCGCGGCGGAGGACAGCGCCAACCGCTATCCGCTATGACCGGCTGCTACTGGAACATTTTCAGGGAGAGCCGGCCCGGATGAGGGAGGTGGCGGCGAACGTGAACTGCAGGGTTGTCGCTGTGGTCCCCCTCGCTGAGCCGATGGATGTCTACGACATGACTGTGGAGGGCACGCACAACTTCGCACTCGCGGCGGGCGTGTTCGTCCACAATAGCGCGAAGCAGGGTCGGCGACGTGAGTTCCAAGCTATCTTGCCGCTTCGCGGGAAAATCCTGAACGTCGAGAAGGCCCGGCTCGATCAGATGCTGAAAAACGAGGAGATTCGGACGCTGATCACCGCGATTGGCGGAGGCATCGCCGAGGAGTTCGATCCGAAGAAGGTCCGATACCACAAGATCATCACGATGGCCGACGCGGACGTCGATGGGCAGCACATCACGACGCTCCTCCTGACGCTGTTCTTCCGATACATGCGACCGCTCCTAGATAGCGGGTTCGTGTACATCGCGCAGCCGCCCTTGTACAAGATCAAGAAAGGCAAGGAACTCCACTACGCCTACACGGAGAGACAGCGGGAGGACCTGGCAAAGAAACTCGGCGACAAAGGCGTCGCGTACCAGCGGTACAAGGGTCTGGGGGAGATGAACGCCGACGAGCTCTGGGAGACGACGATGGATCCTGCCCGTCGCCTGTTGAAGCAGGTCACGATCGAGGACGCCGCGACCGCCGATGCCCTATTCTCAATCCTCATGGGCGAAGCCGTCGAACCCCGCCGGCAATACATCCAGGAGCACGCGAAGGAAGTCGTGAACCTGGACATCTAGGAGGACCATGCCGGAAGAAGCCCAAGAGTCCCGTCCTCGCGTCTCGCCGCAGCCAATCGAGGACGAGCTGCATCGCTCCTACATCGACTACGCGATGAGCGTAATTGTCGGGCGGGCGTTGCCCGACGTGCGGGATGGGCTGAAGCCGGTCCAGCGCCGGATTCTACATGCGATGAACGAGCTCGGGATGAGCTCGGGATCTGCGCACAAGAAAGCGGCCCGGGTGGTCGGGGAAACTCTCGGAAAATGGCATCCGCATGGAGACCTCTCGGTCTACGACGCGCTCGCTCGGATGGTCCAAGACTTTTCGTTGCGCTATCCGCTAATCGACGGGCAAGGAAACTGGGGAAGTACGGAGGACGAGCCCGCGGCCATGCGCTACACGGAGTGCCGTCTCGCGAAGACCGCCGAGGCAATGCTCGAGGACCTCGAGAAGGACACGGTCGATTGGATGGACAACTTCGACGGGACGCTGAAGGAGCCTCTCGTCCTTCCCTCGAAGTTTCCGAATCTCCTCGTCAACGGTTCCAGCGGCATCGCAGTCGGAATGGCGACGAACATCCCGCCTCACAACCTCGGCGAGATCGTCGACGCCCTGATCGTCTTGATCGACAACCCTCAGGCCGAGTTGATCGACCTGTACAACCCGGAGACCGGTCCGGTTTGCGGCCCGGACTTTCCCACGGGCGGTATCCTATACGGCGCTGATGGCGTCGCGGATGCGTACCGGACTGGGCGTGGGCTCATCCGGATTCGTGCGAAGGCCAAGTTCGAGGAGGCCGGCCACGACCGGGCTCGGATCGTGATTACAGAAATCCCGTACATGGTCAGTAAGGCGTCCCTTGTCGAATCGATTGCCTTACTCGTCAAATCGAAAAAGATCGAGGGCGTCACGGACCTCCGGGACGAGAGCGACCGAGATGGCATGCGAATCGTGTTGGAGCTGAAGCGCGACGCCGTCGAGGACGTTGTGCTCAACCAGCTCTACCACCACACGCAGATGGAAACGACGTTCGGCGTGATCAACCTCGCGCTGCTCGACGGACAACCGCGGGTTCTGCCGCTCAAGGATTCGATGCAGGCGTTCATCGACCACCGGGTCACCATCGTGCGGCGCCGCACGGAGTTTGACCTGAAAAAGGCACGGGAGCGCCTTCACATCGTGGAGGGCCTCATCACCGCCGTCGACCACCTCGACGACGTGATTCGGCTCATCCGGCGTGCGCGGGACGCGGATGAGGCGCAGGCGGGCCTGATGAATCGCTATCTCCTGAGTGAGAATCAGGCAAAAGCCATCCTCGCCATGACGTTGCGCCAGCTCACCGGACTCGAGATCGAAAAGCTCCGCCAGGAGAAGACCGACTTGAACCACAAGATCGAGAATCTGGAATCGATCCTGGCGTCCCGAGAGCGGGTCCTCGACATCTTGAAAGCCGAGTTCCGCGAAATCAAGGAGAAGTTCGGCGATGACCGCCGGACGACCGTCGAGCTCCAAGCCTACGACATGCAGATCGAGGACCTCATCCCCGAGGAAGACAACGTCGTGACCATCACGAACACGGGCTACATCAAACGGCTGCCCGTCAGCGTGTACCGGAAACAACGTCGAGGCGGAAAAGGGGTCACGGGCATGGAGACGAAAGAGGAAGACTACGTCGTCGATCTCTTCGTGGCCTCAACCCACGATTTCATCCTCTTCTTCTCGTCGAAAGGGAAGGTGTTCAAGCGAAAGGCCTTCAAGCTGCCCGCCGCGGGGAGATATGCGCGGGGGAAGCCCGTGGTCAACCTGTTGGAGCGCCTCGATCCGGATGAGAAAGTCGAGGCGATGATTCCGACTCGAGATTTCCCCCAGGACCGATTCCTCCTTTTCGTGACGAAGCGGGGACGCATCAAACGGACCGGCTTCGCGGAATTCCAGAACATCCGCGAGAGCGGGATCCGGGCAATCAAGCTGAACGAGGGAGACGAGTTGATTGACGTCCAGATCGCCGGGGGCAACGAGGAGGTCATCCTCGCCTCCTCCGGCGGGTACGCGAATCGCTTCCCGATTGACGAAGTCCGTCCAATGGGGCGACCCGCGGCGGGTGTCGCGGGGATGCGAGTCCGGACGGGAGACGAGGTCGTGTCGATGGCCCTGTCGACCAATCCGGAAGCCGAATTATTGACGGTCCTCTCGAGCGGATACGGAAAGCGCACGACGACCTCCGAGTACCGGAAGACCCGTCGGGGATCGAAAGGAGTTCGCACGACGAGCGCAAAGTACGCGAAAGGCCGCGTCGTCGCGGTGAAGGTCGTCCAAGCAGAGGAGCATCTCCTCGTGACGACGAAGGCGGGGGTCGTGATTCGTTGCGCCGTTGCGGACATCAGCGTGAAAGGCCGCGCGGCTCGCGGCGTAAGGCTCCAGCGTTTGGGCGAAGGCGACGAGGTGGTCGCGGTCGCTCGCGTGATTGAGGAAGAGGAACAGGACCGCGCCCTGAACGCGGAACCGCCGGTCGAGCCATAGGATGCGTCAAGACAATGCAATACCGAGTCCGGGTCGGTCGGGGGCGACGAGCTCCCCGTTTTCGAACCCCAGGCCCGATGACGGATCCTCGGCGAGGTTGAAGTGCGAATCCAAGTCGAGCCACCGGACGTTCTTCTGACTGAGAGCGAAGGCGAGCGCGGCGGCGATCGAGATTTGCGGTTCCCCCATGCAACCGACCATCGTCGGGTAGCCAGCGGATTCACAAATCGTATTCACGTCGATCGCGCGGCATACGCCGCCATGTTTCATGAGCTTCAGGTTCACGGCCTTCGCGGCGTTCGCCCACCGGACCTTCTTCGCGTCGTCCGGCGTGAGGACCATTTCGTCTGCCATGATCGGAATCGGCGAGGATTCCGTCAGGACGCGCATTCCCTCAACGTCCGTGATGGCCACCGGCTGCTCGAAGATCGAGATGTTCAGGTCTTTCGCCGCCCGGGCAAAGCTGAGTGCCTGACTCCAGGTGTACCCTTGGTTGCCGTCGACCCGTAACTCGATCCGCGGACCGACAGCCCCTCGAATCGCGCGCACCCGATCTAAATCGGTTTTCGGGTCTCGGCCAATCTTCACCTTCAGCGCACGGAATCCGGCCTGGGCCCACCGCTGGGCTCGCTCGACCGCGCTTCGAGTGTCCATGATTCCGATCGTCATGTCCGTGAGCATTCGATCCCGGGTCGCGCCGAGATAGCGATGCAATGGGACGCCCGCGTGTTGCGCGGCGAGGTCGTGCACCGCGATGTCGATCGCGGCCTTGACCGACGGGTTGCCAGGGAGGATCTTGTCCATCTTGTCGACCACCTCGCGCGGCCGCTCGAACGTGAACCCTTCCAAGCCCCGCGCGATGGACTTGATCGCGTCCATCGCGGACCGGACCGTCTCTCCGGTCACGTCCGTCGGAGCGCCGCTCCCGCTGCCCAAGAGAGAGCCGGAATGCACGATGACCATCACGTTCTGGGCCACGGTCGAAGACCCTCTCGCGATCGTGAGGGGCTCCTTCCGCGGAAGGTCCATCGCCGCGTACTCGAGGAAGTCGATTCGCATCACATCCGACACCCACGCGCACCGATATCAAGATGCAGCTACGCTCAGCGTCTCGCGGCCTTTCGACTCCGGCGACGGGCGTCCCGGGACCATTTCGTCCTCGGATAGAAACGGCAGAACGAGGTGAACGAGCATTGCGGGCATCGGGGACCGATCGGTCGGCAGAGGTCTTTCCCGAATCGGATGAACAACTCGTTGATGTGGAGCCAGTACTCCTTCGGGACCGTCCGCATGAGTCGCCGTTCGGTCGCCTCGGGAGTCTTCGTCCGCACGAGGCCGAGACGATTGCTGACCCGATGGACGTGGGTGTCGGTCGGAATGCGCGGCACGCCGAATCCGTACACGAGGACGCAGTTGGCGGTCTTCGGGCCGACTTGGGGGAGTTCGATCAGCTCCTCATAGGTCCGCGGCACCGAGCCGGCATGGCGGTCGAGGAGGGTCCTGCTCACCTTCACGATCTGCACGGCCTTCTGGTGGTAGAACCCGACGGGCTTGATGAGCCGCTCCACGTCGCCGGCGTCCGCCGCGGCAAGTTCCGCCGGGGTGTCGTACTTCGAGAAGAGCTGCCTCGACGCGACCTCGGTCATTTCGTCGCGGGTCCGCTGGGACAGAATCGTCGAGATCAAGACCTTGAACGGATCTTCGGTCTCCGCGACGATTTTCGCGAGCGCCGTCCCTCCCGCGCGCAGATCCCCCTCCGGCAGGTACCGGCGAGAAAGGTCGCGCACGATGAACGCGATCCGGTCACGGGCGGACGCCGAGATGGTCAAGGGCCTCCCCCGCGGTGTAGATCGAGCCCGTGATCAGGATGAGGTCGTCCGGCCTTGCCGCTCCAATCGCGGCATCGATCGCTTCGCGGACCGGGCCCATGACGCTTGAGTCGGCATACGGGCGGAACGCTGCCGCGACCTCCTCCGCGTCGTATGCGCGGTGGGTCTTGGGTCGACAGGCGAAGACGCGGCGCGCCATCGGCCCTAATGCGGCGGCCATGCCCGGCAGGTCCTTGTCGTTCAAGATGCCCGTGACGAGGAGAGCCTTGCGACCGGGGAACGTCTCGGCCATCGACGCCCCGAGGGCTTCGGCTGCCGGGCGGTTGTGGGCTCCATCGACGACGATGAGCGGGGACGTGCGGACGATCTCCATTCGCGCCGGCCATCGAACGGAGGAAATCCCAGACCGGATCGCCTCGTCTGGAATCGGGAGTCCGGCCGAGCGAATCTCCTCAAGGGCCGCCACGGCGACACCGATATTCTCCACTTGGAACGAGCCGAGTAACGGCGTCTGAACCTCGACAGATCCGAAGGACCCGCGTACAAGGACGGCCTGACCGCGGAGGTCGCCGGCAATGCGCTCCGCGTGGACATCCCGTCCGAGGACCGACAGGGGCACGTGAAGTTCGCGGCATCTCGCCTCGATGACCGGGAGAGCCTCTTGGTCGACCGTCACGACCCGCGACGTGGGCTTGATGATCCCGGCTTTCTCGCGGGCGATTCGCTCCACCGTCTTGCCGAGGTGCTCCGTGTGCTCCAGGTCCACCCGCGTGATGACGGACACGAGGCCGTCCACGACGTTCGTCGCGTCCATCCGACCGCCCATCCCGACCTCGACGACCGCGAGGTCGACCTTCTTCTCCCGGAAATACTCGAAGGCCATCGCGGTGGTGACTTCGAAAAACGTCGGATGGTCGACCGCCCGCGTGGACGTCATCCTCTGAATCGCAGGCTGCATGCCGGACCAAAGGCGCAGCACATCGTCATCGGCGATCGGTTCGCCATCCACGCGAATCCGCTCGTTGAACCGGACGAGATGCGGGGAGGTGTACAGCCCGACCCGGTATCCCGCGGCCCGCAGGACGGACGCGGCATAGGCGCACACGGAGCCCTTCCCGTTCGTGCCGGTGACGTGGAGCACCTTCAGGCCGCGCTGCGGGTCGCCGAGAAGCGAGAGGAGCCGCCGGATGTTGTCCAGGCCGAGCTTGATCCCGAACCGCTCCAACCGGTAGAGATGCTCCAGCGTCGTCTGATAGTCCATCGAAGCGGCCGGAGCTAACGGGCGTCGCGGATTAAAGGTTGCTCGGTTGGTGCAATTGATTCCTTTCCCGCGACGCCGGGGGCCACAGCTATATATCGCGTATGGCAATCGTCAGCGGAATGCATCCGGCCGAACGCCTGCGAGGGCTCAAGAGCATCAAACTCCAAGGCAAGACCATCGTGCTCGGGGTCACGGGGAGCATCGCCGCGGTCGAGTGCGTGAAGTTGGCCCACGAGCTCATCCGGCACGGAGCCGAGGTCCACGCGGTGTCCACGCGGTCCGCGACGCAAATTCTCCATCCCAACGCGCTCCAATATGCGACCGGCCACCCCGTGGTCACGCAGATCACGGGCTCGATGGAGTATCTCGAGATGTGCGGTCGCGACGGGAAGGCGGACCTCCTCCTCATCGCGCCGTGCACCTCGAACACGATCAGCAAGATCGCGCAGGGAATCGACGACTCCACCGTCACGACGTATGCGGCGAACGCACTCGGTTCCGGCATCCCGATCCTCGTCGCCCCGGCGGCCCACGAATCGATGATGGACAACCCGGCCGTGGCGGCGAACGTCCGGCGCCTCCAGGAACTCCGCGTCGAACTCGTCGAACCGAAACGCGAGGAAGAGAAAGCGAAGATGGCGGACGTCGAGACGATTGTGGCCCATGTCATCCGCCGACTCGGACCGAAGGACCTCGTCGACATGCGCGTGCTGGTCGTGGCCGGATCGACGGTTGAGCCGATCGACGACGTGCGCGTCGTGACGAATCGGTCGACGGGCGGGACGGGGATCGAACTCGCCAAGGTCGCCTTCGAACACGGGGCGAACGTGGAGCTCTGGCTCGGGCGACACGAGACGCCGGTCCCGCCCTGGCTCCCGTTCAAGGCCTTCGAGACGACGGCGGATCTCTTGTCGATGGCCGAGAAGGCCGATGCGGACGTCTGCGTCGTCCCCGCGGCGGTCTCAGACTTCACGCCCGCGAAAAAGCAATCCGGCAAGATCCCTAGCCGCGATGGCGTCCTGAGCTTGGACCTGCAACCGACGCCCAAGGTCCTCAATCGGTTTCGCAAGGGCGCGAAGAAGGCCCTCGTGGGCTTCAAGGCGGAAGCCGGTGTCAGCGAGACGGAGCTGAAAGCCCGCGCGATGGCCCTTGTGAAAGAGGCGGACGTCGACTTCGTCGTGGCAAACGACATCTCCAAAGTCAAGGGGGACACGACGTCCATCACGATCTTCGACCGCAAGGGTCGCTCCGAGACGTTCGAAGGGTCGAAGGCGCTCGCGGCGGAGCGGGTGTGGCGGGCAATACTCCATGGTGTCCGAGGGTGAGGCCTTTTGCCCAGGGCACGTGACCGCGTTCTTCGAGGTCCATGAGGATCCGGATCCCCGAAAGAAAGGCTCGCGCGGGGCCGGACTGTGCCTGAGCCTCGGCGTCCGGACGGTCGCTAGGGTTCGAGACGACGCGCGCCCGGCAATCGACATCATTGTGAATGGACGACGTCAGAAGGCGGAAGTCACCCAGCGCGTCGCGCAGAAGGTCGTTGGCGCCCGGCCCTGCGAGGTGAAAATCCTGAGCGAGACGAGCTTGCCGGTCTCTCAGGGATTCGGCGTGAGTGCGGCCGCGGCCTTGAGCACGGC
>Ga0099827_10002181_pt1 | contig 10716 bp, 10 predicted proteins | sample CZO8metaG_FD_79339 | JGI IMG/M metagenome (GOLD analysis project Ga0099827, IMG submission 79339) | Vadose zone soil microbial communities from the Eel River Critical Zone Observatory, Northern California, USA - CZOApr15con1.8 metaG | ecosystem: Environmental > Terrestrial > Soil > Vadose zone ...
GCAACCCCAGATTCGCGCCCTGCGTCAGGAGTTGAGCTTGGATCAGCACGCCGAGGCCCCCTCGCTCGTCGCGATGGCCTCCCAACCCCGCAGAAGCGCCGCGTCCGCTCGCTAACTTTTACAGGGAAAAAAGGACTTGACCACCCTTCCGCGTCATCATCTGCGCGTCCAAGCTTGGATAAGGCCAGATGTGGATGAACTTGTTCACGGTACCGAACTCGACGTGGCCGACGACAGCCAGCGGCGAGAGCCCGAGCCTGCCGGGCCGTTTCAACTCCCAGCGCTTGAGGGTGTCTGGGAGCGTCTCAGCTTGTATCATGTAGGAGCGGAACTTATAGAATAGCCTGCTCGTGTGCTACTTTCCGGCGTTGAGCGTTCCTGGTCTTGCCTTCCTCCATCGACTGGTCCTGGCGTTCCAGGTGGTGTTTGTCGAGGTTGGTGCGTGTGGGATTCGGCTCGTCTGCCTCTTTTTGGAGATGACGGGGCTGCATCGGTTCGTTGGCGCCTCCTTTGGGACACAGCAGCAGATCAATCACCAGGTTGAAGCAGCCATGGTGGTATACACCCATGAGGAGACGCCATAGGAGACGCCATGCCTGGCGCAGGGCATGACGCCGAAGGATAGCACCGTGACGCAGGATGAAACCTTTACCGGTGGGCTTTGCCTGAGGGCGATTGAGCCTATGAGCGACTCTCTCCTGTTGGAGCACACTGCAGAGCCACGAGATCAAGACACCTGGAGCGCGCTGATGACAGGCGCCCTGGCGCATCGCACGTGCACCGTCATCCCTTCTACAAGTGACCAAGCGCCGGGGCTTCTGGCTTCTGTCGAACACCACCTGGGCGTGCATCACTCGCCCGACTTTTCCATGCGCAGCATGCATTGAGCAAGGCTGTCGCTGCCCCGATGGCCACCACACAGCGTGCAGCCGACAAGGCCGTGACGACGGCTGAAGAGCGGCGCACCCGTGTGCAAAGGTAGCACCGACTCTGAAGCAGGCCCAGCAGAAGGTAGAAACAGCTCTCCATACGTGTCAACGCCTCACGCAATACCAGGAGAAGGTGGTGCAGAACATTCGAGCTATCGGCCACACGGACCACTTCGTCGACCTAGAGCGAGGCGTACGGCGCAACGGCAAGCTGATTGCGAGCGGATATCCAACATTAGATCGACACGATCCGCACTATCGCCCATCAGGAAGCATGCATGCCTCACGGCGGTGTACAACCTCCTGTGCACGTACCCTGACAGGACGACAGCGGCAGAACGGTTTTTTGGGCAGAAGTCTCGGTCGATGTTTGCCGCCATACTGGAATCTGTCGAGATACCACCTGCTCCCCTCAGTCCGCCGCGACGAGCCGTGGGTTAGACCAAAGAACATGGAGTAGCCGATACGGTGATCGAGGCCAAATTGCTGGACGATAATTGACTTTGATAGGGAAGTAGGCTATATTCTCCAACAATTATGCGTATAACTACTCTCGAATCAGATGCTAAGCACAGGCGCAAGGGTGTCGAGGTGGCCATCTTGATGACTGTCTTGCTACTCAGTTTGGTGCTTGGGTGGGCTGTGGGGAAAGGAGTGCATAACGTAGGTAGGATGCTTTGTTTTACCTGGTATCGATCCTCCTCGGTTTGGCTATGTTCCGTCCCTGCTCTTGGTAGGACTATTGATTGATATCGCTTGATGCTGTGCAGTTTCTTTGTGTTCTGTACATGCAAGTGCTCTGGCGGTGTAGCTCAGTCGGTTAGAGCATGCGGCTCATATCCGCAGTGTCCGGGGTTCAAGTCCCTGCACCGCCATTCTCCACTTATTTCTCTATCCTAGAGCCTTGTGCCCTTTGTGACTGGGAAGTGAGGATGTTTATTGCTGAGGTTCAGGCATGTATTGAGGCACATGCAATGTTGTCCCAAGGGGACAAAGTTATCGTTGCTGTATCTGGAGGGGCAGACTCAATGGCTTTGTTGTTTGCCCTCTTTCAGCTATGTTCGGTATATAACTTAACGTTAGCGGTAGCTCATGTTAATCATCAACTGCGAGGGGAGGAGGCAGAACGCGATGCGCTCTTTGTAGAGCAACAGGCGGTACATTTAGGACTCCCCTATTATCAAACCCGCGTTGATGTCAAAACGTTACAGCATAGTTCGAGGATGTCGTTGCAACAGGCGGCACGCCAGGAGCGGTATCATTTCTTCCATGCTTTATATCAAACGCTTGGCGCAACACGTGTTGCTCTCGGGCATACGGCCGACGACCAGGCTGAAACTCTTCTCATGCGCTTGTTACGCGGCAGTGGTCCTACTGGCTTGGCAGGGATCCCGGCTGTGCGCTTGCCATTCATACGGCCGTTAATTGCTGTCTCTCGTCATACCATACATTCGTACCTACAAGCTGAGTCTCTTCCATGGGTCGAAGACAGCTCTAACACGCATCCTGTGTATCTACGTAATCGTGTACGTCTTGACTTGCTGCCAAAGCTACAGCGATACAACCCCCAGATTGTCAGACGGCTCACTGAGCTAGCAGATATGCTACGGGCTGATAGTCAGGTGCTTGAGCAGCAGGTGGATGAGTGGGCGATGCCAACATTAGGTTGGCAAGGAAGCAACAGGGCAGAGATACGGTGTGGACTCTTTGGGACTGCCCCTCTAGCTATCCAGCGGCGTCTTCTACGACGGGTCATTGAGACGCTCTCAAGCACACCTGAAACGGTGAGCTTCAGACATATTGAGGACTTGCGCCAGTTTATCCTGTCGGAAAGTTACGGGCGACGTTGTGTCCTGCCTGGTCAGGTACTCGCTGAACGTCATAAGGAAACTGTGCTACTCTGGAATGTGGACAGAACCCCAACAGTACCTTGCACCCTCGTGTTACCGGTGCCAGGAGAAGTTGATATCTCCGCACTCAATATCCGTTTGATCGCTGATATCATTGATAAGCCTCGCAGTCTTAGTGGGACGCACCAGGAGGCTCTGCTTGACCTCGAACGTATTGTCTGTCCTCTCCAAGTACGATTTCGACAACCAGGTGACAGATTCTATCCTCTTGGGGCGCCAGGCTCAAAAAAGCTTCAGGACTTTTTTATTGATAGTAGGATTCCGCGAGCAGAGCGGCCATATGTGCCCTTGGTGGTTAGTGATAGGAAGATTGTGTGGGTTGTGGGTTATCGTATTGCTGACCCTTTTAAGCTCCGTCCTGAGACAAAGCGTGTTTTGCGTCTCCAATGTGGTGCTCTGCACCGGGGCGAGTTCTAGCCCAAATTTTTCATAAGGCACGATGGCGCTTGCACAACATGCTGATTTTGCGGGTGGCGCCTTATTGGGAACGCGTCGCGGTTTGAGGCATATCGGGGTCTGCGACAGTTCTTGCATGCAGGACATGCCGATAGAGGCCGTAAGGGGGTTGTGGGCGTTAGGTGCGGGCTGTGAGAGAGGGTTTGCATCAGAGAGCATTCCCCCGCAGGTAAGGAGGTCCCTTTGAGTTCATTTTACCAGAAGCTCGCTTTGTGGTTAGTGTTTGGCCTTATCTTTGTCTTTATGTGGAATTATTTTAGCAAAACAGGGCAGTCTGTAAGGGAGATTTCCTATAGTGACTTTTTAGAGCGTGTTGAGCAAGGCCACGTGCATGCGATACGCATTGAAGGAGAAAAAATTACGGGCGAGTACGTCGGCGTGGAAGGAGCCAGTGGACGCTTCAAGACCAACATACCTCGAGATGCTGACCTCATTCGTCTCCTGCGCGAAAAACGCGTGAGTATAAAAGTTGATGTGCCAGAAAAGAATTCGTATGTCATGCAGTTTTTGCTGTCCTGGGCTCCTGTCTTACTGCTGATTGGTCTGTGGGTTTTCTTTATGCGGCAAATGCAAAGTGGGGGAAGTAAAGCGCTGTCTTTTGGCAAGAGTCGGGCTCGCTTGCTTTCAGACCAAAAGAAGAAAGCCACCTTTGCTGACGTTGCTGGAGTGGATGAGGCGAAGGCCGAACTAGAGGAAATCATTGATTTCCTGAAAGATCCGCAGCGCTTTCAGAAGTTGGGAGGGAAAATCCCGAAAGGGGTACTCCTCATGGGGCCACCAGGTACCGGGAAGACCTTGCTCGCACGCGCCATTGCGGGTGAGGCGAATGTGCCTTTCTTCAGTATTAGTGGTTCCGATTTTGTGGAAATGTTTGTTGGGGTCGGAGCGTCTCGGGTCCGCGACCTCTTTGAGCAGGGTAAAAAGCATGCCCCGTGTATTGTTTTCATCGATGAGATTGATGCTGTGGGGCGGCACCGGGGCGCTGGGTTGGGAGGAGGCCATGATGAACGTGAGCAGACATTGAATCAACTTTTAGTCGAGATGGATGGCTTTGAGTCGAACGATGGGGTGATTCTGATTGCTGCCACGAATCGTCCCGACGTGCTCGATCCGGCGCTTTTGCGCCCGGGGCGATTTGATCGTCAAGTGGTGGTCTCGCGACCAGATGTCCGTGGGCGTTTGGGAATTCTGACGGTGCACACGAAAGACATTCCGTTGGCTTCCGACGTTGATCTTGCCGTATTGGCACGCGGTACTCCTGGGTTTTCGGGGGCTGATCTCTCTAACCTGGTGAATGAGGCGGCGCTCTACGCGGCACGGCAGCATAAAATGCAGGTGGATATGCGGGATTTCGAAAGTGCTAAGGATAAAGTCATGATGGGGGTAGAGCGCCGCAGTCTGGTCATCAGCGATGAGGAAAAGCGCGTTACAGCTTATCATGAGGGCGGCCACACGTTGGTGGCAAAGTTTTTACCCGGTACAGACCCTATTCATAAAGTCACGATTATTCCTCGCGGCCTGGCATTAGGGGTCACCCAACAGCTTCCGACCGAAGAGAAGCATACCTATCCTCGTGAGTATCTCTTAAACAATTTGGCGATTTATATGGGGGGGAGAGCCGCAGAGGAACTCATCTTCAAAGATCCCACGACAGGGGCGGGCAATGATATTGAACGGGCGACTGAGCTTGCCCGTAAGATGGTCTGTGAATGGGGGATGAGCGAACGTATGGGGCCTCTTGCCTTTGGGACAAAGGAAGAGCAGATTTTCCTAGGGCGAGAAATAGCCCAACATAAAGATTACAGCGAAGTGACGGCCATTGCTATCGATGAAGAAATCAAACGCATGGTGACGCGGGGCTATGAAACGGCAAAGGCGATTCTCTCTGCCAATATTCATATTTTGCATGCTCTGGCGCAGGCACTCATCGAACGCGAAGAGCTCAATGCTGAAGAGATTGATCGCCTTGTGGCTGCATGGGATGACCCAAGTGGTGACGCAATAGCCGCTGTGGTCTAGCACTGCCGTACTGCAACAGAGTGAGTGCTGTACGTCCTAGGAAGAGCGCCACGAACTAGCCAGGGCTTTTCCCCATCTTCCTGTTGATCTCTTATAGAGGGGAAACCATGTATGGCCCAGATATTTGGGACAGATGGTATCCGCGGGACGGCGAATGTGGCGCCTGTGTCGCCAGAAATGGTCATGGCTCTTGGGCGGGCGGCTGTCCATGTCTTAGCCCACACTGGGTCTGGGGTGAAACCGGCTCTGGTCGTTGGGCGTGATACGCGTTTGTCTGGCCCTATGCTCGAAGCCGCGTTGACAGCCGGCATGTGTGCGGCAGGGGCTGATGTTCTTGCTGTAGGGGTGCTCCCAACGCCTGGGGTAGCTTATTTGATACGCCATACCGGCGCTGTGGGAGGGGCAGTGGTCTCCGCGTCTCATAACCCCTACATGGATAATGGCATCAAGTTTTTCTCCGCTACAGGGATAAAACTGGAAGATACGCTTGAGGAGGCAATTGAAGCTCGGATAGGTAGCGCGGATGCGGCGCAGCCTCTGACAGGGGAAGCTGTTGGACATCCGATCCTTTATGAGGGTAGTATACAGCATTATATCAATTTTCTCAGGCAGACCTTGCAATGTGAGACGCCTATAAATTTTCGTATCGGTCTCGACTGTGCACATGGTGCAGCATCGGCCGTAGCTCCGGCGTTGTTTAGGCAGCTCGGCGCCGCAGTGCACGTCTGGCATGCGGCGCCCAATGGGCTCAATATCAATGCGCAATGCGGTGCAGTATATCCTGAATTTTTGCAGCAGAAAGTTCTTGAGGAAAAACTGGATGTAGGTTTCGCTTTTGATGGCGACGCCGACCGTCTTATTGCCATTGACCATACGGGCCGTGTCCTCGATGGAGACTATCTGCTGGCAGTGTGTGCACAAGCATTTTTGGGAGAGACCCAACCAGCACAGCGCATTGTTGTGAGTACCGTCATGGCCAACCTTGGTCTGGATCAGGCTCTGCGCCAGATGGGTATTGGGTTGCACCGCACGCCAGTGGGAGACAAATATGTTGTCGAAGGGATGCGGCAGACAGGCGCAGTACTCGGCGGAGAGCCATCGGGGCATATTGTCTTTCTGAATCATCATACAACTGGAGATGGTTTGCTGACGGCTGTCCAACTCCTCAATGCCATGGTCGCCAGGCAGCTTCCCCTGGCGGCCTTAGCGCAAGTCTTACACAAATTGCCCCAGATAGTATTGAATGTGAAGATTCGTGAGCGTCGGGCTCCTCTTGGTCTGGTGCAAGTGCAACAGATGGTAGAAGAAGCGGAGAGCGTGCTGGGTAGCGATGGCCGTGTGGTAGTGCGTTTGTCAGGGACTGAACCTGTGGCTCGGGTGATGGTTGAGGGTCCAGACCAGGGCATTATTGTACCTCTAGCACACCGCATCGGACAGGCGATCGCCAATGAACTTGGCGTATCTTAGACGGAAGCTCTGTCCCGTCCACGAGGTAAGGGGCATGCAGATCGCCACTGCATCTGAAATGCGTCATATCGACCAGCGTACCATTGAGTTCTATCGTGTCCCTGGTATGGTCTTAATGGAACATGCTGGCTTACAGTTGTTGCGCTGCATGCAGACGTGTATGCCTGGACTAGAGCGGTGCCATGTGACCATTGTGACGGGGCGAGGGAATAACGGCGGGGACGGCTTTGTGTTAGCGCGCCACCTCTGGCATTTGGGTATCAAAACGCGCGTATTACTACTGGCTGCGGGACGTAGCCTGCGCGGGGACGCGCGCAGAGCCTATGCCATGGCCCAAGCGTGTGGGGTGCCTATGGTACGCTGTACAACCTCACAAGCCTGGAGGCGCGTGAGCCGCACACTACAGGACACAGATGTCGTCGTGGATGCTATACTTGGGACGGGGTTGAACAAGCCACCAACTGGGCTCTATGCCGAGGCTATCGAGACGCTCAATGCCTTGCAGAAACCTATGGTGGCGGTAGATATCCCATCAGGTCTCTCGGCCGATGATGGGCATCTGCGTGGTGTGTATGTGCAAGCAACCCATACAGTGACCTTTGCCTTGCCAAAGCGCGGTATGCTGCTGTATCCAGCGGCGGCGGCGGTGGGAAAATTGCACGTCGTCGATATCGGCATACCCTCGCAGGCGATTGATGCGGAAGGCATTCAAGTCGCTTTGTTGGGGGAAAATATTATACGCTCCATGCTGCCTCAGCGTCGTCCTGACTCGCATAAGGGGAGCCATGGGCACTTGCTTGTCGTCGCAGGAGCCCTGGGCAAATCTGGGGCGGGAATCCTGGCGAGTCAAGCTGCACTGCGGGCTGGTGCTGGTTTGGTGACGTGGGCTTTACCCACCTGTCTGGCGCCAGCGATGGCGTCGCGCTTGACGGAAGTGATGACACTGCCAGTCGCCGAGAGTGCTACTGGAGCCATCTCGGAAGCTGCTATACCAGCGTTGTGTCAATTTTTACAGAGAGCGAACGCTCTTGTGCTTGGTCCAGGTTTGGGGACACATCCAGAAACGGTGAGGTGTGTCCATGCCTTAGTACGCAACGCGCCCATACCGATGGTGATCGATGCTGATGGGCTCAACTGCCTCGTGGGTCATCTTGACGTCTTACAGCAGTGTGCTGTACCAGTTATTCTGACACCTCATCCAGGGGAAATGGCCCGTTTGCTGGAAACAGATACTGCTACGGTGCAGGCGCAGCGCCTGGACATTGCCTGTCATTTTGCGCAGCATTTTGGTGTCTATGTGGTTCTGAAGGGAGCCTACACAGTCATTTATGCTCCTAACGGTCAACGCTGGGTCAATCCGACGGGCAATGCCGCCATGGCCACGGCAGGGACTGGAGATGTGCTCGCGGGCATTATCGGGGCCCTACTCTGTCAGAGGCTCAACCCCTTGCAGGCCGCCCAGTGTGGGGTCTATGTGCATGGTCTTGCCGGGGACCGCGTACGAGACAGGCTTGGTGATCGTGGACTCATCGCATCAGATGTGCTTGAAGAACTTCCATATGCTCTCCAGGCAACCACAAGGGGAGAGGCATGCAGCCCCTAGTGACGCAACGTTGGCTGACTACGCAGGCCGACGAGACGCGGGCCCTTGGGGTACGCTTAGGACAGCGAGCGCGGGCCGGCGACTTCGTGGCCTGCTGTGGTGCCTTGGGGGCTGGCAAGACAACGTTTGTGCAGGGCTTTGCAGAGGGCTACGGCGTTGGAGCGAACGAATATGTGCGGAGTCCAACGTTTGCCTTAGTCCATATGTATCACGGCCTTACTCCTTTGTACCATTTTGATTTTTACAGACTCTCTTGTTTTACTGAGGTGCAAGACATTGGTTTTGAGGAGTATCTCGATGCGAGGGGAGTTGTTATCGTCGAGTGGGCGGATAAATTTCCCCAGCTTTTGCCTGCAGAACGTTTAGAGGTGTATATACGTATCGCTGCCTCAGGCAGCCGCTGGGTGCAGTGGATGGCCTATGATATGTTCTATGGCAGATATTTCCTCCATGCTGACTGACACGTGTATTCGGCTATGAGATGGTATGGATTGATAGGGGTCAGTATCGCTACTAGTGTCCTTATATTAGCGGTTGTTGGAGGAACCTTCCTGGCAGAGAGAACCCGTGTGGCAAGGTCTGTGACACAGCAGAGCGAGGCAGAGCCACCGGATATGCGTGTGCAAAACGTGCGTTTGATTGAGCAGCAGGAGGAGGATGGGGACGGATGGGAGTTGCTGGCTCACGACGCGGAATTTTATGATGCAAAGCAGCTGGTCGTTGTACATCAGATGCGAGCCCAACTGCTTTCGCAGGCAGCTCAACCCGCACAGATAACGGCTGATAACGGTCACATTGACAGTGCTACGGGGAACATGACGGTCCAAGGAAATGTTCAGCTCCAGTATCTGGAAGGGTATATTATAGAAACAGACGTGCTCTCGTGGCATGCTGCCAGTCGTCTCTTGTCGACTGATGCAGCAGTAGAGATTAACAGCGCTTTGGTGCACATTGCCGGGGTAGGGTTACAGGGGAATGTCGATCAGCAGCGCTTCGTCCTGCAGGATAATGTACATGCTGCTTTCCAACTACGATAAACGCTACGAGAGAACGCCGGGGTGGATCACTCCTGTGGTTATGGTCATTGCCCTGATATGTCTCGGGGAGAGAAGTTATAGCCAGGGTCTACAGGGCACGATTGAGAAGCTCCCAACACAGAAAGGCTGTGAAGGCAATCTGGCAACAATGGACGTGTCTTCCGCACGGATGACTTTTGATAGCAAAACGCGTACATTTATTTTTGAGGAAAAAGTACGTGTTCTACGCTGTACAATGGTTATTCTCTGTGACCGTTTGCAGGTTCTTAACGATGCAAGCGATAAGAATGTCGACCGGATTATTGCTACGGGTAACGTACATTTCGATCAGGGGAATCGCTCTGGTACCGCAGAGCGCGCCGATTATGTTGAGTCTGAGCAAAAACTCGTGCTAACTGGGAACCCGCGTGTTTGGGATACGCAAGAGCGTAATGAACTTACTGGTGAAGAGATCGTGGTTATGCTGCAGGAAGAAAAAGTGTTTGTAAAACAGGCGCATGTGTTATTTCATCCACGTAAAACCTCACTCAAAACACCATGACGATGGTATCACAGCCGGAGGTATTAGCTACCTACACCGTGTCGAAAACGTATAGGGGGCGTGTGGTTGTGCAGGATGTTAGTATTCAGGTGAGGTCGGGGGAAATTGTTGGGTTACTCGGGCCGAACGGTGCGGGAAAAACGACCACGTTCTATATCGTTGTAGGCCTCATTCAGCCTAACGAAGGGAGGGTGTGTCTGGACGATGTGGTACTTACTCATATACCGATGCACCAACGGGCTCGGCTCGGCATTGGGTATTTACCACAGGAGGCGTCTATCTTTCGCAAAATGACCGTCGAGGAGAATATTCTGGCCATTCTGGAAACGCTGCCTTGTTGCCGGGCGGAAAAGTATGAGCGTACAGAGGAACTCCTAGCAGAATTTAATCTTACAGCGTTACGGCGTATGAAAGGATATACCCTGTCTGGAGGGGAACGCCGCAGGGTGGAGTTGGCTCGCTTATTAGCGAGTTCTCCACGTTTTGCCCTGCTAGACGAACCTTTTACAGGTATTGATCCGATTATGGTTGGTGAGGTGCAGACCTTAATCTTTCACTTGAAGAAAAAAGGGATAGGTGTCTTAATTACCGATCATCGTGTGCGCGAAACCCTTGAGATTACTGATAGGGCATATATCATGCACGAGGGCCGTATTCTCAAAAGTGGTGTGCCGCAGGAGTTAATTGAAAGCAGTGAGGTGAAACAAGTATATTTGGGTGAGAGATTCTCGCTCTATCCTGATGGTCATTCGAC
>Ga0099827_10002185_pt1 | contig 10710 bp, 8 predicted proteins | sample CZO8metaG_FD_79339 | JGI IMG/M metagenome (GOLD analysis project Ga0099827, IMG submission 79339) | Vadose zone soil microbial communities from the Eel River Critical Zone Observatory, Northern California, USA - CZOApr15con1.8 metaG | ecosystem: Environmental > Terrestrial > Soil > Vadose zone ...
CTTGGCCTGGCCGGCCGGCAGCGCAACCTGCAGGCACCATGGACGGTGCGGGTGCTGCCACCGTTCTTGTCCCGCAAGCATCTGCCGGAAAAGCTGGCCAAGCTGCGTGAACTGGACGGTCAGCACAAGTCGATGATCCGCGGGCAGGGCAGCGAATTCGACTCTCTCCGTCCTTACGTGCTTGGCGATGACGTGCGGTCGATCGACTGGCGGTCATCGGCCCGCCGCGCCGACGTTCTGGTCAGGACCTGGCGCCCAGAACGCGACCGCCGCATCGTGATCGTGCTCGATACCGGCCGCAGTTCGGCCGGGCGGGTCGGCGGCATCCCCAGGCTCGACGCGTCGATGGACGCCGCGCTGCTGCTGGCCGCGCTGGCGGTACGGGCGGGTGATCGGGTCGACCTGATCGCGGTCGACCGGCGGGTCCGGGCCCGGGTGGTGGGCGCGGGGCGCAACGAGGTGCTGGCCACCATCACCAACGAGATGGCGGTGCTCGAAGCTGACCTGATCGAGCCCGACATCAAGCTGATGGCCGCCTCGGTACTCGGCATCGCCCGGCAGCGCTGCCTGGTCGTGCTGATGACCGATCTCAACCCGGCCGCTATCGAGCAAGGCCTGCTGCCGCACGTGCAACTGCTCTCGTCCAAGCACAAGGTGCTAGTGGCCGCGGTGACCGATCCGAGGGTGGCGGAGATGACCAGCGACCGAGGCGACCTGACCGCCGTCTACAACGCCGCCGCCGCGGTCCGCACCCAGGCTGGCCGGGCCCAGGTCAGTGCCTTGCTGCGGCGCCACGGCGTAGAGATCGTAGACGCCCCGCCCGATCGGCTTCCGCCGGCACTGGCCGATGCCTACCTGAGCCTGAAAGCCGCCGGCCGGCTCTAAATCGCGGCTGCGATTCGAACCCGCCGGGAGGGTTTGCCCCGGGTCCGACCGACTGCTGGCTTCATGATCGCGGGGACTCTGCCGGGTGGCGGGCCGCTGGTGCCCGGTCTCGCGCTGACTTTTCCCGGATTGCGACGACATAGTCTGGTTCGCCGGGCTCGGCCGCCGGACGCGACTGGCCGACCCGATACGGGACGCCCGGCGGCTGGATGGGCACGCCATGTCGGGCTTGGAATCAACCGCGAACGCTGGCCGCGCAATCCTGATGATGAAGGGTGACGAAGACTACGACGACGACTTCGTTCAGAAGTGGCTGTGACGGGTCGTCCCCGCTGCACTAGTGAGCACCACCTCTGCCTGGCTGGATGCCACGGCATCGGTGCCCCCCTGATGTCGTTGCGTCCGGGGAAGCTACAGCATCGGTGCCCCCCTGGTGTCGCTCTGGCCGCATCGGTGCCCTCCTGAGGTGGTTGCGTCCTGGGAAGCTACCGCATCAGGGGGGCACCGGTGCTGCTGACCCGGCCGGGCGCGGCCCGGCCGGCGCGCGCCGTCCGCGCCGGCACGGCAGCATGCCCCCAGGTCAGCACGGGACCGCAGGTGAAAACCACGTGACCGGCATCGCAACTGGCCCGCACGCCGACTTCACCGCTCCCGCAAACGGAACCAGGTCGCTTCCCTGCTCCGGGCCTCTAGCCCGGGCCTAGCGCGCAGATTCCGTCCACCGCCGGCGGTGGACGCACAGGTCAGCGAACTGAGCATTTCAGAATCGTAATCAAAAGTTAGGTGACAGCTGCAGCAGGCTAGCCGGTGACGGCTAGGGTGTCGGGAACCTCGACGATGTCGCCGGTGTGGCCGGCGGCCACGGCTCGGCGGCCGAAGGTGAAGACGTAGCTGAGGAATCCGACCTCGGCGATCGCGCCGATGCCGATCCTGGCCCAGGCGGGCAGCGGTGACGGCGTGACGAAGGCTTCGATCAGGCCAGAGACCAGCAGCACGAACACCAGGCCAATCGCGACCGTGAACATCGCGCGGCCCTCCTCGGCCAGCGCTCTGGCTCGCGGTCGGTGCCCGGGATCGATCACCGTCCAGCCGAGCTTCAGGCCGACGGCGGTGGCCAGGAACACCGCGCTCAGCTCGAGCATCCCGTGCGGCAAGATCAGCGTCCAGAACTCCCCCGAGCGCCCGTACGCCGCCATGAGACCGCCGTCGATGCCGATATTCAGCGCGTTCTCGAAGAGCACGAGCAGCACGGGAAGGCCCAGCAGCAGGCCGAAAACGATCGACTCGGCCGCGACCAGCGCATTGTTGGTCCACACTCGCGCGGCGAACGAACGGCCGTCATAGGTCGAGTAGTAGTGCCTGAACTCGTGGGTGACCAGGGCCTTGGCCGCCGATTTGGGCAGCAAGGTGGCCTGGAGGGCCGGAGAGGCGGCCACCTCCCAGCCGATCAGGACGGCGACCAGCGCTGAGGCGGCGAAACAGCCCAGCCACCACCAGCGAACTCGATAGACCGCGGCCGGGAAGGAGAACGTGACGAAGCGGCCGACGGTCTGCCAGGCGGATGGGTGCGCGCCGGTGACCACGGCCCTGGCCCGGGCGAGCTGGCTGGATAGCGTGGCCGACAGGGCACTGTCGAGCCCTTGCGTCTGCACGACGGAGAGCTGGGCGGCGGTGCGCTGATAGAGGGCAACTAGCTCGTCGACTTCCTGACCAGACAGGCTGCGGCGGCGCTTGATGAGCTGGTTGAGCCTGGCCCAGTCGGCGCCATGCTCGGCGACGAACACGTCGACGTCCACGCCTGGAGACTACAGCCTTGGATACTGGATATTCTTAGCGCGAATAGAAATAGACGATAACGACTAAGTGGTCAGATAGGTCAAGTCGTCGGGTCCGCGGAATCGGAGGTGTCGGCATGGCTGAGGTGGTGACCGGCGAAGCCGTCGTTCTCGACCTGGCGATCGCCAGGTTCCCCAGCCGACTCCTCGCCCAGCTGATCGACGTCGCGGTCCAGATTCCGGTAATCGTGTTCCTGTACGTCGTGGTCGACAGAAGGGCTGCCGCACATCTGAACCCGGCCTCGGCCGCGGCGCTGAGCCTGGCTGGCCTCGTATTGATCGTTATCGCCTATCCGGCGACCTTCGAGACGCTCAGTCGCGGAAAGACGCTCGGCAAGCTGGCTCTCGGCATCAGGGTGGTAAGCGACGACGGCAGTCCTGAGCGGTTCAGGCAGGCGCTCATCAGGGCACTGTCGGCCGCCCTCCTCGAGATCTGGCTGTTCCCCTTCAACTTGATCGGAATGCCAGCCGGGCTGATCACGTCCATGGTCTCCGCGAAAGGCAAACGTATCGGCGACCTGTTCGCGGGCACGTTCGTGATTCAGGAACGTGTGCCTAAACGCCCGGAGCTGCCGCCAGCTTTCACGGTCGTGCCGCCGCCATTGCTTGACTGGGCGTCGCACGTCGAGCTTGCCCTGCTGCCCGACCAGGCCGCGGCCATGGCCAGCAGCTACCTGCGCCGGTACCACGATCTGCGCCCTTCGGCCCGCGCCGAGATCGGCACCCGGATCGCCACGACCGTGTCCGGCTACGTGAGCCCGCCACCGCCGCCCGGCACTCCGCCGGAGGCCTACCTCGTCGCGGTACTGGCCGTGCGCCGCCACCGCGAGCAGGCCGCGATGGTGCGCCGCCAGCTGATCCAGCAGTCCGCCAATCCGGCCCAGCCAGGTCAGGCACCCGGCCCAGGCCAGCCCAATCAGCCGACCCAGGACTCCCCCGCGATCGGCCAGCTCCCGGTCACTGACGCGGTCCCGTCCTTCGGCCCGCCCGTCACCGATCAGGTGCCCGTCTCACCGGCCGCCCAGCCGGCCGCCAACCAGCCGACCGCGGATTCGCCGCCGGAAGACTACGGATTCGCCGCCCCCTTTTAATCCCGCGCTCCAAACCCTGTGGCGCCGAGACCGGATTTGGGCAGTTGGCCGGGGCGATGGTTGCGGTGTCGGTACCCGGAGGCAGCGTGCGCAGCGACCCCAGCGATTTCCCGGGTGCGCTGAGCAGCATCAAAGCCGCTCTGATGTAGTAGCTTCCCGGGAACTACACCAGAGGGGCGCCGAGGTAGTTATAGCTGCACTAGGAGGGCAACGAGGTAGTTGCTTCCTGGGAAGGAACTACCTCAGAGAGGCTCTGATGTAGCTGGGGCCCGGAGGGCTGGGCTAGGCGGTGATTCTGGTTAGATAGCTGGTGCGAATGGTGCTCGAGTGGCCGCTGTGGTTGCGCTGAGGATTGGCCGAGCAGATGAATGCGCATATTCATCCGCGAAAAACCAGATGAAAGGGCATATTCATCTGCCCCGGAAGATGATCATGGGCGGAGATATGGGGCCGGTGGTGTGATCGGGGACTGTGTGACTCAGGTGGCTAATGCGGGCGACGGCCGCCAGCGCATCGGCAACGCTGTGCTGAGCGAGCGTTCGAACTTCGAGGACGAGGGAGAAAGATTTGCGCTCAGGGCCTGCGGCCCCTGCGCCTCCAGAGGCCGGTCCACTTCGGAGCCGTCCAGCCCTCCAGCCGTCCAGCCCTCCAGCCCTCCAGCCCTCCAGCCGTCCAGCCCTCCAGCCCTCCAGGCCAGGCGCCAGGCAGGCTTCCAGTCTGTCGGCAGGGTCTAGTGCTGGCGGAAGGGGGTTAGCAGGTCGCCGGTGGCCTGGTCGGCTACGGCCAGGCCGATCTCGACCGGAACGTCACGCAGCGAGTAGTGCTGCTGTCCGGCCGCCGTCGTCGCGGTCAGCGTCATCAAGCCCTGGCGGCGCTGGAACAAGGTCTGGTGTATCCGCCAGCCGATGATCGCGTCGGTGCCGATGATGTTGCGCCGACGGGAGAAGCTGCCGGTCCTGGTGACCAGCCAGCCGTCGGTGAGCCGGTGACCGAGATTGCGGTACCGATCGATGGCGACCGCGACGGCGGCCGGCAGGAAACCGAACGACCCGATCCACACCCAGTCCGGTCCATGACGAGCCCGGGTTGCCAGGATGATCCCGCCGATGATCACGGCAGCGGCCAACAGGGCACGGAACAGGCGGCGCCGGAACGCGGCCGGGCCGTGCCGGACGAGCGGGCCCGCGCAGAGTTCTTCCGGCACGCCGAGCAACTGGGCGGTGACCCGCTGGGCCAGTTCGCGCGGAGCGGGGGGCACCAGCACCGAGCCTTCGTGCTCCGCGCCCCGGCCGACGTGCAGGCCGGTGGTGATCGCGATGCACCGGGCGCCGCGCGCGGAGCGCAGCAGCATCGGCTCGCTGATCTCGACGCCGCGCAGGCGGTTCAGCGAGATCGTGGTCGCGCGCAACGACAGCAGGCCGCGGGTGACCCTGACCGTGTCGGCGCCGTGTTCGGTGAGGCGGAAGTTCCAGTACACGGCGACGTAGCCGATGAGGGCGACGACCACGTAAAACACGATCGCGACAGCCGATCCGACCAGCACCCGCTGGACGATGTCCAACGATGCGAAGTCGCTGACCAGCATCTTGACGAGGCCCGTCGAGGTCAGCGTGACGTCGGTGGCGTTGATTATCTGGATCACCGCCCCGAACAGCACGCCGACCACGACCAGCCCGGTCATGGTCAGCGGGGCGAACCTGAGCCAGGACAACCGCAGCCTGACCAGATCGCGGTCCGCTTCGGCCCCGCCGCCGCGCCGACCGGCTGCCGAAGGCCCCTCGACGTCGTCGGCAAGCCCAGCCAGCCCGCTCGGGATAGCGCTGGCGAGCAGCGTGATCCGCAGGGTCTCGGCATCAGCCCTGGTCAGGCCGTCCAGGTGGAAGCTCTCGCCCGGCCGGAGATCATTGCGGCCGGTGCCGATGCTGACCCGGCAGACCCCGAGTACCCGGTGCAGCAGATGCGCGGTGACGTCGACGGTCCTGATCCGGTCCCTGGCGACCGACAGCAGCTTGGTGTTGACCAGGCCACGGCGCACGTAGACCCGCTCATCGGTGATCCGGTACCTGGTCGTCGCCCAGTGGATCAGTCCCGTGACTACGGCGGTGCCCGCAGCCAGCAGTCCCCAGAGCAAGCGGCCACCCGTACCCGAATGCAGGAGCAGCAGGCCGGCCAGCAACGGCACCAGCCGGACCAGGTCGGTCAGCGGCCGGACGACCAGGCTTCGGGGACTGAGCCGCAGCCAGCCGGTGTCGCCCCGACCCGCCCCGACAACGACCGAGCCGACTGAGCCCACGGAGCCAACGGAGCCCACGGAGCCCACGGAGCCCACGGACCCCAGCGGGCCATCGAGGCCGGGCACCTGGTCGTCGGCGGCCGCTCCAGTCGTCCCCGCCGTCGTCATGTGGCGTCACCCGGCGTCTGCCCGGTCGCGACCGCGAGCTGGTCGAGCAACAGGTCGGCGAGGTCCTTGTCGAGGCCGTGGATCCGTACCGGACCGGCCGCCGACGCCGTCGTAGCGGTCACGTTGGCGAGACCGAAGATCCGCTCGCCGAGCGACCGGTGGCTGTCGATGGTCTGGATCCGGTTGATCGGCGCGATCCGCCAATGCACGGAGAACCAGCCCGACCTCGTATACAGCGCCTGGTCGGTGACCTCCCAGCGGTGCACCGAATACCGCCAGCGAGGCATGATCAGCGCATGGGCCGCGAGCACCACGACTGTCACCACGAGCACGACCTGCCACGCGGTGCTGAAGCTGGTCGCGGCCGCGCAGATGATCTCCGCCAGCACCACCACGGCGCTGCTGAGCACCGCTCTTGCGGTCCAGTAACTGATCGCCCGGCGGCTCACCCGATTGCCTGGCACCCGCAAACCGGGAAGCATTGGCTGGGCGGTCCGCTCGGTTGTCATGCCTACTAGGGTGCCATCAACTTACGACCGACCGGAATTCCAATTTGTTTGGGCCTGCTTCTAGCTGCCCAGACGCCAGGAAGCCAGATATTCCCGCTGCAGCGCGGTCAGCTCGTCGATTCTGGCGCCGCGCGCGGCCAGCGTAAGTTCTGCGACCGATGTGTCAATTGAGGCAGGCATCGGGTGCACGCCGCCCTCAAGCCTGGGAAACACAGCGAGATTGGCCTGCCCGCCGGCCAGCCATTCGAGCGCGAGCGCCTGGGCGGCGAACCCCAGATCCATCACCGCGGCGGGATTGCCTTCCGCCGCGATCAGGTTCACCACGCGCCCCTCGGCGAGCAGGATCAGCCGCCGACCGTCGGCGAGCACGTACTCATCGGCGTTCGGTCGGACTCCCCGATTCACCTCGACCGCCAGATCGGCCAGCGCCCGGACGTCGATCTCCACGTCGAAATGACCGGCATTGGCGAGTACGCCATCGTCCCGCATGCTTTCAAAATGCAAGGTGGTTATCACTTCGCGTGAACCCGTCGCCGTGATGAACACATCTCCGATCAGCGCGGCCTCCGCCATTGGCAGAACCCGGTAACCGCACATCAGCGCGTCGAGCGCACGGACCGGATTGACCTCGGTCACGACCACGCTCGCGCCGAGCCCCGCCGCCCGGTCCGCGATCGCCGACCCGCACGGGCCGAACCCGGCGACCACCACCGTCTGGCCGGCCAGCAGCATGTTGGTGGACCGCAGCAGGCCGTCGATGACCGACTGGCCGGTCCCGTGCCCGTTGTCGAACATCCGCCGGGTGATCGAGGCGTCGGCGGCCACCACCGGAAACGGCAACGTGCCCGCGGCCGCCATCTGGCGGAGCCTGAGCACCCCGGTCGTCGTCGACTCGCAGCCGCCGATCACGCCGGACACCAGTTCGGGCCGCTCGGTGACCAGGGTGTTCACCAGGTCGCCGCCATCATCGATGATCAGGTCAGGGCCGCAGTCGAGCGCGCTATGGATATGCCGGTAGTAGGTTTCCCTGTCAACTCCGGATTTGGCATAAATATATGCGCCGGGTTTGTCCGCCAGTCCCGAGGCGATGTCATCTTGGGTGGACAGCGGGTTCGAGGCGGCGAGGTGGATCTCGCCGCCGCCAGCGGTGATCAGGCCGACCAGGACCGCCGTCTCCGGGGTGATGTGCAGGCAGGCCGCGATCCGGTGCCCGGCGAACGGCTGCCTGCTGGCGAACTCCTGCGCCAGCAGGCCAAGCACCGGCATCGCGCGCTGCGCCCAAGCGATCCTCCCTCCCGCTACACCCCCTGCCCCCTCCCGCTGCGCCCCCCGCCCTCCACCCAGCCGCACGGGCGGGTCAGAAGGGTCGTCGCGGGCCATCGTCAGTACCGATAGTGGTCCGACTTGTACGGGCCCTCGATCGGGACGCCAATGTAGTCAGCCTGCTCCTTGCGCAACTCGGTCAGCCTGACCCCCAGGGCGTCTAGGTGCAGCCGGGCGACCCGCTCATCGAGGTACTTGGGCAGCACGTGCACGCCGAGCGGGTACTCCTCGGTCTTGGTGAACAGCTCGATCTGGGCGAGCACCTGGTTGGTGAAGCTCGAGGACATCACGAAGCTCGGGTGGCCGGTCGCGTTGCCGAGGTTGAGCAGGCGCCCCTCGGACAGCACGATGATGGAGTGCTCGCCGCCATCGGCGCTGCCCGGGATCACCCACTCGTCGACCTGCGGCTTGATGTTGATCCGCCTGACGCCGGGCAGCTTGGCCAGGCCGGCCATGTCGATCTCGTTGTCGAAGTGCCCGATGTTCCCGACGATGGCCTGATGCTTCATCCGGCTCATGTGCTCGGCCGTGATGATATGCAGGTTGCCGGTCGCAGTGACGAAGATGTCGGCCGTGGTCACCACGTCGTCGAGGGTGGCGACCTGGAAACCGTCCATGGCCGCCTGCAGCGCGCAGATCGGGTCGATCTCGGTGATGATTACCCGGGCGCCCTGGCCGCGCAACGACTCGGCGCAACCCTTGCCCACGTCGCCGTAGCCGCAGACCAGCGCGACCTTGCCGCCGATGAGCGTGTCCGTGGCCCGGTTGATGCCGTCGACCAGCGAGTGGCGGCAGCCGTACTTGTTGTCGAACTTGGACTTGGTGACCGAGTCGTTGACGTTGATCGCCGGGAAGCGCAGCGTGCCCGCCCTGGCCATCTCGTAGAGCCGGTGCACGCCGGTGGTGGTCTCCTCGGTCACGCCGAGGAGCTGACTGGCGGCCTTGGTCCACTTGCCGGGCTCGCTGGCCAGGCTGGCGCGCAGGACTCCGAGGATGACCTGCCACTCCTCCGGGTCGTCATCGGCCGCCGCCGGGACCGCACCCGCGGCTTCGAACTCGGCGCCCCGGTGCACCAGCAGCGTCGCGTCACCGCCGTCGTCGAGCAGCATGTTGGGGCCCCCGGCGCCAGGCCAGGTCAGGGCCTGCTCGGTGCACCACCAGTACTCGGGCAAGGTCTCGCCCTTCCAGGCGAAGACCGGGATGCCGCGCGGACTGTCCGCGGTGCCGTCCGGCCCGACCGCGACCGCTGCGGCCGCGTGGTCCTGGGTGGAGAAGATGTTGCAGCTGGCCCAGCGAACCTGCGCGCCTAGCTCCACGAGCGTCTCGATCAGCACCGCGGTCTGGATCGTCATGTGCAGGGAGCCGGTGATCCTCGCGCCCGCCAGCGGCCTGGTGGGGCCGTACTCCGCGCGCACTGCCATCAGGCCGGGCATCTCGTGCTGAGCGAGCCTGATCTCCTTACGGCCGAACTCGGCCAGGGAGAGATCCGCGACCTTGAACGGCAGTTGTTCGGCTGGCATCTATCCGCGCTCCTCGTGGCTGTTGCGCCTAGAAATTCGACAACACTGAAGTCTCACTAAGAAACGCTACGGTACCGACGGCCTTGAGGCATCCTTAGAGCATCGTTCTTGACAAAAATTTGTTAGATTGGCGGTCATGCGCATCACGGAGGCGGCGGAGCGACTGGGCATTTCCCCGCGAATGCTCCGATACCGGGAGATGCTAGAGCTGCTGCCAGCCGTCCGGGGACGCAGAGCCGGGGCCGGGCCGAAGCACCGGCAGTTCGGCGCCGGCGATCTAGACGCGGTGGCGCTCGGTCTCGCGATCGAGCGGCGCTACGACATCAGCCCCGCTGAACTCGCGTTCGGCCTGCGGGTGCTGGCCGATCCGGCCGCCCGGGCCGAGGTAGCCGAGCTAGGACATCGGATCGGGCGGATCAGGCCGCTGCCGGCGATGGCGATGGACTTCGAGAAGGAGCGCGCGGCGCGCTTCCTTCGCGGGAGCTAGCGGCAGCTAGGAGTCCTGCTCTGGCTGGGGCTGGGACTCGGACTGCGACTGCGTCCGGGGCTGGGGCTGGGTCTGGGGCGGCTTCTTGCGGGGCAGCCGCGTCCGCGTGGTTCTGGCCGTGCTGACGGCGCGAACGGCCGGGTCGGAGGCGTCGAGCTTGGCGGCCTGGTACAGGTCAGGCTCAAGGAAGATCAGCCCCGCGATCGGGACGGCAGCCCTGATCGCCTGCTCGGACTCGTCGATCGCGGCCGTGATGTCGGCGGCGGTGTCCGCGCGCTTGACCGCGACCTTCGCGGCGACCAGCAGCGACTCAGGACCGACGTGCAACGTGCGCAGGTGAATGACGCGCTCGATGCCACCGGTGCCCTCGATCGCCGCTACGATCGCCCGCTGCACATCCGGCCGCGCCGATTCCCCGACCAGCAGGCTCTTCATTTCGATCGCGAGCACCGCCGCGACGCAGCCAAGAAGCAATCCGATGGCGAGCGACCCGATGCCATCCCAGCGGCCATCTCCGGTGACCGTTGAAAGTACTACGGCGAGCAAGGCAAAGCCCAGGCCGATCAGGGCCGCGAAGTCCTCGAGCAGCACGGCGGGCAGTTCAGGCGCCTTGGCGTGCCTGATGAACGAGCGCCAGCTGGCCGAGCCCCTGGCATCGC
>Ga0099827_10002188_pt1 | contig 10703 bp, 7 predicted proteins | sample CZO8metaG_FD_79339 | JGI IMG/M metagenome (GOLD analysis project Ga0099827, IMG submission 79339) | Vadose zone soil microbial communities from the Eel River Critical Zone Observatory, Northern California, USA - CZOApr15con1.8 metaG | ecosystem: Environmental > Terrestrial > Soil > Vadose zone ...
CGCGGGGCCGGCCACCGGATCGGCGTGAATCGCCGCCTCGCTCATCGTCGCGAAGGCCGGCCCTTCATTCGGTGAGATGGACGAGGAGCGCGAGCGACTCCATGAGGTGGCGGGTGACGAGGAACGCGCGGCGCACGTGCTCGCGGCCGGCGGCGCCCATGCGCGCGATGAGCTCGGGGTTGTTGAGCAGATGGCGGATGCGGAAGGCGGCGCCCTCGACGGAGTGGACGACGTAGCCGGTGACGTCGTTGATCACCTGCTGGCTGAGGCCGCCGCCGACACCGGCAATGACGGGCTTGCCCTTCCACATCGCCTCGGCCGCGGACAGGAAGCCCACGTGCACCGATTTCTGCAACACGATCGTGGCCGCCCGCTGGAGCGCGTTGATCTGCCGGTGGGCCTCCGGGGGCAGCTCGAGGACGACGATGTCCGGATCGTGGTGCGCGGCCTGGCGGAGATCGGCCAGCACGTCCAGGCTCTCGCGATCGTCGCCGGCGGTGCCGGCCAGCACCAGACGGACGTCGTAGTGCTTCTTGACGAGACGGTACGCGTTGACCACGCCGAGCGGATCGTGGGCGCGGTTGAACGCGCCGACCTGGAGGAGCAGGGCCTTGTCCTGCCCGATTCGGAGCGCCCCCAGGATCGTCGTGACGTCTCGCGGCCCGATCTCTCGGTTCTTCTCGGAGAGCGGGTCGATGGCCGGATGGATCACGTACTGTGGCACGCTGAGCCGGCGGCCGAACTCCGGCAACGAGAAGACGGCAGCATCGTACTGGCTGATGATCTGGCCGAAGAAGGACCACGCCCGGTGCTGCGCGCGCGAGGCGTCGAAGTGGCAGCGCCAGAGCCAACGGCCGTCGCCGCGATGAGCCACCAGCGGCGCCGGTTGGACGTCATGGATGGCGACCACGTCGGCGTCGAGGCGCAGCTTCTTCGCGTTGATCCGGTTCATCTCGACGTAGTGGTTGAGGGCCTCGTCGGCCAGCCCGCGCTCGGCGCCCTCCAGCGCCGCCCGCAGGGCGGAGCTGGTGGCGTAGAAGGCCGCATCGCCACCGGTGATCTCCCAGCGGGTGTCGAGGCCGAGATCGTTGAGCAGCGGTACGGCCGTGCTGAGCATCTCGGCGGCGCCCTCGCCGAAGCGGCCGCCGGAAAGGTGCAATACGCGCCGCCCGCGCACGCGTTCGGTCAGGCGCAGGATGATGTCCACCACCCCCGGTGGCGCCACGTGCCGATAGTCGTCGAGCCGGGTCATCCGTCTTGTGCTTCGAGCGCCTGGTCGACCAGACGAAGGACGCGGGCGCGCACGCGCTCGAGGCTGGTCATGAAGGTGTCGATGCGCTCGATGCGCTCGGCCAGGGCGGCGAGGCCCAGCGACGTGCGCATCCATTCGGCGAAGTCGCCCGAGGGGCGGCCGAGCCGGGCGCGCGCCTCCACCATGTGGAAGTAAATCGCGCTGGCGTCCACGCCGGCCAGCCCGTCGTGGAACTCGGCCAGCGTGGTGGCCCGTGGCCCCAGCTCGACCGTGACGATGTGCGACTGCTGGAAGTGGAAGACACCGGGCGGCTCGGCACGGGGCACGGCCGTCAGCTCGCGCAGGTGATCGTGGACGATCGTCACCAGCTCCTGGCGCAGGCTCTCGAGATCGCGGGACTCGAATGGATCGACCACGGCCAGCCGCTCGGCGAGCGCCTGATCGCGCACTTCCACGGCCGCCCACCGCGCGAAGTCGTTGCCGTAGGCGGTCGTCAGGGGACGATGCCGCAGGAAGTAGCCGTGCGTGTGGTAGAAGATCGAGTCGGCGGGCACGTCTTCCAGGCGATCCATCAGCTCGCGCTCGTCCAGCGCGTGCCAATCGAGCGCCTGTCGCAGCTCGACGCAGCCGATGAACACGAAGGGATTGGTCGTGGTGGCCATCAGGCGGCCCGGGTCAGCAGCGCGACCGGGAAGTCCGCCAGCGCCTCGGCCACTCGGAGCGTGCCGTCGTCCACGCTCACCGTCGCTCCGGTCAAGATGTTGGTGAACCGGCCGGTCACCGCGCCCGTGGTCACTCGCGTGTCCTGCCAGTACGCGGGCCCGAGGGGCGGCGTCTCCACACCGCGCCGGGCCAGGAATCGCGGCACGACGACGATCGCCGCGTCATCCGGTGTCACGCGGGCGAAGGCGCACACGTGCTCGGCGAGTCCCCCGGAGGCGTCGAGGGGAGCGTAGTCGCCCTGCTGGAAGAGCGCGGTGTGGACGCGCCGGGCGGCGAGCGCTTCGCGGATCACGTAGAGCTTGATGCGGCCGTCCTCCCACCACTTCACGAGATCGCGGGCGAGCCCGCCGCGCTCGTGAGAGAGCCCGATCTGGGTGACGAGGCCGTCGAGCAGACGCTGGCGCAACGCCCAGTCCACCGGCCGGCGGTTGTCGGGATCGACCAGGCTCAGATCCCACAGCTCGGTGCCCTGGTAGAAGTCGGGAACACCGGGCGCCGTGATCTTCACGAGCGTCTGGGCCAGCGAGTTGAGCGCACCGAACCACCCGATCCGGGCCGCGAACGCCGCGAGGTCACGGAGGAACTCGCGGGCGCGGCGCGGCTCGAGGATCGCATCGACGAACGCCGCCACCGCCTCGTCGTACTTCGGATGCGGGGTGATCCAGCTCGTGTGGACCTTCGCCTCGCGCACCGCCTTGAGCACGTACTGGCGCAGGCGCTCGGCCGAGATGGGCCAGGCGCCCACCAGGGTCTGGTAGAGCAGGTATTCCTCGTTGGGCCCGGGCGCGGGCACGCCGTCCACGACGATCCGGTGCCGGCGGTTCAGCCGCTGCCAGCGCGACAGTCGTCGCCGCCACTCCTGCGGGATCTCGCTCAGCACGTTGATGCGGGCGCGCACGTCCTCACTGCGCTTGGTGTCGTGGGTGGAGGTGGCGATGAGGCTGTGCGGGCACTGCTTCGGGCGGGCCGCCATCGCGGCATGGAACTCGTTGAGCGGGGTGCCGAAGCGCAAGGGGTCGCCGCCGACCTCGTTGAGCGAGATCAGCCGGTGGTAGCGATAGAGCGCGGTGTCCTCGTAGCCCTTGGCCGTCACCGGGCCCGTCGTCTGCTGGAAGCGCATCACCCAGTCCAGCCGCTCGCGGCGATGCTCCGCATCCGCCCACTCCGGAACGCGCAGCAGCAGGATGTCCTGGATCCAGTCGAAGACCGACGCGTCGACGGCGGCGGCCCGGCGCTTGGCCAGCGTGACCGCGCGGACGATGTACTCCTGGTCCCGGTCGGTCGCGTGTGCCGTCGGAGCGCCTTCGCCGGTGCGCATCGCGACGTCCCCGACGTACGTCCGGTAGACGGGGAAGGCGGCGATGATCTCGCGCACGGCCCGCGTGAGACTGCCCAGCGTGAAGTCGCGCGTCGATCGGTGCCGCTCCGAGATGATGTTCAGCCGGTGAGCGAGCATGGCGATCTCGGAGGCCATCACCGTTTCCATGATGAGGCGCTTGGATTCGTCGACGATCTCGAGGAAGGTGGCCGTGTCGCGGGTGAGTCGCCGGTAGAGCTGATCCAGGGTTCGCGCCTGCGTGCGATCGACGAAGATGCCGTTGAGGAGATTCAGCGTCTCGTAGCCCGTCGTGCCCGCGGCATCCCACGCCGCGGGCAATCGTTCGCCCGGGGCCAGAATTTTCTCGGCCAGCACGTACACCGGCCCGGTCAGCTCTTGCAGTCGCCGGAAGTACTCGGCCGGCGCGTAGAGGCCGTCGGGATGGTCGATGCGGAGCCCGGTGACGAGGCCCTCACGCAGGAGCCGGGCCACCAACCCGTGGGCCTCGGCGAACACGTCGGCGCGCTCCATGCGGATCGCGGCGAGCTGGTCGACGTCGAAGAAGCGCCGATAGTTGATCTCCTCGCCGGAGACGCGCCAGAAGGCGACGCGATAGGCCTGGTCGCCGAGGAGCGTGTCGAGCAGGTCGAAGCTGCGGGGATCGCCGGGGGTGCCGTTGAACCGCCCGACGTTCTCATCGACGAAGGCGCGCACGGAGGGCGAGCTCTCCAGGAGGGCGGCCAGGCGCTGGCGGCCGAGATCGCGGTGGCGGTGGCGCTCGGCCAGCTTCACGGGATCGCTCTCGGGCCCGATCGGCAGCGTGACGAACCACATGGTCACCGCCTTCAGCTCGACGAGCGCGGGATCGTCGGGGCCGAGCGCCGCCTGCAGCGCCTCGAGGCGGTGGCTGAGGATGCGGCCGTGCGACGTCGGCGACACCGGCAACGCCATGTCGTGGTAGCGGATCTCGAAGCCGCCGTCGTCCACCACCAGCCGGAGCTCGCCGCGCTCGAGGACGGCGCCGTAGTGATCACCCAGGATGGGCAGGAGGACCTTGCCGGCGAGCTCGCGCTTCACCGGTGTCCAGTCGATGTCGAACCAGGGCGCGTGGGCGGCGCTCGGGCCGAATTCCAGGACGTCGAGCCACCAGTCGTTGCCGCCGGCCACGCCCATGTGGTTGGGCACGATGTCGATCAGCAGCTCGAGGCCATGGCGGGCGAGCGCTGCCGCGAACCGGGCAAAGGCGGGCTCGCCGCCCAGGGACGCGCGGAAGCTCGCGGGGTCGGAGACGTCGTAGCCGTGAGACGAGTCGGGCGCGCTCGTCGCGAAGAACGGCGACGTGTAGCAGTGGCTGATGCCGAGCGCGGCCAGGTAGGGCACCAGGCCGGCAGCGTCGTCGAAGCTCAGATGGGGCCCGAGTTGCAACCGGTACGTGGCCAGCGGCGGATTCAATCCAGCGCCTTCTCCGGCAGCTCGAAGCCGAGGGCCTCGGCCAGTGGGCGCAAGCGCGCGCGCGCGTGAGGCCGCTCGTGCCAGAGCTCGAAGAACTCGTTCTGCGTTCGCCAAAGCCCAAAACGCACTCCGAGCCGGCGGAGCCCGTTGATGAGCGCGATGGTGGCGGCCACGCGTTCGACCGTCGGCGCCGCCCCCAGGTTCTGCAGCGCGCGCGCCGTCGCCCCCCGCATGGCGAAGCGGGCCGGGCTCAGGTCGAGCGCGATGTCGAGCATCTGGGCCTCGTCGGCCAGCTCGAAGGCGCGGTCGGGGATGGTTCCCGCCTCGACGACCCGCTGGAGGTCGCCGATGATCGCTTCCTCGATCACGTGCTTGGCCGTCAGCCGAAACACCTCGGGAATCGGCGCCTCGGCCTGGCGAAGATAGCGCATGAGCTTGCGACTCTCTTCCCAGATGCGCTGGTAGGTCTCCTCGTGCCTGCTCTGCATGGCCTGGATGACCTGGCCGAGCACGCGGCGGCGCTGCTCGATGAAGAGATGAGGCAGACCGTAGATCTCGCGCGGGAAGTACTCGTCGAGGCCGCGCACCATGTCGGCCATGCTGTGCTGGGCGTACCGGCGCAGAAGATCGGCCCGCATCGTCTGATACGCGGCCTGGTCCTCCCAGACCCGGATGCCGCACGAGAAGTCGTGGCCGCCGAAATGGACGACGGCGTACATCGCTTCCCGCGTGTCGCCGGTCATCTCCGACGTCGTCCGCACGTGGCCGATCCGCATGGCGGTGCCGTAGTACGCCTCGCGGGTCTCGTCGATCCGGTCCACCCGCCACGCGTAGACCCGCCCCTCGCCGGGCTGCTCGGCGAGCAGCCCGGTGATCGCGTTGTGGGCGATCACCCGGCGCCAGTCCACCACCGCCGGCCGGATGAGCCGCCGGTAGACCTCGGCGCCGTCGCCGTGCTCGCGGACGTTGCTGGGCGCCGCGGCCAGGTGCCGGACGAAGTCCGCTTCCAGTGAGCCGCCACCGAGGTCGCGCAGGTACTGGATGGCCATCGCCGCGTACTTGAGGATCTGCACGGGCTCGAGCGCGGACAGCTCGTCGAAGAACCAGCCGCACGAGGTGTACATGAGCATCCGGTGACGCTGCATCTCGAGCAGCCGTCGCACCTCGACGTGGGCGGCGTCGTCGAGCGACGCGCGCTGGTGACGGGCCAGCCACGCGTGCAGTCGCTGGGGCGTCCGGTCGAGCACGACGTCGACGTAGCCGTCGCGCGCCTCCCACGGATCCTTCAACCAGGCCGACGCGCGCGCCTCGTAGAAGAGATCGATCTGGTCGCGCAGCCAGTCGAGCGCCCCGCGGAGGGGCGCTCGCCAGCGCTGGTGCCAGTCGCTGCGCACGCGGCAGCCACAGTCGTTGCGCCAGCGCTCGACGCCGTGGGCGCAGCTCCACGACGTGGCCTGGCGGATCTGGACCTCGTGCCGGGGCGGGTGGGCGGCGAGGAAGGCGCCGTAGTTCGTGAGGGTCGCGAACTGCTCCGCCTCGACCTGCTGGACGGCGGCGGCCAGCGCCATGTCGCCGAAGCGCTTGTGATGTCCGTAGGACTCGCCGTCGGTCGCGCAGTGCACGAGCTGCGGCCAGTCGCGCGCCGGCGAGAAGCCGCTGCGGAGCCGTTCCACCAGGCCCTCCCCGCGCTCGAGCGCGTTCTCGAAGGCGATGGCGCGCGAGATCGGGGCGTCGTAGAAGAAGAGCGCCAGGCTCAGGTTGCGCGGGCCGCGCCAGAGGTAGGCGCGGCTGGGATCGACGCGGTCGTTCACCTCTTCCCACGCCTCGGCGTCGAGGCGGCGGATGCGCCAGGCCTGGTGGGGGGCCAGGATCGTGAACTTGACCCCGGCCTCGGCCAGCGCCTCCAGCGATTCGTCGTCGACGGCCGTCTCGGGCAGCCACATCCCTTCCGGGTCGCGGCCGAACCGGTAGTGGAAGTCGGCGAGCCCCCAGCGCACCTGGGTGACCTTGTCGCGGCGCGAGGCCAGCGGCAGGATCATGTGGTTGTAGATCTGGGCGAGGGCGTTGCCGTGGCCGTGGCGGGCCTGGGTCGAGACGCGATCGGCGTCGAGCACCCGCGCGTACACGTCGGGCGCGTGGCGCTCGAGCCACGTCATGAGCGTCGGCCCCACGTTGAAGGAGATCTTCTCGAAGTTATTCACGATGTCGAGGATGCGGTTGGCGCTGTCGACGCGGCGGGCGGCGGTGTTGGGAGCGTAACACTCCGCCGTCACCCGCTCGTTCCAGTCGTGGTAGGGCGCCGCCGAGTCCTGGACCTCGACCGCTTCCAGCCACGGGTTCTCGCGGGGCGGCTGGTAGAAGTGCCCGTGGATGACGACGGCGCGATCGAGCATCAGGTCTCGTCGAGGCCGAGGAGGAACTCGCGGCGACCGCCGCGCGGTATCACGACGATGCCGGACCCATCCACGTGCCAGCGCCGCCGGTCGGCGTCGGGATCGAGGCCGATCTCGCTGCCGGCCGGCACGATGTTGAAGCGGTCGACGACGGCGCGCCGGATGTGGGCGCCCTTGCCGACCGTGGTGTGGTCCATGATGATCGAGTCTTCGATGACGGCGCCCTCGTTGACCCACACGCTGCGCCCGAGGATCGCGTTGCGGATCGTCGCGCGCTTGATGAGCGAGCCCTCGGCGACCTGGGCGTTGTCGACGTCGGAGCCGAGGAAGCGCGCGGGCGGACCTGGATAGGCGCCGGTGCGGATCGGCCAGTCGCGATTGTCGAGATCGAGCCGCGGCGACTCCCCGAGCAGGTCCATGTGGGCCTGCCAGTACGTCTCGATCGTCCCCACGTCGCGCCAGTAGCCGGGCTCCTCGTAGGGCTTCACCCCCGGCACCTCGTTGGTCTGGAAGTCGTAGCCGTAGACGCGGCCCGCCGGCACCAGCTCGGGGATGATCGAGCGTCCGAAGTCGTGATCGGTGGAGCGCCGGGCGTCGTCTACCAGCGCGTCCACCAGCGCCTGGCGGCTGAAGAGATAGTTGCCCATGGAGACGAGCGCCCGCTCGGCGTTGTCGGGCATGGGCTTGGGCTGCTCCGGCTTTTCCTGGAACTCGACGACGCGGCCGCTGCGGTCGACGCCGAGCACGCCGAACTGGGACGCCTCCGCCAGGGGCACCGGCCGCGCGGCCACCGTGACCTCGGCCCCCGACTCGCGGTGGAACATCAGCATCTGGGTGACGTCCATCCGGTAGATGTGATCGGCGCCGAAGATCGCGATCACGTCGGGATTGAAGTCGTCGATCAGGTTCAGGTTCTGGAGCACGGCGTCGGCGGTGCCGCGATACCAGGCGGCGCCCGTGCGCATCTGGGGCGGCACCACCGTGACGAAGTAGTCGCCGATGATGCCGGTCGTGCGCCAGGCCAGGCGCACGTGCTCGATGAGCGATTGCGACTTGTACTGCACCAGGATGTAGAGGGAGAGCAGATCGGAATTGACGAAGTTGGAGAGCACGAAGTCGATGATGCGGTAGCGGCCGCCGAAAGGCACCGCGGGCTTGGAGCGCTCGCGCGTGAGCGGATGCAGACGCTCGCCGCGCCCGCCCGCCATGATCATCGCGAGGACGCGAGGCCGCCGGGGCATCTCGTCAGCGCGCGGCCGGCGGCCTGGCCCAGAGGGGATCGAGATCAGGGAAGCAGAAATCCTCGCGCTCGAGCCGGCGCAGCGTCTCGGCGGCTTCCGCCGTCAGCGGCGCGCCCCCGGCCAGCGTGCGCGCGATCTCGGCCAGCCGCTTGAACTCGGCGTAGTGCTCGGCCACCCGCCGCTCCGCATAGTCACGCGCGGCCCAGGTGGTGATGAGGAACTGCCAGTCGGATGCTTCCAGCAACAGCAGCTCCCGGGTGGTCTGGCTGAGGACGCGCCGGAGATCCGGCTTCGCCGTCTCGGCGTGGGCGAGCAGCTCGACCCACTCCGTCTCCGCGCTGTACACGCGATCCCACGTCCACTCGGTGTTCGCGTTGAGCCACACGCGATGATCGCCGCCCTCGCCCCACGATCCCTCGGGCAGCGACACCGTCGCGCGCGGCGGCATCGTGGCCAGCGCCTCGCCGAGCGTCACCGGCGTCACGCCGGCGGCGGGGAACCCGCGCGCCATGTGCTCCAGCCAGGTCGGGCCTTCGAACCACCAGTGGCCGAACAGCTCGGAGTCGTAGGGGGAGCAGACGACGGCGCCCGGGCCGGCCTTGCTGGCCGTGTCGCGGACCAGCTCGACGAAGTGGCGCGCCTGCATGCCCGTCATGCGCGCGGCCTCGGCGGGATCGTAGGGCTGCTTGGTGCCGAGATCGCCGGAGCCGTCGGTGATGCGCCAGAACCGCAGGCCCCCCGGGTGATGCTTCTTGTGGAACTCGAGATAGCCGAAGTCGCCGGGATAGCCGTGCTCGCGGCTCCACACCTGGAGCGTTGTGCGCGGATCGCGGAAGAACGCGACGGCGTGACCGGCGCCACCGCGGGAGGCGACGCGATAGGCGTGATACGGTGAGCGCCGCGGCGCGCGAACCTCGGGCGTCGCCGACACCGGCGCCGTCCCGGCCCGCGGCACGTAGTCGCGGTAGAGGAACACGGGCGCCGCCGCCGCGATCAGATGCGAGTCGGCGACGAAATACTCGAGGCCGTGCGCTGCGAGCATCTCCTCGAGGCCCGGCCGCATCCTTCGGCTCTGGCCGTGCTCCTTCCCGGTGGGCGCCGTCCACTCGTAGCGGGGTCGGTACGCGCACTCGGGCAGCCAGATCCCGTGCGGGGCCACGCCGAAGTGGCGCTTGTGGGTCTCGACCGCGGTCCGGAGCTGGAGATGGATCGACTCGTCGCGGGAGAGCAGCGGCAGGTAGCCATGAGTGGCCGCGCAGGTGAGGATCTCGACGTGACCATGGCGCTGGAGATCGCCGAGGGTGCCGGGCACGTCGCCGCCGATCCGGCGGTGCAGCTCCCACATCCGCTCGTAGAATTCCTCCCAGAAGTGAGTGAGCTTGACGATCTCGTGATTGCCCTCGCGGGTGAAGTGCTCGCGGCTCTCCGCGCACGCGCGCTGGATGTTCTCACGGTAGAAGGCGAGCTCCTTCTGGAACTCGGGCGAGGCGAGCTGCTCGGCCAGGATCGGCGAGACGTTGATGCTCCACTTCGGCGAGATCCCGTCGGCGACCAGGCGGTGGATCGCGTCCAGCAGCGGCAGGTAGCACTCGAAGGCCGCCTCGCACAGCCAATCGCTCCCGTGAGGCCAACGCCCGTGGTTGACCACCATCGGAAGATGGGTGTGGAGGACGAGTGCAAACTGATAGCCCATCAACGTGTACCTTTCAGCAAGACCAGGGCCAGACTTGAGCACATTGGACCGTAGGAACGTACTGGGCGCAAGCCTCCATGAAGACGGAGCCAGGTTCCGGGTGTGGGCGCCGCGCTGCCGATCCCTCGACGTCGTGCTCGAAGGCCGGGCGCCGCTCCAGATGTCGGAGGCCGACGACGGGCTCTTCGAGACGACGATCCCCCGGGTGGGGGCAGGCGCGCGGTATCAGTATCGGCTGGACGGGGGGCGGCATCGCCCGGACCCGGTGTCGCGCTGGCAACCCGATGGCGTCCACGGCCCATCAGCGGTCGTGGACCCGAGCGTCTTTGCGTGGACCGACACCGGTTTCCGTGGTCATGCGCTCGCCGATCTCGCATTCTACGAATTGCACGTCGGAACGTTCACTCCTGCCGGCACCTTCGAGGCCATCTTCGATGCGCTCGCAAATATGAGCGAGACGGCGCATCTGGTGCAGATGTTCGACTCCACCGTGGTACGCGCCCATGTCTCGGCAGCGGGCGCAAAAGGGGGCAAAACGATCAGGCGCTCGGCCGCTCGCGCGGCGGCTTCTCGACGAAAATCCACCTCAAGGTCGATCTCGGCGGCTTGCCGCTCGCGTTTCATCTGACCG
>Ga0099827_10002189_pt1 | contig 10701 bp, 11 predicted proteins | sample CZO8metaG_FD_79339 | JGI IMG/M metagenome (GOLD analysis project Ga0099827, IMG submission 79339) | Vadose zone soil microbial communities from the Eel River Critical Zone Observatory, Northern California, USA - CZOApr15con1.8 metaG | ecosystem: Environmental > Terrestrial > Soil > Vadose zone ...
CCTTCTTGGTGACGTGGGCCGCGGCGAGCCTCGGACTGGCTCGGATCCAAGAAGGAAAGCACAACTGATTCCGCCGACTGCCGGAATCACGGATCGCGTCGCTAGCCTTCTACGACGTAAATCTTGAGGTCGATCGTCATTCGCCAATGAGCGCCACGGCGAGGATTTCCTTGGCCACGTCGGCCCATCGCTCGTACCGCCAAACGAGGCCGCTCAACATCGATTGGAGGACCCAGGCGTCGGGGACCCAGGGAAGGTCGCGCTTCGACCAACGCGTGATCTCTTGCCGCAAGGTACCGATCGCCAATCGGGTCGGGCGGGCGGAGCCGACGAACCTGCCGACCGTGACGATGGCATCTGCTATTTCCTCCCCTCCGCGTTGCATGAGCTCGGCGACCCATGGCTTCATGCACAGGTGGCGGCTTCAGGCTGTCGGTCTCCTTCCAGGGTACGAAAGTGAACAAACCAACGGGATGGGACGTTGCCGTGGCTAGGGCGAGCTCGTCAGCACCATGGTACGCGTACATCGCACGTCCGATGTCGTTCCTAGACGTGCCGCTTTAGTCTTTGGGTGCTATAAAGGACGATAACTGGCGTGAGCGAGAGTCCCTCCTACCCACGGGGGATCGCGCCGGGATGCGCTCGTTGGGATGTCGATGCCACGAAGGCGAACCAAGCCCCCCGCAGACGGAATCGGCCGGGCGGGGCGAGACGGACCGGACCGTGATCGAGGACGGCGCCGAAAGATGAAGATGTTCGACGTCCGGCCCACGATGGATGCGGTGCGGCTCCGCGCCGAAGAGGACGCGTATTGGCATGCCCTGGAGAAGGCCCTCGGCACCGTGACGGCCCGCATGTTGCGGAGCTCCCTGCGAAACGTCGGGCAAGGACGGACGGAACGAGACCGGGTCGCCAAGGGCCTTTCCGACATCTATGCGGCCGAGGCGAGAGCCGTCGAGGAGCTCGCCCGCAAGGAGACGAGCATTGCGGGTCCGCAACCGCGGCCCCAGGCTCTCACGGACCTCGCGGCCCACGAGCATTGGATCGACTTCTCCGAGGAACCAAGCGAAGCCGAACGAGCCACGCCCTTCGTGGAGCGCGGCCTCAAACGAGGCGCGCAGGTCGTCGCCTTGCTGCCGTCCCAGGAGGTGGAGGCCTACGAACAGGAAGCCGTTCGTTCCGGTCACGCCGAAGACGTGCGTCAGGGTCGGCTCACTCTCCTCCCGATCGACGGCCATCTCGAGGCCTTGCGGACGGCCGGCGTCTTGGCCGCCCTCGTCCTCGCGATTCAAGGCCTCATCCAAGGGGCGAGGACGCAGAACTACGCGGAGGTCTGGTTCATCAGCAAGATCGCGTCGTCCCTGCTCACCTCGACGCCCCAGTTCGCGAATTTCGCCGTGCGTCTGGAATGGATGTGGGACAGCCTCCTCGCATCCTACCCGATCGCCGTCTACTGTCCGTTCCCGATCATGATCCCCGGAGCCGCGGGGTTGACGTCCGCGCTCCTCCAAGGACACACCTGGGCCGCGTTGGCCGACGTCGCCCTGAAGGTGGGGACCCGTCTTTCTTGACGAACCGGGAGCCGGCCGCATTTTTCAAAAACCGGGCGCTTCGAACCTTCGCGGGCCTCACGAAGCCTCCATCATGACTCGCGCCGGCGACGCCACACCAGGACCACCAGGGTCGCCGCGACCGCCGCGAGAGGAACGGCGACCACGAGGAAGCCGGGATCGAGCAGGCCACCTTGCGCGAGAAGTCGCCCGGTGACGGCGACCGCGACCGTCGCCCGATTCCCCGAGAGGTCCGTGGCCCGCGCGAAGATCGTGTTGTTCCCTATCACGAGGTCGGCCGCCGCCGACCACGAGGTCGTGCCGTTGGCCAGCGTCCAGTTCCCGCCGTCCGTGCTGATTTCGACCCTCCCGACCCCGATGTCGTCGGAGGCCGTCCCCGTCACCGTGATCGTCGCAGGCGAGAGCACACTTCGGTCCGCCGGAGACGTGACCGTGATTTGCGGCGGGGTCTTGTCGGGGCCCGCCGGGTTCGTGAAGAACTCGGCCATGTCCCGGGCGTTCCCGTCACTCGACGTCAGCGGCGGGAGATTCCAATTCGTTTCGATCGTCGCGAGGAGGGAGGAGTGGTTGTAGAACCGGGACGTGTTGTACCGCGCCGCGGCCGCGGGACCCGCCCAGACGGTGAGGAGGTTCGGATGGCCGGCGCCGCCGCTATCCTGATCGAACGTCAGAAAGAGGGCGGCCCTCTGGGTCCTGAAGACGTTGCTCGTGAGGATCGGCAGGACGAGGTGCGACAGGTACGCGTCCCCCGTTTCGATGGGACAGTAGTACATTCCGTTGCACGCGTTCGGCGTGAGCCACATGTAGTTCGAGGCGTTCGACGGCGATCCGAGGTCGCTCAGGAGGGCGCTGTCGGCCCTCCCGGCGGGGACGACCCGCGCGCATCGAGCCGCGCTTCTCGCGATGTCGCCGTAGTAGACGAAGGGATTGTGTCGGACGAGGTAACTCCCGGAGTCGCTCCCGTAGCAGTTCGACGGGATGCCCTCCAGGTACGCCTTCCACGTCAGCCCCGCCGACTCGAGGCGGTCGACGATGTTCGTCGCGTTCCACGCGGCCCGCGTGCAGTTGTTCGAGTTCGGGCCCCCGCCGTAGCGGGCGCAACCGAAGTCGGATCCGCCCGTGAGGCACAGGTAGTTCGGGAGATCCGTCGCCTTGCAGCCGACGTAGTGAGCGGCCAATCCGTACCCTTCGGCGAGGGCCGTCGTGTAGCTGCCGTTCCCGCCGCACGACGTCAAGATGTCGCAGATGGCGTGGTTCCCCATGACGAGGATCACGAGGTAGTCGAAATGGAGCCCGAATTGCGACGTGAGCTGTGCACGAATCTGGGTCCCGAACGATCGGCCCCCATCGGTCCGCGCCGTCAGGACTCCCGCTGATAGAACGAACACTAGGCAGATGGTGATGACGAGGACGCTACCGAAACGAGGCACCCGGAATCCCGTGCCGACGAACTCCCGTGTCTTTACGCGGACTGAACTAAGAAATCTCCGTTTACGAACGCGCATCGGAAGGACGGGGTGCCCGGCAGGCGCGGTTTGGTAACCTTGTAACGAACGACGTACGGGCTTCCCGAAATCCGGGTCAGCGCGGCAGTTTCTCTCGAGATGCGATGCGCGTCGTCGATTCGTTCTTCGCAAAATCCAGGAGATGATCCAGGGAGCGATAGCGGCGAACCCGGCGGACGTCGATGACCGCGGCGGACTAGCGTGCCTCTCCTGCGGAGATGGGCTCGAGCTCGTCGGCGAGTTCGCCGGGGGGTTGCTCGCGGGGAACGACCCCGGGAACGATCACGAGCGTCGTCGTTTCACGTCGCGGCTCGGGAGGCGGCGGCGGGGGAACGGCCTCCTTCGCCGGTTCGGGGCGGGATTTGCGACCTTCGACCAGATTGCGGAAGGCGGCGGTGGCCGCCACGGTCCCCGAGTGGAATCCCCCGAGTCGTCCCCTCCGGTACGCGAGGTACGCGAGGGTCGCGGCAAAGCCCGCGATCCCGATGAGGGGTTTCGCGAGGTCCGGGGGCCACGGTTGCCAGAAGCGACGGAGAGGTTCGATGTAGATGTGAGCGGCCGTTAGGGGACCGAGCGCCGCCACGACGCCGAGGGGCACCCCGATGAGGAGGAAGAGGGCCCACGGCAGCGTGAGGTTTTGGAACCTCTTCGCTTTCGTCTCGACTTCCTTCCGGATGGACTCCGTCAAGAGAGCGCCCGGAGGAGCCGCAAGAGTCGCCATGCTGCGCGGCGTCACGGCGCATAACTGGACTTAAAGACGGCGACCGAAATATCACGAAAGATAGCCCTTCTGGAGCGGGCGGTCGAGGATCGGCACCGGAGCAGGTGCTATCAGGAACGAAATCACCTCATCACTAGCAAGTTGCAGCCGACCGCCACAGCAAAGCAGGCTGGGCGCCGTTGCCGAGCGCCAAGAGGCTGCGCGGGGGCTGTCTCGGAGGCCTAGGGGAAGATTAGGACCCGACCCGGAGGACGACATGCAGACCCTGCCTCGGAAGAGGACTCCGACGGCTCAATCGGACGCCTTCGTCGTCTTTCTCCGTACGCTACGCCTTGGGGATGCGCGGACCGGCACCACGCGCCCTTGGACTGTCCGGCGAACGCGTAAGCGGCTGCCGGCGCGGGACCTCGGAGGCTCTTTCGCGGAGACAGGTATCTCATGGTACACCCCTGCGGCCAGCTCCTTGTTAACGCTCTCAAAGTCCACCTGCAGCATCGAAACGATCCGAGGATTCGCAACATTGAGCCGGTAGAACTTGGAGTCGCCCACCGAACGCGTGAAGGTGATCATGTCCTGGTCCTGCAACTCCGCCACGAGCTTGTAGACGGTGGGGCGGGCGACATCCGCGAACTCTGCCATCTGGGAGATTGTGTAATCAAAGTCGGGGTGATCCGCCAAGAAGTCGAGGAGCCTGACCCTTGGTGCATCTCCGAAGATCTCTGTAAACACTCTTTACACCAGCGTAAATAAATCTAACACTTACTACTTATATTTTCTCGTCCGATTGCCGCCCGTTTGAGGGTTATTTCTCGGGAAGAGGCCTCGATCCTGTACAAGCTCTACCGCCACAGGGTGTTCGGGAAGCACCACATGCTCGAGGATAACCTCCTCCGTGGATTCCCACCCGATCAGATCGCGACCCTGAGAGGAGCCCTGGAAACACTGAAACGGGAAGGAACGGTGCTCCGTAAGTCCACCAAGCACGGGCCCGCCGTGTACCTGCCGCCAAAGCTTGGACGGGAGATCTACGAGCAGTTGAAGAAACACTATCCGTTCTTGCCCAAACCGCCCCATTAGTCCGGTCGAACGTCCAGATCAATCCAGAGCCCCCTCGTGTCCCTCCGGACGTTGATCTGCGGCTGATTCCACTTTTCGGGAAGCGTCCAATTGCATTTATGTCCTCACCACTCGTAGTTCGCGCGATCACGTTAATGTCGACCCCGGACCCCCCCAGTAGGCCCGATGGACCGCCACCCGAGGATGCCTCGCCCGAAGCGGAACGGCCTCCCACGAGCGCAGCGGTTTCGGCTCCGCGCCTCGCCAAGCCGCAGACGTCCCGGTTGCCCGCCGATTTCTACCGGGGCCGGGCCCGCGCGAGGCGAGCGGCTCTCCTCGCGGTCTTGCTCGTCTTTGGATCGTCCGCCATCTTGGTCGCGGTTCACCTCGTCGACCTCGGTGTGCTCCTCGGTCCGCACGTCGCCCGATCCGAGTGGGCCTTCACGATGACCGGGGCCCGGGACCTCAACGCGATGGGCTTTACGGGGAACGGCGTGACCGTCTGCCTCGTCGACAGCGGGATCGATCTCCTCCATCCGGACTTCGCCCGTCTCCGTCTCGTCGCGTGGAAGGATTTCGTGAATCTCCGCTCGGAGCCGTACGACGACAACGGCCACGGCACGTCGATGGCCGGACTGATCGCCGCGAACGGCAGCTTGCGGGGTATCGCGCCGGAGGCGGCGCTCATCGTCGTGAAGGCGATCAACGACACCGGCTTCGGCAGTTCCCGCGTCGTCGCCGATGGGATCCGGTTCTGCGTGGACCCGTTCGGCGACGGCACGCGCGGCGCGGACATCATCTCGATCTCCCTGGGCTCCTCGGCGCCCCTCTTCGTGGATACGGAGGTCTCCGTCGCGGCGCAAGGGGCGCTCGACCGCGGCGTGATCGTCGTCGCTGCGGCCGGGAACGATGGCGGACCCTTCGACGACGGGGACGTCGAGATTCCCGCGAACGTCCCCTTGGCCATCGCGGTCGGCGCGGTGGACGCATCCGGGCGCATCGCCCCCTTCTCGTCCGCGAGCTTCGTTGCAAATCGGACGGACCCGAACCGGAAGCCGGAGGTGGCGGCCCCCGGGGTCCAGGTCGTCTCGACGGCTCCGGGCGCCCACTACCTGACCTTGACCGGGACGAGCCCCGCGACCGCGGTCACGGCCGGGGTCGTCGCGCTCCTCCTCCAGGCCCACCCGGAGCTCCGTCCGTCGGGATCCACCGCGAACGTCCTCGCGCTCAAGTGGGCGCTCGTTCGATCCGTCACGACGGGACCGGGCCAGGCCATCCCGCACGACCCGTGGTACGGCTATGGACTGATCGACGGAAAGCGCGCCCTGCAATATTTGTAGGGCTATGGACGACGTCGGTTCGGCCTCTTGACCATCGACTTTCGAAGGACATCCCGCCCGCAACCGAGGTTCCCCCTCGGATCGCCCGAGGCAGCGCGAAATCCACTGCGGGCACGCTCCGCGGGCCGAATCGCGTCCGCTTCGAAGACCTTTGTTCGAAAAATAGTACATGTAATCGAAAAATCGATATAAGTCCAACGTATATGGGATCGCGTGATCGAGGAAATCTTGGGGTCCCGGACCAAGGTCCGGATCCTCCGGCTCCTCTTCGCCCACCCCGACCGCGAGTTCACCACGTGGGAGATCGCGCGCGCCGTGGGTCAGTCTCTCGGATCCGTCCATCCCTCCCTCGCGCAGCTCATGGCCACCCACGTGATCCTCACCCGACGGGTAGGTCGCTCCCGGACCGTCCGCTTCAACCGGACGCATCCGTTGTCCGAGCATCTGGCCGGCTTATTCCGGGCCGAGACGTCGTCCCTCGCCGACATCGGTCGCGCCTTTGCGAACGCGTTGCCTAAGCAGGGCATCGAGGCCGTGGTCCTCTTCGGGTCCGTCGCCCGCGGGGAGGCCACGGCCCGCAGTGATGTGGACGTGCTCGTCGTCGTGGACGGCCCGGCCCGCGCCGCAGCGGTCCGGGACACCGCGGCGGCTATGCTCGACCGGCACGACGTGAACCTCTCGCCCTTGGTCCTCTCGTCCGCGGAGGTGGCGCGCCGGCTCGCGGCGTTCGACCCCCTCCTCGAGACGATTGCGGCCGAGGGGCGGCGGCTCCGGGGGAGGGCGACGTGGCTCGGACGGTGAAGCCCGCCGCCGCGGCGGCGTACCTGCGCCAGGCGGAGGAGTTCTTGGAGTCCGCTCGGAGGGACTTCGAGGAGAGGCGGTACAATGCGGCTGGCTTCGATGCGATCCAGTGTCTCATCAACGCGAACGACGCCCTCACCGCCCGCTTCCTCGGCGTGGTCGCCTCCCTGGATCACCGGGAGGAGGTGCGGCTGCATGCCGACGTCGTTCGCCTGCTGGGGGACGCCACCCAGCGGGACTCCCTGAAGCGGAATGTGGACCTTCGATCGGCCTTTGGCTACCTCGCGGTCCGAGCCTCCAAAGACCAGGCCGAGCGCGCCTTGCGGGATGCGGCCCGCTTCCTGGAGTGGGTCCGGCGCAATCTAGGGCCAGGCCGCTGAAGCGCGGGAGCCGGTCCGAAGGACACGACGTGGCGCAGCCCCTACGGACACGATCCCCGGTTGGACGCTCACGACGGCTCGCCCGCCGGCGTTCCCGACGGACGACTCGCGGACGGTTGGAGTCCCCAATGGTCGGCGTCGAATTGCCGAACGACGAGAAGACGCTCCTCCACGGGGATGTGGCCGTCGCGGAGTCCCTCAATCATGCGGAGGCGCCGCAGCAGGCCCGCGGCATTCGCGACCTGGATCTCCAGGCCGGGCCGGCGATTCACCTCCATGACGACGGGCCCCTGTCGCGCGTCGAGGGAGATGTCGACGCCGGCGAAGCCGAGGCCCGAGAGGCGCTGCGCCTCCGCGGCGAGCTCGAGGGTCTCGTCCCAGAACGGGACGGTCCGGCCCAGGAGGGGCGTGCCCGTGTCCGGATGCTTCGGCTGTGGCGCACCCCGCAGGACGCAGTGGAGGATCGTGCCCGTGGAGAGCCGCACCCCGGCCGCCAGGGCGCCGAGGTGCAGATTTGCTTTCCCGCCGGAGTCCTCCGTCGGGATGCGCATCATCGCCATGACGGGATAGCCGCGGAAGCTGATCACGCGGACATCCGCGACCCCGATCGGTGAGAGGTCCCGCAGGTCCTCGTGGCGTTCGAGGAGTTCCTCCAGGACGGCCGCGTCCTGGTGGTCTCCGCCGTAGTCCCCGGCGAGGATGGCGAGGGCGTGGGCCTCGATCTCGCGAGCCGTTAAGGGTCCCAGGTTCGTGTCGTACACGCCTTGGCCCTTCCAACGGACGAGCAAGATCCCCTCGCCGCCGTGTCCGGACGCGGGCTTGAGGACGAACCGATGATGACTTTCCATCCACGTCCCTAGTGCGCCGACGTCGTCGTGGGTCCGCAAGATCCCGTACGTCTTCGCCATGGGGATGCCGAGGGGGACCAGGACGCGCTTCGCCTCGTCCTTCGAGAACTTCGCCATCGTCGCGGGCGGATTGTACTTCGCGACGAACTCCCGGTTCCGGACGTTCATCGTGAGGACGTCGTCGCCGAAGTCTCCGCGGATCGGCCCGCCCGCCATCGCGTAGCGCGAGACGCCACCGAACCGGTACCGCTCCAGGAGTCGAAACCGGATCCGGGTGCCGAGGAACCAGTTAATCAGGACGAGGAGGGGCCATGTGAGGGGCGTCAGCATGACGAAGTTCACGAGGGGGTCCTGGGTGATCACGAAGAACGAAATCCCGATCGCGACGAGCGTCCAGATCAGGGCCTTCGTCGGCTCGTCCCAGCCGACCCGTGTGATCCGCTCCACGTACCGTTCCGCGATCCACGCGCTGATGAGGACCGGAAAGAGGACGGCGAAGAACAGTTCGTGCGCCTGCCACTGCAGCCCGATGAGGGCGATGGACGAGACGGTCACGCTGACAATCGTGACGAGGATCGCGAGGCGATGGGCCTCCTGGACGCGCTCCCGGACGAGCGCCCCGCGGACGAGGAGGACGACGCCGAGGATCAGACCCAGGATGAGGAAGCCGAGGAACAAGCCCGTCGCGAGGAACGCGAGGGCGATGATGACGGACGAGAACATCCCGAACATCCGCGCGCCGACGACGTTCCGGATCGACGCGATCACGGCCGCGGCGATCGTGACCTGAAAGAAGATGCGGACCAGATAGAGGCGGCCGAGAACCTCCGTGAGCAAAAACTGGGCGTAGAGGCAATACGCGGTGAAGGCAGCGAAGAAGATGAGGAAGGGAAGATGCCGCCGGACGGACGCTCGTCGCCGGCCGGGAGGGCGGGCGCGTGCATCCTTCGGACGGTCCACGGACGTCCCTCAGGGCCACGGAGGCGGCGGCAGGTTGGCCTCCGTTGCCTGCGGCGAGGCGGCCTTGCGGCCAAACGGCTGAAAGCCCCAAAAGATCTCGACCGCCCCGAGGACGAGGAGGGCAACGCCCGCCAGGATCGCGGGCTCGTCCACCGACGTATACGTCCGTTGGAAGGTCACCGTCTGGGTCGTCGTCGACTGGCCGGAGCCGTGCCGGAAAACCAGGTAAAAGGCGTCGGGCACCGTCGACATGAAGTCCACGTTGCCTGTCGGCGTCTCCGGGAGTGCGTACAGGTTCGCCGTCGCGTTCGCGGCCTGGAAGGCGGCGAATTGGGCGCTGCTCATGATCATGAAGTCGACGGGACGTCCGGAGGTCTCTTGGAACGTGCCCGTGATCCGGGTCTGGTCCCGGAGGTTCGCCAAGATCTTGAAGAACTTCCCCGGCAGGACGTTGAATGTGGACTGGTAGAAGTGGGCGGGGTTGTAGCTGTAGAGGAAGTAGCCCCCGAGGAGGACGAGGACGAGGCCGGCCGCGATCAGGCCGGGCTTGCGGGACGCCATCGACTCGGAGGACGCTCCGACTTCGCATAAGCGTTCTTGGACAATTATCGCACGTCGAAGTCAGGACGGGGACGGCAGAACCGTACGGCGGGACTTCAAAACGGACAAATACCCCCTGAAACATCTATTCCATGAGGGGAGGGTTTCTTGTTGGGTCTCGACGTCCGTAGAAGTCTCAACGGTTCATCGGCTTCTCACGGCCGCACGATGGCTCATTCGGGTGTCGCGAAGTGGAACATCCCCGCCCGATGCAATCCTAAGCATGCGGGTCAAATCCCCTCGGCCCAACGCGGATGGCACGAGGTGGATGCATGAGATCGGGTCGAGGTCATCGGGCGTGGACGGCGGCGTTGATTTTCCTCGTCGGCATGAGCGCGTTGGTCGGAGCGATCTTCCTGAATGGGGAACCGGCATCCTCCGCTTCTCCCGATGAGAGGACGCTGGCCGACGTCGTGCCCCTGGCCGCGGACGACGGCGTGGCGTCGTGGAATCCGAACGTCGAGTGCGCCGCGGTGCGCACAACGATCCCGTACCTCCTTGGTCCGGCCTATCCCAATCAGCAGGCAACGGGTGCCCCCTACCACACGAACGGGACCTCGGGAGAAGGCAAGGCGATCGGGGGGATTCCGCACAAGCGAGCACTCTCGCCTCCCTGCTCGATCACGAACATCACTGGGCAGGTGCTCACGGCCTTCGTTCAGATCGAAGGCGTCTACCTGGCGTCGTACGGAGTGGAGACGTTCGAGTGTTCGAACCATTTCAAGAACGTGAACGGCGGCGGACCGTACCCGAACAACCAGACGTTGTGCGACAGCCAGGGCAAGGTGTACGCCGTAGGGACGACGAACGGATTCCTCGTCGTGGATATCGACCAGGACTGGATGGGCAGGGTCTACTGCGGACCCGGAGTGTCGCCGTGCGACAATGTCTCCCTCGGCCAGTACGTATCGAACGGACA
>Ga0099827_10002190_pt1 | contig 10694 bp, 16 predicted proteins | sample CZO8metaG_FD_79339 | JGI IMG/M metagenome (GOLD analysis project Ga0099827, IMG submission 79339) | Vadose zone soil microbial communities from the Eel River Critical Zone Observatory, Northern California, USA - CZOApr15con1.8 metaG | ecosystem: Environmental > Terrestrial > Soil > Vadose zone ...
CCCTCTCGCTGAAGTCGGGCAACGCCATTCTTCTTAAAGGTGGAGCTGAGGCGACCCACACCAACCAAACGCTTGTCACAATCTGGCGCGAATGTCTCGCCGCCTTTCCCTATGCCCCACTGGATTCGATTCATCTGCTTCAGACACGTGCCGATGTGATGGAGCTACTGACGCTGAACCGTGATGTCGACCTTATCATTCCCCGGGGATCGCGCGAATTGGTCCAATTTGTTGTTCAGAATAGTCGCATACCAGTTCTTGGGCATGGCGAGGGAATCTGTCACGTTTACGTAGACCGGGCCGCGGACATCGAGAAGGCCCTCAGGATAACCCTTGATTCCAAGGTGCAGTACCCCGCTGCATGCAATGCAGCCGAGACCTTGCTAATCCATCAAGACGTTGCTAAAGAATTCTTGCCGAAGGCTTTCTCGAAATTGAGGGATGCAGGGGTGGAAGTGCGTGGTTGTTCTACAACCATAGCCCTGCTCGCGAAACCGGAGGTTATCCCGGCAAGTGAAGATGACTGGGCGACGGAGTATTCCGACTTAATTCTTTCGGTCAAGATTGTTGCCGACGCAGATGAGGCAATTACGCACATTCATCGCTACGGTTCCGGTCATACGGAGACGATTGTCACAGAAGACCGCGAAGTCGCGAGGAAATTCCTGGATGACGTCGATGCCGCGGGAGTGTATCACAACGCCTCGACGCGATTCGCTGACGGCTTCCGCTACGGACTTGGGGCCGAACTCGGCATCAGCACCAACAAGCTCCACGCCCGCGGCCCTGTGGGTCTCGAAGGCCTCACGACGTACAAATACAAGCTCTTTGGTGACGGTCACATTGTGGCTGAATACTCCACCGGCGCCCGGCTTTTTAAGCACCGGCCCCTGTGCTGAGAAGTATCCGGAGTCGAGACCCAACTAAGCGGTCTGATTCTGGCGAGCGGGGCTCAAGCGGCCGGGATTGGTCTTCTCAAGTCGATCGCTGACAGCATGACAAAATTGCTCTGCCGCGGTTAACGTCTGATGCAGCATCATCCCAACCTCAAACGGTCCGCGCAACCTTATCGAAAATACCAAGAGGTGGCAGACGACGATGAACCAAAGATAGTTTGCAAAGAGTGTGAATTCAAACTTTGAACTTGGCTGATATGTGTAGCTTGCTAATTTGAAGTGGAGATTGACAAGCAGCGTGATTTGCTGCCGCGTTTCTCGGATCGATGAAATTGCGAGTTCCTTGCGCTCCTTCAGAAACGCGCCTGTGAGCTCTCGGGCCGGCTGGCGCGAGATGAATTCCATATCCTCAGGAGCGAACATTCGCCTCACCACACAAAATCCTGTAATTAAGGAATTCACGGTCTCCTGGGCATGCGAGTACTGCTCAATGCTCACATGCCGGTCGTTCTCTTGCCCTCTGGTACGCCACAACAGCCAGAGGAGCAAAACAAGAATCAAGACACCTAAAAACAGAACGGGAAACAGGTAGATCATGTTCGCATGGCCCTTACAAGACGGTTAGTCACACGGGCCAGGATGGCCCGCGTCTTTGCTGCGAGAACTTCATGATCGCGTTCGATCTCATTTTCCACCGGCTGCGAGGGACCAGGCTTAGGCCACCAAAGCGCAACACTCCAGATGATTAGAGCAATTACCCAGGTGACTGGGAGGAGTCTTCTAAGCAGTAGCGAAAGCAGCGAAAGCTTATTTCCATCGTGGAAAAGGAGCGCGAGATTCATTACGTCCATTCCCACCATGAACCCATAACCAGTTAACAGCCCTCGAAGGTTTCGCCCTAAGAAAATTCGAAGAATTCCAAGCAGGAAGAGCACAACGACCAGCAACCCGCCTTCCACATAACGAAGATAGCACCCAAGGTCCGCTACGGCGCGAGGCCACGACCGAAATCCACTGGCGTAGGCATTCGCTGCAACAGCAGCGACAGTTACGAACAATGCAGACAACAATAAGGTTTGGGCAAGACGAGCCGCGCCAGGACGGAACTTTAGGGAGCGCTTGTAAATTTCCAGGATTACAGCGTAGCTGGCCAAGATACCAAGGCACTCAGTGTACCAGTAGAAGCGTTGGTAGAAATCACCATTCAGTCGGTAGCAAACAAAACGAAGAAGATCTATCGCCAAGACACAACCGATGTACCCATAAAACAGTGGGTATGATCTGATGAGCTTCGTTTTCCTCCCGCGCAGGAGGAGAGTAGCCCCCAACACGATGGCGCTCCACCAGATGACGTCGGTCATCATTGGTGCACCATTGGTGGTGTCATCGGCGGACCTACGCGATCAGGCTTAGGCAACCACAGGGCGATGGTCCATATAACTAAAGTAATGACGAAGCTTCCTGGGAGGAGTCTTCTCAGCGCCAGCGAAACCTCATTCCCGGGCTGGGAGAGCAGAGCCAAATTCATTACAGTCATTCCCACCAGAAACCCGAAGCCGACAATCAACCCGCGAAGATTCCGCCCCAAGGAAATCCGATTAGTCCCAAGCAAGAAGAACACTACAGCCAACAGCGCACCTTCTACATAACGAAGGTCGCAACCCAGTTGCGCAATTGTATTGAGCGGCGACCGGAATCCATCGGTCCGAGTGTTCGCAGCCGAGCCAGCCACGGCTATGAGGAGCATCAACACCATCAGACCCCGCGCCAGGCGCGCAGCACGTGGGTGATTCCTGAAAGAGCACTTGTAAATTTCGCAGACCACGCCGTAGCTGGCCAAAATTGCGAGGAACTCAGTGTACCAGTAAAGGTTGGGATAAAAAATAGGCTCGAACTTATAACAAACAAAACGAAGGACATCAACCGTCAGCACACATGCGATGTAACCATAAAACAGGGGGTACGACTTGACGAGTCTTCCCTTAACACCCCGCAGGAGGAGAGTGATCTCCAACGCAATAGCGGTTGCCCAGATCAAGTTGCTCATGGTTCTGCTTCAACAGCCTAATTATGAAATGCTAACACAGACTGCAAGAGGAAGGTCATAAAAACCTTCCCCTTGCCTTGCGCATCAGTTTGTTCTAAGCACCGGCCCCCACGAATCGCACAGTCGGCGAGGATCCGACGTCGACTTGTGAAGTTGGTATCGGTGGTACGGGCGCTCCTCCTTCCGCAAGTAGCATGGCGTTGGGAGGCGGTGGGACTGGGGCTCCGCCCTCGGCCAGAAGATTGAAGTGCGGTACCGGCGGTACAGGCGCTCCCCCTTCTGCAACTAGCACGAGTTTGGGTGGTGGTGGGACTGGGGCTCCACCTTCGGACTGCAATTTGTTCTGCCGATCCTTCGACATCAAGACTGTCGCCGAAGCAGCAGCTACAAGTGATGCAGACACGAGCAGAATTAAACACCACGTCTTACGGATGGTCATGATTGTTCTCCTTTAAGTTGGGAGTCTGGCCCTAAGGTCAGACTCGGAATTTGGAACCGTGACAAGATTGCCAATTTCTGACGGGCTTGTCGCAGCAAATAAGTCAGGGCGCGTGTTCGAAACAATTCTGACCTGAGGATTATCTCCACGCCCACCACCACAAGAAGTTTCAGCCAATGGTCGCTATTTCGGAGGTACGCAAACAATTGACCTGGCACCTCTAGTTGAAGGTCGGCCTCTTAAAGGAGAGTTGAGGCCGTTGGCAGCGCCGTCTACGTCGGCGAACTCGCCGTCCTGCGGTTGCGATGGGCAAGACCCAACTGACGCAGGCTGTCTAGACATTCTTCGGTGTCCGCAAGCAGTTGCTGATAGGGAGTCCCGTAATGTGTCCCGAGTGCACCGACGATGCCGTCGAGGGTTATGCCCGATGGGCAGGACTCGATGGTCAGCCATATGCGGGAGGCGACTGGACTGAGGCTGTAGCAGACTCCCTTGTTGATATCGAGCAGTACCGCACCATCTTCGCTATAGGTGGCGCGGACATCAGCAGAAACTGCCCACCTCGCATCGACGTCTGTCTTCACGCTGCACCTTCTGGGGATATGTTGGATGCAACATGGGCTGACCAGTCTCAAACGGCGAGAACAACTGAGTGTCCTTGGAACTTAGAGGACTTGCCCAGGTGTTCCTTCGGTCAGTTGGGGCTGGGCGCTCTGAAATGCAACGCCTGAATTGTGAGCGCAGAAAAGCGGTCAAATGCAAAAAATCTCTCTTGTGTCCCTGACGTGGACAGAAGAAAGGATCCAGCCCATTCAAATGGTTGGTGCGACAACCAGCAGAGTACTAATCACGTGCCGTTTGTTCGACTTACACAGCGGTGATTTTCGAGCTGATATTCGCATTACGGTTGGTCCCACAACCAAAACCCGTGAACGACGCAACAAAAATTCCAAACTTTGGACAAAACCGATCAAAGTTGCACCGAACAGAGTGGCTGCTCTGATCGCGATACGGGCACCCATAAGGTTGCGTCGTCGCGTGGACAAAGATGAAGCGCTTTCCTTTCCGTAGTACGACGGTTCCATTGCTCTTAGGATACATTCATCGTTATCGTATCGCGGAGCGGATTAAACGGATTAATACGTGTCTGGGCTAAAGAATTCCGTTCGCGGCTGGGGCCCACGTTTGAAGGCTCTAAGAGAGAGCCTGAAGATTTCGCTCAGAGAAGTCGAGCGACACAGTCGCCGCTTTGCCCGACTCGGCGGAAACAACTCTTTCGTGATCCCGCACAGTTCTTTGAGTGCCATCGAAAGACAAAAGGCACTCCCTAACGTCTATAAGCTCATCGCCTTGAGCGCTATCTACCGCGTCCATTTCCCTGATCTTCTGCTCATCTTCGGCGCCGACTTGGACGACATAGCGAAATTCCAGGTCAAGTTCCCGTCGACGCAGCCAACCTTACTTTCGCTCGACGTTTACCACCCCGATCGCAAGATCAATTTTCCGTTGAAATTCGATCCTGGGATAGACCTCCGACAATCCACTGTTTTGTCGCACTTCGTGCAGAGTTGGGGCGAGATACCAGTTGGGGCCCTCCAGAATGTTAACCTTCGGAAACACGTGTGGGGCCTCATCGGAACCGATGACCTTACACTTCACCCGTTCATTTCACCTGGTACGCTTGTGCAGATCGACAACCGCTACACGAAAATTGAGACGTCAGGCTGGGAATCGGACTTCGATCGCCCCATATATTTTCTCCATCTCCGAGATGGGTACGCATGCGGTTGGTGTGCTGCAGCGGATGGATTTCTTAGTATCGTCCCCTTCTCTCCCGTGCGACGGTCAACCCGACGATTCCGATATCCGGACGACGTGGAGGTCGTCGGCAGGGTGACAGCAGCACACGTGCCCTTGGTTCCGTTTTCTCGAAGATCTGGTCGGAAGCCCTAAACAGATAGCTTGGGAAAGGGAGAGCCTTCGTTGACGTTCCTGCTGCGCTTCGACGCGTCTGCGTACCTTAAAAGCTGTGCGGGATCCGACAGCCATTTCGAGCTCAATCCATTGCGCCTCGTATACGGCCTCGATGTTTACAAGAGTTCTGCGGAGGCGATCTTCCTTGTGCGGCCTGAGAGGACCGATGAGCTTTTGCTCCAACCACAAAAGCTCAGCATACCGGGCCGCTTGTTCATTTTGCGTTGCCTCGACTAGCGGCCGCCGGTCTTCATCGGCGTAAATGGAATCGGGGTCCGCTTTTTCGGCATAAGAGATTTCTGGCATTCGCGTTCTCTCTTTCTGGCGCCTTGCCCTTAGAGAACGACGGTTCCGACCGCCAATCCCAATCGATATGTTTTGAAAACCGTGCGGTCTATAATCGGGCGTGGGTTTCACGTGGCTTCGGCGTCATCCAGCTCCCCATCGACACTCTGTCGCGAGCGCATCGCCAAGATTGAGCGCAGGACAGGGCGGATTGAATGTATCTTTGCGAATGGCAGCACGATCTTGATTTCTCCAGTCCTCGCAGCCCATGTTAGCGTCGGAGATGAAATCTCTTTTCCTCTCGCTACGGCGGCTCCCCATCCAGGAACGGAGATCTATGTTGAAAAGAGTTCGTCGGCTTCAAGACCACGCGACGTCTACCAGGTGTCGATCGGCTACGTGAGCCAACCCAGGCACGACAAACGAGGGGAGTACTTCGTCACCGCCGAGGTCCTGAATGGACGACTCGGCATATCTTCGATTCAAATCGGTTCAGAAACATTGCGTGATTACTTCTATGTTGCAGATCGTCATGGCAACTGGGAACGCCAGCGGACCTTGTATCAGGTTTTACAAGCTTCGCCGTCTGCTTCGCCCGCCGAGCTTCGATTGGCCTTCAAACTGCGAGATCTGGAAGTGCGTGCTTCTCGCGCTTCGAAGAACGAATGCCGCGCACTCGAGAGAGCGTTTAACATCCTCGCCCAAGAGGAGTCGCGTGCCTGCTATGACGCCTTATTGAAAGATCCTTTAGCGCCTGCCGTGTTTCCTTACGGTGGTTTCGGTTCGATCCTGGTCGCGGGTGAACGGTCCCGGAAGGGCGATGCATTCTTCACCAAAGACATAATCACTTTTCTGCCAGAGCAAAGATATAGGCACTTCCGGGCTCCGCTGCGGCGTTGTGATTTCTATAACGATCACGCCATTTATCGTGACTTAAGCCGAAAACTCGAAGTTTGCCTTGATCCGTGCGTACTGCCCTTTGTGTGGGACGCAACCTGGAACCAGTGGAAACATTTGTTAGGGACGAAAGCTGAACTGAAGGCTACTTTCGTCCTGAGTGGAAAGTATCGCCGGCACCGCGGCCAATGGGAACTTGTGAACTGGGAGACAGCGTTGCCGAGTCGCGTGGAAGTTAAACTGCCAGTGGACATTCATTCAAAGATTGAGAAAGCGCGGCGGGCGTTTCACCGTTTCGGTCAGTACTCGGATGCTCTCGTGGGGATCCGCGCCGACATCGCGAAGGCACCGATCGAGAAAAAAGAACTTCAACGCATCTGCGATACACTCGGAATTCCGAGCGACTTCGACGTCGCCCAGATTACCTGGCGCCCCGATTATGACCCTTTTTTTTACCAACAGCTCTCTCGTCGCGCGCGAACTTTCTATTTATTTCGCGATGAGTACATCTTTGACCTTGAGCGCGGCGTGGTTACTGAGACTCCCGAGCTAGGCCACGCCACCTACGTCTTCGCCAAACCTAAGAGCATGGCTGCATTCCTCGCCGATTATGCGAGGTCTACCAAGGAAGACATTCTCGATAACCGAAACAACGTGGCCGAACGCCTGGGCTACCTGGGGCGCGTCGTGCACGGTGCCAATCCGCGCGGCTGGCTCAAGAAGGTAAAGGCGTACGTTGGCGACACGGATTTTGCTCAGCTGTGACGGCAATCGAAAGGCTAGCGGCTTCCCGCTGGCGAAACTGTTTCATTACCAGCTGGAGATTTGTTCGTAAGCCCAGTCGTGCTCTTCGTGCGCTTCTGAATGCGGCGCCACGTCGCAGGGTCAATCCTCAACGGTGTGGTGTCGTTTGTCGCAAGTTTACGAAGCCGCCGTCTCTCAGCAGGCCGGCCGCAGACCGGAAGTAATTCATAATCGAGTAAGCGCGTTATGGCCTGCATCAGAGACGGGTGCAACTCGCTGGAGCATGTGACATCAAGCGAGTCCGCATAAGGGAATATAATGCGTCCGGCTCGGCCCTACCGGAGGGACAGGGCGTAGGTGGAATCCTTGCCGCCGAAGGCGAACTGCTAGAATGGACCATTGTGGGCCTTCAAATCTCAATCCGAGAATCCGGTGATGTCACCATTCTGGACCTTCAGGGAAGAGCGACGATCGGCGTTGATAGCGATCTGCTGAGCAGTCATCTACAAAGGCTGGTCGGTGCCGGCGTGCGTAAGCTGTTATTGAACCTGTCAGACGTGACACAGTTGGACAGTTCGGGCATCAGCGCCATAACTGGGATGTATGTTTCCCTTGGCCGCCAAGGCGGTGTGCTGAAATTGCTCCGCCCGTGCGGCCGGGTGCGGGCTGTGCTGCGGGTGATCCGCTTGCTAGACCTTATCCCCACCTTTGACGACGAGACCCAAGCGCTGGCCAGCTTCCGCCCGCAGGGTTACTCCGCTAGGCCGTGAGGGACGGAACTTCGTAGAATGTCGGTGAGAGTCGGCTGTCGCGTTGCTTACGGGGAAGAACAAAGAGCCGTTGCAACGAGTTTCCGGAGGAAATCCATGATGATTTGCGATCTTTGCGGCGAAGCAAAGGATTGTCTGCAAAAGGAAATTGAGGGCAAGGAATACGATATCTATTCGGGATGCTGGAACCCGTTCGCACAAAAGTTGAGTGGGAAAGGCAGAATGAGGAGTCGGGAAACCGTGTTCTTACCACTGCCGAGAGTAATCAAAGAACGGGAGAATGAAGAGCCGGAGCCACTACCAGGAGAGCCGCCTAGGATCTGGGGCGCGATGGAGAGGCCACATTAATAAACCGTGTAACGAGCCGGTGCGAACCACAATTGAAACTCGTCGACTCATCCTGCGTCCGTTCGAGCCAGGTGACGTTGAGGCGGCGTTCGGCTGGTTCGGCGAGGTTCGTCATGCGCTTTACCCCTACTGGTCCTGACACTTCGATCGAGCAGACGAAGGCGCGGATATCCAACTATCAGGATCACCAGACCGTCCATGGCTTCAGCAGGTGGATCATCTTGGATCGTCGCTTGGACCGTGCGATTGGGGATTCAGGACTGCTCGAGTTGCAGGAGTACGGTTGCATCGACCTCGGCTTCCGCCTGGCGCAATCCTATTGGGGCAAAGGACTGGCGACGGAGGCAGCATCTGCTTGGGTTCGCGCTGCATTCGATGATTTTCACATCGACCGTCTGACTTCATTCGTTCATCCTGGAACGTCGGTTCGATTCGCGTGCTGGAAAAGTTAGGGTTCCGTGCCGCGGGGCTGGACACGATCATGGGAATGAACTCACTTCTCTTTTCCCTCGGTGCCCAAGACGTCTGACCCGTCGAAGTGCGGCTAACCAGCCCGGTGAGCTAACGGTTTGCTCGGCAGAAGTCCACGAATGAGCAGGGGGGAGAATTCGGAATCGCGCACGGTAGCACCATAATTTCAATTTCAATCGTGAAGCATGCACCTAGATTTCAGCGGCGTTTGGAAGGCAAATCTCGAGAAGAGTAATATCCTGGGTGCGAGACCGAAAGCAATGACGGTGAAAATCGCTTACTCAGATCCGGCGCTGCTGGTAGAGATGGTGATTACCCAGATGAACGAGATCGAAGACCGCCTCATCTTTAGAGGTCTCACCTCTGGAGAAGAAGTCACCAACTTAGTGGGCACCTTACAGGTGCGGAGTCGCTCACGATGGGTAGGAACGGAGTTGCTGATCGAATCATGGATGAACTTTGGCGGCCGTGAGGGCCACTTCCGAGACTACTGGTCACTCTCACCAGACGGCGGAACGCTCAGGATGGAGCACCGAGATGACGATCTGGCAGGGCAAATCACAGTGCTGGAAAGAGTAATCGGGGCCATTTAGCTGTTGCTTTGATATTCCCCACGGTAGATTACGCCTCTTGGAGGATCCGATGAACATAATGGCCGCGTTGAAACAGGAAGAAGCAAAGTTTCAGATACAGATGGGCAAACTTCAGCAACAGTTGGTCACGGTCCGCGCAGCAGTAAAGGTTCTGAAAGCGGTATGACTAGCAGCGGTAAACCGACTGCTAGGAAGAAGCGGGTAATGTCTGCGGCTGCGAGAGCCAAGATATCCAAGGCAACAAAGGAGCGATGGGCGAAGTTCAGAGCCGAAAAGGGCAAGAAGGGGAAGAGATAGGTAAACGTAGTTCACTCACGCCAGAGTTGAAAGAGACACCCTACGCTCTTTTTTCTCCCACCCAAGTTCCGCTCGCCCCGCCGAGCGCAGTGACTTCGAACGACAGTTTGTTGTCGGCGGCAAACATCATGGCCTTCTGTTGAATAACCCCGCTTTCTAGAGCAAGTGCTTCATCCCAACCGAGATACTCATACCGCTTTGGATGATCTGCTTCACCCGCCTTTGGATCTGATTCGTAAAGCCCATCCACATCTTTGATTAAACGGCACCGTCTGGCGCTGAGCGCGTGGGCCAGAAACAGCGCCGTCAAATCCGATCCTCCACGCCCGAGTAGCGCGCTTGAACCGCGCGAAGTTCGAGCGATGAAGCCCGGGATAACAACGGCGCGGCATTCGGTCAGCGCCTCCCGAATCACTTCTGTGTTGACTCCAGAAAGTCGCGCATCCAACGGAACTCCATACGCGCGCAGTTCGATCTCCACAGGATCGAGCACACGGGCTTCGATGCCAGCTTTGCTAAGCGCGAGAGCAACCAACGCGGCGGAACCCTGCTCTCCCGTCGCAACCAGGGCAGCTAATGCCTCTTCGTTCGATGGATCTCCGTACCTCCGGCATCGTTCGAAGAGCTTTTCTGTCGTGTCTCCGAAGGCGGACACCACGGCAATCACACGCCCGCCTCCCTTTAGCCAGAAACGAACTTCTTCCGCGACCGTGGGTAGGTCTTCCTCCGTACGTAAGATCGAACTGCCAAATTTCAAGACACTAATTCCGCCTTCAGACACAAACCCTCCTTGGAATTTTGGAGTCCGAAGAAGCTCGATACGTACGGGGAACTCCGATTGAGGTTTTGGCGTGGAAACTTATATTGAGCGGCGCCGAGGACATAAAACAACAAACCCTCCGTGCCAAAGTAGGCTCGGAGGGCTCTCAACAA
>Ga0099827_10002191_pt1 | contig 10691 bp, 7 predicted proteins | sample CZO8metaG_FD_79339 | JGI IMG/M metagenome (GOLD analysis project Ga0099827, IMG submission 79339) | Vadose zone soil microbial communities from the Eel River Critical Zone Observatory, Northern California, USA - CZOApr15con1.8 metaG | ecosystem: Environmental > Terrestrial > Soil > Vadose zone ...
GAACGGTGCTGGCCCGCTACTGGACCCGGACCCTGAGCGTGCAGGTGACCACCCTGACCGAAGACCCCGAGGAGGTCTTCACCGCGGCCCGGCTGGAGTCGGCGGCGCCGCAGCGAGCCGAGCGAATCCTCGCCGAACTGCCGGAACGCTACCGGCGAATCTTGCAGCTGAGGTTCCTCGACGCGTGCACGGTAGCCGAGGCAGCGCAGGTGCTGGGAATCAACGTTGGCAACGCCAAGGTGCTCCAGCACCGGGCGCTGCGCCGGGCCGCCGAGATAGCGGCCGGACTGGAGTGATGATCATGCGCGGCATCACGCGATACATCGAAGATCTGGTGCGCTCCCGCCGTCCGCGGCGATTCCGGGCCAGTGAAGAAGAGACCGGCCTGGCGCGGACTGCGATCGCTCTGCGGGCCGCGCGGCCGGGCAGTGGTGCGCCAGCCGAAGAATTCGTTACCGCGCTGCATAAGAGACTCGCGGCCGAGTTCGACCCGCCCGCCGCTCGCCGGGCGGTGGGTACGCGGCGGGCCGTGCTGCGCGCGGCCGCTGTGGTCGGCGCGACGGCGACTGGCGCCGGGATCGACCACGCGCTGACGGCCCGCGCCACGGCACCCGGCTCTTCCGCCGCCGGGGGCACCTTGACGCCGCGCCGCGGCACCTGGCTCAGCGTGGCAGCCAGCACCGACCTGCCCGACGGCGCGGCACGCGGCTTCACGGTCGGCGCGGTCACCGGCTTCATCGAGCGCACCGACGGTCGGCTGCGCGCGGTGTCGGGAATCTGCACCCACCAGGGCTGCCGACTGGCCCTGGCCGCCGATCCCGCCCGGCTGGTCTGCCCCTGCCACAGGGCGACGTTCGGGCTCAACGGCGCAGTACTCTCCCATAAGCTCCCCATGGCCTTGGCTGCGCTGCCCCTGCTTGAGGTACGCGAGACCGGCGGGGTCGTGCAGGTCTACGCGGCCGCCCCGGCCGGCCCACCCCGCTCGCAGAATTCATTACTCCGGCAACTGATCGGCGGTCGTTCGGGCGCACTGGCCGCAGCAGCCTCCCGGTGTGCGCAGTGAGAATCTGCTTCCGTGCCGGTCTTCTGCGCTGGCCCGCGACCTCGGCTACTGCTTATCCAGCCTTCGGCGTCGACATCCCGCTTCTGCTGCAGCTCACAAGGACCGGCATGCGAGTTTCTCGGAGCAGCCAGTCCCGTTCGGCAATCGCCCGCGACGCGCCCTCCAGACCACCGAGCGCGTCCTGCCCTGTGGGCAGTCGCGGGTCGACACGGCGGATGTCTTAAGATCTCCGGGTCAGGTTCGGCGGGGAGATATATGCGGAAGGTGGTACCCAGGCCTTCCTGGGAGTCGACTTCGATGGTGCCCCCGAGTCTGGTGACGATGCCGTGCACGGTCGACAGTCCGAGCCCGGTACCCTCGCCGGGCGGCTTGGTAGTGAAGAAGCGCTCGAAGATCTGGTCTGCGACGTCCGCGCTCATGCCGGTCCCGGTGTCGCTGACAGTGAGCACGATGTATCGTTCGGTGCCATAGCGCGAGCGCGCGCGTTCGTGCCCGCCATCGAAGCCTGCGGGACTCGTGCTGACGGTCAGAGTGCCGCCTTCAGGCATGGCGTCTCTGGCGTTGACGGCCAGGTTGAGCAGCACGTTCTCAAGTTCGCCTCGGTCCGCCAGCACGGGCGGCAGGGCTGCCGGCCACGGCTTGACCACTACCTCGGCACTGCCGTTCATGCTGACGGAGAGCAGGTCAGTGATGCCCTCGAAGAGGGCGTTGAGATCTATCGGCACGGGCTCGGTCCTGGCACGGTGGCTGAAGCTCAGCAGGTCTCCGGTCAGGCTGACGGCCCGGTCCGCGGCGGCGCGGATCTCTCCGAGAATCCGGGGCAGTTCAGGATCTGCCTGGTCGCTGACGGTCTCCGCCAGCTCCGTATACGCCACGACGACGCCTAGCAAGTTGCCGAAGTCATGGGCGATGCCGCTGCTCAGCTGCCCGGCCGTCTGCAAGCGTTCGGCCTGCCGCAATTCGCTCTCCAGCGCACGGCGGTGCGCCTGAGCCCGTACTAGCTCGGACATCCGCCTGCTCACTCGCTTGTCGAGTTCTGCCTTGAGTGCTCCCAGCGCCTCCCGGCTCTGCCGTGCCCTGGAGGCGTCATGGGCGCTGATGACAGGGCCTTCGCTGTCCGGGGATTCCGCTAGCTCCAGCAGATGCGTCACCTGCTCCAGCAGGTCATCCCGATTCCTGGAGGAATCCGCCAGATCCCCTGTGCGCTGCAGGAACGCGAGCCGTTCCCGGGCGGCGTCGGCGTCCCTGCGGGCAGCCTGTTCCCGCTCAAGCAGCGCGGCCCGTTCCTGCTCTCTGCGCTGGCGAGCAGTGAGGTCCACCGCGAAAGTGACCCAGCGCAGCGGGTCCCAGCCGATCACCGCCGGCCCGACCAGGACCGGCACATGATGGCCGTCGCGGTGCGTGTACTCCTTCTCGAAGGGCCGGCACGCTCCTGCCCGGCGCAGCTCTTCCAGCGCATTGTCGTCGCTGGCGGCCCATCTCGCGGGCGTGATGGCGCGCCAGCGGATTCGCCCGGCCGCTAGGTCATCACGGGAGTAGCCGATCATGTCGAGGTACGCGTCGTTGGCTTCCTGCACGCCGTCCTCGGTGGACACGACAACGCCGAGGACGTTTGCTTCCCGCAGCCGGCCGAGCAACCAGCTGCTCTCCCGCAAGGCTGCCTCGGCCCGTCGCTGGTCGGTGATGTCGGTCAGCATCGCGTACGCGCGCTGTGGCCGGCCCCGTTCGTCCCGCTCGTCAGGCACGGCAGTGACCCGCAGCCACCGCAGCTCCCCGGTGCGCCCGTGCGGCAGCCCGACCACCTGATCCGCCACGACACGTCCGGTACGCAGAGCGATTGTGACCGGATATTGATCCCGCAGATACGGCGAGCCGTCCTCACGCACCGCGCGCCCGTCCCTGTCAATCGGCCAGGAGGTCATCGACTCGAGCTCAAGACCCATAATCCTCCCCGCCGCAGGATTGGCTCCGAGGATCGACCCGTCCGCGTTGTAGTGGACGAGACCGAGCGACAGGGTCTCGCACAGGGTCCGGTATCGCTCCTGGGATATCTCGAGCCGCTCGGCGAGCATCTCCACCCAGAGCCGGTCCCTGACTTGCTCGGTGACATCGTTGCCGAACAACAGCATTCCGGTGATCTCGCCAGCATCATCGCGCATCGGCTGGCAGGCGAAGTCCGCGAACAGCTACCCGGGCTCCTCGCGCTCGCGGCGGATCAGCACCGAGGACTCACGACCACAGACGGCCTCACCGTCTCGCCACGCAGACTCTGCCGCGTCGAGGCCGTCAAGCTCCAGCTCCGGCAGAACATCGCGCAACGGACGGCCGACGAGATCGCGATCGCCTGCGATCCGCTGGAACTCCTCATTGGCGAAGTCGAGCCTGAGCGGGGATCCGGTCAGGCTCGACGGCCCAAGGCAGTCTCACAAGGGGTTCGCGCATGAGCGCGAGCCCGCCGAGCGAAGCGTCCGGACCCGAGTCCGAACTCGAAACCATCGTCCCCACATCGACCCCGAAACCTCAGAATACCGTCCAGCGCGCAACCGGTCATGACCCCCGGGCGCCGCAAGCGCGGGTGGCCCGGGCTGGCGCCGCATCGCACCCCGCCCCCGCCCCTTGCTGCTAGCTGCACCCCAGCATCAGCCCGGGCTTGGTGTGAGCTTGGTGAAGACCGTGCCCCAGTGGTGTTGATCGAGATGCGCACGCGTGCTGCAGCGCGGCCATCTCGCCAGCGGCAGCATGTGGTCGTTCCGGCTGGCTCCTGGAGCAAGCCCATGCACCGACCAGGTGATGCGCCGGTCACCCAGTGCAAGGTGGGGTCATGCCTGAGGGCGAGGCGCGGCTGTTCGCGGCTCCGACCCGGACTTCTGTCCGTGCATTGGACCGACCCAGCTCTGAGCTGAACCGGCCCGCCCCGGGCCATCACCCTGGATGCGCGCCCCGCCCGCAAAGCGGCCTGCCCACCGGCCCTAGCCCTTAGCCCCTCGAACCACTATACTTGAATCGTTCGTTTTTTTGAAGATCTCAATATAGAAGGTAGTTCGTTCCAATGGCCACCGTATATGACGCCGTTCATGCGCTGACCGCAGCCGGAAGGCCCGTGCCCCGCCTGTTCCGACCTCCCCAGTTCCTGGACACCGTAATCCGCCCCTAGTCCGGAAGGATTCCCATGACCGAGAGCCATGATCCAGTAGTCAGCGAAGACGCGACCCCGGAGAGCGGGGGATGCCCCGTCGCGCAAGGAGGCCTGACGCACCCCACCATGGGTGACGCCAACCGTGGCTGGTGGCCGGGCAGGCTTAACCTGAAGATCCTCGCCAAGAACCCCGCCGAGGCCAATCCCCTCGGCGAGAAGTTCAGCTATGCCGAGGCGTTCAAGACCCTCGACCTGGCGGCCGTGAAGCGCGACATCGCGGACGTGCTGACGACTTCGCAGGACTGGTGGCCAGCTGACTTCTGCCATTACGGCCCGCTCATGATTCGGATGGCGTGGCACAGCGCGGGCACCTACCGGATCAGCGACGGCCGCGGCGGCGCGGGATCCGGCCAGCAGCGCTTCGCGCCGCTCAATAGCTGGCCGGATAACGTCAGCCTCGACAAGGCTCGCCGGCTGCTGTGGCCGGTCAAGAGGAAGTACGGCCAGAAGATCTCGTGGGCCGACCTCATCGTCCTCACCGGCAACGTCGCCCTGGAGTCGATGGGCTTCAAGACCTTCGGCTTCGGCGGTGGCCGCGCGGACGTCTGGGAGCCGGACGAGGACGTCTACTGGGGTCCCGAGACCACCTGGCTCGGCGACGAGCGCTACAAGGGCGACCGGGAGCTCGATGAGCCTTTCGGCGCGGTCCAGATGGGTCTCATCTACGTTAATCCGGAGGGCCCGAACGGGAACCCGGATCCGCTTGCCGCGGCCCGCGACATCCGCGAGACGTTCCGGCGCATGGCGATGGATGACGAGGAGACGGTCGCCCTGATCGCCGGCGGTCACACGTTCGGCAAGACCCACGGCGCGGGCCCGGCGGACAACGTCGGCCCCGACCCTGAGGCTGCCCCGCTCGAGCAGCAGGGCCTGGGCTGGAAGAGCACCTACCGCACCGGCAAGGGCGGCGACACCATCACCAGCGGTCTTGAGGTGACGTGGACGAGTACCCCGGTGACGTGGGACAACAACTTCCTCAAGACCTTGTACGGCTACGAGTGGGAGCCCGCCAGGAGCCCCGCGGGCGCGCACCAGTGGAAGCCGAAGGACGGCGCAGGCGCGGGCACCGTTCCCGACGCTCACGACCCGTCCAAGAGCCACGCCCCGACAATGCTGACGACCGACCTCTCGCTCCGCGCGGACCCCGTCTACGAGCAGATCTCGCGGCGCTTCCTCGACAACCCTAGCGAGTTCGCGGACGCCTTCGCCAGGGCGTGGTTCAAGCTGACCCACCGCGACATGGGCCCGGTCGTGCGCTACCTCGGCCCGGAGGTTCCGGCCGAGATTCTGCTGTGGCAGGACCCTGTGCCCGTGGTAAGGCACGAGCTCATCGACACTGCGGACATCATCTCCCTCAAGGGCCAGATCCTCGCCTCGGGCCTGCCGCTGTCCCTCTTCGTGTCCGCCGCGTGGGCCGCGGCCTCGTCCTTCCGCGGCAGCGACAAGCGTGGCGGCGCCAACGGCGCGCGCATCCGGCTCGAGCCGCAGAGCGGATGGGAGGTCAACGACCCCAGCCAGTTGGCGACGGTGCTACGCACCCTGGACAGGGTCCGGGTGGCCTTCAACGCAGCCCAGACCGGCGGCAAGCAGGTCTCGCTTGCTGACCTGATCGTGCTCGCTGGCGGCGCAGCCGTCGAGGAGGCCGCCAAAGACGCCGGCTTCGACGTGGAGGTCCCCTTCACTCCGGGCCGCGCGGACGCGTCCCAGGAGCAGACCGACGTGGAGTCGTTCGCAGCGCTCGAGCCGGTCGCGGACGGTTTCCGCAACTACCTCGGGAAGGGCAGCCAGCTGCCGGCTGAGTACCTGCTGATCGACCGGGCGAACCTGCTGACCCTGAGCGCCCCCGAGATGACGGTCCTCATCGGCGGCCTCCGCGTCCTGGGCGCGAACTACCAGCAGTCGCGCCTCGGAGTCTTCACCACGACCCCAGGGTCTTTGACCAACGACTTCTTCGTCAACCTGCTCGATATGGGCACGACGTGGAAGGCAACATCGGAGGACGCACGCACGTTCGAAGGCCGTGACACCGTTACCGGCGAGGTCAAGTGGACCGGCAGCCGCGCCGACCTGGTCTTCGGATCGAACTCGGAGTTGCGCGCACTCGCCGAGGTCTACGCGAGCTATGACGCAAAGGAGAAGTTCGTGAATGACTTCGTCGCGGCATGGGGCAAGGTAATGAACCTGGACCGGTTCGACCTCCTCTGACCAATGGTGTCCAGGCCAGCCGCCCGGCCGGCCTGGACGCCATGGGCGACTGAGTCCCCGTCCTTGTGCAGCTGGTTCGATCTATTCCTCACCGGTCCAACCGGGACCGATGCCTGGTTCGCGGTCACCCATAGCTGCCGGCGTCCCGGCAGCTAAGGCTGCGGCGCGACGCTTATGGCCACCGGCCCATTCACCGGCGACGACATGGGGGTCGCCTGCTACCACTCCAGGACCGGCGCCGCCGAGCTGTATCTCAACCACCTGCTAAACCTGGCCGGCGAACACGCCGTCGTAGACAGCACCGCCGGAGCCGAGTCCTTCGCCTCCGGCATGCTCACCCGCCGCCTGCCCCACGTGGGCTTCCCTTGTTGCGTGAGGCCGGACAGGGCAGTGCCGGGCACGGGTCCCGGCCGGTCGCAAGCGCAGCTACTCTTCGCACAATTCAGCGATGCGTTCGAGCACGGCCAGCCCGACTGGTTCCGTACGACGGCCTAGCCCGCAAGCCGAGGCGATGGCCACGCGGCGCTGGAGGCGGTCCTCGATGATCGCGCGGATCTGTCGCTGGTCATTCAGCGTCTGTGACTTCCGGTGATGGCATTGAGATCGCGGATTTCGGTCAGGGTGGCCTCAGTGAAGGGACGGCGATGCCGCAGCGCCCCTGCGGGACCGAGGGCGAACATGGCCAGGTCGAAATCGCTCGGCACGCCCTGCTGGAAGGCTAGGTCCGGGCGCCCGGCTGACGCCCGGACCTGCTCGAATTGCGGGAAACTGTCGCGCGCTGCTGCCACGTGGCCGAGGTACACCGGTCTCTCCGTCCGGCAGCGAGCGCAGATACGGGCCAAGTAAACCCAGCGCTGCCGCCATCGCCACAGTCGGCTTGGGCCCGGGCAGGCTGCCGACCAGATAAGCCTCACGTGCTGGCACACAACCTCCGGCGGTTAGTGTCCAATCGCAACACTGCTATGCAGGTGCCCTTACTGACAGGAGGGCCAGCCGCCCTAAAACTGATGCGCCGGTAGCTTTGGCTCGAACGTTGCGTTTGGGCACCCGCTCACGGCTGAAGTGGGCCATCTGCTCGATGAAGTGCGTGTCGTGCAGCAGGATCAGCTGCCGGGTCGCCGTGTCATCTGGTGGCGATGCGATCCGGTGCGGAAAAGCTCTCCTGCGGGACGCTTCCCTGGGCGTGCTGCCAGGCGGAGTCCCAGGTATGGTGCCCGCAGGAGAGATTCGTTCCGCCAGGCCCGGCGTGGGAGGCGGTCTCCCCTACGTGGCGCAGGCAAAGGCCTGCCTGACAGCGCGGGCACAATGCCACGGCGGTGCGCTCCGAGCCGGATCGCGCGCAGCTCATGCAGTTCATCGTGAGTCCAGATCTCCTTTCCTTCTTTCAGCCACTCCCGCCGGCGACCGTCGCCGCGGAGTCAGCGCAGTTCGAGCAGGTTCCCCAGTACGTCACTTCGGCTTCGGTGGCCGTGAATCCGCTGGGCAGCGCGCTGGGCGTGAGGCAGGGCGCCTCGCCCGTCGCGCAGTCGATGTCGATGGTCCGGCCGCATGCGCGGCACATGAAATGGTGATGGTTGTCGCCGACCCTGGTCTCGAAGCGGGCCGGATGCCCTGGCGTCTCCAGGCAGCGGATGAGCCCGGCGGTCGTCAGCGCGGCGAGGATGTCGTAGATGGCCTGAACGGACACGCTGCCCAGCCGCGCCAGCACCGCCTGCCTGATCTGCTCGGCCGTGATGTGCCCGCCGGCATCGTCGAGCGCATCGAGCACGGCAATCCTGGGTGAGGTGACCCGCAGGCCCGCGTCGCGAAGCCACTGCTGGTTGTCGGGACGTCTGGGCACTCGCTCAACCTAACACAATACTGGAATTAGTCAATAAACCGATCCCTTCCAGTTGCCTGCGGTGCCCATGACGAGATGCCGGGCCAGCGTCACGACGCGGACGTCAGCCGGGCAGCGGCTCGGTGGAGACCGAGTCCACTCGCAGGTACGGGTCGTCGGGAGCGCCGAACAGCATGGCGCACCGCCGATCAGGCTGCCGTCCTGCAGGCTTGACCAGCTGAACGGCCGCCTCCCCTGCAGGGCCCTCTGTGATCCACATAGCGCCGGCATCATCGGACTGCCATAGAGGTCATCAGGTCCCGCCAGCCACCGGATCCGAACCGCTCGGCGGCGATGCGCGCGCTGCCCGCCATCGCCGGGCAGGTGCCGTGCCGGGTATGGGTAATTCTCTCTCGTGCTTTTCCGCTATGGAGATCATGCCGAATGCCAGGGCACCCGCTAAGGCGATACCTGTCACGATCCATCTACAGCATGCCAGCCTTCCTTCGACCGAATTGCGAATACTGGGCAGACCAGCATCGAACGTAGATCTGGCTATCTGGCAGTGTCAGTCCTTGTTATGCACTGCGAAAATCGGGCTAGAAAGCAGCTGGCGCAGGCAGATGCCAGCATGGGAATCGGGCCCGCCATGGCCGTCCGCCGCGATCACGACCTCTTCACCGCCCGCAGCCGCTCCCCCGCCGTCCGGCGGCGGCACCCACCCCGGGATGCTCCTCCGTGACCGGCTCGTGGCGACCCTCATCTGCCCGCGAGAACCCCGCGAGCTCACCGAGCACGCAGCCCGCCACGGCAACCCGCCACCCGCCCGCCAGAACCGGCACCACCCCAGCACACCACTACAAAACATCTCTATCTACTGCAAATCCGCTCCCAATTCGGGATGACTCCAAGTGGTTGCCGGTCGCGCATCGATGTTGGACGGTTCCGGGCCAGCAACCCGCCACCCGCCCGGCCGCCTAGCAAATGACCCACCAGTGATGGTTTTGCCTGATCCTAGGCCAGCCCGCTCATGGCTGCGGCACTCCGGGTTAGTCATTTGCCTATTCAGGAGAGGCCAATTCGTGGATAAGTCCTTACCTCAACAGGCCGCTGCCCGATGCGGATGAAACCGATTCCGGCGACCCAGTCGTCGGACGCTCCTGAGCTGGTACAGCTCCCGGGCGCTCCGGTCAGCCGGCGGACCCTGCTGAAAGTCGGCGGTATCGGCGCGATGGCCGCTACCGTGACTACGGTCGGCGCAGCGGCGTGGAGCCCGCAGCGAGCACGCGCTGCCACTCAGGCGAGAGCTGCCACCGCGGCGACGTCGTTGCCCGAAATCCAGTTCGACATCGGCGCCTTTGTCCACCCCGCCCAGACAGTCGCTGGCGTGCTCGTGGACTTCGGCGTGCTGTACACCTTCCTCGCGCCAGCAGCGCTTACCCGTAACCCGACCAAGAACGATCAGGCAGTACTCGCCAGCGCTCTTGCCACCATCGAGAGTTCCTACGCTTTCAGCCCGAGCGGAGTCTTCACGTTCGTCGCCTACGGCCTGCCCTACTTCAGCCGCCTGCCCGCCAACCTAGTCGCGAGCGCGATGCCCAGGCTCACTTCCAACCACAGCAGGTTCGCGCTGGAAGAGGCAGTGCCCGGACCGACCGACGTGTCGCCGCTGAATCCGGGCATCACCAAGCGGCTCTTCAACGTGCCCGTGCAGATCGAGAGCTACGACGTGCTGTTCACGCTGCGAAGCGACTCGCTGGTCAACATCACCGAAGTCGCCGCCTGGTTCGACGGCAGCAACATCCTGAACGGCAAGGCCGTCGCCTCGCCCGCGTTCAACGGCCTGTTCAACTTCAAGACGCCCAGACTGAACTTCGTGCAGCCCGGGATGCCGCGCAAAGTGGCGGCCGCCAACAACTTCTCGTTCACTCAGGAGATCAATCCCGCGCGGCCAGCGTGCCTCCAGGAGTGGAGGCGTCCGATCCAGGTGACGACGGACTTGAGCGCTTCACCCAGGCCACCAGGAGGCAGAACTTCCTCGTGCCGCCGAGGCGTCACCGCTCGTTCCCGCTCCTCGAGGAAACCTGACCCTTTCCCCAGCTCCCTGGGATAGCCGGACGCGGCAACAACATTCTCCCGTTGCCGGGGCCGGCTTAGCTATGCAAGCCCAGCGTTGCGCGGGAGGGGCTGTCTGCGGAGTCGTTCGTTTCGCGAAGGGAGCAGGGACCACCATGTGACGTTTCGGCCCAACATTAGTCAAGATGATCATCAGTAAGAACGCTGGGTACCCGTAGCCGGTGCACGGATGCCCAGGTCATAGAGCGGAGGCTCGGGGATTGGAACCCCGGCTGGGCGCGAACCCAAACCGCATTAGCAGTGCCGCGCGGTCTTGCTGGCCGGCGGGGCGC
>Ga0099827_10002193_pt1 | contig 10688 bp, 8 predicted proteins | sample CZO8metaG_FD_79339 | JGI IMG/M metagenome (GOLD analysis project Ga0099827, IMG submission 79339) | Vadose zone soil microbial communities from the Eel River Critical Zone Observatory, Northern California, USA - CZOApr15con1.8 metaG | ecosystem: Environmental > Terrestrial > Soil > Vadose zone ...
AAGTAGCGCACATTGGCGCCGGGGTGAGCTATCTGCAGAAGCTGGATCTGCGGATGAACGAGGAGCACCCGCCGCTGGCGAAGGTACTGGCCGCGCTGCCGCTTGTGCTGCGTGGAGTGCGCGCCGACTACTCGCATCTTTCCTGGACGTTCAGCAACAAGAACTTCAACGAATACCTGGGAGAGTGGGTGTTCGGCCACTGGCTCATCATGCGTTGGAACGATCCCCACTCCACCGTCACTTGGGCCCGAGTGCCCATGCTGTTGCTCACGCTGCTTCTTGGCCTTGCAATATACGTGTTTGGCTCAAGACTGGGAGATGTCTGGGGAGGGCTGTTGTGCCTCTGCGTCTTTGCGAGCACGCCGACATTTCTCGCATTCGGCCCGCTCGTAATCACTGATACTGCGATCACCTTGTTCTGGGTCCTCGCCGTTGGGCAACTTCCTGGGATGTGGTGCTCCCCCTCCCGCCGCGGCCTCCTCAAGTTTGGGCTTGTTCTGGCCGGCGCTTTTCTTTCGAAATTCTCTTCCGGGCTGTTGTTCTTCGTCTTTGTTGCCTTCGCACTGAGTTTGCGTTGGCGCGGTGCTCCGGAGCAGCCAACGGATAAGGCCGCGCGGCGTACTTGGCGGCGCCGTGCGTGGCGCAACCTTGCCAAAGCAACCCTCTGGGCGGCTTTGTTCGTGTACATCACCTATTTTGTCCTCTCCTGGAACCAACCGACGGATTCGTTCAGCATCATTCCGCACTTTCCCGCGTCGCCGTTCTTGCGGCGGCTGCTGATGCCGGTGTGGCTCTACTTCCGTGGTCTCATCTTGTTCGCGATTGGGGCCGCGAGCCGACCAACGTATATTCTGGGCCGCGCCTATCCTCATGGTGTCTGGTTTTATTTTCCGGTCCTGTTTGTCTTGAAATCGCCGCTGGCCTTTCTTCTTTTGCTCCTGCTTGCGGCTGTGATTGCCATCCTCTTGAAAGGCCGTTCAGGTGGACAACAATCGGCGATACCTAGCGGCATGGAACTTCACTGGCGCGCCGTATGGGTCTCGCTCGTGGTCTTTGTGGCCGCGGCTATGCTCAATCGGCTGGACATCAGCATTCGCCATTTCTCCGTCGCGCTGGCTCTGCTGATTCTTCTGCTGGCCCCGCTGCCACGCATGGTGCAGTTGCTGCACCATTCAAACCCCCGCGGGGCGCGCACGGGAAACTGGGTGACCATCGGCCTCGCGGTTGCTTGCCTTGCCACCGCCGTCTGGGCCTATCCAAATTACCTTCCATTCTTGAATGTGCTCAGCATCGGACGGCCAGGCTACATCCTGGTGAATGATTCCAACCTGGATTGGAACCAAGCTCTGCCGGAAGTCGAAACCTTCGTGCGGCAACGCCGACTGAACCAGGTCCTCCTGGATGAGTACGGATTCTCCGAGCCGACTGCGTATGCTCCCCAGGCCCAGCTCTGGAGCTGCCAGGAGCCTTCTCCTTCGGACGGCGGCCAATGGGCAGTAGTCTCCGCAGGTAACATCGCAGACGGACAAAATTGCCTTTGGCTCATGCAGTATCCGCATCAAGTCCTGGCCGGCGGCAGCATGTACGCCATCCAGCTTCCCCCAGTGCTTCCCCCGGCTGGCGCGCCCGGAGGTCCCCCCCTGCCTAAGGCCTACCGCTATTTTGGCGGCTTTCCCGGCTTCGATCTGCGGCCAATGTTTTTGCATTGCATTCGCGATCCCCAACAGCTTCAACCGACCATAGACCGGGTGCAGGCGATGATGGAAGCCGCTGCCCAGAAGAAGAAGTAGACCCCAAAGCGCAGCGTGCCTGGGACAAGTAAGGCCGGGCTCCGGTTAGCCCGCTCGTCGGGTGGAATCCCGCTCATGTCGGCCATGAGACAGGACTTTCCTTTCGGTTTGAGTTGCAGATACGATTGCTCCCTATGATTCCGTGGTCCGTCAGGTCGCCGGGTGGATTCTTCATTTCGCCATCGTACGAACGATCGGAGTGCTACGAATTCATCGCAGGTAGGACAAAGAATCCGTGGCTTTGCTGGAAAGTCAAGCGGCTCGGCGCATTCAGTTTGTTTTCCGAGCAGACATCAACGTGGACATGTCTGAACCATGCGATTCACGGCTGGAACTCTGGCATCGGTATCTCGCAGGCAAACTTGGTCGGATTTTTCACTCAAATGGGTTACGACCCGGACACGCTTCACCTCGAAGGCATAACATCGCCAATCGTCAGCGTAAAAGACATCTACCGTCAACTCCCGGATCAACCCGACATCGTGACACGAATCGAGAAAGCGAGCGGCGCTTCCGATAAACCTTCGACCGTGACCACTGGCGACATCGAGGACGCAGCTTATCTCGCCGACATCGCCGCATTGGTCAGCCAAGACTCCCGATGGTGTTTCCGGATTCCGGAAAATCTACCGCTAGCCAGCGAGACGGCAAGATTCCGCGACTGGTGTTTGTTCACGCTCGCCACTAATACCAAAAATGCCGAACTCTGCAGCCGCATCCCCATCCGAGCGGACGGAACCGACGTACGGATGTCACTACAAGCGCAATGCGGCTTCCAGGTCAATTCACCTCATCCGAGTAGGGTCCACTACGGGCCAGAAGTGCCCGCTGATGACGATCGGACACGCATGCTGATCACCACGTTGAATTATGAAATCCCGCAAGCCAAAGACTTGCCACTCGAACGTATCTATGCCGCCTATGATCGGTTCTTAGATGAGCTGAAGCACGGTACTGATCCCCGGCACGTGACGGCTCGGCTACGCTTCATCGATCGCGTGCAGCGCGTCCCTGATAACAACTAAACTAGCGCTGTGGCACATTTTGTCGCTGCAACGCGCGCATCGGCCATCTACGTCGTCGGCAACACCGATTCTGAAAACCGCCGCCAATCGTCGGCGAAGCAGGTCGCTACTACGTGCAGGCCACTAGACCTCCAAAGGGAGCTCAACAGGTGGAGCTTTGCCGCCCTAGTTGAGATCTACATGATATTTCTGGATCCTGCCGCGCCATCAATGCCTGGAAAGCCGCCGCTCAGCGCAGCAAGTGCTGCCAGTTGAGGGCGAGATCCATGGAAGATGCGCTGCGCTGCCCAACCGGCCGGGTGGCGAGGATACGCTTTCCGTCTCCCATGATGGAGATCAGATCGACCTCGTGGGGAATGGTCATCATTTCTCTGGGGACCGAGAATTCTGGTTTGCTTTCACCGGTGCTGACCTCTACGGTGTAAATCTTGTCTCCCTGGCGGTAGTGCATGCGCTTGCCATCGGGGGACCAATCCACAACCCGCACATAACTGTCGGTTAACTCGGAAGCCAAGCCATTGGAGATCTGGTACTTCGAACCAACGCCCGGGAACGAGGTCACATAGATTTCCCGGCCACCGTTTTCGTTGGAGGTGTAGGCCAGCCACTTGTCATCGGGAGAGAGAGAGGCGTCGGCCTCATCATACGAACTGTTCAGCACAGGCAGCACCTTTCGATCGCTGGCGAGGTCCATGGAATAAATGTCGAAGCCGGTCGTGGGATCCTGAATGGCGACAAAAGCGTACCGCCCATCGCTTGACTGGTTCGCCATGGTGAGCCAATTGCCCGACACAGTCAACTGTTCCTCTTTACCGGAAGAAACTAACGAACGCCGCACCAGAGTGCTGTGGTAGCCGTTGGTGGCGCTGATCAGTACACTCTTTCCGTCGGCCGATACTACTCCTCTCTGATCCAGCTCTGAATCGGGAGTGAGCCGCGTAATGGTCCTGCGTTCGGTGTCCACCTGCCACAGACTGTTTCCATGCCCGCTCGGGTTGGCGCGGTACAAGACAGCCATCCGACTGGAGGGAGAAAAACTTCCACCGTCGTAAGGAGCCGGCTCTCCCCAGTGGTCCAATTCCCTACCCGTCGAGTCCAGCCACACCAACTCACGATTCTCCCGGGGGGCGCGACGATACACCAGCACGTTCTGAGCTACGGAAAAGTATCCGATGTTACGCGGGTCGTAATAATCGAGCGACTCCGCGATCGGGATGGGCTTGCCCGAGAAACGCAGTCCGTCCGCATCGAACGGCTGCCCCATCAATGTGCCGTCCTTCACGTAAAACAAGTGGCCATTGCCGTAGGCGACGTTCGATCCAACCCCCAAAATCCGCGTGGATTCACCCCCGTCAAGAGATCTGGCAAATACACTTCCCGAGTCTGTGGTCGACCGCTGTACGAAAAGAAAGTGTTTTCCATCGGGCAGAAAGTAAGGATTGCGATTGGTGAAATCCTTATCGTCCTTGTGTGCTGGAGTTGCATCCTCGGGCGTGCCACCGTCATCGGACACACGCTGCAGTGGACCGCTGATGTTCGGCGCGAAAAGGATGACGCCCTTTTCGTTCCAAGCGCCGCCTCGTCCTTCTTGGGCCTCACACAGCGCTTGCACCGGTCCGCCGGCGGCCTCGACCTTTCTCAGCTTACCCTTGGAGAAAAATCCAAGGTACTTCCCGTCTGGAGACCAGAATGGGAACATGCCGTCTTCCGTACCCGCCACTGGGTCCGCTTTCCCCGTGCTTAGCCGCTGCACAAAGATGATGCTTTTGTTCTCCTTCAACGCGACGAATGCGATTTGTTGCCCATCTGGCGATACAACCGGCGCTCCATCGAGGACAAGGGCGAAATCAAAGCCCGCGGGCCGATCCATCTGCGCCCGTACCAGTTTCTGTGCCGAGGTCAGACGGTTCGCATACAACGCCACCCCGATCACCGCGGCCACAGCCAACAACCACCCCAAGACCGTCACGGCCGCTAGAATTTTCTGCCGGCTCTTTCGGTGCGAAACCACTACTGCCGGAGCGCTAACCTGACTGCCGCCCGCCACAATCCACTGCAACTGCAATTTCAGGTCGTGCGCGCTTTGCAAACGCTGGTCCGGCTCTTTCGCCAGACAAGTCCGTACCAGATGATCGAGCGCTGGAGGCGTGAGTGGTTGCACCGCCGAGATCGGGTCCGGATCCTTCTCCAGCACGGCACTCGCCACCGAAAGCTGGCTCTTGCCCTCGAATGCGCGCTTGCCGGTCAGCATCTCGTAAAGCATCGCGCCAAAAGCAAAGATGTCGCTGCGGGTATCGGCTTCCTTCCCTTGAATCTGCTCCGGACTCATGTACTGCACCGTGCCAACCATCGTCCCGGCTACGGTGATTGGGGAAGCCATACTCGGCAAAGTAGCCACCGCGGAGAACGCCGGCATGCCCGACTGGTTGCTGGCCGCAAATGCCTGCTTGGCGAGTCCAAAGTCCATCAGCTTGGCTCCGGCCTTGGTGAGCATCACATTGCCCGGCTTCAGGTCGCGATGGACGATGCCGCCGCGGTGCGCTTTGTCCAGCGCATCGGCGACTTCGACCCCCACCCGCAGAGTTTCGTCCGGAGTCATCGGCTTGCGCGCCAGACGCGCGGCGAGAGTCTCGCCCTCCAGGTATTCCATCACCAGGAAATCCACGCCATCCTGGCGGCCAACGTCATAGAGCACGCAGATGTTGGGGTGTTGGAGGCCGGAGATGGCCTTAGCTTCGCGCTCGAAACGCGCTCGCAAGTCCAGGTTCTCACTCAAGTGCGAAGGCAGCACTTTGATCGCGACCTCGCGGTCGAGCCGCGAGTCACGCGCGCGGTAAACTTCGCCCATGCCGCCAGCACCGAGCGGGGCAACGATTTCGTAGGGGCCAAGTTTTGTGCCAGAGGTAAGAGCCATGCGTGCGCGCAACTATATCACTACGCAGCACATTGCAGCGGATGCGAGGACGCTGGATGCTTTGTCAGCAAACCAGAAATTAGCCCAGCACGTTATGCGATCTGGCCCTGTACGCTCATCCTGAGTTTGCGTATCCCGTCGTGAATCTGATGTGCGTTGGCGCCCCCGTAGCCAAGAATCAAGCCGCCTCTGGTGGGTGGTTTCGAGTAGCATATGGACAACGGCATCGCGGAAACCCCCTTCTGGGCGGCCTTCCTGGAAACCGCCACATCGTTCGTGCCGGGCGGCAGTAGTGCGACCAGGTGCATCCCTGCTTCGGCACCAATCACCTCGATCATATCTGCCATCTGGGTTTGGATCGCTTTTACCAAGGCCCTGCGCCGCTCCATGTAGAGCATTCGCATCCGACGTATATGGCGAGCGAAGTGTCCCTCGCGGATAAAGTCGGTCAAGACTGCCTGATAGAGAGTCGATGAAAAGATGTCGGCGGCGTCTCGAGCGGCGGAGAAGGCGGATACCAAATCCTTAGGAACAACCACGTAGCCCAGGCGCAAAGCAGGAAACATGACTTTGCTGAACGTCCCGACATAAATGACCCTCCCATCCGTGTCCAGGCCTTGAAGGGAAGCAATCGGGCGGCTTCCAAACCTGTACTCGCTGTCGTAATCGTCTTCGATGATCCAGGCACCAGTGCGCACCGCCCAATTGAGGAGAAGCATACGACGTGTGGCACTCATGGTCATGCCCAGGGGATATTGGTGCGATGGTGTGATGTAAACGGCGCGCGCGGTGTGACCACGACGGATCATCTCTGCTATGTTCATCCCCTGGTGATCGACCGGAACCGGAACCAAGTGAGCCAAGGCAGTCATGAAAGCTTGACGCGCCCCTGGATACCCCGGCTCTTCCATCCACACCGGGTCGTTGGGATCCAACAAAACCTGTGCAGAAATTTGCAAGCCCTGCTGTGACCCGGTGGTCACCAGAATCTGCGATGCCTCGCAACGAACCGCGCGAACCGCGCCCAGGTAGTCCGCGATGGCTTCGCGGAGTGACAGCTGTCCCATTGCGTTGCCATAGGCCATGATGCCCCTTGTCGGCTTTCGAGAATGCCGAGCCACTAGTTTCGACCAGACACGGATCGGAAAGTGGTCGAGGGCCGGCAGGCTTACTCGAAATGCGCCCAAGTTATCCAACCATGATTGCGTCGGCACGTGCGTCAATGCCGCCCCACGACGTGAGATTCGGCGCGGACCCATCTTCTCAACTATTTCTTGAAGCCCTTTCCGCGCTTTGCTGGCCTGGGCACTTAGGGCGTCATCGGGGATGGATCTAGCCACACATGTGCCAGCTCCAATGAAGGTCTCCAAGTAACCTTCGGCAAGCAATTGCTCGTATGCGTTCAAGACCGGGATACGAGAAATCTTCAGCTCAACAGCCAAGCTTCTGGTTGACGGCACTCGCTGTCCAGGCCGCATTTGGCCGTCGGTGATGACCCTCCGGAACCAGTCATACAACTGGCGATACATCGGAGTCTTCGTGTGGTAGTCAATCGCTATCGGCGGAACGAAGCTGGCAGGAACGCGTTTCATCCGGGCAACCCACGTATTGTTATGTGTTGAGCACTGTAAAGTGGTTATATCGTAACAAATCAGAGTGGCTATTGTGACAAACCACTGCTCGGGGTTAAATCTTCTAGCATGACGACCCGATTGCACACGAATTCGGTGGGGTCCAAGCGGAATGCTGCACACAAAGCTATGGGCATTCTAACGGCATGTTTCGGGGCGGACGGCGAGGCAGCCCGCCTAAGAAGGATAGACAGACGAATTAAAAGGGGGCAGTGATGAACATCAAACACATTCAGGTTTATCTCACTCCTCCAGATCAGGGCGACCATCCCAAACCTTTTCGAGTGACCGGAAGTACCGTCAAATTCAACCCAGGTAATGGAGCCAGCTAAGGCAACCCCACCAGGAGTCATACGTCATGCGACCTCTAATGCCCCTCTTGATCGCCTCGTTGCTTTGCAGTCCCAACATATTCGTCGGTGAGCGCGACGGCATGCTGGCCCGCGGAACACCGGCGGTGCCCGGCAATACCGATATGATCCAGCACCTGGGGGCAACCGGGCCGCAGGCAAGAGTGCCGCAGAGTGCGCTGTTCGGTCGCTTCGTCGGCACCTGGGATGTGAGCTATGAAACCTACGACAAAGACGGTAGCGTGCGGCACAATCGCGGCCAGGTGATCTTTGGCTGGATCCTGGATGGCTGGGCGCTGCAGGAGATCTGGACGTCGGACGCGCACGACAAGGAACCCAAACCCTTCGGTACGTCGATCCGCTTCTACGATAGCAAGCGCCAGCGCTGGACAGAGGTGTGGATATATCCGGCGCAAGGTATGACGACCATCATGAGCGGCGGCGAAGGGGACGGCCGCATCGTGCTAACCGGGCACGATGATGCCGGCGCGATGATGCGTTGGTCGTTCAACGACATCCAGACCGACTCCTTCGTTTGGCGCGGTGAGCTCTCCAACGATGAAGGCAAAACGTGGCGGCTGCAGGGCGAGAACCACATTCACCGGCATCGCGACTAAACGCCGAGTTACCCGGCGCGCTTTTGCCCCTGGTGCGTGAACCCATCGCACCGCCTGTGGCCAAGGGTCACGACAATGCCGCATGCTGACGCCCTTCTGATCGAGCCGCCTAAGAAGGATAGACAGACGAATTAATGACGAATTAATAAGGAGGCAGTGATGGACCTCAAATACATTCGGACTTATCTCCTGGTGTGCAGCCTGGTTGTCGTCTTGCAGCCCTTTCAGGGACTCGCACAGCAGAATTCAGGCGCATCGAGAACAAGCCTTCAACACCCTCCCACAGAATGGGATGGGCAACACGATTTCGACTTTGAGATTGGTACTTGGAAAACGCACCTCAGGCGTCTGGTGCATCCGCTAACAGGTTCTACGACGTGGATCGAATATGATGGGACTACCGTCGTCCGCAAGGTCTGGAACGGCCGCGCCAATCTGGTGGAGCTCGACGCTGATGGCGCAGCAGGTCATTTCGAAGGTCTGAACCTGCGTCTATACAATGCCCAATCCCACCAGTGGAGCCTCAATTTTGCCAACAGCAACGACGGCACCCTGAGCCAACCCACGATCGGCGAGTTCAAAAATGGGCGTGGCGAGTTTTTCGACCAGGAAACGCTTAATGGCCGAGCCATCTATGTTCGGTTTGTTATCTCGGAGATCACTCCGGATTCGTGCCGTTTTGAACAGGCGTTCTCAACTGATGGGGGCAAGACTTGGGAAGTGAACTGGATGGCGACAGACATACGGGTGAAAGATGAATCTGACAAAAGCCTTCACCACACTCGCACGGAACGGGATGGGCAACACGATTTTGACTTTGAGATGGGCACTTGGAAAATTCACTTATCGCGCCTTCTGCGTCCCTTAACGGGCTCCACTACCTGGATCGAATTTGACGGTACTTCCGTCACCCGCAAGGTTTGGGATGGCCGCGCTTATCTAGAGGAGTTCGAGGCCGATAGTCCAACAGGTCACATCGAAGGTCTGACCCTCCGTCTATACAATCCCCAATCCCACCAGTGGAATCTCAACTGGGCCAACAGCAAGGATGGCACCTTAGGCCAACCCACGATCGGCGAGTTCAAGAATGGACGCGGTGAGTTTTTCGACCAAGAGCCATTTAATGGCAGAGCCATCCTTGTTCGATATGTTTGGTCGGACATCACCCCGAATTCGGCCCACTTTGAGCAGTCATTCTCGGATGATGGAGGCAAGACTTGGGAAGGCAACTGGATTACGACTCAGACACGGGTAAACGATGAATCCGACAAAGCGCACTGAACTCCACCGCATACCCAGCAGAGGATCGCGCGACTGGGAAACGATTAACGAAATTTTGGACGCAGGCTTTCTCGCTCACGTCGGATTTTGCGTAGGTGGCCAGCCATTCGTCATTCCGACGCTGTATGGTCGGGATGGGAAAAGGCTTTATTTGCACGGTTCAGCCGCCAGTCGCATGCTCGGGGAACTCGAAACTGGCATCTCGGCCTGCGTCACGGTGACGCTGGTGGATGGATTGGTCTTAGCGCGGTCTGCCTTCGACCATTCCATGAACTACCGCTCCGTCGTTGCCTTTGGAAGGGCGCGTAAGATGGCAGATCCAGGGCAGAAGATCAAATCCTTGCGCGTCATCTCCGAACATCTTATCGCCGGCCGGTGGGAAGATGTCCGTCAACCCAGCGAGAAGGAATTGAAAGCGACAATGGTGCTTGAATTCTCGATCGAGGAGGCTTCATCAAAGGTGCGAAGCGGACCGCCGCTGGACGACGAGAGCGACTATGGGTTGCCGGTATGGGCTGGGGTATTACCGCTTGAGATTAAGTCTCGGCCGCCCATACCAGACGACAAATTAATCAAAGGTGTCGCTCTTCCGGATTATGTCCGGCGCTACGACGCTCGGATCAATGGCCGTAAGGATGCGTGAGAGAGGAAGACCTGCCTCAAATAAGGAGACTCAGGTCATGCGGAGATACGTCGAGGTTGCAGCACTGATGATCGCGCGGTTATTGGTCGGAGCTGCGGGCGCAGAGGCCCAACAGGAGACCTCGCCGCCGTCTTCTGTCGTCCGCCAGTCGCTGGACGATGCCTGGTGGACCGGACCCATGCTGGCGCCCTCGGCCGCGACGTTACCGCGTGGACATTTCCTGATCGAGCCCTATTTCTACGATGTGATCGCTGCTCATTCGAACGGCTTCGGTTCGCTGACGTACGTGAACTACGGACTCGCAGACAGAGTGACGGTCGGGCTGATCCCCACGGCGGGCTTCAACAAGGTGAGCAACAGCCCGAGCAGCTCCGGCGTCGGGCTGGGCGATCTCACCCTGCAGGCTCAGTATCGGCTCACGAAGTTTCATGTGGGCA
>Ga0099827_10002194_pt1 | contig 10687 bp, 8 predicted proteins | sample CZO8metaG_FD_79339 | JGI IMG/M metagenome (GOLD analysis project Ga0099827, IMG submission 79339) | Vadose zone soil microbial communities from the Eel River Critical Zone Observatory, Northern California, USA - CZOApr15con1.8 metaG | ecosystem: Environmental > Terrestrial > Soil > Vadose zone ...
CGAGGAGCGGCCCTCCGGTGTCGACCGCCTCACCGGCGAGGTCGGCGAGCGAATGGCCTGGCTGCTCGTCTTCGCCCTGACGGGCGATCACCGGATGCGGTCGCGCGACCTCGCCGCCTCACGCGGCCCCTCGTCCTCGCCGTAGAGGCGCACGAGCAGGAAGATGAAGAACGCTCCGACCGCCGCAGCGATGAACGAGACACCGCCTGAGACGCCGACGGCGACCATCCCGAAGTAGATGAAGGCGCCGAGGCCGACCGCCCACAGGAGCGAGACGACGCCGTGATCGATGCTGGGCGGGCGGAGGTGCGGCACGGGCGGATCCTAACGAGGCGGGCCGAGACGATGTCGGACCAGAGGTTCGCCGACCCGGTGGCGCTTTCGTCCACCGCCCCCGCTGACCTTCCGGCTCCTCCTTGCGGAATCCCCGTACAGCCTTCGCGAACGGTTTCGATCTAGTCGCGCTCCGTGGTCGGCGCAGAAGAGAATCTACGGGATACGTCCGGGGCGATCAAGGGGTCACGGCGGTCAAAAAGCTCGCTCTTCGCGGACAACTCCAGCGGACGCTGGAGCAAGGGTTCGCCGACCGGGCGGAATCGCCGAGACCGGAAACGTTCGCTCTTTGCGGATAGGGCCATTTCGGCCCGTGTGGAGGGGAGACGCGACGCGGCGGCCCCGGCCGAGGCGGACCAGAGATTCGCCGACCCGGTGGCGCTTTCGTCCACCACCCCCGCTGACTTTCCGGCTCCAGTCTTGCGACCTTCCCCGTACAGCCCTCGGAAGCGGCTTCAACCTAGCAGCGCTCCGTGATCGGCGCACAGGGGACACTACGAGAACCCGTAAGCCTGTGCAAGAGGGGGATCCGACAATTCCTCGCTATTTGCGACGAAAAGAATTTCCGCCGGCTCGTTCTGCCATTCGCGCAGCATGCAACAACCGGGCGGCGAGTCGGTCGACCGGCTGGGACCAGAGTTTCGCCGAGCCGGTCGCGCTTTCGTCCACCACCTCCGCTGACTTTCCGCTTCCGCGTACGGCCTCCGAGTGTGGCTTCAACCTAGTCGCACTCCGTGCTCGGCGCAGAAGCAAATCTAGAAGGCCATCCGGTCATGTGCAAGGGGATTCTGCGGCGAAAATCCTCGCTATTTGCGAAGAAGATTTCCACAGGTGTATTTTCGTCCTGGGGAAAACTCACCCGGGCCGCGGGCGGCGGATGGTCGACGGCGCCCTCGGCGCCGACCGGCGCGGGGAGGACAGCCGCCGGAGCCAGCGGGAGAGCCGCTCCTCGACTTGACATAACGCCGATTATCGTGCGCTCGTGGAGCAGGTCGGGAACACGAGCGGAAGCGGAAAGACGGAGAAGAGGCCGCGCCGATTTCGCTCCTTCGCGTAACGATTCACGTTTGACTCCTTGCCACCGGGGCAAGCGTGCGGGAGGATGACGGTCGAGATCGAGAGCATCCTCCAAATCGAGGCCGTCCAGACGCTGGTCGAGGCGGCCGAGCTCGCGGGATTCGTCCGACAAAGCGAACTCGCCGAGATCATCGAGATCTGCGAGCTGGACGAGCTCGAGCTCGACATGCTCCACCGCGAGCTGGAGACGCGCGGGCTCGACCTCGTCGAGGACGAGAAGGCCGAGGCACCTCCGCCGCCTCCGCCGCTGCACGCGCTCGAGACGACCACCGACGCGCTGCAGCTCTTCCTGCGCGAGGCCGGCCGGCACCCGCTGTTGACGGCGGCCCAGGAGGTCGGGCTCGCGAAGCGGATCGAGCGCGGCGAAGAGAGGGCCAAGCAGCTGATGATCCAGTCGAACCTGCGTCTCGTCGTCTCGATCGCCAAGAACTACCGCAATCAGGGCCTGCCGTTCCTCGACCTGATCCAGGAAGGCACGCTCGGGCTGATCCGCGCGGTCGAGAAGTTCGACTGGCGCCGGGGCTTCAAGTTCTCGACCTACGCGACCTGGTGGATCCGGCAGGCGGTCGCGCGGGCGCTCGCCGACAAGGCGCGGACGATCCGGATGCCCGTGCACATCGTCGAGCGGCTGCAGAAGATGAACCGGGCCGAGCGGACGCTCTGGACGCAGCTCGGGCGCGAGCCGACGCTCGAGGAGATCGCCGAGGAGGCCTCGCTGCCGCTCCAGCAGGCGCGCGAGGTGCGCGCGGCGGCGCGGGCGTCCGCGAGCCTCGACCAGCCCGTCGGCGAGACGGAGGACGCCGTCTTCGGGGACTTCGTCGCCGGCGACGGGCCGCTGCCCGAGGAGCAGGTCGAGCTCTCGCTCCGCTCGCAGGCGCTCGCCGAGGCGCTCCGCGCGCTCCCGGACCGCGAGCGGCACGTGCTCGTGCTCCGCTACGGGCTCTGGGACGGCGAGCCGCACACGCTCGAGGAGATCGGCCGACGGCTGGGCCTCACGCGCGAGCGCGTCCGCCAGATCGAGCTCGACTCGCTGAAGCGGCTCGCGTCGCTGCGCGAGATGGAATCCGTCTCGTAGGGCCGGGCGCTCAGGCCGCGGCCGCTTCGGCCAGGCCGAGCGCCGAGCCGTCGAAGAGGGGCAGCGCGCCCCCGCCCAGCCGCTCCTCTGCGAGCGCGTAGGCCTGGTCGAGGTACGGCGGGCGCGTGCGCCGGTGGCCGTCGGAGGCGACGAGCGAGGCGGTGCCGTCCTCGAGGAAGCGCCAGCCGAGCTCTTCGATTGCGCGGCCGTCGCGGCCGAGCAGGGAGCTGCTGTTCACCTGCACGAGCCAGCCACGCGCGGCGATCTCGCGCGCAATCTGCGGGTCCTCGAGCACGCACTCGGTTCGGTCCGGGTGGGCGGCGATCACGCGCAGGCCCGAAGCCTCCGCCCGCTCCGCGCAGGCGAAGAAGAGATCGGCGGGGCCGGCGAACGGCACCTCGATCAGGACCGCGCCCGTCCTGTCCAGCTCGTAGCGGCGGAAGTCCTCGTCCAGCAGCCAGCGCGACGGCGTCAGCTCGAAGCCGAGCCGCAGCTCGAGCTCCGCGCCCTGCAGGAGCTCGGCGTACGCCGTGCGCACCGCCTGCTCGCGCTCGGGATCGAGCGGGAAGTGGGGCCAGACGTGAGGTGTCGCGAACAGCAGCCGCGTCCCCCGCCGCCCCGCCTCGTGGCAGAGCTCCCGCCCCTCCCCCACCGTGTCGACGCCGTCGTCGCCGGAGGGGACGACATGGCTGTGCACATCCACGAACAGAGGCCTCATGGCCTCCAAAGTACCTGCTAGGTCCGGAGGTACAGCTCGAGATCGGGGGCGCTCAGGCGCAGCTCGCGCAGTGCGCGCGACTCGAGCTGGCGGACGCGCTCGCGCGTGATGCCGAGGGTGGCGCCGACCTCCTCCAGCGTCTCCGGCTTCCCGCCGTCGAGCCCGAAGCGCCGCTCGAGCACGAGGCGCATGCGCGGGTTCAGCCGTGTCAGCGCCGCGACGAGCTCGACCGAGCGCAACTTGTCCGCCGTCGACTTCTCGGGCGCCTCGGCGTTGAGGTCCTCGATCAGGTCGCTGTAGATGCTCTCGCCGTCGCCAACGGGAGTCTCGAGGCTGACCGGGTCCTCGACGAGGTCGAGGAGCTCCTCCACTCGCTGGGGCGAGAAGCCGCTGTCGTCAGCGAGCTCCTCGGTCGTCGGCTCTCGGTTCAGCTTCTGCGTGAGCTGGCGGCGTGAGCGCATCAGCCGCCGCACCTGCTCGGCGACGTGGACGGGCAGCCGGATCGTGCGGCCCTGGTCGGCGAGCGCCCGCGTGATCGCCTGCCGGATCCACCAGGTCGCGTAGGTCGAGAGCTTGAAGCCCAGCTTGTAGTCGAACTTCTCGACCGCCCGGATCAGGCCGAGATTGCCCTCCTGGATCAGGTCGAGCAGCGGCACGCCGGCCTTCGTGTAGTTGCGCGTGATCGACATGACGAGGCGCAGGTTCGCCTCGATCAGCCGCGCCTTCGCCGCCTCGTCGCCCTCGTCCTTGCGGCGCGCGAGGTCGCGCTCCTCCGTGACGGTCAGCAGCCGGCCGTCGCCGATCTGGCGCACGTAGAGCTTGAGCGGGTCCTGGGTGGCCTCGGCAGCCGGTACGAGCTCGTCTTCCTCTTCGCGCTCTTCCTCCGGCACTTCCGTTCCGGCCACGGCCTCGGGCTCAGGCAACAGCTCGAGCCGCGCGTCGTCCTCGGCCGACGGCTCGAATGCGGGGCTCGGGAGCGGCAGCGTCGCCATCGTGGTGGATAGATCGGCTCGCAGCGGCCCCGGCTTGAGGAACCCATTTCGCCTCGTTCGAGGGATGGAGGCGAAAGTAATGAAACCTCCTACCGATACCACAGCTAACTTACTCGGGGCAGACCCGTCTCCTATTTGAAAGCGATATGTGCGGCATAGCCGGATACAGCCTCAGTTCTGACTCCCAGGTCGAGCGCACGCTCGCCGCGCAGGCGCTCCTGGCCGGGATCGCCGAGCGTGGCGCCGACGCCGTCGGCTATGCACATCGCGGCGGCTCCGAGCCCGCCTCGGTGCACAAGCAGCGCTCCGGCGCGAGCGCGCTCCTGGAGCAGATCAGCGTGCCAATCGACTCGTCGCAGGTGCTCGTGCACGTCCGTGACTACACGAAGGGCCACCCGACGATCGCCGCGAACAACCATCCGATCCGCCACGGCGCGGTGGTCGGGATCCACAACGGGATCATCGTCAACGACGAGGAGATCTTCGCCGCGCACTGCTTCGAGCGGGCCGAGCCGGAGATGACGGTCGACTCGGAGGCGATCTTCGCGCTCGTGGACGCCTTCGGCACGAGGCCCGAGGCGTTGGCCTCGGCGCTCGAGCAGCTGCGCGGGGCGATGGCGGCCGCCTGGCTCGACGAACGGCGCCCCGAGCTGCTCTTCCTCGCCCGTGGCACCGGCCGCCCGCTCTGGATCGGCCGCGCCCGCCGGGAGCTCTTCTTCGCCTCGACGAAGCACGCGCTCGAGGTGGTCGAGCGGACGTTGCGCCTGCGCCTGCGCAAGAGCGAGCTTCCGGAGGGCGCCCTGGCCTTCGTCGAAGGCGGCGATGTGACCGACCGCCGGCGTTTCCGCGCCGGCGCGTACGTCGAGGCAGATCCGCTGCCGCCTGTGCGCGCGCCGCACGAGGGGCAGGCCTGCCTGCAGGCGCTCGCGGCCCTCTACGCGGCCTAGCGCGGCAGCCGGCCGTCGGTCGCCACCCGCACGCCCTCCTCGCCCAGGCGCTCGCGCACGAGGAACTGGAAGGTCGACCAGGCACCGCGCCGGGCTTCGAACATCCGGTAGACCTGCCACTCCGTCAGGAGGCTCCCGTTCTCCCTGCGCGCGTCGGCCCAGTCGGCGAACTTCGGCAGGCGCCCGAGCTTGCGGGCGAGCCCGACGCCCTGCTCGATCGCGCGTTCCAGCCGCTCCTCCCCCACCGGCACGTCGAAGCCGGCCTCCTTCAGTCCCGCCGTCAGCGAGCCGAAGGTGTGCCAGTAGAGGGACTTCGACGGCATCGAGCCCTTGTGCGCGTCGATGTCCTTCGCCGTCGGGACGCGGCCGAGCTCCTGGCCGAGGCGGCGCAGCAGCTCGAGCAGCTCCTCGCGGGTCAGGAAGCGCCGCGGGACGAGCCCGGCGGCGCGCTTGGCCCGGTTCCAGCTGCCGAAATGCTCGATCACCGTCTGCGGGTGAACGTCCGTGCCCGAGTCGGCCGCGAACTCCCGCATCGTCGGCGAGCGGCCCAGACGCTCGGCGCACGCGCGCAGCTCGGCGAGGATCTGCTCGTCCGAGTAGCGCTTGCGGATGCCTGCCTGGAAGGCGGCAAGAGCATCCTGATCGATGCCCGCGATCGCCCGGTACGGCTTTCGAGCCATGCAAACAGGATAGAGCGCGCTAGAAAAGGCGCAAGTGCGCGCTACGAAGCGGCAGCGACGAGAACCGTGGGGTCGCGGTCGTCGCCGTGGCTTTCGAGGCCCTCGACCGGCAGGATCCGCTCCAGGGCCGTGACGCAGCGCGGGCAGAACTGGCTACCGGCGGCGCGCCGGAGCTCGGCCAGCGCCTCCGACGCCGGGCGGGCGGCGCGGTAGATCCGCGTCGTCAGCATGGAGTCGAGCGCGTCCGCGACGTGGATGATGCGGGCGCCGAGCGGGATCTCCTCGCCCTTCAGGCCGTCCGGATAGCCCGCGCCGTCGAAGCGCTCGTGGTGGTGCCGGATCGCCGGCACGGCGTCGTTCAGGAATCCGAGGCGGTCGATGATGCGGGCGCCCTCGTCCGCGTGCCGTTGCATCAACGCCCATTCGTCCTCGGTCAGGCTCGCCGGCTTCAACAGGATCGCGTCCGGGATCGCCAGCTTGCCGATGTCGTGGAACAGCGCCGCGTGGCCGAGCAGGTCGAGCTCGGCCTGCGAGAGCCCGAGCTCCCGGCCGATCGCGAGCGCGAGCTGCTGGACGCGACGCGAGTGGCCGGCGGTGTACGAGTCGCGTGCGTCAACCGTGGCCGAGAGCGACTCCATCGCGGCCGTCGAGCGCTCCTTGAGCAGCCGGTTCGCCTGCTCGAGCGAGACGTTCTGCGTCTGGATCGTCTCGGCGGCCTGGCGGAGCTTCTGGGCGCTGCGCTGCGTATGAGCGAGGTACGCCGCCTGCGTCTTGCGCATCAGCAGCAGCGGCACCGCGAAGACCGCGAGCGCGTACAGGCCGGCGGCCTCATAGGCGATGGCCATTACGCCGCCGACGAAGCCGTAGACGACGTAGTGAGGCAGCAGCCACGCGAACTGCTCCTTGAAGACGGTGCGCCAGCGGCCGTGCCCCTCGAAGCTGACGGCGAAGCTGACCAGGCTCATGTTGATCGCGAAGTAGGTCGTGCCGGCCGCCACGCCGAGGATGGCGACGACGAGGTCGTGCACGCCGCCGCGATGCCCGGGCGCGGCCGAGAAGACGGCGACGGCGCCGAGCGAGGCCAGGGTCAGCGCGCCGATGTTGAAGAGCACGTGGTGGGCACGCGTCCGGCGGGCGCTCCACTCGACGATCGTGGTCGTGAAGGCGACCGCGAGGCCGGCGCGCAGGCCGAACAGCGCCGCGGCGGTGAGCGCGCCGACAGCCGCGACCGAGATCGTGCCGTCGTCAGTCTCGAGCGCGAGCGCCTGTCCTGCCCCGACCAGGGCGACGACGGCGACGAGGCCGGCGAAGTCGCGGCTCGAGCCGAAGAGCGCGCCGGCGATGCCCGCGCCGATACCGAGGGTCGCGACGAGCCCCACGAGCGTCGCCAGGCCGTGCGAGAGCGCGAAGAAGCGGGGGCCCTGGATCGAGTGCGGCCGAGGGTTGTTCCGCCGGTCCTCCGACTGCTTGCTTTCGACTGCGGCCGGCAGCGGCGCGTGATGGTCGCCGTCCTCGGGCACCGCGACTAGGCGCGTCGAGCGCTCCGTCGGCATCAGCAGCGGCTCGGAGCTGGCGCCCAAAACGCGGTTTCGGCCCTGCAGCTTGGCACGGTAGACGGCGAGGTCGGCCTGGTGGATCAGCTCGTTCGCGTCCATGCCGTCCTTCGGATACGCCGCGACGCCGATCGAGACCGTCGCGTGGATCGGCTCGCTCGAGGTCTCGACGTCGAAGGTGCGGTCCGCGACCGCCCGGCGAATCCGCTCCGCGATCTCGAGCGCCTGCTCGGGCGGCGTCTCCGGCAGCAGGATCGAGAACTCCTCGCCGCCGAAGCGGGCCGGCACGTCGTAGTGGCGCAGCTGGGCGCGGAAGATCTCGGCGATGCCCTGCAGGACGGCATCGCCGGCGAGGTGACCGTACGTGTTGTTGATATCGCGCAGCAGATCGAGGTCGGCCATGATCAGCGAGAGGGGCCGCTGGAAGCGCTCCGCCCGGCCCAGCTCCTCCGCGAGCGCCGAGGCGAAGTAGCGGGCGTTGAAGAGGCCGGTCTTCGGGTCGACGCGGGCTTCCGCCTGCAGCGCCGGGACGCTGAGCGAGCGGTGGATCAGCAGCAGCGGCGCGACGACGAACGGGATCATCCAGGCGTGCCCGTGCCAGAAGGCCGCAAGCGAGACGCCGAGCGAGGCGAGCACCAGCTCGGTGGAAAGGCTCTCGAATGTGAACAGCTGGCTTTCGCGAAGCGTGTGGCCGCGGCCCAGGTAGAGCATCCCCGCGAGCAGCCCGTGGTTCAGGCCGACGAAGACGATGCATGCGAGCGCGCCTGCGAGGGCGAAGCGGAGATCGTTGTTAAGGACGTGCGCGTGCCGAACGACGTGAGCGACCCCCCAGGCCGCCATCACGTCGATCGTGTAGTTGCAGATGTTGAACGTCTGCAGCTGCCAGCGGTAGCGCACCTTTAGCCACTCGGGGATCAGCGCGATCAGGCCGAGCGCGGCGACAAGCTGCGGCGGCAAGAGCATCGCGGCCGGAATCAGGAAGACGACGTCGGCGTGGTACGCCTGGTCGCGCGGCGTCCGCACGACGAAGATCCGTGCCACCGAGCTCGCTACCGCGAGGATCGCGAACGTGAGCCACTGGTGGGACGCCGTGTCGTGCAGGCGCGGCAGGAACGGCACGGTCAGGGCAGCCGCGGCGCCGGCTGCGCACATGAAGTAGATGCGCGCCCGCATCGAAAGTTGCTCACCCCGCGAGGCGGAGTTTGTCCGTACCGTGATGTCGCCGGGAAAGGCGCTCATCCAGTCTCCCTGAGATGGCCGCAGAGCACGGGTTGTCTGATCAATCCGTGCCGCAAAGTACGCGCGCTTTTGCGTACGGGCATCACCCGTTCGAGGGCGCGACCCCAGGATCCCCCGAATGGGTGACTCGAGGGAGTGACGACGGGTACCCTCGCCCCGTGCGTGTGCCCCTCTCCCTGGCCGCCGAGGTTCTGCTCGCTCGCGCGGCCGGCCGGCTCTCGCGCATCGCCCGCCGCGGGGGCGGCACCACCGTGGGCGGCAAGCTGCTCGCGACACTCGATCCGGGGGCGATCGACCGGCTTGCGGCACGGTTGCGGGACGGTGCGGCGGTGATCTCGGCCACGAACGGCAAGACGACGACGGCGGCGATGGTGGCCGAGATCCTGGCGCCGCGCGTGCGGCTCGCACACAACCGCTCCGGCGCGAACCTGCTCTCGGGCGTGGCGGCGACGCTGGTCGAGGCGAACGGCGCCGAGCTGGGCCTGTTCGAGGTGGACGAGGCGGCGCTGCCCGAGGTGGCGCGGCGTGTGCGGCCGCGGGCGGTGCTGCTCTCGAACCTGTTCCGCGACCAGCTCGACCGCTACGGCGAGCTGGAGCAGGTGGCCGAGCGCTGGCGGGGCGCCGTGCGAGCGCTGCCGGACGAGGCGGTGGTCGTCGTCAACGGCGACGATCCCGTCGTCGGCGACCTCGCGCGCGAGCGGAGGGGCGCCGTCGTCTTCGGGCTCGACGACCCGAGCCAGGCGCGGCCGGCGCTGCAGCACGCAGCCGACTCCAAGTACTGCCTGCGCTGCGGCACGCCGTACGAGTACGCGGCGGCGTACGTCGGCCACCTCGGCGACTACCGCTGCCCGGCCTGCGGGCACGCGCGGCCCGGCCTCGACGTGGTCGGCCGCGGGCTCGAGCTGCACGGGCTCGAGCGGGCGGCGTTCGAGCTCGTCACTTCCGCGGGCTCGCGGCGGATCGAGCTGCGGTTGCCGGGCCTCTACAACGTCTACAACGCGCTCGGCGCGGCGGCGCTCGCGGGCTCGCTCGGCGCCACGCTGGACGAGATCGCCGTAGGGCTGGAGCGCTTCCGCGCGGCGTTCGGCCGCTTCGAGCGGATCGCGGTCGGCGACAAGGCCCTGCTGATGCTGCTGATCAAGAACCCAGCCGGCGCGAACGAGGTGGTGCGGACGCTCGTCGCGGGCGGCGCGCCGCGGCTTGCCGTGGTCGCCCTGAACGACGCGATCGCCGACGGCAGGGACGTCTCGTGGATCTGGGACGTCGACTTCGAGCCGCTCTTCGACGGCCTCGAGGCCCTGGTCGCCACCGGCTCACGGGCCGCCGAGCTCGCGCTGCGGGCGAAGTACGGCGGTCTCGACGACGGGCGGATCGAGGTCGTGCCGGAGCTCGAGCGCGCGCTCGACCGCGGGCTCGCGTTGGTGCCGGCCGGGGGCGAGCTCGTCCTGCTGCCGACGTACACAGCGATGCTGGCTCTGCGCCGGCTCGTCGCCGCACGCGGCCACGTGTCGCAGTACTGGGAGCGCGCCGCGTGAGGATCCGCGTCGGCCACCTCTACCCGGACTACCTGAACATCTACGCCGACCGCGGCAACATCGCCGTGCTCGCCCGGCGGGCGGGCTGGCGCGGCCACGAGCTCGAGGTCGAGCCGGTCAGCGTCGGCGATGAGCTCCGCCCCGGCGCCCATGACCTCCTCTACGTCGGGGGTGGCCAGGACCGCGAGCAGGCGCTCGTCGCCCAAGACCTCGCGGCGCGGCAGGACGCCGTGCTCGAGGCGCTCGCCGGCGGGGCGGCGCTGCTCGCCGTCTGCGGCGGCTACCAGCTGCTCGGGCGCGGCTACCGCGGCTTCTCCGGGGAGGACCTGCCCGGCGTCGGGCTCTTCCCCCACGAGACCGTCGCCGGCGAGCGGCGCATGATCGGCGATGTCCTGCTCGACTGCGAATGGGCGGGCCGCACGCTGGCCGGGTTCGAGAACCATGCGGGGCGGACGCGCCTCGACCTCGGAGCCGAGCCGCTCGGCCGCGTGCTCTCGGGCTTCGGGAACGACGGCGAGTCCGGCTACGAGGGTTGCCG
>Ga0099827_10002199_pt1 | contig 10675 bp, 9 predicted proteins | sample CZO8metaG_FD_79339 | JGI IMG/M metagenome (GOLD analysis project Ga0099827, IMG submission 79339) | Vadose zone soil microbial communities from the Eel River Critical Zone Observatory, Northern California, USA - CZOApr15con1.8 metaG | ecosystem: Environmental > Terrestrial > Soil > Vadose zone ...
AACGCTACAGCGACCTCCGCGAGTATTTCCGGTCGTCGACTGCGCCGTTACGGCTTCGTCATGCTCTTTTTCGGCGCAGTCTTTTTAGGTGCCGTTTTTCTTGGAGCAGCCTTCTTCTTCGCCGCGCCTTCCCTGCCGCCAATCAGCGTCAAGGCATCTGCGGAGTTGAACGGGAATTGCCGAACCGACGACTGGCCCGTCGTACTCAAAGTGACGTCCACCCGGCGGTTGCTCGCCAGCCGGATCGTCCTTAGGTTCTTCATAGATCTCTGCCGCTCTTCCGGAGTGACCTGGGGATTATTCTCGACCGCCTCCTTCACCTCGGCATCGGTCAGATTCTTCTGCTTACCGTAGGCTTTGGTTTCGATGTTGGCTTCGGGCACTCCCTGTTCGACCAGGAAGCTCTTGGTACGGTTGACTCGGCGCTCGGAAAGCGCCTGATTGTATTCGTCGGTGCCGCGGATATCGGCGTGGCCTTCGAGAATCAAGTGCGCGTCCGGTTTACTCTGCAGATATTTCTTGAAGTCGCCGGCCAGAGCAACCAGAGTTTGGCGTTGGCTGGCAAGCAAACCGCCGTTGGGATTTTTGATCGGCGGCATGGCCGTCGGGAAGTAAATGCTATGCAACGCAAGCCGGGATTCCAGTTCAACAATTTCCGGATTCGGCGGCGGTGGTGGTGGATTCTCCACCATCACCTGGGCCGAGGCTTGACCAGTCAGGCCGCGCGAGTCGGTGCAGGTTGCGCTGACCGTGATTGAACCTGGCTTCGCGTCCGCGGTACTCAGAGTGGCCGAACTGCCAGTGCCAGTAACGGTTCCGCCGTCGGAAGTCCAACTGGAGACGGTGACGGGAACGCCATCTGGACTGCTGCAGTTGGCCGACAAGTTCACCGCTCCGCCAGGAGTGACACTGGTTGGACTGGCCGACAGAGACATAGTCGGCGGATTTTTGGGCGGCAGCGGCTTCACCGTAAAGTTGGCCGAGCAACTGGCTTCGTTGTTTTTTTTCTATTTGTCATCAGTCACGTGAGCGGTGACGGTATAGCTGCCTGGAGCCGCGTTCGTGGTATCGATCTGAGCAGTCGTATCTTTGCCCGTGACCTGGCCTCCGCTGGCGCTCCAGGAATATGCAACCGTGTGCTTGGGATTGAAGTTGCTGGCCGTCACTGTCGCGGTGACGGGCTCGCCTACCATCACTTCGCTAGGCTGCACCGAACAACTCGCTGCCGGCGCTACCGGAGGCGCGCCGCCCCAGCTAAAGACAAGCCCTGTGCGCAGACGGACGCCGTTGAATGATGGGCGTCGCAGATCGGAAAACTGAGGGGCAACAAAATCCGCATAATTATGCCGCGCAAACACATAGTCAGCTTCAAACACGCGCCACGCCAAACTCTTTCGGACGGGTAAATCAACTCCTCCACCCAGGATGGCGCCGACTCCATTGCTGCCGTTAAGGCCGTTCACCCCGGCGCGGTTCAGGCTTAACAGAGCATGCAAGAAATAGTTGCCGGCGTCAGTACGCCACATCAAGCGTGGTCCCACCGATCCCGTGGTTTCGTAGTTGCTGTTCCCCCAATTGTGACCCAGGTCGAATTCCGTTCCCCAATGGGCGTCGAAATTGTAGGTCACGGCGGCGCCAAAACCTTTCCCCATGTCAGGTACCTTGTACGCAGTTGGGTTATTGGGATCACCGAACGCTGCGGGCACCGTGCCGCCTGGATGCAGCCACTGATAGCCTACGAACAAGTCCCATTTGGGATTCGAATCGCTCTGCGCGAACGCGGGACTCGAGATCAACGATACGGCGAGGAGTACCAGCAGGCCGGAAACTATAAGATATTGGCTTAAGTTAGAACGAGGTGACATTTAGTCCTCCGATGGATACGAGACTCACGTGACTTTCGATGCGCGCGCCGGCCTTGAGCGGTGGCCTTGAAATTAGAGTTGCGCAATCCGTCGATTTTGACTGCAATCCAGAAACCCGTAATTTTACCGCACTGCAATACTAAAGCGTAAGACACGATGCAAAAAATTGATTATTCCGGCACCAGGTTCGAGGAATCATTTCTCAAATTGACATGACCATGCGAACCAAGCCACCGACGCGCCGGGAAAGTCCCGGGGACAGTTCTGTGGGCTCCAGACCTTGCTCCGCAGGAAGGTGGCCGCGTATGGTTGTAGTCTTGGTTGATAAGCTTCGGAAGCGATAAAAACTGGCATAGCAGGCGAAAAACATCAAGAGATGAGCCACGAAAAAGTACTGATCGTAGAGGACGAAGAGAACGAACGCACCGGCCTGGCTGAGTTGGTGTTGTCGTGGGGCTATCGGGCCGAAACCGCGCGTGATGGAGTAGAGGGCTTGGAGAAGGCCACACAATGGACTCCATCCATCGTTGTGACCGACCTCAAGATGCCGCGCATGGGAGGGATCGAACTGCTGGAACGGCTGGCGGAGCAATCCGAGGCCATGGCGGTGATTGTAGTAACCGCCCAGGGCAGTATCGATAGTGCCGTGCAAGCCATGCGCCAGGGAGCGTATGACTACATCACCAAACCCATTGACACCCACCGGCTGCGCACCATGTTGCAGAATGCGTCGGCGTTGCTGGGAACTCGAGCGGAACTGGAAAGTGCCCGGCGCAAGTTGCGGGATTCCGGATCTTTAGGCCAACTCCGCGGCGCTTCGCGCAAGATGCAGGAGATTTTCCGCCTGATCGAACTGGTCGCCCCCAGCACGGCCTCGGTGCTGATTACCGGAGCCAGCGGCACCGGCAAAGAACTGGTGGCCCGCACCATCCATCAACTGAGTCCGCGCCGCGACCGGCCCTTCGTCGCCATCAACTGCGCGGCGATACCTGAAACCCTGATTGAAAGTGAGATTTTTGGCCACGAAAAAGGCGCATTCACAGGTGCGCTCGAACGTCGCACCGGCTGTTTTGAACTAGCCGAAGGGGGCACAATCCTGCTCGACGAAATCGGCGAAATGCCAGTCGGCACTCAAGCCAAGTTATTGCGCGTGCTTGAAGATCACAAGTTACGTCGCTTGGGCAGCAAAGTGGAAACAGCCGTAGATGTGCGCGTGCTGACAGCAACGAATAAGATTCCGGACGAAGCAGTCGCCAGCGGCGAATTGCGGAGCGATCTTTATTACCGGCTTAACGTTTTCAACATCCACATGCCGCCCATGCGGGAACATAAAGAGGATATCCCCGATCTGGTGCAGTTGCTTCTTGCGGAAATGAGCGCCAAGCATTCCCGCAAAGTGGCCGCCGTGAGTGAGGCCGTACTGAACCAGTTCAACGCTTATTCCTGGCCGGGAAACGTGCGCGAACTGCGCAATACGATTGAGCGGGCGGTGATCGTTTGCGACGGCGGCATGATCGAGACCAAGCACCTGCCTCCCGGATTCGGCCACGCGCCCTTGCGCACCGCCGCCAATGACCCTGACGCCGTGCGTCTCGGCGTGGGCACGACCGTGGGAGAAGCGGAAAAAATGCTGATCCTCAAGACGTTGGAATCCACCAGCAATAACAAGACCCGGGCCGCAGAAATTCTCGGAATTAGCCTGAAAACCTTGCATAATAAGCTGAAGGAGTACGGAAGCGGCGCTCCGGAAGCGACTGCCGGCAAGGAGGAACAGACGCAGTGAGTGCAATGGTCAGTGGTCAGTGGTCCAATGGGCGGTGGTCCAGTGGGCAGCGGCCAGTAGAGACCTTCTACCAATTCGCCACTTGATTTCGGTTCGCCGGCGTTTCAACTGACCACTGACCACTGATATCACTGGCCACTGCTCTTATGCGACGCAAAGCCATCATCGTCCTTGCCATCACCTTCATGGTTACGGTAATGGTCACGGCGTTTTCGTACCTCTATATTTCGCAGATTCTTCGCCAGCGCATCACCAGCGCCTACGAAAGCACCAGCAGGCTTACGCAGCAGCTTGCCTACTTCGCTGAAAACGATCTACCGGATCTGAGCAGCACGCGCATCGACACCAACGATCCAGCGGCGGTTCGGCGCGCCCTCGCCGACTATCTGCCGATGGATACGAATCTGTTGAATAATCTCGAATCCGAGGTCGCGCTTTGGCCATTTATCTACGATGCATCCGTCCTGGACGCAGATGGCAAAGCGCTGCTACACACGAATCCGCAACTGGTGGGCAAGCAGGTTGCCGCGCGGCCGGATTTTCACTCGGTCACAAACGCCCGCTTCCGCGAGCAGCTTCGCCTGGTGTACAGTCCGGCCGCGGTCTACGACGTGAGTTTCCCGCTGCAGTTGAACGGTGCGCCTTTTGGCAAAATCCACATCGGTGTTTCCACAGTCTTTCTGCAGAGTGAGATCACGCCCCGCCTGCTGCATGCGATCTACTTTTCGATTGCCGCGATTTTCCTCTCTCTCCTGCTGGCTGCCGGCATCTCCAACATCGCTCTGGGACCGCTCAAAGAGATCAGCCGCAACCTGGACAGTGTGACTTTGGGTGGAACCGAGGAACTCTCGGGTAACGAATCGGAACACGACGAATTCGGGCTGGTCTCGCTGAAGATCGCCAACCTGGGCCGCCAGATACGCGACAGCCGGGAAATTTTTTCCGCCCTGAAAGACAACGTGGACCAGTTGATGTCGACATTGCAAGATGGCTTGATGCTGTTCACCAGGGATTCCCGCGTCGTGCTGGTAAGCGCGCCGGTCGAGCGTTTTCTCGGAACCCCTCGGGGAGCGCTGTTAGGAAGAACAGTACGGGACGTATTCGCCGGGGGCACGCCGCTGGGCGCCACCGTGCTGGACGCATTCGAGCGCAGGCGTCCGCTCTCGCAGCGGGAGTTTGCCGCCGCCGCCGGCCGGCGCGTTCAGGTCTCGCTGGATTTTGTTCAGGAAAAGAGCACGCACATCGGCGCTCTGCTGATCATGCGTGACGCCGAGTCAGTGCGCCGCATCGGAGACGAAATCGAGATGTCCCGCCGCCTCTCGGCCAGCGGACGCGTGACCGGCGGGGTCGCTCACGAAGTAAAAAATCCCATCAACGCTATCGTTCTCCATCTTCAGCTCTTGCAGAACAAGCTGGCGCAACTCGATCCCGACACCCGCCGGCACATGGACATTATCGGCAGCGAAATTCACCGGCTCGATCGCGTCGTTCAGACTCTCGTGGACTTCATGCGCGCCCGCGAACTGCACCTGGTAGAGGTGGATTTCCGGAGCTTGCTCGACGATGTGGCGCTGCTCGCAGCGCCGGAGGCGGAGCAGCATGGCGTCCAGGTTAAGCGAGTGGTATTTGGGGAGCCGCTGGTCATCAAGGCGGATCTCGATTTGATGAAGCAAGCGCTTCTCAACGTGGTGATCAACGGAATCCAGTCCATGTCGCAGGGGGGGCAACTTACGATCTCGGCACATCGCGAGGAGAATTCCGTAGTCGCCGAAATTAGCGATCAAGGGTTGGGCATCGCTCAAGATGTGCAGGATAAAGTTTTTGAGCTTTACTTTACCACCAAGAAAGAGGGTAACGGCATCGGCCTGGCCCAGACTTATCAGATCCTACAGTGGCATTACGGATCGGTGGAATTCCAGTCGGCTGAAGGCGTGGGAACAACCTTCCGCTTCCGCGTACCCCTCGCGGCCTCCAGTCTGGACGCCGAGGCGGAAGCCGCCGCCCAAACGAATCCTGTAATTTCGTAACTTGGATTTAACGTTTATCCGATCGTCTTCAAGCGTAAAATCGGAAGAACATGAATCTGGCCGCAATTCTTACTATTTATTTGTTGAGTATGGGTAGCCCGGGTTTAGGGTGGTCTGCGCCCCGCGTGCCCGGGCTTGCAGCACAACAAACCGCCGGACAAGTGTCATCCACGCAGCAGAGTCAGCCCAGCGACACTGCTGCCCAACCACCTGCTCCGGCATCGCAAGATACCAAGCCCGCCCAGCCTGCGCCCAGCGCCGCCGGATCGGCATCCGATTCGGCCGATCAAGCTAAGCCCGGACCGCAACGGACGCAGCGGCGCAAGAAAAAGAATGTTCCTTGCCCGAGTTCCCCAACCGCACTGAACCCAGCGCCAGCCAATCCCGGCAATACAACAAACCGGGCAGGAACTGGACCGGCGACAGAACCCTGCCCGCCGCCCAAGAAAGTCGTGCGCAACGGCGGATCGGAGGAGCCTTCGATCCAACTTGTCGGCGGCACGAATGCTGACCACGCATCGCAACAACGTTCTACAGATCAGCTTGCCGCCGCCACAGACGAGAACTTAAAGAAGATCGCGGGACGCCAGCTCACCGCGAACCAGCAGGAGATGGTGAATCAGGTGAAGCAGTTTATGGATCAATCCAAAACCGCCGTCGCCGCCGGAGACCTGGCGCGCGGCCACAATCTGGCCGAGAAAGCTCACCTGCTGTCGGAGGAGTTGGTTAAACCCTGAAGGGGATTTCACTGTGAGGGACCAAGCGCGTCATCCCGGAATCTCGATCCACCGCATGGCAGTTGGCGGTGGCATTATGAGCGCCTTGTTTGCGATTGGCACCGCTCTGATTTTTGTTATTGGAGTCCCGCTAGGCCCTTGGTTTCTGCTGGCAAGTATATTATTTGGCATTGCCGTAGCCACCGGCCTGTATTTCTGGCACAAGCGGAACCCTGTTGAAATAGCTGATCTTCACCACCCGAGCTGATCACCTTGCGATCTTCGCTTCTTCTACAGTCTGTCCGCGAAAGTGCCTCTCGTAATCGAGAAACCAAATGAGAAAAGCCACCGCAAGCATGGGCAGAATGAGCCATGCCTTGATTGTGGCGAAGTCGGCTAAGATGGTTGCGGCACCCACCACGGCCAACACATTACGGAGGGAATCAAGAGCGGCGTCTCGATGAAGGCCCTTTCCCCAGGCCACGAGAGCTTTCCAGATGTTAATAATTTTTTTCACTCTACCCCCTGCAATTCCGAGGCTCAGTCCGGCCGTCGCTCATTATTTGGCACGACCACTCCGCCTTCGATCTTGGGAATACCGAAATGCCCGCCGAGATGAGACAGGTCAACCGGACTGATAGACCCGGAAACCACAACGAACTTCACTTCATTCGACCTGGCAAGAAGGATCGCGACGTTGCTAATCGCGTTGTTTTCCCAGCGGACCCAGAGATCGCTCACACCCTGGCCTTCGCCCTTGTCTTGCTTATTCATGAATCGCTTCCAGCCCGCCGCGCGATACTCCTCGCTTACCGAACTCAGAGCGCCCGGGTCATATTGCCAAGTTCCCGGGAAATGAAACCTGCTGATCGAGATCTCGCTCACTCCCGCAATCACTCGGCGAAGATCCTCGTCGTCCGGGTCCAGCTTGGAGGCGAGCACCAGCATGGAGTGGTCGAACGTGAATTGGGATTTCGAGGACGCGCTTTGCTGCAAGCTCTCGATTCCTTGGGGAATCCAGATATTCTGCTGCTGCGCTGTGGAGAATTTACCTGCGGAAATGGCAAGGACAATTACTAAAACAATTGGGGTCAGCTTCATGGAGGGCCTCTAGCCCAATAAGAACCCGAACCCCGAAAATTAGTTGTGCCTCACTTCCCTTTCGCCCGCGCCGCGTTCACCTTAGCCAGCAGATCCTGCGACATGTTCTGCACCGGGCCGGAGATTTTCACGGCCTCTGTCAGCACCTCGCGAGCTTCGCTCACCCGGCTCAGCTTAGCGTAGGCAAACCCTAGCCGATAGAGCGCGATGGAATATTGCTGATCGTCCAGCCCCTTGAGCAACCCCGCCGCGGCTCTCAATTCGGGGATCGCCGCCGCCGTCTTGTCCTGCTTGATGTAGGCATATCCCAGAACCGAATGCGCCATTCCCGCCGAGAGCTTACGCGACTTGTCCGCGTCCGGTTCCTCCGCTTTCGCAACCCCGATCGCTTTCTGTGAGTAAGCGACCGCCTTGCCCACGCTGCCAGGCTTGGCGTCGTCCACGTACGCCCCTGCCATTAACAGCAACGCGGGCAGCGCGTTGGGATTGGCCGCCAGCGTTTTCTCTCCGTACGCAATCAGCCGCGACTGATCGTTCAACTGCCCCGGGCCCAGCGTGTACATGGCGTAATTTGAAACCTGATCCTGAAACTTCGACTCCGGAAACGCCGCTGAGTATTTTTCGATGTAGGCCATCCGGCTCTTGGCATCGGTCTCGCTGGCGATCACATTGAATCCGGCCGACTCGATAAAGTCGCAACTGTTCTTGGACGCGCTCTTTTCCTCCGCAACCTGCCGGCTGAAATCGTCGTCTGTCATGCCATCAGGCTTGGGCTGCTTGCCGATAGATCTGCAAACTTCTCCTCCTCTGGCGGCATAGTCGATCAGCTTCTGATTATTTTTCGCCTGCTGCGCGATGCTGGCCTGCGAGACCAGGATGTCCAAGTTCCGCGGCGCCCCAGCGAGCGCTTTATCTCCGTAGTCGAGCGCTTTGTTCAAATCACCTGACGTCTGATAGCCCTGCGAAATCTGCCAGTTTCCATAAGCCACGGCCGCCGGATTCGACGAGTATTTCTGCACGAAGTCGAGATACATGGCAAGTTTCTTCGCGGCATCCTGCTCGTTCGAGATGGCTTGCAGATCCCGGTCCTCCGGCGTCCCTGCGGGAATGTTGATTTTGTCGATCTGGGCGCTGGCCTGCGCCGCGAGCAGAAAAATCCACAAGAAAACAATCAGCGACCTTGGGTTGCGTTTCATAGGTCACCTCCGCCCTGGGGGAATGTAATCCCATTTCAAACAGCAGGCGAATGCTATCGCCAAATGCGGGAGGAAGCAAGCACGAGCCCGGGAAAGAAAAGATTTTCTCCGCGTCTCAGTGTCTCCGTGGTGAATTCAGTCACGCTTCAGATAAAGTAAATTCATGCGCGCCATTCTCGGCCAACGTCCCCTGCGCTTCGTTTTCGCCGCCAATGTGATTTCCATGCTGGGCAGCGGGATGAACTCGGCCGCGGTGGCCTGGTACATCCTCGAAGCCACGCACTCGGAAATGGCGCTCGGCACCTTCGCCGTTCTGCAAACCATTCCCGCCATGCTCATGCTTCCCTTCACCGGGGTGCTGATTGATCGCGAAGATCGCCGCCGTCTGGTGATGTGGCTCGATGCCGTGCGCGCCGTCATCATTGTGGCCGTCGCTATTCTGGCGTTTCGACATCGGGTACAGGTTTGGCAACTCTACCTGATGAATACCATGGTCGCCGCGGGTTTCTGGATGTTTTGGCCAACCATCACTGCTCTCATCCAGGAACTCACGCCCGAAGGCCAATTCGTGCAGTCGAACACATTTCTTTTGTCGGGCGTGCAGGGAGGATGGCTCATCGCCGGTGCAATTGTCGGCTTCATGTACAACCACATCGGCCTCGGCGGCGTGCTGCTGATCGACGTTTCCACCTACGTGGTTTCATTCCTGTGCTATTTCGCCGTGCGCAAGGGACGCCATATTGTGCTGCGGCCCGAGGAGTTGCGCGCCGATCTGCTCGCTGCTGAAACTCAGTTCCAGCGCTTCTGCCGCGAGATGCGCGAAGGACTGCATTTTCTTCGCGACCATCGAGCCGTAGTGCTGCTCGGCATCAGTTGGGCATTATTTCTTGGAGCCATGATCACTGGAGTCGTCGTCACTCCCTCGCTCAGCGAGCGAGTTTTCCATGCAGGCGCCGTGGGCTACGGATGGCTCAACGCCGGATGGGGCACAGGCGCTTTCCTCAGCGCGCTGTATGCCCCCGCCGTTATCGCCAGCCTGGGCGGGCGCCGGTCGGTTGCATTCTCCATGACGATCATCGCTGTGTGCGTGATCTGCGCTCCGATTTCGCATTGGCTCGCCGCTGCCATTGCTCTCTATGGAATCATGGGCTCGGCCCGCGGCGTCGGCGGTATCGCCATGAACACCAGCCTGATGGAGATGGTTCCCCCACACCTGATGGGCCGCGTGCAAAACGCGTTCTATTTCTTCGGAACTTTTCTGCAACTGGTGCTCGCGATGGCAGTCGGCGCAGTCGCACATCGAGTCAGTCTGGTCGCCGCCTTCGCCATTCTGGCCTGTGTGTACATGCTGTCGTTCGTGGCTGCGTGCTGGCCGGTAGAAACCGCCGTGGAAGCAGAGGAAGTCGGCGCAGTTAAATAAGATTCTCCGCCGGTTTACCCTGTGCACCCCTGTGTCCCCTATATTAAAGATTTTTTTCAGTATTCCGGCCTCTGTAGTAAATCCAAGCCTTCCGCTGTTATCCTTCCCCTTCCAAGGAGCACTCATGTCCTTAGACCTGCAAGGCCGTAATGCCGTTGTCTTTGGAGTGGCGAACAAGCGCTCAATCGCCTGGTCAATCGCCCAGGGACTGCACGCCGCGGGCATGAAGCTCGCCATCACCTATCAGAACGAGCGCCTCGAGCAGGAAGCCAGAGATCTTATTCTTTCCTTGCCCGGAGCCGAAGGCTACATGTGCGACGTCAGCAAGGACGAAGAAATCGACCGCCGTTTCGCCACACTGAAAGAGAGTTATGGCAAGCTGCACACGCTCGTGCACTCGGTCGCCTACGCTCCCGCCGACGAACTCAAGGGCGACTTCGTCAATACCACGCGAGAGGGCTTTCGCATCGCACACGATGTAAGCGTGTATTCGCTGATCGCCGTCTCCCGTGCGGCCGCTCCGCTGATGGAAGAAGGCGGCTCCATTATCACGATGACTTATTACGG
>Ga0099827_10002200_pt1 | contig 10675 bp, 8 predicted proteins | sample CZO8metaG_FD_79339 | JGI IMG/M metagenome (GOLD analysis project Ga0099827, IMG submission 79339) | Vadose zone soil microbial communities from the Eel River Critical Zone Observatory, Northern California, USA - CZOApr15con1.8 metaG | ecosystem: Environmental > Terrestrial > Soil > Vadose zone ...
AAGCAGGGTTCCTGCGGGTCGAGGACTGCGTCGCGACGAATTTGCTGCTCGCCCGCAAGAGCGGCGCCGCCATCCGCACCGACGAGAAGGTCGAGACCTTCGAAGCCTCGGCGACGGGCGTCACCGTCGTCACGGCCAAGGACACCTATCGGGCCGACACGCTGCTGATCGCCGCCGGGTCATGGCTGCCGAAGCTCATCCCGGCCGAATACGCGAAAATATTCTCCGTCACCCGGCAGGTGCTCTACTGGTTCGAGATCGCCCGCGACCACGAGGCCTTCGCGCCCGGCCGGTTTCCGGTTTTCATCTGGGAGCTCAAGGATCGGACCCAGGGGGTCTACGGTTTCCCGGCCGTCGACGGTCCGGCCGGCGGGCTCAAGGTTGCGAGCGAGCAGACCCACCAGACGAGCGATCCCGATGCGGTCGACCGCACCGTGACCGATGCGGACGCGCGCGCCATGTACCGCGACTATGTCGAGCCGTTTCTGCCGGCTGTCTCGCCGCGTTGCCTCAAGACCGCCACCTGCCTCTACACGGTGACGCCGGGCGCGCGCTTCGTCCTCGACCGCCAACCCGATTCCGCGCGCGTCATCATCGGCTCCGCCTGCTCCGGGCACGGGTTCAAGCATTCCGCCGCGCTGGGCGAGGCGCTCGCGCAATGGATCATCGACGGCGCCAGCGAGATCGATCTGTCGCCGTTCAGCCTTGCGGCCCTGCGCGGCACGGCAGCCCGCGTCCAGCGCGAAGCAATCGCGTGATCAATACGACCGCGGCATGCCGAGCACGTGCTCGCCCAGGAACGCGAGGATCAGGTTGGTCGAGATCGGCGCGATCTGCATCAGCCGCGTCTCGCGCCACTTGCGCTCCACGTCGTAGTCCTTGGCGTAGCCGAAGCCGCCGTGCGTCTGCAGCGCCGCTTCCGCCGCGTGCCATGACGCTTCCGAGGCGAGCATCTTCGCCATGTTGGCCTCGGGCCCGCACGGGCGGCGCGCGTCGAACAGGGCGGCGGCCTTGCGCGTCATCAGGTCGGCCGCCTCGGTCTCCGCGTAGGCGCGCGCGATCGGGAACTGCACGCCCTGGTTCTGGCCGATCGGCCGGTCGAACACCACGCGCTCGTTGGCGTATTTCGTCGCCGTGCGGATGAACCAGCGCGCGTCGCCGATCCCCTCCGAGGCGATCAGCACCCGTTCGGCGTTCATGCCGTCGAGGATGTAGCGGAAGCCCTTGCCCTCCTCGCCGACCAGATTCTCGGCCGGCACCTCCATGCCGTCCATGAACACTTCGCACGATTGGTGATTGATCATCGCCTTGAGCGGGCGGATGTCGAGGCCCTTGCCGCGCGCAGCGCGGATGTCGACCAGGAACGTCGACAGGCCGTCGGTCTTCCGCGCCACCTTGTCGAGCGGCGTGGTACGCGCCAAGAGCAGCATCAGGTCGGAATGGAGCGCGCGCGAGGTCCACACCTTCTGCCCGCTTACCACGTATTTGTCGCCGCGCCGCTCGGCCCGCGTCTTGAGCCGGGTGGTATCGGTGCCCGACGTCGGCTCGGTGACGCCGAACGCCTGCAGGCGCAGCTCGCCCGCGGCGATCTTCGGCAGATAGCGCCGCTTCTGCTCGGGGCTGCCGTGGCGGAGCACCGTGCCCATGATGTACATCTGCGCGTGGCAGGCGGCGGCGTTGCAGCCCGACGCGTGGATCTCCTCGAGGATCACCGACGCCGCGCGCAGCGGCAGCCCGGAGCCGCCGAACTCCTCCGGGATCAGCGCGCCGAGGAATCCCGCCTCGGTGAGCGCGGTGACGAAGTCGGTCGGATACGCCTCGCGCGCCTCGAGATCGCGCCAGTAGGCGCCGGGAAACTTTTCGCAGATGCGGCGCACCGCCTCGCGGATGTCAGCGTGGTCCTCGCCGATCGACAGCGTGACGAGGTCGCTCTCTGCCGGACGGGTGGCAACGTCGTTCATGGGACGCTCCTCTTTTCTTCCTTATCCCTCCCCCGCGAAGCGGGGGAGGGCAGCGTGGGGGCGCTTTGGCGCAACACGCGCGGTGTTTGCTGAACGAACCCCACCCGGCCGCTCGCTTCGCTCGCGTCCACCCTCCCCGCTGCGCGGGGAGGGACAACCTCACTCCCCCCGAAACACCGGCTTGCGCTTCTCGTTGAAGGCGCGGATGCCTTCGTCCCGGTCCTTGGTCGGGATCATGCGATTATACGCCTCGATCTCGAACAGGAGCGCGTTTTTCAGGTCCATCTGCAGGCCATGGTGGATCGACTTCTTGGCCTGTCGCACCGACAACGGCGCGTTGGCCGCAATGGTTGCGGCGGTCTCGAGCGCATCCTGCATCAGCGTCTCCGCCGGGCACAGCCGGTTGACCAGCCCCCAGCGCAGCGCATCCTCGGCGCCGAACGGCTTGCCGGTGAGGATGATCTCCTTGGCGCGCCGTTCGCCGACCGCGCGCGGCAGCAGCTGCGTGCCGCCGGCGCCCGGCATGATGCCGAGCGTGACCTCGGTGAGCGCGAAGCGCGCGGTCGGCACTGCATAGGCGAAGTCGCAGGCGAGCGTCATCTCGCAGCCGCCCGCGTAGGCGGGGCCGTTCACCGCGGCGATGACCGGCACCGGACAGTCGAGCAGCGCCCAATATTGCCTCTCGAAAATCTCGTGCTGCGCCACCCACTGGGCCTGGGTCATGCCGTTGCGTTCCTTGAGGTCGCCGCCGGCGCAGAACACGCGCCCGCCCGCGCCGGTGAGCACGACCGCGCGCAACGCGCCCGGCTCGGCCACGAGGCCGCTCCACAGGTCGAGCAGGTCGCGGCCCATCTGGGTGTTGAGCGCGTTGGCGACCTCCGGGCGGTTCAACGTCACGATCAGCACGTGTTCCCCGTGCGGCTCGACGCGGATCGTCTGGTAGTCCTTCTTCATCGACGCGATACCGTCTTGGTGAGAGGCGCGGGCTCGTCGAGCACCCGCGTGTGCTCGCCGAGCTGCGGCGCGGGCAGCCGGAACGGCGGACGCTCGCCGTCGAACGAGAGCGGCAGGCCGATCAGCGACAGGCGTCCGTCCGGGCTCGGCTGCACGATGCCGAGCGCCTGCGTCTGCGAATGCGCCAGCACTTCATCGACGTTCTGCATCGGCGCCGACGGCACGCCCGCGGCTTCGAGCAGAGCCTGCCACTCGGCGCTGGTGCGCGTGCGCGTCACGTCCTCGATCATGCCGTCGAGCGCGTCGCGGTTGCGCACCCGTTCCGGATTGTCGGCGAAGCGCGGGTCGTCCGCCCATTCGGGATGGCCGAGCGTGTGCGCAAGCGCGCGGAAGAGCTTGTCGTTGCCGGCGCCGACGACGAGGTGTCCGTCGCGCGTGGCATAGCCGCGATAGGGCACGATGCCGAACGTGCCGGAGCCGTGCCGGCGCGGCACCTCGCCCGAGGCCTGATAGTTGGCGGCGTGATAGCTCATCCAGGAGAGCGCGGTTTCGTAGAGCGAGGTGTCGACCACGGCGCCTTCGCCGGTCAGCGTGCGCTGATGCAGCGCGCCGAGAATTCCGATCACCGACCACATGCCGGCGCCCATGTCGATGATCGAGGTGCCGACGCGCACCGGCGGCTGCCCGGCCTCGCCGGTGACGCTCATCAGTCCACCGAACGCCTGCATCAGCGGATCGTAGCCCGGCCGGTCGGACAGCGGCCCGCCGCGGCCGAACGCGCCGATGTTGCAGTAGATCAGCCGCTTGTTGCGCCCGCGCAGCGTGGCGGCATCGAGGCCAAGCTCCTCGACCATGCCGGGCCGCAGGTTCTGGATCAGCACGTCGGCGCGCTCGACGACGAGGCGCGTGAGCAATTCGCGCTCACCCGCATCGCGCAGGTCGACCACGGCCGAGAGCTTGTTGCGGTTGAGGCTCTGGAAGATCGCCGCCAGGCCGTGCCAATAGGGCGGTGCCCATTTGCGCGCGTCGTCGCCTCCGTCGCGCTTCTCGATCTTGATCACCGTCGCGCCGAGGTCGCCGAGGATCTCGCCCGCATAGGGCGCGGCGACGCTGTGGCCCAATTCGACCACGGTGATGTCGCGAAGCGGCGTTGCGGCGGGCATGCGGTGTCCGGAATTTGTGCAGCCACGCTACACCGCCGACGGGCCGTCGGGCCAGCCTGCTTGCTACGCGCGGTCTCCGCGACTACCGTTCCGCATCCACATAAAGAGGACAAACGCCCATGCCCGCCGCCCTGACCCGTTCGCTGGGAAGCTTTGCCGCGAGCCTCAAATACGACGCACTGCCCGCCAAGGCGGTCGAGGCGGTGCGGCTCGGGTTCACCGACTGCGTCGCCGTGATGATGGCGGGGTTGCCCGAGCCGGTCCTGCGCATCGTCACCGCGATCATGGTGCGCACCGATCCCAAGGGCGAGGCGCGCATCTGCCTCGGGCGCGAGCGCGCCACCGCGATCGACGCGGCGCTCGCCAACGGGGTCGCCGCCCATGCGCTCGACTATGACGACGTGGCGCTCGCCGGCCATCCCAGCACGGTGCTGGTGCCGGCGATCCTCGCCGAGGCGGAGGCGGTCGGCGCCGACGGCCGCGCGGCGGTCACCGCCTACGCGGCGGGCTACGAGACCTGGGCGCGCCTCGTCGAGCGCGATCCCGACCCCTATCACCGCAAGGGCTGGCATCCGACCGCGGTGGCCGGCCCGGTCGCCGCCGCCGCGGCCATCGCCAACCTGCGCGGGCTCGATGCCGAGCAGGCGACCATGGCGATCGCCATCGGCGCCTCCATGTCGGCCGGCCTCGTCGCCAATTTCGGCACCATGACGAAGCCGTTCCACGCCGGCCGGGCGGCCTCCGCCGGCGTCGCAGCGGCGCGCCTGGCGCAGAACGGCATGACCGCGTCGGCCGACGCGATCGAGCATCCGCTCGGGCTGCTGGCCGCGCTGTCGCCCGGCGGGCGCGCCGATCGCGACACGCCGCTCGACGATCTCGGGCGCGAATGGCGCATCGTCGAGAAGGGCTTGAACGTCAAGAAATATCCGATGTGCTACGCCACCCACCGCTCGATCGACGCGATCATGGGTTTGGCCAAGGCGCACGATCTCAAGCCGGCGGAGGTCGCCGGCGTCGAGGTGACGATCGGCAAGACCCAGGCCATGATGCTGCGCAATCATCGCCCGCAGACCGGGCTCGAGGCGAAGTTCAGCATGGAGTTCGCCATGGCCTCGGCGCTCATCTCGCGCCGCAACGGGCTCAAGGAGCTGACCGACGAGTTCGTGCGCCGGCCCGACGTGCAGGCCGCGATGGAGAAGATCGCGATCACGCCGACCGATACGGTTGCCGAGGACGACCCGATCTTCGCCGCCTCCGACCGCGTGGAGGTGAAGCTCGCCGACGGCCGGCGCCTCACCAGCCCCGACATCCCGTTCGCGCGCGGCCATTGGCTGGCGCCGCTCAGCAGCGACGAGCTGTGGGAAAAATTCCGCGACTGCGCCGGCGCCGAGCTGGGTGACAAGGGCGCGCAGGCATTGTTCGGCGAGCTGCAGGCGATCGACCGCCTCAAAGACTTCCGCGACCTGCGCGCCGCCGCCGACCTCGCGGCGTAACGCAAGGCGTGCCCCGGGCGCAGCGCAGCACGGAGTGGTGCGCTGCAGACCCGGGGACCATTGAGAAGCAAACATGCAGGATGGGTCCCGGATCAGCGGTGCACCGCTTCGCGCTGCACTGCATCCGGGACACGACCGAGGCATGATCCCCTGGGCGCGCGAGCTCGAGGTAAAAGCGCAAGCGTTCGGCGATCTCGTCTGCGTCAGTGATGGGGCGGGCGAGATCACTTATCGCGCGCTGGCGGATCATGCAGCGGGCCTTGCCAAACAGCTGCTCGCCGCGGGCGTCACGCCGGGCGAGCCGGTCGCGACGTTCCTGCGCAACGGAATTCCGGCGGTGTGGGCGAGCTGCGGCGTGCGCATCGCCGGCGCGGCCGAGACGCCGCTCAACGCGGAATTGACCGAAGACGAGCGGCGCTATTGCGTCGAACTCGCCGGGCTTCGCCGTGTCGTCACCACGGCGGCGCACCGGCCGTTCTTCGCCGCGCTCGGCCTCGACGTGATCGCGGTCGAGGACGTGATGCCCGATGCGGACGCGCTCGCCGCGGTCGCTCCGGTCCCGGGCGACGCTTGGGGCCGCATCGTCTTCACCTCCGGGACCACTGGACGGCCCAAGGCGATCGTGCACACCCATGCGGCGCGCTGGATCGCCAACCTGCTGCAGCGCGCGACCTTCCTGCGCATGCCGGCACCGGGCAGCCGCGTTCTGCTGATGACGCCGTTCAGCCACGGCGCCGCACTGATCGCCTTCGCCTATCTCGATCACGGCGCTGCCGTCGAGCTGCGCGACGGCGTCGACGTGGCCGCGGTCGAGCGATTGCTGGCGGCGAACGCGGTCGATGCGATGTTCGCGCCGCCGACCGTGCCGGCAAAACTCTGTGCCGGCCTCGAAGGGCGCAAGTTCTCCGGCGTCCATACGATCTTCTGCGGCACCTCGACGATCACCCCCGCGCTCTACGCCAAGGCGCGCGCGATCTTCGGGCCGGCGGTGCGCGTCACCTACGGCAAGTCCGAGGTGGTCAACCCGATCACCGTGCTGCCGCCGGCGGCGTGCGAGCGCTATTACATGGAGGAATCAGCCGCCGGGGAGGGCGCCTGCGTCGGCTGGCCGGCGAGCGGTGTCGAGGTCGAGGTGAATCACGACGACGGCGCGCCCGCCGGCACCGACGAGATCGGCGAGGTGCATCTGCGCGCGCGGCACATGCTGGCCGGGCACATCGATGCTGATGGTTTCCACCCGCTGCCGCCCGGCGGCCGCCACGCGACCGGCGATCTCGGGCGCGTCGACCGGCTCGGGCGGCTGCATCTGTGCGGGCGCACCGCCGACGTGATCAAATCCGGCGGCTACAAGATTTTCCCCGAGGAGATCGAGCGCGTGCTCGCCGGCTGCGCGCCCGCGCTCACCGTCGTCACCTTGCCGTCGGAATATTGGGGCGAGGTGATCATCGCCGTCGCCGAGGCGCCCGCCGTCGGCTGGGAGGACAAGGCGCGCGCCGTGGTCGAGCAGCTCGCGAAGTACAAACGCCCGCGCGCCTATGTCGCCGTGGAAACGCTGCCGCGCAACCCGCAGGGCAAGATCGGCCGCTCCGCTGTCCGTGCCCTGGTGCTGGAGCGGTGGCGGTTGGTCGACGGGCCAAGGCCTGCGTTGGTTGAGCTGTAGCCCGCATGAAGCGGCAGCGGAATGCGGGATCCCGGATTTCGCTAACGCTTCATCCGGGCTACAGGGTCATGCAGCGAAATCATGGTCGCCATTCCGCGCCCGAGGGGACTCGCGCCTGCCGGAACCCAGCCAATTCGCGTCGAATCGTGACGTCCTCCGCTACGATAACGTAAGCCGCTTGATCTATTGCGGAATTGCGCGGCGATCACCGGCGATCACATTGCGTTCATTCGGCGCGCGCCTGGGCCGACGAGATCATATCTGCGGGTCATGCCCAGGCTGGGCGGGTTCGTTCATCGGAGTGCGCCATGAATCGGGATATTCGCGCGAGGCTCTCCGGCATCATCGTGCCGGTCATCGCCGTCGCGATGCTGGCCACGGTCGCGAAGGAGTTGCCGGGCGGTCTGCGCGTCGATCCGGCGCCCATGCATGCGCCGGCCGGGCAGGCGCAGATGCTGCCCGATCCGTGCGCGGAGCTTGCCCCGTTGCCGCGGCCGCTGCACCGCGCGTCCATGTCGTCCACGCCGCCCGCCGAAAAAGGACTTGCGTGCCCGATCGACCGCGATGGGCAGAGCTTGTGAAAAAATAGGCTGAATGCGTTAACCGCGCGGCGGCCACGCCGGCGGGTGATGGCCGAGCGGGACCGGGGGCCGCGCCCAGAACGGCGGCGTTTCCAACAGTGACACCACCGGCTTGAGATGGCGCACGCGGCCGGCGGGCGCCGCCGTCTCGGTCGAGAGCCGCGCGATCTCCTCCTCGGGCAAATCGTCCGGCACGCCCGCGAGCGATGCGCGGTCGATCAGGCCGCGGTCGACGATCCATTGTCCCGTGCGCGCGAGCGAAACGCGCACCAGATAACTGCCGCCCTCCCGCGCGCGGCGTGCGAGCGCCGCCATGGCGCCGAACGCCATCAGATAGCCGCTGACGTAATCGATGGCGGAGACCGGCAGCAATCGCGGCCGCGCCGCGTCGCCCGAGGCGTGCGCCATGCCGCTCGCCGCCTGCACGATGGTGTCGAAGCCGCGCCGGCCGTTCCACGGACCGGTCACGCCCCAGGCGCTCAGGCTGACATAGACGATGCCGGGGCGAAGCGCGGCCAGATCCTCCGGGGAAAATCCGCGCGCCGCGAGCGCGCCTGGCCGATACGATTGCGAGAACACGTCGGCCTCGCGGGCAAGTTCGCGCAATGTGACGATGCCCGCGTCTTCGCGCAGATCGAGCCGCGCGGACAGCTTGCCGAGCCCGGTGTCGAGGTCCATGGCGCCGGAATCCGCAAGATGCGCGGCGGTGATCTTGAGCACGTCGGCGCCGTGCTCGGCGAGCGTGCGCGCGCAGGTCGGCCCGGCGAGCACCCGCGTCAGGTCGAGCACGCGCACGCCGGCGAGCGGCCGTTTTTCGGCCGGCAGCGGTTGCGGCGGCGCCTCGCCGATCCGGCGAATGGCGATGAGCGGCTGCGCGCGAACCGCCGCGGCGTGCGGATGCCGCGCCCATTCCTGGGCAGTGCGCACGAAGGCGGCGCAGCCGCCGGCCGCATGGATCGCCTCCTCGAGCGCTTCACCCTCCCACGCGCGGCACGCCTGCATGACCGCGTCGCGCTCGGCCGGCGCCTCGAGCACGGACAGGGCCGCCGCGAGGTGATTGGGAAAATTGCAGTGGAGAAGCATCCAGCGTCCGTCGCGCACCGGATAGAAGCCGTAGATCGGGTGCCAGGGTTCCGGCGGCTTGGCGCCGTCGATGCGCAGATAGCGGTTGCTGCGCAGCGAGGCCGCGGCGGCGCGCACATCGACCGCGATGCGTTGCCGGCGTCCCGTGCGCAGCTCCCACAGGTTGGCGGCGGCGAGCCCCACCGCCGCCAGCGCTGCCGCGCCCGCGGTGCCGATCCGGTAGTGCGTCGGCAATACCGGATCATCGCCGGAGATTTGCACCCGGCCGCCCTCGTCCGGATCGAGGCCGGCAAGATCGACGAGCTCGCGAAATGCCGCGCGCGCCAGTGTGCTCTTGGATGCCGTCGTCACCATATCGAGCCGCTCAATACAATCGTTTCGATGCGATCCGCGCGCCGTCGGTGAGCGAGGCGAGCTTGGCCCACACCACGTCCTCGGCGACGCGCCCCCATCCGGCCAAGGTGTCGAAGCCGCAGTCGGTCCCGGCGAGGACGCGAGAGGGATCGCCCACCGCATCGGCAACGCGCTCGATGCGATCGGCCACCACCTCGGGATGCTCGACGAAATTGGTCAGCGGGTCGATGACGCCGGCGACCAGGATCTGATCGTCGGCGAGCGGCATCCGGGCGAAGCAGCGAAATTCGTGGGCGTGCCGCGGGTTCGCGAACGGCAGCACGAGGCCGCCGACATTCGCTTGCCGCAGCACGGGCAGGATGTCCTCGAGCGGCACGTCGCAGTCATGCGGCGATTCGGAATTGCCCCAGCACACGTGCAGGCGCACGCGGTCGCGCGGCACACTGACGAGCGCCGCGTTGATGGCGGCGACCACGGCCTCCACGAACTCGAGGAAATCCTCGAGCGGTCGGTCCTTGTAGGTGATGTGACGCTCGAGCGCGAGGTCGGGCGCGTCGACCTGCAGGACGAACCCATGCGCGACGATCGCCTCGTATTCCACGCGCAGGGCGGCACCGAGCGCAGCCAGGTAGGCGTCGCGGCTGTCGTAATATTCGTTGAAGATGGTCGAGGCGAGGATGCCGGGCGACGGCGCACACATGAAGGGCTCGCGGAAGGCGTGCGGATGTTTCGCGAGCGTGGCGGCAAAGTCCTCGCACTCGGCCCGGATGGCGCCCGCGTCCTTGTACGCGACCGCACCGATCGCCTTCGGCAGCATGTTGAACGCGGACACCTGGACCCTGCTCGCGTGCTGCTCGGTCCACATTTTCTTGAACACCGGATAGCGCTCGATGTCGCCGCGCGAGGGCCGCTCCCAGCTGCCGCCGAGTCCGCTCAGCCGCTCGCGCAGATAGAGGAAAAATGACGAGCGTTGCTGTTCGCCGTTGTTGCCGATGTCGATGCCGGCCTCGATCTGTTTGGGCACCACCCAGTCGAGCGCCGCCTTGCCGGCGGCCTCGAGCGCCGCCGGATCGACGGTCTCGCCGCGCGAGCCACGCACATAGAGGCGCACGAGGTCGGGCGGGCGCGGCAGGCTGCCCGTATGCGTGGTCAGGATGCGGTCTTCGCTGCGCAGCATGGGCCACCCGGCGTTGCGCGTGCGCATCGTGTCACCGGCGGCCGCATCAGGCAAAGGGTTTGATCGGGCAAGACGGTTGATCTCGCCCGCTCGTTCGACTTCAATAAAACCCGCAACGGAGACCGTCGTGAACCGCCTGCTTCCCACCTCGCTGGTCGGCTCCTATCCGCAGCCCGAGTGGCTGATCGATCGGCCAAAGCTCGCGGGGCGATTCCCGCCGCGGGTGCGCGCGCGCGAGCTGTGGCGGGT
>Ga0099827_10002202_pt1 | contig 10671 bp, 11 predicted proteins | sample CZO8metaG_FD_79339 | JGI IMG/M metagenome (GOLD analysis project Ga0099827, IMG submission 79339) | Vadose zone soil microbial communities from the Eel River Critical Zone Observatory, Northern California, USA - CZOApr15con1.8 metaG | ecosystem: Environmental > Terrestrial > Soil > Vadose zone ...
AGCGGTTGGCCGCCGGCATTCAGGTGTACCAGCGTTTCGCTCCCCAGCGGCTCGACCACCAGCACATCTACGTTTCCAACTCCCTTGTCGACCGCGCAGAGTCCAACGTATTCCGGCCGGATCCCAACCTGGATCTCTCCCTCGTAGGTCGACAGCTCGATCGGAATCGAGAGACTCCCGGCTTCGATGACCCGTTCCCCTTCCCCGGTCCCTCTTCCCCTACCTTGCAGCACATTCATCCCCGGCGTGCCGAGAAAGCGGGCGACGTGCACGTCGGCGGGGCGCTGATACACCTCCTCTGGCGTGCCGACCTGCCGCAGCCGTCCTTCGTGCAGCACCGCAATGCGCTGGCCCATCGTCATCGCCTCGGTCTGATCGTGCGTCACGTAGATCATCGTGGCGCCGAGGGCACGGTGCAGCGCCAGCAGCTCGCCGCGCAGCTCGATACGCAGCTTCGCATCCAGCCGGGACAGCGGCTCGTCGAAGAGAAAGGCCTGCGGACCGCGGACGATGGCGCGGCCGAGCGCCGCGCGCTGGCGTTCCCCCTCCGACAGCTGCGCCGGCAGGCGATCAAGGACGTCCTGCAGGGCCAGGCGCGCCGCCGCCTCCAGCACGCGACTGGCAACCTGCGCATCCGCCACGCCGCGCATCTCGAGCGGGAAGGCGATGTTTTCACGGACGCTGAGGTGGGGGTAGAGCGCGGGGCTTTGAAACACCATCGCGAGGTCACGGTCGGCGGGGGCGTCGTGCGTGACGACGCGATCGCCGATCACGATGTCGCCGGTGGTGGGCTCCTCCAATCCGGCGATGCACCGCAACACTGTCGTCTTGCCGGATCCGGACGGCCCGAGAAGGACGAGCAGCTCGCCATCCCGCACCTCGAGATCCAGGTTATGCAACGCCTGGATGCCGCCGTCGAAGACCTTACTGAGCCGGCGGACTGTGACCGACGCCATCCGTTAAACCGTCAGGGCGATAGCAACGCCCGGGCGAGCCCGTACACGATGGCCCATACGACGAAGCCCGTCACGATGACGCCGGGGATCTTCTCGATCGGCTTCGTGGTTGGCCCGGTGGTCGCGGTAAGCGAGTTGATCTCGAGCAGTGCCGCGACAACGATGACGCTCGCCCAGTACGCGGCGTGATTGCCGCCTCCCGGCAACGTATAGTGCGACGCCGCGCCCATGAAGAACAGCATCGGGATCGAGAACACGACGTTCGTCCGCGACGCCAGGAACGCGCGACGCGCGGCGACCGGCGCCACGGCATTCGGCTGCCCACCCGAAGCCGCCGCTTTCGCCGATGCAATCACGATTTGCTGCTTTGGCCAGATGACGAGCACGACGTTGAAGAACATCAGGGTCCCGAAGAGCCCGCCCGTCAAAATCGTAATCGCCCAGGGCGTGGACCATGCGGCCGCACCGAGCGGCGATTCGCCGAGACGTTTCCCGAGGATCGCGAGACCGGTGAGGAACGTCAGGATGGCGCCGCCGCGGAACCAGCGCAGGGCACGAGGCAGGAGTTTCTGGGTCGCGGTGCTTTTTGCACCGGGATCCGCCTCCGCCATGAACGGGCCTTGTACGAAGTTGAAGTAATACAGCAGGCCGATCCACGTAATGCCGCCCAGATAATGCAGCCAGCGCAGGAGAAACTCCGCCACGAGCGCCTCCGGATGTAGGAGAGGACAGCACGTCCGCGAGCCAAGATATGGGGGGAACCGGGCCGCGCAATGCGGGGTTTGAGAACCACACTTCTCAGGACACACGCGATGGCTCAAGTACAAGAACTCACGCGACACTCGCTTCCTCTGCTGCCTTATGACTTCGCGGCCCTGGAGCCGCACATCGATGCGCAGACGATGCAGATCCACCACGGCAAGCATCATCAGACCTACATCACCAACCTCAACAACGCGCTGAACAAGCATCCCGAGCTGCTCGACACGAGCCTCGAAGACCTGCTGCGCGGCATGAATTCAGTCCCGGAGGACATTCGCACCACCGTGCGCAATAACGCCGGCGGGCACCACAATCACTCCCTGTTCTGGACGATCATGGCGCCAGCCGGCAACGGTGGTGGCGGTGAACCGAGCGGCAAGCTGGCGGATGCCATCAAACGCACGTTCGGCGAGTTCGCGAAATTCAAAGAGCAGCTCTCCGCCGCGGCCACGACGCAGTTCGGGAGTGGCTGGGCGTGGCTGACGGTCGCGAACGGCAAGCTCGAAGTCGCCAATCGGCCGAACCAGGACAGCCCCCTGATGGACAAGAAGATCCCGATTCTCGGCCTCGATGTGTGGGAGCACGCCTACTACCTGAAATACCAAAACCGCCGGCCTGAATACGTGACGGCGTGGTGGAACGTGGTGAATTGGGAGGAAGTGGCGCGCCGCTACACCGCGGCGCTATAAGCGCTCAGCGCAGATGCGGTTGACCGCAGATGCGGTTGACCGTGGATAGGAGTACTTCGAGATCGACAGGCTTCGACAACACTTCTTCGACCTCGAGGTGCGCCCCGGACCACTCCCGCGTCGCGGCCGACAGAATGACCACGGGAATCATTTGCAGCCGGGGAATCCGCTTCATGATCGAAAGGAACTGCTTGCCGTCCATGACCGGCATCTTGTAGTCGAGCAAGATCAGGTCGGGCGGTTCGATCTTTTCGAGCATCTGCAGCGCATGCTGCCCCTCGCGGGCGGTATGCACGACGAACCCCCCCTCCGTGAGGAAGTCACGGAGTAGCGTGCGGATGTCCGCATCGTCGTCTATCAAGAGAATTGACCGCATCTCTAACAGTAATGCTACACCGCAGCAGGAGTTACAATCATTCGATGTAGTTCTTGGGAGTGAGACGGACACCACATCAAAAATGTGCAGTTCACTCGTCGAGCGGTGAGGCTAAAACCTCCGCGTTGCCCTCCTCATCGTAGGCGACGGTGACGCGCCAGGGCCGGCAGCACACCTGACAATCCTCGACGTAATCCTGATACGCTCCGCCGCCTGCATCGATGCCGATCTCATTCGGCTCGCCGCAGTACGGGCAGACGACCATGCCCTCGGCATCGGCGGTGCCATCGCCCAGCGGAAACTCCTCGTCGAGGTTCTCGTCGGCGAAGTCGACCATCAGGCTCTCCCTCAGTCTCCCCAGCCCATGCGCTGCCGCAGCGTCGTGACGTGGGCGGTGTGATGCCGGCCGTGCCACGCGTAGAGTGCGAGGATCGTGTCGAGCGAGGGCGTACCCCACTCCGGATGCTTGATGGTGCGGGCAAAATCCGCCGGACGCATACCGCGGAGCAGTGTGACCCAGCGCTGGTGCAGCGCCGTCAGCAGATCGAGCGACATCGCGATCGGGGCGCGCATCTCCGGTGTCTTGGCCCAGTCCTTTTCTTCATACGTCTTGATGGCCGGCGTGTCCTCCGTAAGCCCCCATTTGAAGCGCATGTAGGCGTTCATGTGGCTGTCGGGGAGGTGATGCGCCACCTGGCGCACCGTCCACCCGCCGGCGCGATACGGCGTGTCGAGCTGCGTATCGTTGAGGCCCGCGACCGCGCGGCGGAAGTTCGCCGGCGCCGCGGCGATCTGCTCGACGCAGCTGTTGCGGTCGGCAGGCGACAGCTCGGGGACGGGCGTGAACCTGCCGATGGGATACCGCTCGTCGGTCATTGGTCGACTCGCCAACCGGTCGTCAATTCCGTGGTCCCCCACTTGATGCGCAGCGTGCCGCGGAGATCGGCATATCCGGTGCGGGGGTCCGGCGCCTCGGGCACAAGATAAATCGACAGCGACGGTTCCGGCTCCGCCATGGTGCGGCTTGCGAGCGGGATCCGCCCGATGTCCTTCGAGGCATCGTGGTCGGTACCCCACTGTCCCGTTCCGCGATTCACAATGAGTGTGTAACCCGCGCGGGAGTACAGGATGAAGAGCGAGTAATCGCCGCGCGGCAGTTTCACGTCCGCCAGAGTGATGTCGAGATCGGTGTGGAGCGTCGTCGCCATGTTGGCGCCGAAGCGCCAGACGGTGTCGAGCGGGATCAGGCCGCCTTCGACCTTGCGCCCACGCGCGTGGGGTTGTCCGTACGAGATCGCGATGCGGGACGGTCCGGACAGACTCGCGTCCTCCTCGTACCATTGATTCCCAATGCGACGCGCGTTGAGATGCACCTCGACCGACGCGAGACTGCTCGCGGCGATGCGCAGCGGCGTGGGAGTTGCTTGGGCGAGAATGACGACCGGAATTAAAAGCGCAATCACACACTCTCCGAGGCCAGGGAGGCTTGTAACTCGCAATGGAGCGGATGGGATTCGAACCCACGACCCCCTGGTTGCAAACCAGGTGCTCTCCCAACTGAGCTACCGCCCCCGCACCGAAAATAGGGCGGGAGCGCCAGCAAGGGTAGCGGAGTTACTGCAGCAGAATAATCTGACCGGTCGAAGGGACACGATCTGTCCGTAGGTGACGGTTCCGGGCGGCGCGCTCGCAATCGTCGGTCGCGGCCCCTTGAAAAGATAGGGCGGTGAGAACAATTCGTAATTCAGTTCATTCGCCGCTCCCGCGGGGCGACGAAGCGCTCGAGTTACACGTCCGGACTCGGTGAGGCTGCACGTTGGCCGCGCTGTTGCGCGCGCGCGACATGGGAGACGATCCGCGGCAACGCACCAAGAATTCATTCTCATGTGGCGCGGATGCCACATGCAAAATGGACTGGAACGATTTCGCCGCTCGGGTATACCGCTAGAAAGAAAGCATGGCGACATGACGCGACACACTTTGGCAATCGTCTTCGTCTGCGCCGCTCAGACGGCGTGCACGCAAAGCTCGCAGGCAGCGCCGCTGCGTCTGGGCACGACCACGACGGTCGAACAATCCGGCGCGCTGGCGTCGCTCGACTCGCTGCGTCCACCCACGCCGCTGCGCGTGATCGTCGCCTCGTCTGGCACAATCCTGCACTCGGCGGCCGCGGGCGACCTGGACGTCGTCATCACCCACGCGCCCGGTCTCGAGCAGCGGCTGCTCATCGATCCCGGACACGCGGTGCTCCGCTGCCCCTTTGTCGCCAGCCGGTTTGCGATTGTGGGGCCGCCCGCCGATCCCGCGCATGTCGCGAGCGCCGAAACCGCCGCGGAGGCATTTCGCCGCGTCGCCACCGCACGCGCTGCGTTCATATCGCGCGCGGATTCCTCCGGCACTCACATCAAGGAGCTGTCGCTGTGGAGGTCGGCGGGCGTGACGCCGGACATTTCTCGCAAGAGCTGGTACGTCCAAGCCGGTGTGGACCAGGCGGCTGCATTGCGCATTGCCGACGAGCGCGCAGCGTACGCGCTCGCCGACTTGCCAACCTTTACGCGGTTAACGGGCACCGCTTTGCGTGTGCTCTTCACTGCCGACACTGCGCTCGTCAATCCATACACGTTGTACGTGATTCGTTCGGCGTCGGAGAACAGCGCGGCAACACGATTCAGCACTTGGGCGCTGGCGGATTGGCGCACCCGCCTGCTCACCCTGCGCTTGCCCAGCGGCGCGGCGGCGTTCGCGCCGCTACCCGATGGGTGCTCCACGCCCGTTGCGGCCGCCCGACGGTAGGAGGTGGTATGCTGTTTCCAGACCTGGTTCCTCGCGCGCTGGTGACGCTCACCCGGCGCGGTGTTCCGATCATCGGAGAGCGCGAAGCGCGGCTCCTGAATGCGGTGGATCGTGTGCGCTCGATCAAGGATGCCGCGTCTGAAGCGGGCATCAGTTACCGCACGGCCTGGAGTTCGATTCAACAGATGGAACAGGCGCTCGGCCAGCCGATGGTCGTATCGCGCGCCGGTGGACCCGGCGGCGGCGCGACCACGCTGACCGACGAATGCCGCCAGCTTCTCGCCCTGTATCAGGACCTGCGGCGCCGGCTCGAAGAGATCTTGACGCACGCCCGAGAGGCGCCAGAGCCGGCCGAAGCCCGCGACTAACGCGTCAACGCGAGCGCGTAGCCGCCGGGAAGGATGCGGAGGAGGTAGCTCGGCATCGCCACACCGGTGATCGCGCCGGTGTACTGGCTGAGTGCGCCGAGGTCCTGGACGCCGATCGTCAGGATCGTCGTGCCGTTGTTGAGCTGGCCAATCAACGCGAAGCGTGTGGACGTCCCACCGAGCGACTGTTGAAACAGCCGCAGGCCGGTGCCCGGGGTCGCGCTCGTCAGGGCGGCCGGACCGGTGATCGTGAAAACGATGGCGGAGTCGAGTCCCGAATTGGGAGAGGTCAGCCGTACTTTCAGGTCGCCCGGTCCCGAGACGGTCATATCCTTCCCGCCGCAGCTCACGCCGACGGCGATCACGCCGGCGAGCAACGCCATGCTGAACAGGCGTTTCATTGCGGGCCTCCTTTCCGCTGCCGCGTCTGCAGAGCAGCCGCGCTCAGCGGCGCTCCGGTCGCCTTGACCCACGCCAGGAAATCCCCGATGTCGAACCCGCCATTGCTATTGCCAAGGAAATCGAGATACCGGATCTGATCGGCGTTGAGTGGCGCGGTTGGGCCCAACAGCTGCGCTATCACGTCGGCGGTGGCGAGCGTTGGCGCCGTCACCGAAAGGGTGAAGGTGCGGCTCGTCGTGTTGCACGCCGAGACCGTCGCCGTATACGTGAAGTCGCCCTGCTGTCGTGGGAAGCCCGACACCACGCCACTCGAGCTGAGAGTGACGCCCTGGGGCAAAGCCCCGCCGGAGACGGTCCAGGTGGTCAACCCGCCGCCCCCGCTGATGTGCAGCGTGTCGGCATAGGTGGCTCCCATGACGCCCTGCGGCCGGACGTTTGCGGAGGTAATGGCGGCGGTGGTCCCGAAGTTCGCGGTCACCGTATACGGCCGCCGCATCGGCAGTGTTATGACGGAGTCGATGGTGGTGGAGTCCCCCGTCCACCCGCAGAAATTGGCACCCGCATCGACCGGCGTGAGCTGCACCGCGCGTCCGTCGGGCAGGAAGTCACCGGCGAGGTTGATGGCGGTGTCCGCGGTGATCGATCCGCCGCTGGTCGGCGTGGCAATGAGTTTGAATTGGCGACTGAGATTGGCGGTCAGCGTTCCGCCGGCAAGGCTTCCGGCAATGCTGTGACTCATGCCCCCGCCATCCGACCAGGACGAGAAAAACCACCGCGTGCGGCCATCACCCGAAACCTGGCCGGCTCCAAAGCCCACGGTATGAGTCGACCCCTGCTCCAGGAGATCGCGGAAGACGTTGAACGTGGTGCCGTCGAACGTGACTGTCGCCGCCGTATCGCTCGCGCGCACGACCGTCAGCGCGCCAAACCGCAGCCGGAACGACATCGTCCGGTCCGTGACGAGCTGTCGAATGGAGTCGACGGCGATGCCTCCAAAGGACCCATCGGAGTTCTTGACCGCGGCCGGATTGGTGCGAAACACAAACGCTGGATTTCCCGTGGTCCCGGGATACGGATCACCCGCGTCGCCGCGATTGGAACAACCCGAAGACATCGACGTCGCGGGGCAGGAGTTCCCCGATGCCGAAGCGTCGAGGTTGCCGAACCCATCGGCCTGCATCAACTCGAGCCCGTGGGGCGTCCCCGTATTCAACGCGTTGCCACCCTGAGTCATTTTGGTCTGATCCACGTGCCAGATCAGAAGACCGCCGCCACATCCGGCAGGATCCCCCGCCCGGTGGCAGTGGTACCGAATGACGGCCGAGTCGGACTGCTGGCGCTGCCGGTTTTCCAGAAGGAAGTACTCCCCTCGGGGGTTTGATCCCTGAACGGCGACGTAGTACGCACTATCCGACAGCGGCGCGGCATCGAAGGTGTATGTGCCGTTCGTGGCCAGGGGCGCGATCGTGATCCAGCCGAGCTCATTGAGCGACCAGGCTTCCATCCGGGAAGGGCTGAGCGGAGACGTGAAGCTGCCCGAGCTCATCAGTCCCCACTCGCCAATGCCTTCGGTCGGCCCACCTGTGTCATACAAATCCGGCAAGCCGAATCCGTGCCCCGTTTCGTGCGCCACGGTCCCGATCGGCATGATCTGCGTCGTGTTGCATGAGGACGCACCGCCGACCCCCGGTTGCAGGATGTAGTCGCTGATCTTGATCTTCTGGCCGGGATGGCCCGGCCAGTCGTCCTGCGTGGTGTACGCCGGCAGAGAAAAGCGGTGCGCCCAGAGATGGTTCTGCGGCGAGCTGGTCGGGCCGCACTCCCCACCCATCGCTTCATGCATGAAGAGCACCAACGGGACAAGGCCACTGACGGGATCGACGTATTGTGAGAAGTCGATCTGGGCGTCCAGCTTCCCGAGTGCTTTCGTCAACGCTTCTTGCATCCGACTGATAGCCAGGGAACTGAACAGCCCGTTGCAATTGCTAGACCCAAACGGGTTCTGCGTCGCGCAGGTGCTGCTCGTGCCGCCGACGTAGTACACCTCGTTGCTGTCGAGATTCGCGTAGCCGAACGTTTGACCTTGGATATCGAACACGCCGTTCGAGAGCTGAGTGTAAAACGATCGGTACGTGTATGGCCTCCCGGCGGCCGCGCCTGCCGGCGTGGCCCCAAACAAGACGGCGTCATAGTCAGCGGCGACGAACGTCGGCGCCGGTGAGTCCTTGTAGCGGAAGAGAATGGCGGGGACCTTGAGCACACCGCTGACGACCGTGGCCGACGGTTGTGGCCCCGCGACCTGGCTCATCGGCGCGACGCGCGCGACGGGCGCATTCAACTCGGCGAATCTTCCCGCAGCACGCAACTCCGCCCGCCTCGCGCGGACGGCGCGCGCCTGCGTCCGCCAGACCCCATCCTTACGGAAGTCGAATCCAGGGATCTCCCAACGAGGATGTCGCAGGTCCTGCGCGGCCGACGTGTTCGGAACAAGCGAAAACAACAGGGCTGTAACGCCCAGGAATCGGACGACGTATGGCACCACTATGAACCTCCGGGAGGAACGGCCTAAGCCCGCGTGTCCGCCGCAATCTAGGCTAGCACGCCGGGGGCCCGAAAGGCTGTGCCAAGTCTCACACTGAGCCTTGCCAATTCGGGACGGCAGGGCTAAGCTGTACCACCGCTTACTCATAGAACTCCGAGGCTTCATTGCGCACAGAGACCCTGCAGCACATCGCGCTGTTCGACAAGTGTAAGAACTTCACCCGGGCGCGCGAGATCCAGGCTGCGGGGCTGTATCCCTACTTCAAACCCATCTCCCGCTCCGAAGACACCGTCGTCGTCATCGAAGGCGAAGAGCGGATCATGATGGGGTCGAACAATTACCTCGGCCTGACTCACCATCCGGAAGTCCTGGCGGCCGCGCGGGCGGCGCTCGAGCGCTACGGCTCGGGGTGCACCGGCAGCCGCTTCCTCAACGGCACCCTCGATTTGCACGAGCAGCTCGAAACCGAGCTCGCCGAGTTCTTTGGCAAGGAATCTTGCCTCGTGTTCTCAACGGGGTATCAAGCGAATCTGGGCGTCATTTCGGGCCTGGTGGGTCGGACCGACGTCGTATTCCTCGATAAGCTCGATCATGCGTCCATCGTCGACGGCGCCAAGATGTCGCATGGCGAGACGATGCGCTTCAACCACGGCGATCTCGCCGGCCTCGAGCGCAAGCTGCAGAAGCTGCCCGAAGGCACCGGCGCGATGGTCATCGTGGACGGCATTTACTCGATGGAAGGCGATATCGCCGACGTGCCCGGGTTGCTGAAGATCTGCCAGAAGTACGGCGCGGCACTCGCGATCGATGACGCGCACTCGGTGGGCGTACTAGGCCCCGACGGCGACGGCACCGCAGCGCATTTCGACCTCGTGGAAGAGGTGGACCTGATCGTCGGCACGTTCTCGAAGTCGCTGGCGTCCATCGGCGGCTTCGCGGCGGGGTCGGAGAACGTCATTCACTACCTCAGGCATCACTCCCGTCCCCTGATCTTCACCGCCGCCTTGCCGCCCGCCAACACGGCCGGCGTGCTCGCCGCCCTGCACGTCTTGCAGCGCGAGCCCGAGCGGCGCGAGCAGCTGTGGCGCAACACGCGGCGCCTCCAGGATGGAATGCGCTCGCTCGGCTTCGACATCGGCCCGACGGAGACACCGATCATTCCGGTCCTGATCGGGCCGCTCGAGAAGACGTTCCTCTTCTGGCGGAAGCTGTTCGACGCCGGCGTCTTCACGAACCCGGTGGTGCCGCCCGCGGTGCCGCCGTCGCAGTGCCGCCTGCGCACCAGCCTGATGGCCACCCACACGGCCGACCAGATCGACCTCGCGCTCGAGGTCTTCGGCCGCCTCGGAAAAGAGCTGGGGGTCATCTGACCGCAGTGGAGGTCACGCCCGTCTCAGGCGGGCGTGACCTCGATCGTTTCATCACCTTTCCGTACGACCACTACCGCGACGATCCATTGTGGGTACCGCAGCTGCGGCGCGACGTGCACACGCTGCTCTCGCCCACCAAGAATCCGTTTTTCCAGCATGCCGAAGCGCAGTACTGGACGGCAAGACGGTCGGACGGTCGGACGGTCGGACGGATTGGTGCAATCAAGAACGATATGCACAATCGCGAGCACCAAGACCACGTCGGGTTTTACGGCTTCTTCGAGTCCATCAACGATCAATCGGTCGCGAACCTGCTGTTCGACACGGCGGCGGCCTGGCTGCGGGCCAAGAGCTTCGACACGATGCGCGGACCGATGAGCCCGTCGATCAACGATGAGTGCGGCCTCTTGATC
>Ga0099827_10002205_pt1 | contig 10659 bp, 10 predicted proteins | sample CZO8metaG_FD_79339 | JGI IMG/M metagenome (GOLD analysis project Ga0099827, IMG submission 79339) | Vadose zone soil microbial communities from the Eel River Critical Zone Observatory, Northern California, USA - CZOApr15con1.8 metaG | ecosystem: Environmental > Terrestrial > Soil > Vadose zone ...
GCTCAAGCGCACGGCTCGGATGTTCGGGGACGTGGAAGCGCCGGTCATCGTCGTCGAGGAGGGCGTTCTGTTCGAGGGACACTGCCGGATGACGAAAGTGAACCAGATCGCCGAGGTCCCGAACGCTCGGGACTTCTCGGTGGTGCCGCTCAAGCGATAGGGCGGATCAGATAGGAACGATGCCCCGATCCAAGGGCTTCAACCTGCTGATCGTCAAGAGCGACGGCAGCGGTGTCTTCCGGCTGACCTTCCCCCGGTGGCTGTTCGGTCTCGCGGTGGGCGGGCTCGTCTTCGCGGTGTCCACGCTCGGTGGTATCTACGGCGACTACCTCTCTCTCCGCCACCAGCGCGCCAACTATGCCGAGCTCCAGAGCCGCTTTGCTCAGCAGAAGGCGGCCATCGACGATTCGGAGAAGCGCACCCGCGAAGTGCGGGCTGAGATCGACAGCTGGCGCGACCTGCACGCCCGCATCTGGGAGCCCTTCGGCCCGGAAGCCCGCCCCGCGGTCCGGCGCGGCACCGGCATCGGCGGCGGCACCCCTGGCGCCGCGATCGAGCGCAGCGCGGACGCGGTGAAGGAGGAGATGGACCGCCTGGCGGGCATCGTGAAGGAGGAGGGCAACAACCTCCGCGCGCTGGACCGGTTCCTCGGCAAGGCCGGCAAGGTGCTGGCCTCGCTGCCGTCCCGCTGGCCGCTTCGCGGCCCCGTGAATTCCAATTTCGGCACGCGCGTGTCGCCCTGGACGTCGAGTCCCGAGTTCCACAGCGGAGTCGACATCGGCGCGCCCGTGGGCAGCCTGGTGAAGGCGCCGGCCCCCGGTACCGTGGTCTTCGCCGGGCACAATGCCGAGTACGGCGTCACCCTCATCCTGGATCACGGCCACGAGACGAAATCGCTCTACGGCCACCTGTCCAAGCTGCACGTGACCGTCAACCAGCGTGTCCAGCGGGGCGAGGTGGTCGCGCTGACCGGCAATACGGGGCGCTCCTCCGGTCCGCACCTGCACTACGAGATCCAGGTCAAGGGTCAGCCCGTCAATCCCAACGCCTACGTCTGGGAAGACGCACCGCTGACGACCGCCCGCTCCGCCTCTGCCCGCTAGCTCCGCACGCGCTCCTCAGTCGGCCACCACGAGCCGATCACCCGCCGCCGCGCTTTCGTAAGAACTCGAGGCAGGTCTCGTTGAACAGGTCGAAGCGCTCGATGAAGTGCACGTGCCCGGCGTCGGGAATCACCACGAGCTCCGAACCCGGGATGCGGCCGTGCAGCTCGCGCGAGCAGTCCGGCGGCACCAAAATATCGTCGGCGCCGGTCGTGATGAGCGCGGGAAGCCGGATGCCGGCGAGCCGGTCCAGCGTGTCGTGGCCGGCCACGGCCTGGGCCTGGCGGGTGAGCCCGACCAGGCTCGTCGGGTGGGGGTAGCCGATCGCCCGCTCGATCCACAGGCGCACCAACTCCGGGTTCTCGGCCATGGTCTTGCGCGAGAGCAGCCAGGGCAGCGAGAAGCGTGCGAACTCCTCGACATCGCCGCGGGCTTTGACCTTGAGGAATACCTCCGTCAGGAAGCGCCCGTAGGCGTCGATGCGCGCCAGTGAACAGTGGAGCTGGAGCGTGAGGACGCGCTCCGGGGCCATGAGGGCGATTTCCTGGGCGATCATCCCGCCCATCGAGGCTCCACAGATGTGCGCCTGCCGAATCCCGAGCTTCTCGAGGAGGCCGAGAGTCTCTCGGGCCATCCCGGCGATGGTGTAGGGGACATCGGGCGCATCGCTTTGGCCGGCGCCCCGGTTATCCAGCGCGATGACCCGGTGCTCGGCGGCGAATGCAGGCGTCTGAAGCGCCCAGGCCGTGTGGTCGCCGCCCCAGCCCATGATGAGCACCAGCGGCTCGGCGCTCGCGGGACCAGTCTCCCGATAGAAGAGGCTGATGCCGTCGACGGCGACCCTGGGCATGGCGAGCTGAGCGAAAGGGAGAGCTGCCCCTCACACCAACCCTCTCCCCAGAGGGGAGAGGGAGATGAGCGGCGCTAGGCGCGGACCTGGCAGGCGACCCAATGCCCCGGCGAGATCTGCTTGAGGATCTGCTCGTTCTCCGAGCAGGACGGCACCCGGATGGGGCAGCGGGTGTGGAAGCGGCAGCCCGAGGGCGGCTTGATGGGGCTCGGCACGTCGCCCTCCAGCAGGATCCGTTTGCGCTTGACCGTGGGATCGGGGATGGGCACGGCCGAAAGCAGCGCCTCGGTATACGGGTGCTTGGGATTGTTATAGAGCTCCTTGGCCGGCGCGATCTCCACGATCTTGCCCAGGTACATCACGGCGACGCGGGTCGAGATGTGCTCCACGACCGAAAGGTCGTGCGCGATGAAGAGATATGTCAGGTTGAATTGCTTCTGGAGATCCTCCAGCAGATTGATCACCTGAGCCTGGATGGAGACGTCGAGCGCCGAGACCGGCTCATCCGCCACGATCAGCTTCGGGCTCACGGCGAGGGCGCGCGCGATGCCGATGCGCTGGCGCTGGCCGCCCGAGAACTCGTGCGGGTACCGCCGCAGGTGCTCGGCGCTGAGACCGACGGTCTCGAGCAGGTGCACGACGCGCTCCTCGCGCTCCCGCTTGGTCTTGGCCAGCTTGTGGATGACCAGCGCCTCGCCGATGATCGAGCCGACCGTCATCCGGGGGTTCAGCGAGGCGTACGGGTCCTGGAAGATGATCTGCATGTCGCGGCGTAAGTGGCGCAGCGACCGCTTGTCCAGCGTCGTGACGTTCTGGTCGCCGAACCACACCTCGCCGGCCGTGGGCTCGATCAGGCGCAGGATGCAGCGGCCCGTGGTGGACTTGCCGCAGCCGGACTCGCCGACCAAGCCGAGCGTCTCGCCGCGCAGAATCTCGAACGATACGTCGTCGACGGCGTGGACCCGCGCCACCTCGCGGGAGAAGAGCCCTCCGCGGATCGGAAAGTACTTCTTGAGGTTCTTGATTCTGAGCAGCGGCGTCTCAGCCATTGGGGGGGACCCCTCTCCCTCTAGTAGAGCCAGCAGGAGACTTTGTGGCCGGGCTTGACTTCTTTGAGCACGGGGTCCTTCTCCGTGCACACGGTCTTTACGAACGGGCAGCGCGGAGCGAAGCGGCAGCCGGGGGCGATGTCGCCCCGCAGCGTGGGGACCGTGCCCGGGATGGTCTCGAGCCGGCGCCGCTCCGTCGCGGCCAGATCGATGCGCGGGATCGAGCGTAGCAAGCCCTGGGTGTAGGGATGCAGGGGCTCCTTGAAGAGCTCGCCGACCGACGCTTCCTCCGCGACCTTGGCGGCGTACATCACGACCACCCGTTGGGCGGTCTCGGCGATCACGCCCATGTCGTGGGTGATGAGCATGACGGCCATCTTGAGCTTGGCCTTGAGCTCGTTGAGCAGCTCGAGGATCTGCGCCTGGATGGTGACGTCGAGCGCGGTGGTCGGCTCGTCCGCGATGAGGAGCTTCGGATTGCAGGACAGCGCCATGGCGATCATGATGCGCTGGCGCATGCCGCCCGAGAGCTGGTGGGGGTACTCCTTCACCCGGCGCTCGGCGTTGGGGATGTGGACGAGCTTGAGCATGTCCACGGTCTTGTCCATGGCCTCGCGCCTGCCCAGCCCCTCGTGGAGGCGCAGAGCCTCGGCGATCTGCTCGCCGCAGGTGAACACTGGGTTCAGCGAGGTCATGGGCTCCTGGAAAACCATCGAGATCTCCTTGCCGCGGATCTTGCGCATCTTGTTTGGCGGCAGGTTCACCAGGCTGATCCCGTTGTAGAGGATCTCGCCTTCGACGATCTTGCCCGGGGGCTGCGGGATCAGCTTCATGATGCTCAGCGCGGTCACCGACTTGCCGCAGCCGGATTCGCCCACGACGCCCAGGGTCTCCCCCTTGTCGATGTGGAGGTCCACTCCGTCGACGGCGCGAACGACTCCTTCGTCAGTGAAGAAGTAGGTCTTCAGGTTCTTGACGTCCAGGAGGCGCTCGGCCATGTCGTGAAGTCTCCTAACTCAGGGTGATCGGGCTCATGCCCACGCTGCGGTGATCTCGCGGAAGGCGTCGAGCGCGCGGCCGATGTCGTCGGCGTCCACGTCCTTGTGGGTCACGCATCGGATCGAGGTCGGGCCGATCTGGTGGATCTTGATCTTGCGCGCCACGCTCCCGGTGACCAGCTCGGGCGCGCCGCCCGGCCGGTCGAGGTGGAAGATGACAATGTTCGTTTGGACCTTGCCGAGATCGAGGCGGACGCGCGGCAGCCGCGCCACGCCTTCCGCCAGGCGCCGCGCGTTGGCGTGGTCCTCGGCCAGCCGGTCCACCATGCTCTCGAGAGCCACCAGTCCGGCCGCCGCCAGCACGCCGACCTGGCGCATGCCGCCGCCCAGCATCTTGCGGACGCGCCGCGCGCGGAGGATGAGCTCGCGGGAGCCGCACACCAGCGATCCCACGGGCGCGGCGAGCCCCTTGGACAGGCAAAAGGTCACCGAATCCACATGACGCGTGAAGTCCCCGACGGGGCGCCCAAGCGCCACGGCCGCGTTGAAGATCCGCGCGCCGTCCAGGTGCACGGGCACACCCGCGGCATGGGCCACGGCGGCGACCGCTTCGATCTCCTCCGGGGCGCAGCAGGTTCCGCCGTGACGGTTATGGGTGTTCTCGAGGCACACGAGGCCGGTGACGGGGATATGGATATTGCTCGGGCGAATGTGCTCGCGCACCTGCTCGGGCGTGAGGAATCCCCGCTCGGTCTTCAGCGCCAGCGTCTGGACGCCGCCGAACGTGGCCGAGCTGGCGCCCTCGTAGTTGAAGATGTGCGAGTCGGCGTCGAGGATGATCTCCTGGCTGTGCCGCGTCTGCGCCAGCACCGAGACCAGGTTGCCCTGCGTGCCAGACGCGACGAATAGCGCCGCCTCCTTGCCGGTCCGCCTCGCGGCAAGCTCCTCGAGCCGCCGCACCGTCGGATCCTCCTCCCAGACGTCGTCGCCGACCTCGGCGCGCGCCATGGCATCTCGCATGGCCTGAGTCGGGAGGGTGAGCGTGTCCGAGCGCAGATCGACGACGTCGTGCATGGAGTTACCTCGTAGCGGTCTTGAGCTGCTGGGCCGCGCGGCGGCCCCACTCAGTATAGGGATACTCCTCGGCCAGGCGTCGAAGGGTCTCCTGAGCCTCGCGTACGCGGCCCTCGCCGCTGTAGACCTCCGCCAGCCTGAAGAGCGCTTCCGGGATGATGAGCGTCCGCGGGTAGTCCTTGATCACGCCCTCGAGGCGCTGGCGCGCGGCCGACGGGTTCCCCTGGTTGATGTAGTAGCTGGCGACCCACAACTCCTTTTGCGCCAGGCGCCCGCGGCAGATATCGGCCTTGGCGAGGGCGTCCGCGGCGTAGCGGCTCTCCGGGTACTCGCGAATGAGCTTCCTGAACGCGTCCATGGCCTTCTGGGTGATCCCCTGGTCCTGCTCGACCGGCTTCATCTGGTCGTAATAGGCCATGGCCAGACGGAACTGAACCAGGTCGGCGATCTGGTGGCTCGGGTAGAAAGACAGGAACGTTTCGAATTCTTTGATCGCCTTGTCGAACTGGCTCTCGCGATAGAAGCTCTCGCCGATCAGGAAGCGGGCGCGCGGGGCGAAGTTGGACTGCGGATGCCGCTCGACGATCTTCCGGAAGGCCGTCCGCGCCTCCTCGTATCGGCTCTTGTTCAGCTCGTTCTCACCCTGGGCGTAGAGATCGCCGGCGGGCGGGAGCGGCTGGGGCTGCTGGCGGAAGAAATCAGCGAGAGATGAGCATCCTCCCAGGAGCAGGAGCAACGCCACCAGGAGCGCGGGAACCGCAGAGGGCGTGAGGCGCATCGGCAAGAAGTGCTCTCGACTGGGCCTAAGTTTTACGGGGATAACTCTTCAAAGTCAAGGACATTGACAGGCCCTGGGGGCGCACGTATCATCGCCGCTATGCCGCTCCCAAAGATGCTCCGCGTCAGGCAAAGCTTCCCCGGCCAGGGCCTCGCCGACATTCCCGCCGGCGTGCGCGCCGCGCTGGATGGGGCCCGGCTTCCCATCAAGCAGGGGAACACCGTGGCGGTGGGAGCCGGCAGCCGCGGCATCGCCAATATCGACGTCATCGTCAAGAGCACCGTGGACTGGCTCAAGGCGCTGGGGGCGCGGCCCTTCGTCTTCCCCGCCATGGGCAGCCACGGCGGCGCGACGGCCGACGGGCAGCGCGCGGTGCTCGAGCATTACGGGATCACCGAAGACACCATGAGCTGCGAGATCCGCGCCAGCATGGACGTGGTGCAGGTGGGAGCGGCGCTCGGGCTGCCGGTCTGGCTCGACAAGACCGCCTCGGAGGCGGACTGGATCGGCCTGGTCAATCGGGTCAAGCCCCATACCGATTTCAAAGGATCGATCGAGTCGGGCCTGTTCAAGATGATGACGATCGGGCTCGGCAAATACCAGGGGGCGACCCAGTATCACCGCGCCAACGTCAACCACGGCTATGAGACCGTGATCACGGCCGTCGGGCGGGAGATGCTGGCCAAGGCGCGCATCGGCTTCGGCCTCGGCATCGTGGAAAACGGCTACGATGAAACCGCGAAGGTCGAGGCCTTCAATGCCGCCGACCTCGAGGCGGGCGAGCGCCGGCTGCTCAAGGACGCGCGCGACTGGATGGCGCGCTTGCCGTTCTCGCCCATCGACGTGCTCGTGGTGGAGGAGATCGGCAAGAACATCTCCGGCGCCGGCATGGACACCAATGTAATCGGACGGCCGTCGAACCCCCACGAGCCCTTTCCGGCCGACCCGAAGATCCTCTGGATCGTGGCCCTCAGCCTCACGGACGAGAGCGGCGGCAACGCCACCGGGATCGGCAATGCCGACTTCACCACGCGGAGGCTGGCCGAGAAGATCGACTGGAAGCCCACGGCGATCAACTGCCTCACCGCCTGCGCTCCCAACGGCGCCAAGCTGCCGCTCGTCTTCGACTCCGACCGCGAGGCCGTGGAGAACGCGCTCAACTGCATCGGCCTCACGACGCCCGAGCGGTCCCGGCTGATCCGCATCAAGAACACCCTCATGCTGGGCGAGATCGAGTGCTCGGAAGCCTTCCTGCCCGAGATCGCGAAGCGGCCCGACCTCGCCGTCGTCGGCGAGGGGCGTCCGCTGACCTTCGACGCGGCCGGCCAGCTCGTCCCCCTGCTCGACCACTGATCCGTCGCGAGCCGCGTGAAGGCTCTCGTCTACCCCGACTGGAATGCCCTCGACGTCCGTGAGGTCCCCGAGCCGCTGCCCGGGCCGGGCGAGGTGGTCGTTGCCGTGGCGGCGGCCGGGATCTGCGGCTCAGAGCTCGAGGCCTTCGTCTCGCGCAGCCCGCGACGCCCGCCGCCGCTGATCCTGGGCCACGAATTCTGCGGCGAGGTGGTGGCGACCGGCGAGGGCGTGACGGGCTGGGCGCCTGGTGACCGCGTCGTCGTGAACTCGCTCATCACCTGCGGGCGCTGTCCGGCCTGCCTGGACGGGCTCAGCCACCTCTGCCCGGGACGCGGGGTGTTTGGCATGAGCCGGCAGGGCGGCTTCGCCGAGCTGGTGGCGGTGCCCGAGGCCTGCCTGATCTCTCTGCCCGAGAAGATCTCGCCCATCCAGGGCGCGCTCGTCGAGCCGCTGGCCAATGCGGTTCACGTCTTCGGGCTGATCCGGGAGCGGTTCCCCGAAACCGTCGTCGTGATCGGCGCGGGGACCATCGGACTCTTGTGCCTGCAGGTCGCGCGCGCGGCGGGCGCCTTCAGGCTCGTCGCGGTGGACAGCAATGACGCGCGCCTGGAGATGGCCCATGGGCTGGGCGCCGAGCCCGTCTTCAATCCCTCGCGCGAGGCGGTGGTGCCGGCAGTGCGCGAGTTCACCCGTGGACGCGGCGCCGACGTGGTCATCGACGCGGTCGGCGCCCCGGAGACCCGGCGCACCGCGGTGGCTGCGACGCGGCCCGGCGGCGCCGCGGTGTGGATCGGACTGCATGCCGACGCCACGGAAGTCTCCGGCCACGACGTGGTCCTCGGGGAGCGCGCCATTCTGGGCTCCTACGCCGTCACCCCGCGCGACCTCCGTACCGCCATGGGCCTCTTCGCCCACGGCAAGATCGAGATCAAGCCGTGGGTGCGTCCCTTCCCGCTCGGGGACGGCGCACGCGTGTTCCGCGAGCTCGCGACGGCGCCGCCGCGGGATTTCGTCAAGGCCATCCTGCTTCCCTAGGAGGCCGGCCGGACGGGCTGCGGCGTGGGGCGGCGAGCCGGTGGAGGCGGCTTGACAGGGATCGGGCTCCGGCATAAAGTCCGCACACACTTCCCGATACCTGCATTCCGACCCCTATTCGACGACAGGAGGAGCCCATGGAGCCTCTCAGCCGCCGAGCGTTCCTGACCTCGACCGCCGGGGCCGGCCTGGCCGGCATCCTGGCCGCCAAGGTGCCGCCCGCGCGCGCCCAGCAGCGCGAGATCTCCTACCTCTGCTGGAACAACTTCGCCCCGGCGTCCGACAAGAAGCTGGCCGAGATCGGCCAGCGCTTCACCAAGGACACCGGCATCAAGCTCAAGATCGACCATGTCTCGCACATGGGCCCGCAGCAGGCCAAGTACGCCTCCGAGGTGCAGACCCAGGCCGGCCATGACATGGTCGAGATGCGCATGCACTTCCCGTGGCTCTACGAGCCCCAGCTGGTAGACGTCTCGGACGTTGTGGCCGAGCTCGAGAAGAAGTACGGCAAGGCGATCTCCTCCGCGTACGAGGGGGCGCACATGAACGGCGTCTGGCGCGCCGTGCCCCAGTATCACGGCATGTTCGTCGCGACCTACCGGGAGGACCTCTTCAAGAAAGCGAGCCTCAAGGTGCCGGACACCTGGGAGGACCTCTACACCGTCGGCAAGGAGCTCAAGAAGATGGGAAACCCGGTGGGCATCCCCATCAGCCAGAACTATGATTCCATCTCCACCGCCAGCCCGGTCCTCTGGTCCTTCGGCGGCATGGAGGTGGACAAGGACGGCAAGACGGTTCGCATCAATTCACCCGCCACCGTCGAGACGATCGAGTGGTACAAGAAGATGTTCCGGGACTGCATGGAGCCCGAGGTGCTGTCCTGGTCGGACTCGAGCAACAACGAGTCGATCCAGCAGGGCAAGGCCGGCTGGATCCACAATCCCGTGAGCGCCTACATCGTGGCCAAGCAGCGCAAGCTGGTCACGGCCGATGGCATCAACCATCACCGGAGCCTCGCCGGGCCCAAGGGCCGCCACGAGACGGATGTGCCGAGGCACATCGCCATCTGGAAGTTCTCCAAGAACGTCGATGCCTCCAAGGAGTGGATCCGGTACCTGCTCGGCAAGCGCGAGGTCTATGACGAGTACATCATGTCCGGGGACGCGTTCAACTTGCCGATCTACGATAAGCTCCAGGATCACCCGGTCCTCAGGACCGACCCCAAGTACGCCGCCCTCAGGGGTGAGGGGGTCCAATACCACACTTACGGGTGGCCGGCCCCGGCCTCCGACAAGGTCCAGCTCATCACCAACTCGTACATCCTGCCCAACATGATCGCCAAGGCGGTGACGGGGACCTCCACGAAGGACTCCATCGCGTGGGCCGAGACCGAGATGAAGAAGATTCTTGCTGGGTGAGCTGCTGCCGAAGGCGAGGCGAACGGATATGGTAATCGGATAGGATGGCGGTCAGAGCCGACGAGATTCCGGTTCCGCGTGGGCGCCCGCGCGGAACCGCGCGCCTGAGCGGGTGGCTCGATCGAGAGTCGATCCTCGGGCCAGTGTTCGTGACGCCGGCCCTGATCCTGCTCGTGCTGCTGGTCGCCTACCCATTCGTGATGGCCTTGTACTTCTCCCTGTCGAACGCCTTCATCGGCCGGCCGAGCGAGTTCATCGGCATCCGGAACTACGTGCGGCTGTGGGATAGCGATGCCTTCCGCCAGACGTTCCAGAACGCCTTCGTGTTCACCGGCATCTCTATAGCCTTCAAGCTCGTCCTGGGCATCGCCCTGGCGCTGCTGCTCAACGAGCAGCTCTGGTTCAAGCGCCTGATCCGCGGCGCCGTGCTCCTGCCCTGGGTCATCCCGACCGCGCTCAGCACGCTCGGCTGGTGGTGGATGTTCAACTCGCTCTACAGCGTGGTCAACTGGACGGGCATCGCGCTGGGACTCATGGACCCCCCCGGGCCCAACTGGCTCGGCCAGAAGTACTACGCGATGGCGGCGGTGATCACCGTCAACATCTGGCGGGGCCTGCCCTTCTTCGCCATTACCATCCTCGCCGGGCTGGTGGCCATCCCGAAGGAGCTCTACGAGGCCGCCGAGGCCGACGGGGCCGGTGCGAACGCCCGCTTCTGGTTGATCACGCTGCCGCTCCTCAAGCCGGTGCTCGCCATCGTCATCCTCTTCTCCACGATCTTCACCTTCAGCGACTTCAACATCGTCTACGTGCTGACCCGCGGCGGGCCCATCAACTCCACCCACCTCTTTGCGACGCTGTCGCGCGTGGTGGGGATCGACACCGGACGCATCGGCGAGGGAGCGGCGATCTCTCTCTACCTCTTCCCGTTACTGGTGTTCGTGGTGTGGGCGCAGCTCCGCTTCGTGCGGAAGCAGGCCTACTGATGGCGGTGGCGAAGC
>Ga0099827_10002208_pt1 | contig 10659 bp, 9 predicted proteins | sample CZO8metaG_FD_79339 | JGI IMG/M metagenome (GOLD analysis project Ga0099827, IMG submission 79339) | Vadose zone soil microbial communities from the Eel River Critical Zone Observatory, Northern California, USA - CZOApr15con1.8 metaG | ecosystem: Environmental > Terrestrial > Soil > Vadose zone ...
AACGGGACTTTCCTGGCGCTGCAGGGCGCAAACGAGAGCTTCTCCCAGCCGGCCACCACCTCGCCGTTCGGCGGACCCTACCGGCCGGAGTACAGCCAGGTGAATGGCAGCTTCTTCAGCGGTGCATCGTCCTCGGTCTTCAAGGTCTGGGGCACCGCTCCGCGCTGCGGCACTACGCCGCCCGCGCAGTTCGTCACCGTCAGCCGCGGCATGCGGGCGCTTACGACTACGCAGACCCGGCAGACGCCCGACAACAAGGAGCTGCTCTACAGCTTTGTCGACAGCTCGGGCGTGGATCCCAACGGCAGCTACACCATCGACCTCCAGCTCGCCGGTTGCACGCCGCCTTCCCAGCTGCTCCCGTAAAAGAGGGTCGACATGCCCAACCTCGAGCTGGTCGCAAAGACCGACGTCTCGAGCTTCCGCAAGATCGCCATCGGCACCTGGCACGAGGGCGGCGATCCCTCGGTGTACGGCACCATGGAAGTGAACATGGACGAGGCGATGCGCTACCTGGCCGAGTTCCGCGCCCGCACCGGGCGCAGGCTGACCATCTCGCACATGATGGCCAAGGTGGCGGCGATGGCGCTCAAGGAGGTGCCCGACGCCAACGCGGTGCTGCGCTTCAACCGCATCTACCTGCGCAAGCGCATCGGCATCTTCTTCCAGGTGGTGATGACCGACGAGGGCGCGGGCAAGACGGACCTCTCCGGCGCCACCGTCTACGATGTGGAGCGCAAGTCGCTGCTGGAGATCTTCGACGAGTTCAACGCCAAGGTGGAGAAAGTCCGCAAGCGGCAGGACCCGGCGCTGGAGAGCACGCGCCAGATGTTTCTCGGCGTTCCGTACTTCATGCTCAACCGCCTGCTGAAGATCGTCTCCTTCTTCTCCTACACGCTGAACCTCGACTTGCGCTGGGCGGGGATTCCCTCCGACCCCTTCGGCAGCATGATGATCACCAACGTCGGCTCCCTCGGGCTCGACACTGCTTACGTGCCGCTCGTGCCCTATTCGCGGGTGCCGATTCTCCTGGCGCTCGGGTCGGTGCGCGATTCGCCGGTGGTGCGCGACGGGAAGGTCGTGGTCGGGAAGACCATGAAGGTCAACGCGACCTTCGATCACCGCTTCATCGACGGCTTCCACGCCAGCGTGCTCTCGCGCGTCGTGCGCGACTGGTTCGAGCATCCCTACGAGCGCTTCGACAACCTCGACCAGATGCCCGCGGCGGCCAGCAAGAGGGCGGCGGCCGCGGCGGGGTAGCCCCAGGCAATTCCCATCCGCTCCGGCGTCGCGGGCGCGTAGCTCGCGCGCCGCGCGGCGGCCTGCTGGTGATAGGCGACGAGCGCGGGCACCGGATCGTGCGGCGCGCCGGGGAACTGCTTCTGCCAGATGCGCAGCGCGGCCACGGCGCGGCGCAGGCCGCGGTTCTGCAATTCGTAGAACTGCTTCAAGGCGTCCGCCTTCGAGTGATCGATGAAGGCGTCGGGATCGTCCTTGTTGCTCTCGTACTCGTGGCCCTTCACGCCGTCGCGCAGCGAGGGATCGCTGAAGGTCCAGGCGAGCCGGTAGACCTGCGGCCCCTCTTCGCTGGAGATGTCGATGATGCGCTTGACCAGCGCGAGCGCGCCCGGAGCGCTTTCCAGCGACGGATCGGCCTCCGGGACTCCTTGGTGATGCCTGGCGAAGAGGTCTTCGGACATGAGGTGGTGGTTGGCGATCAGGCGCAGGCCGATCTGCTTCAGCGACCTGCGCTTGCCGAGAAGGCCGCCCAGCGTCTTCACGTCGCGCAGCTTGGATTGAACGAATGCGGCCTGGAAGAATTCGTAGATGCCCACCTGGACGGTGTGGATCTGGTTGCAGACGTCCTCGATGTGATGGAAGGCGGCGCCGGCGAATGTCGCGGCGAGAAAGGTAGAGCCGCTCTCCGCGGCGAGCGCGGCGAGGTCGGTGTAGAGCTGGGCGAACTCCGCGCCGTACGCGTGCGCGGTGGGCGGTACGGCGAATCGGCGCGGATCTCTTTTCAGCACTTCGGGATCGTCGCTCAGAGGTCCGTCGACGAGGCCGTAGTGCGCGTGGCCCTGGCTGGTTGTGCCGGTGAGGCTGCCGAAGTCGAGCGTGGCCGGATCGTAGGGCATGGGAGAGCCGTCGCTCGCCTTGACGATCTCGCGCCCGCTGTCGCGCAGATAGCGATGCTGGTTGCGCTTGTCGTCATCGGGCCAGCGGCTGGCGAGCGCGAGCACCTCGCCGCGGGTCATCGGCTTGTCGTCGTAAGGATCGATCCCGTGCACGCGCGCGGCCGGATCGAGCATGAGGAATTCCTTGAACGCCCAGGCGTCGAAACTCGTAGGCGTGGGAAAGCGGCTGGCAAAGGCCGGCGTGGCCATCGCCCTGCGCCAGAAGAGCAGGCGGAAGGCTTCCAGATCTTTTTGCGCAGGCGGCTGCAAGATGCGGTCGTCGGGCAGCGCGGTGCGGGTGATGAAAGCGTGGATTGCCTCGTTGTAGGCAAAGGCGCCCGGTGCGATGAGGAGCAGGAGAACGAGCTTGCGCACGCGCGGAGACTACCGCAGCGAATCGATCAGCGCGCGCAGCCGCGGCAGGCCCTCGATGCTCTGCGCGCCGTACCACATCAGATCGCGGCCGCCGCAGAGGACGACCTTCGCTCCCGGCAGCGCGCTTCGAAAAACCTGGGCGTCGCTCTCGCCGAAGGGATGCGGCTCGTCGGGCAAGAGCGCGATCTGGGGCGCGCGCGCGATCACTTCTTCCATCGAGATGCGCGGATAGCGGGTGTCGCGATCGCCCGCAGGCGAGGGCACGGCGCGGCCCTGGTCGGCTGCGAGAGGATATTTCCGCTCGCGGTCGGCGAAGACGTTCTCGCCTCCGGCGAGCCGGAGCGCGTCGCTGATGAAGGTCGCGGCATTCGCTGTCATGAGCGGATTCATCCAGATGGGCACGAAGGCGCGCAGTGAACGCTTCTCCGGCTTCTGCAGCGCCTGGTAGCCGCGGCGGAGCAGATCGCGCGCATCGACCTCGAGAATGCGCGCCAGCCGCGCCAGGTGCGCGACGCCTTCCGTCACCGTGCGCGGAAAGGAAACGAACACCGGCAGCCCGCGCTGCGCCAACGCTTCCAGATGCACCCGCGAGTTCTCCTCCTGGTTGGCGAGAATGAGATCGGGCTCGAGCTGCGCCACGGCGCCGACGTCCACGTCCTTGGTCCCGCCGATCAAAGGCGCATCGCCGTCGCAGTAGCGCGTTCGGCCCACCACGCTCTTGCCCAGCGCCGCGACGTTGAGCGTGTCGCTCGGCACCAGCGAAACGATGCGCCGCGGCGGCCGAAGGAAAACCAACTCTCGCTGTCGATCGTCGAGGATGCGCAGCGCCATCAGGCTATACATCGCCTCATGCGAGCGATCGTCGTCAAGGATCAGGTGATGGAGCTGGCGGAAGTTCCCGAGCCGGAGTTGCGGCCCGGCGATCTCCTGGTGCAGGTGCGCGGGGCGGGACTGAACCGCGCCGACCTGCTGCAGCGCATGGGCCGGTATCCGCCGCCGCCGGGCGAGCCCGAGACCATCGGGATGGAGATCGCCGGAGAGGTGCTCCAGCCCACGGCGAGGCGCGGCGAGAAAGTGATGGCGCTCCTCGGCGGCGGCGGCTACGCCGAGCGCGCGCGCGTGCCCGCCGGGCAGGCCATGCCCATTCCGGCGGGACTCTCCTTCGCCGAAGCGGCGGCGATCCCCGAGGCGTTTCTCACCGCCTGGCTGAATCTCATGATGCTCGGGCGCCTCGCCCCCGGCGAAGTCGCCGTGGTGCACGCAGCGGCGAGCGGCGTGGGGACCGCCGCGCTGCAGCTTTGCCGCGGTGTCGCATCGGTGGTGCTCGCGACGGCCTCGCCTTCGAAGCACGAGGCCTGCAAGAAGTTCGGGGCCACGCACGTGCTCGCGCGCGACGAGGTTCCCGAAAAGCTCGAAGGCGCCGTCAAGGCCGCAGCGGGCCGCAGCGCGGATCTGATCTTCAACATGGTCGGCGCCACCTGCCTGGAAGCGGACGTCGCTGCGCTGGGCCTGCAGGGAAGGCTCTGCTGCATCTCCACCATGTCGGGCGCCAAGGCGACCCTCGACATGAACGCGCTTCTCTACAAGCGTCTCAGCATCCTCGGCTCCACTCTGCGGACCCGCAGCGCCGCGCAGAAGGCGAAGCTGGTGCGCGATTTCAGCGAGAAAGCCCTGCCCCGCTTCGCCAAAGGCGACCTGCGGCCCGTGCTCGCGCGCACCTATCCTCTCGCCGAGGCGCAGCGCGCCCACGAGGCGCTTTCGCGAAATGAAGTGGTAGGCAAGATCGTACTGGAGCCGTAATGCCCATTCTCGCCCTGCTGCTCGCCGCCCTTCCGCCGCTCTCGCTCCCCGCGCAGTCGCGCACGCTGGAGAACGGGCTGGTGGTCATCGTCTCGCCCGATCACTCCGCGCCCGGCGTGGCCATGGACCTGCGCTACCACGTCGGCAGCAAGGACGAGGACCCGGGTCGCACCGGATTCGCGCACCTCTTCGAGCACCTGATGTTCATGGGCGCGCGGCACGTGCCTTATCCGAAGTTCGACACCCTGATGGAGGCGGCGGGCGGGACCAACAACGCCTCCACGGGCAACGACGTCACCCACTATTACGAGGCCGGCCCCGCCAACCTGCTCGAGACGTTCCTCTGGATGGAGGCGGACCGCCTCGCCACGCTGGGGCAGGAGATGACGCAGGAGAAGCTCGAGACCCAGCGCAAGATCGTGCTCAACGAGCGCCGCCAGAGCTACGAGAACCGTCCCTACGGGCTGGCCCGACTCGCGATGGAGGAGCACCTCTTTCCCGAAGGGCATCCCTATCACTGGCCGGTGATCGGCTCGGCGCGCGACCTGGAGGCGGCGCAGCTCGCCGACGTCACCGGCTTCTTCGCCAGGTGGTACGTCCCGCGCAACGTCATTCTCGCCATCGTCGGCGACGTGGAACCGGACGCGGCCTTCGCGGCGGCGAAGAAATACCTGGAATGGATTCCGGGCCCGCCCGCGCCCCCGCGGAAGTCCGTCGCCGCAGTCCCGGTGCTTCGCGAGGAGCGGCTGCAGATGACCGACAAGGTCGAGCTGCCGCGGCTGCTCGTGGCCTGGCAATCGCCGCCGCGCAGCCAGCCCGCCGATGCGGACTGCGATCTGCTCTCCTTCATCCTCGCCCGCGGCAAGGCTTCCCGGCTTTACGAGCGCCTCGTGCACCACGACGAGATCGCCGCCGAGGTGGGCGCGGAGCAGGACAGCCGCGAGCTGCAGAGCGAGTTCCAGATCGATGTTCTGGCGCGCCCGGGGCACACCACTGCGGAGCTGCTCGCCGCGCTCGACGATGAGCTGAAGCGCATCGCGCGCGAGGGACCCACGCAGGCGGAAGTGGACTCCGCCCGCACGCGCATCTACACGGACACGGCGCGCGCGCTGGAAGGACTGGTCCCGCGCGCCACCCGGCTGACCACCTACCAGCTCGACTACGGCACGCCGGACGGCCTGCAGCGCGATCTGGGCCGCTACGAGGCGGCCACGCCGGGATCGGTGCGCGACGCGGCGGCGCGGCTGCTTCAGACCCCTCGCGTGATCATCGAAGTCAAGCCCGAGGCGAAGCGATGAAGCGCGCAATCCTGCTCGCGGCGTTTCTCTGCGGCTGCCACGAAACGCGCGCCACGCCCCCCGAGGATCCGCTCGCCCGGCAGCCGGAGCTTCCGCCTCTGAAGACCTTCGATGCGCCTGCGCCGCGGATCGAGACGCTGCACAACGGGCTCAAGGTCTATCTCGTCGAGCGCAAGGGCGACGGCATCGAGGCCATCCAGTTCGTCGCCCGCAGCGGCGCGAGCGCGGATCCGAAAGATTCGCCCGGGCTCGCGTCGCTCACCGCCGCGCTGATGGAGACGGGCGCCGCGGGCCGCAGCCAGACGGAGATCGCCGCGGAGGCAGACTCTATCGGCGCCACGCTCGCCGTCGGCGCCAACCAGGACACGCTCTTCGTGGCCGCAAGCGCCATGGAGACCAACGTCAAGCCGATGATCGATCTGCTCTCCGCGGTCGTGCTGCGGCCCAATCTCGCGGAGGCGGAATGGAGCCGCGTGCGCGCCCAGCGGGAAGCCGCGCTGGTGGCCCAGCGCGCCGAGCCGGGCGTGGCTGCGCTGCGCGCGTTCCACGCGGCCGCCTACGGAGCCAATCCTCTGGCGCGGCCGGTGGAGGGCACGCTCGCCTCGGTGAAGGCGATGCAGCTCCCCGACGTGAAGCATTTCTACCAATCGATCTCGCCGCGCGACTCGGCGCTGATCGCGGTAGGCGGCGCCCCGGCGGAGAGCGTGCTCGCCATGCTCCGCATGGCGTTCGAGACCTGGCAGCCAACGCCCACGCAGCTTCCGCCCGCCGCGTCCGCACCGGTGCCGCAGGATCGTCCGCGCTTGACGCTGGCGGATTTCCCCGGCAAGCCGCAGTCGGTTCTGGTCGTCGGGCAGCCCGCGGTGCCGCGCTCCTCGCCCGACTATCTCGCCCTGCAGGCGCTCAACTCCATTCTCGGCGGATCCTTCACCAGCCGGCTCAACCAGAACCTTCGCGAGGAGCACGGGTACAGCTACGGGGCGGGAAGCGCCTTCGCCTTCGGCAGAGGCCCGGCGCCTTTTACCGCCCGCTCCTCGGTGAAGACCGACGTCACCGGGGCCGCGCTGGGCGAGATGCTCAAGGAGATCGAGCGCGCGGTGGCCGAGCCGCTCGCGCCCGCCGAGCTGGACAAGGCGCGCGCGCTGCTCGCCTACCAGCTGGTGGAGACGCTCTCGCACGCCGATGCACTCTCGCGCGCGGTGGCGCAGATCTTCCTCTACGACCTGCCCGCCGACGAGTTCCGCACTTTCGTGCCGCGCCTGCAGGCGCTCGCGCCTACGAGTGTGCAGGCGGCGGTGCGGCGGACGCTCGAGCCGGCGCAGATGACCATCGCCATCGCCGGCGACAAGGCGAAGGTGCTGCCGCAGCTGGGGCCGCTGCATTTGCCTGCGCCGCAGCTGCGCGATCCCTCGGGAGACCTGCTTCCCTGAGCGGACAGGTTTTCAGGTATAGCGGTTCCGCGCATGATCGAAGTGGAGCATCTGCGGAAGTGGTATCGGGTGCACCGGCGTCCCCCGGGCTTGCGCGCTGCGCTCCGGTCGCTTTTTCACCGTCCGTACGAGACGGTGAAGGCCGTGGACGACATCAGCTTCACCATCGCGGCGGGCGAGCGGGTCGGATTTCTCGGTCCCAACGGCGCGGGAAAGACCACCACCCTGAAAGTGCTCTCCGGCCTGCTCCATCCCACCGAGGGCCGCGTCGAGGTGGCGAAGAGCCGGCCGCAGGATCGCGAGCGCGGCTTTCTCCAGCAGATCACGCTGGTGATGGGCCAGAAGCAGCAGCTCCTCTGGGACCTGCCGCCTTCGGAGACATTCCTGCTCAACCGCGCCATCTACGACATTCCCTGGCCGCTCTACGAGGAGACGGTGGCCGAGCTGACCAGGCTGCTCGACCTGGCGCCGCTCCTCGGCAAGCCCACGCGGCAGCTTTCTCTGGGCGAGCGGATGAAGTGCGAGCTGGCGGTGGCGCTCCTGCACCGGCCCAAGGTGCTCTTTCTCGACGAGCCGACCATCGGGCTCGACGTCTCGATGCAGGCCACCGTGCGCGGCTTCGTGCGCGAGTACAACGAGCGCTTCGGCGCCACGGTTCTGCTCACGTCGCATTACATGGAAGACGTGGCCGCGCTCTGCCCGCGGGTGATGGTGATCGACAAGGGCAAGCTCATCTACGACGGCAGCCTGCACGAGCTGGTGCGGCGGGTGCGGCCCGACAAGCGCATGAACCTGCGCCTGACGAAGCCGGTGGAGCGGCGCGACCTCGAGGCGCTGGGCACGGTCATCGAGCACCGCGACGTCGAGGCCATCGTGCAGGTGACGCAGGACCAGCTCCAGGGCGCGGTGGCGCGCGCGCTTTCCACCCTGCCCTTGCACGACCTCACCGTGGAGGATCCGCCGCTCGAGGAAGTGATGCGCGATCTCTTCGCTCAAGGCCGCGCCGCATGAAGTACGCGCTCAAGGCCTATCCGCAGCTCTTGCGCACCGGATTCGCCGAGGCGGTGGCATACCGCGCCGAGTTTCTCATCTGGATGTTCTCCACCAACATGCCGCTGGTCATGCTCGCGCTCTGGGCGGCGGTGGCGCGCAGCGGTCCGGTAGGCGCGTACACGCAGAAGGGTTTCGCCGCCTACTATCTCGCCACGCTGCTGGTGCGGCTTTTGACGGGCTCGTGGGTGGTGTGGGAAATGACCATGGAGATCCGCTCCGGCACCCTCGCGCTCCGGCTCCTGCGGCCCATCCATCCCCTGCTCGCCTACAGCGCCGAGAACCTGGCCGCGGTGCCGATGCGCAGCATCGTCGCCATTCCGCTGATCGTCATCTTCCTCTGGAACGTGCGCGATCAGCTCGCGGGAGATCCGCTGATCTGGGTCCTGCTTGCGCCTGCGCTGCTCGGCGCATGGCTGCTGACGTTCCTGGTGATGGCCATCATCGGCACGCTCGGGCTCTGGCTGGAGAGCGCCACCAGCCTCTTCGAGGCGTGGCTGGGCATCTCCTCGATCCTCTCCGGGTACCTGATTCCGCTCGATCTCTTTCCCGGCTCCGTGCGCGCGGTGGCGCTGGTGTTGCCGTTCCGCTTTCTCCTTTCGTTCCCGGTCGAGCTGGCGCTGGGGAGAGTCGATCGTGCGCAGGCGCTCTTGCTGCTCGCGGCGCAATGGGGCTACGTCGCGGTCGCGCTGCTGGCGACGCGGACGCTCTGGCGCGCCGGCCTGCGGCGCTACGCTGCGTACGGCGGATGAGGACCGTCAACGTCATCCGCGCGCAGCTGCGCGCCTCGGTCGCGCTGGCGGTGCAGTACCGCCTCGACTTCGTGGTGGAGGGTCTGCTCGCGCTGCTGTGGATGGGCGTGACGCTGGTGCCGGTGATAGTCGTCTTCCAGAACCGTCCCCAGGTCTCCGGCTGGACTTTCCCCGAGATGCTGCTCGTGCTGGGCTGGTTCGTGGCGCTGAAAGGATTTCTCGAGGGCGCCATCAGCCCCTCCTTGATGAACGTCATCGAGCACGTGCGCAAGGGCACGCTCGACTTCGTGCTGCTCAAGCCGGTGGATGCGCAGCTGCTCGTGTCCCTGGCGAAGATCGAGCCGTGGCGCTCGGTGGACCTTTTCGGCGCGGCGGCGATCTTCCTCTACGCTTTCCACCGGCTCGGGCGCTGGCCGAGGCCGGAGCACGTCCTTTTGGCGGCGGCGATGCTGCTCGCGGCGATCCTGGTGATGTACTCGATCGCCATCGTCGTCGTCTCCATCGCCTTCTTCGCCGTGCGCGTCGACAACCTGCTCTACCTCTTCCAGTCGATCTTCGACGTGGCGCGCTGGCCGGTGAGCATCTTCCGCGGCTTTCTCGCCATCTTCTTCACCTACATCCTGCCGCTCGCGCTCATGACCACCTATCCGGCGCTGGCGCTGCTTGGAAAGCTGACGCTGCCGACGGCGGCCGGCGCGCTTTTGGGCACGGCCCTGTTCGCCGCTTTCGCGCGCGCCATCTGGCGCCTCTCGATCGGGAAGTACACCTCCGCTTCGTCGTGAAAGAAGTCCTGCCCATCGACGGGGCGTTGCCCGAAGTGGTGGCCGCGCTGCGCAACGGCCCGGCGGTGGTGCTGGAGGCGCCGCCGGGCGCGGGCAAGACCACCCGCGTTCCGCCGGCGCTGCTCGACCTGGTCCAGGGCGAAGTGGTGGTGCTCGAGCCGCGGCGCATCGCCGCCCGCGCCGCCGCAGGCAGGGTAGCTGCGGAGATGGGCGAGCGAGCCGGTGAGACCGTCGGCTACCAGGTCCGGTTCGACGACGTCAGCTCGGCGCGCACCCGACTGCGCTACGTCACCGAGGGAATCCTCGCCCGCAGGCTGCTCGTAGGCCCGGAGCTGCGCGGCGTTGGCGCGGTGGTGATCGACGAGTTTCACGAGCGGCATCTCCCGGGCGATCTCGCGCTCGCTCTCGTGCAGCGGCTCTTGCCGCGGGTGAAGCTGGTGGTGATGTCTGCCACGCTGGAGGCGGCGCCACTGGCGCGGCGGCTCGGCTGTCCGGCGGTGCGCAGCGAGGGGCGGCGCTTTCCGGTGGAGATCGAATACCTCGAGAAGCCGGGCCGCCTCGCCGCGCAGGTCGCCGCCGGAGTGCGCAAGCTGACGGCGCCGGGCACCGGGGGAGATGTGCTCGTCTTCCTGCCGGGCGCAGCGGAGATCCGCCACGCCGCCGAGGCGTGCGAGGAGATCGCGCGGCATCGCGAGATCTGGATAGTGCCGCTGCACGGCGATCTTTCCGCCGAAGAGCAGGATCGCGCGCTCACGCCCGCCCGGCAGCGCAAGATCATCCTCAGCACCAACGTCGCCGAGACCAGCGTGACCGTGCCCGGCGTGACGGCGGTGATCGATTCGGGCCTGGCGCGAATCGCGGCGCACTCGCCCTGGTCGGGGCTCACTTCGCTCTCGGTCATGAAGGTGAGCCGCGCCTCGGCGGCGCAACGGGCGGGGCGCGCAGGCCGCACCGGGCCGGGCCGTGCGCTGCGGCTCTACGGCAAGCGCGATCACGAT
>Ga0099827_10002209_pt1 | contig 10657 bp, 11 predicted proteins | sample CZO8metaG_FD_79339 | JGI IMG/M metagenome (GOLD analysis project Ga0099827, IMG submission 79339) | Vadose zone soil microbial communities from the Eel River Critical Zone Observatory, Northern California, USA - CZOApr15con1.8 metaG | ecosystem: Environmental > Terrestrial > Soil > Vadose zone ...
CGCTACAAACGACCCAAGTGGGTCGAGTTTACCACGTCTCTGCCGCGCAACACGGTGGGCATGGTGGATCGCGACGCGGTACAATCTCTGTGGGGAAAAACCCCCGAGGGGTGACCACAGGTATTGTGATGGATGCTTTCCCACGCCCTCTCATCTTGGAGAGAGTTGGGGTGAGGGTGTCCCCAACTATGAAAGAGGGAGGGTGATGACACTGAATTGCGCCTGGCATCATCGTCCGTCCACCAGGTCCCAGTGGCCTGGTAGCCGGTTGCTTGTGATGGTCTTCTGTCTCCTGTTGGTCGTTGTCGCTCCGCAACATGACACTGCCGCAGAGCCTCCTCTCCACGTCATGACCTATAATGTCTACGGGATGTTCGTGCCCGATCGCGTTCCCCTGGCGGTCATGCGTCCGCATCATCCTGATCTTGTCTTGCTGCAGGAGGTGCGCAATACGCGCCACGTCATGGAGCTAGGCCAGGCCTTAGGGCTCTCCTATTGGCACTTTGCGCCTTACTCCAAAGAGCGTGGCGGCGTGGCCATCCTGAGTCGTTGGCCCCTTGGCCCGGCCCACAGGTTATTTTGGGATAATAGCCCTCAAGGCAAAGTGGCACTGGCGACCCAAGTCGACAGTCCAGTTGGTCGCTTCTGGGCCTGTAGTGTACACCTGGACAATCCCCTCAATACCAAAAATCCATCCCGGTGGCACAAAGTCCTTTTCCTGTGGCAGGAGTTTTTTACCGCCACGTTGCGCACCCAGCAAGCCCAAGAGTTAAGTGCCTGGCTGCTCGGCCTGGGAGGTGAGGGTATCATCCTTGGTGGTGATTTTAATAGTCTGCCCTTCGCGGGGGCTGATCGGCATCTGCGTCAGTATTTTTCGGATGCGCTGTCCATCAGCCTGCAGCAGTACTTCACCGGGACCTATTGGGGACCACCACATACTCCATTCCTCCCGCGTATCGACTTTCTCTACTATTCACCCCACTGGCAGGTAGTAGATGCGCAAGTGATTCAGCAAAAGGCTTCGGATCATTTCCCTGTGCTTGCCCTATTGTCTCCCGCTGTCCAAGCGCGCGACCCTCTTGCCACGCCGGGCGACATAGAGGTCCTCACCGGCCCGGCCCCGCGCCGGTTCTAACCCTCTCGCACCTAGGGCTTGTCTTCAGTGATCTGCAGAGCGCCAGACGGGCACGCCGCCACCGTCTGGCGAATCGCTGCTTCGCTCGCCCCCTGCTGGTCGATCACAAACTGCCCGTCGACGACCTTGAACACTGCCGGGAGACTTTTGACACAGTTCCCGGCATGGATGCACACATTGGCGTCATAAGTGACTTGCATGGGTTTCTCCGTACGATTTAGGGAATTAACCGCACTTTGCCTGTCGTCTGGCGCCCTTCCAGGCTCGTATGGGCTTTCGCGGCGTCACGCAGGGCGAAATTGTGTTCCATACGCAGTGTGAGCTGCCCCGCCGCTGCCAGCCGCACGAGCACCTGGCCAGCCTGCGGCGACGTGGTGGGCACTTCTTCGACCTGCATCACCTCGGGACCACCAAATGTATGGATGCGCACGGCTTTCATAACATCACCCTCACATCGTTGGTGTTACAAGATATGCACGCACGCTAGCGCGCTCTGGTTGCACGGAGGGTGCCTATCGTAGCGTGTTTCCCTCCAGTGGGTCAAGCCGCTCAGCAGGGAGCCATCCTTAAGATGTGGGCGTGCGGGGTACCGATCGTCGGGGCGCATGTGGGGGCCGTGCCGAAGCACTGATGTGGGAACGCATCAAGCGCGCCTGGGCAGAGGCTTTCGAGTGAGAGCAGGATGCGTAAGACCAGGGAGTACTGCTCACCCGTCAAGCATGCCTCGGCACACTGATGGAGCTGAGGGACTGAGGCGTCAGTCCTCTGATAGAACGTGCTTTGGCCGTTTGCACATGGTGAGGGCACCCCGGTGCAGGGGCGCTAGGGTATCATCCGGGTCGCAGGGCAGATCTTGGCAGGTGCACTGCTGTATGTGCGCCTGGACCCGCCCGATCGCCTCATCCAGGCACTCAAGCAGGAGATCGAGCAGTGTTGCCAGGCCGTCGGACTGCATCTCGGCGACGACCTGGAGAGCCGTCTTACACCGATCAAGTTCGTCGATCAGTTCCCTCGTGGACATATCCCTCTCCTTCGGCTGTGGATGGGCAGGATACGCACCCTACCCTGTATGGCTTTGTGCAGGTGGCACGGCAAGTCAAAAATGGCCTGAAAGACAACCTCACAGCGGCAGGGAATGGCGGCACGTTTCTCGCCGACCAGTGCGAGGACTTGGGGATACTGCCGGTGGAGATTGACGACACTCCGAGTGCCACACTGGGGGCACACCATGGTGCCAACAGCATAGGCATCAAGCGAGATGTGCAAGCATTCCATACGGCTCTCTGTACCGTGGGAGAGGATTCTTCCAGGCGCCGTGTGCCCCCACGTGCGGGGGCCCACAACACATAAAGTATATCCTTTGCCAGGGGCAGACGACAGGAAGAAGGGCTGAGGAATTCCTGAGGAATTGCGGAGGGGTGGAGCAAGCGGAGTAAGGGTCTATAATGTGCACAGCATTTGACAGAACACCAAGCAGTGCGTAGTATGCTCCGCATCTGCATCATCTAGCGTCCTCAGGCTGCCTTGTACTATGTCTAGACAATACTGCGTTTAGTCAGTGGCTCAAAGGATTTAACGTGATAGCGACTCCGGGAGGAAATCGCGTATGGCAGACCGCATGTCCCCTGAAGCTCTCAAAAGTCTGTTGGCACGCAAGACGCAGTTCGCCTTTATCGATATCAGGGAAGCAGGCGAGTACAACACGTCTCATATTCCTGGGTCGAGCTGGATGTCGCGCCGGCACCTGGAATTTCAGTTGCCCCTGGCCGTTCCGTACAAAGGCACACACGTGATTCTCTGTGACGACGATGGACGCCGGGCGCCTCTCGCCGCAGCGACCGTAGAGCGTATGGGCTATCGCCAGGTGTCCGTGCTCGACGGTGGCATCAACCGTTGGGTGAGCAGGGATTATCCCACCGAATGGGGCAGCAATGTCCCCAGCAAAGATTTTGGCGAAAAGGTGGAAGTCGTGCATCATGTGCCTGAACTCGAGGCCACGGAACTGCGCGAGCGCATGGCGCGAGGTGATAAGCTGGTCATCCTGGACACGCGCACGCCGGAGGAGTATCAACGCTTCTGTATCCCTGGGGGGCGCAGCGTGCCTGGGGGAGAACTGGCCCTACGGATCACCGACATCGCCAAAGACCTCGACCCCGACACGACCATTATTGTCAACTGTGCCGGACGCACGCGCAGCATCATCGGTACCAGAGTTTTGCAACGCATGGGCTTGCGGAACGTCTACGGCCTGAAAAACGGCACATCGGGTTGGCTGCTCGCCGGATATCAGTTGGAGACAGGTGCTGACCGGGTCACCTTACCACCGCCTTCGCCGGAGGGGGTGGCCGCAGCCGAAGCCTACGCCGCCAGGCTGGCCCAGGAAGATGGGGTCCGTTATCTGGATATCGCGGCTCTCAAAGCGATGATGGCCAGAAGCGAGCAGGAGACGGTTTACCTTATTGACGTACGTACCCAGGAAGAGTACGCGGGCGGTCATATCCCTGGTTTCCGCTGGTTCCCTGGCGGACAGGCTGTGCAGCGTTCTGACGATGTGGCCATGGTGCACAACTGCCCGATTGTCTTCGCCTGTGACCGTATGGCCCGCGCCACGCTCATTGCATCCTGGTACCGCCAGATGGGTTTTGACGAGGTCTACGCAGTTGAGGGTGGCACAGCAGCCTGGGGGACCAGTGGTCTATTTCTGGAAACAGGGCTTGCCGAACCACCGCCTTTTGGTCTCGATACCGCCCGCAGCCAGGTGTCTCTCCTATCGCCACAGGCCTTGCAGGCCTCCAAATCGCCTGTGGTCATCTTTGTAGACACCAGCCAGGACTTTGCCCGCGGGCATATGCCTGGAGCGCACTGGGTGCCGCGTGGCTGGCTTGAGCTGCGCATTGCTGAGGTGGCTCCTGCACATGAGACTCCTGTGGCGGTGACGGGCCTCGACGGACGCAATGCTACCCTGGCCGGAACAACCCTGAAGGAACTGGGCTACCAGAGCGTTGCCGTGCTGGAGGGTGGTATGGCCGCCTGGCAGAGGGCAGGTCTACCCGTCGAGAAAGGGCTTGCTGGCGTCATGGCGCCGCCGAATGATGTGGTGCTGTCCGGCCCGGACCGCAACTTTGCTGACATGATGAACTATCTGCGCTGGGAAGAGGCCCTGGGGTACAAGTATGCCCCGGTGGTGCACTGACCGACCGTACTCCACTCGTCGCAGATCGTCTGACGATATGCACCCACACAGGGAGGTTAGCTATCATGGGTACGCTAGGCATCGTTAAAGGCATTGCCGTCCGCGACGCAAGTCGGACGCCGATGAAAGAGCACCAGCAGGTCGAGGTGACCCTCCAACAGGGGATCGTGCAGGACTATCGGGGTACTGGCGTGCGACAGGTAACGTTCCTAGACGCCGGGCAATGGCAGGAGGTGCTCGCTGAACTTGGCATAGACTTCCCATGGTACACGCGGCGTGCCAATGTGCTCATTGAGGGGATCGACCTCCCTGCCACTGTAGGTCGTCGTCTTCAGGTCGGCGCTTGCCGATTCGCCATTGGGGGTGAGACGACCCCATGCGAGCGTATGGACGAATTACAGCCCGGCCTGCGGCGCATCCTTAGCCCTGCTCTGCGTGGTGGGGTGTGGGGGAAAGTTTTACAGGGCGGCGCGCTCCGCATTGGAGACGAGGTCCAGGTGCTGTAAGCGATCTCTCCTCCTTCACATCGCCAGGCGATACGCGTCGCCATCGCGGACGAGGCGCCCGGCAGTGGGGCCGGCAAAATGGGTACCAATGATCAAGGTCGGCGTATCGGCGAAGCGCGCCATGAATGCTTTGCGGGTGCGGTCGGCCTGGGCCGGATCAGCGTCCGCCGACGACCCCCAATCAGGGCGGGCAAACTGGCAGGGATGGTGCACCAGATCCCCGGTAATCACGGCTTCTTCACCCCGTGAGTCAATATGCACGGAGACATGCCCTGGGGTGTGCCCTGGTGTGGGCTCGAATCGTATGGTCTCGTGGACTACATGATGCACATCGACCAGGTCGACCAGCCCAGCCTCGAAAATCGGGCGCACAGAGTCAGCCATAACGATTTGCGTCCAGCGATCCTCGCTCTGTGACCAGTGCTCCCATTCCGGGCGGGCGACCAGATAGCGCGCCCGCGGAAACGTGGGTACCCATCGCTCCCCGACCAGTTGGGTGTTCCAGCCCACATGATCTGTATGCAAATGGGTACAGATGACGGTATCAATGCTCTCAGGCGGATACCCCGCCTCAGTCAGTTGCGTGAGGAATGGCCCTTGCCGCTTGTTCCAGGAGGGAATCCGCCGTTCTTTGTCATTCCCAATGCACGTGTCCACGACAATTCGCTGATCGGCGACCTCCAGCACTAGCGCATGGACACTGCCCATGGCATCGCCATTGGCTGCCAGAAACGGGGCCAGCCACGGGATGCCGGCCAAATTGTCGGGCGTCGCTTGTGGCACGATGAATCGCATACCTGGCGCTTCAAGTTCCTGGATACGGGTGATGCGCACTGCCCCCACCTGCCAGCGTAACAGTTGGCTCATATGGCTTGCTCCTCTGCTGGTCTCATCAGAATGGTATTGGATCAAGGAAGCGCCTGATCACATTCTCGGTCAGGCATGAAACATTGTTCTGGTACCCGTTGTGGGCCAGAGCCCCAGCCCAGGCAATGGAGCTGGTGGAGAACACGGCACCGCCGTTGGGGGTCTCGTAGAACACCATATCGCAGCGCACGAACGGGCAGGTCTCACCCGTGTTGGCCGAATGCGTATGCGTCAGTTCCTCCTTCACCCAGTGATAGACCGACGAGAACTGTGTGGCCGTGGCCACCACGAGCGCATGGGGCGGCGTGCCCAGGGCGCGGTCGGCACGGTCGATCTCCCACCCGGAGGCACCACCGCCAATCAGGCCAAAATCGCCAATCCGCTCGGTGGCGCCAATGCCTTCGAAGATGAACGCCACGCGTGGGTCAAAGCTCTCCGGGGTGCGTTCATAAAAGGTGGAGACGTCAAAACCCTGCGCGGTCATGCCCGTGCCAGCCACCGACTGTGGGGCTCGGCCCATGCGCCGCCACATACCCCCAAGTTCGCCGGTGAAACTGTGATAATACTCGCCACCTTCGGCCTGCCAGGAGCGGATCCCGTCCTCGGCCCGGCGCATTTCGATCACGCCAGGCAGCTCGGGATGATAGGACGTGCGCCAGTAGAACCCGTTGCCACCGAAGTAGATGAACCGCCCGCCCTGGTTCTGGTATGTGGCATAGGCATCGAGCATGCGCTTCGAGGGATACTCCGGGTGAGTGCCCGTCATGACGCAGCGATAGGCTGCCAGCAGGTCCACGCCCTCCGCCTCTAGATCATCTTCAGTAATGACGTCATAGCTCAAACCCTTGGCGTCGAGCCAGTCGATGATGTGGGTATCGGCGGGGAGCTGCCAGAGGCGCTCCTTGGGGCGCATATTCAATACCGGTCGCAAGCGTGAGGCGTAGCAGACCCCACTGCCATCACTGTGCTCGTCGTACATAGAGACGCCGAACTCGGGATGCTCGTGCAGGAACAGGGCAGTAGGATCGACCATGGCGAAATAGCCGACGACATTTTCGCGCTCGCGCCATTCGATCTCGACATGCCGGTTGGCGTAAGCCCAGTAGCTCGCCGTGGGCAACAGGAGGGCCAGTGGCGCCCGCGTCGTACCCCGTGGCGGACGCACCACGAATGGCACGTAGTCCTCCTGGTCGTCTTGGGTGAGATGGGCGCAATACAGACCGCTCGGCAGCTCCTCTGGCACGGTAAAGGTGAAATCGGTCTCCCAGGCGCAGTCGTAGAGGTCGTCATCGTGAAAATGGATAGCACCGTACTGGGTAGGGTTGTGCACCCAGTTGTACTCGCTCCCGTCCCAAGCGTGCCCCTTCATGGCCCGGGTCGGAAGATTGACGGTGGTGCCGTGCCGGCCGTGTGGCGAGATATCCACCACATGCGTGCTTGGAATGCCGCGACTGAAATCCCAGTGTCCGACAACGGCGTCATCCAGGACCGCCGATGTGCCCTGCTGCAGGAGGGCAGCGCGCTCCGGCGCGGTGAGGCAGCGGCTGGCGACCACTGGCTCTTCGAGCTTACCGTTATAAAAGCCTCCAGCGACCACACGACCCGCATGCAGCCCAACACTGACCTGGACATTCCAGGCCGCCATGCGGAAGACTGCGCCCGCCGCTGGATGCATGATGAGTTGCGTCTGGCGTTCTGCTGTGGTATCACCGCGTGCGTAGTAGACGAGAGGTCGCTGGCCGACCCACGCCTCGCCCGAGGCAGCGTCAAAACATGCGGCGACCAGATACCAGTGGCGTGTGAACAGCGGCACCTGCGTGCTGATGAGCTGTCGGCTTACACCATTTCCCACGAGCAGGGCGAGGGCACCAGTGTCGTCGAGGATCAGCGCATAGCCCTTACCGCTGGTCTCTTCCCAGGTGCCGAGCAGGGCCTGGCGTCCCTTTGCTGGCGTCGTGGGCCAGACGTACACTTGCAGTGTCACACGCGGCATGTTAAAAGCCTCGGCAGCACCCACTTCCACAGAAGAGCCAGCATAGACGGGCTGAAAGCGCGCTGCATACTCCCCGTTGACCGGTGTGACTACCGTCGTCTGCTTCAGGCCAATGCCCGTATGATCAGCACAACGCAGACGCACAATCTCCGCCCGGTAACGCCCAGGCAGGGCCGAGCTCACCTTGAAGGCAATGGGCTGGCTGTTCTCAACGCTAAAGGTATTGGTGTAGCCCAGGAGTGGCTTGCTCGACGCCTGCAGGGTCAACTCCCCGCCGTCACGCGTCGGATCGATGTGATCATCTTGATCCAGGACGAGCGCCTGGCCAGTATGCTGTTCCCAGCGCTTGCGGAACAGGGCCCAGTGGGCTGCCGCCAACGTCATGTACCCATACGCGTAAAAAATCTCCAGAGGATGCCCTTTTGGCCCTGTGGGGCGCGCCAGATACCAGGGGCCATCTCGACGCGGCTGCACGACTACGAAGCGTCCAGCTAGCGGCTCCCAGCGCAGGAGTTTTAACAGTTTCTGCAGCTCCGGGCTGTGCGGTCCGGTGGGAGTGCTCTTAAATTCACGCGCCAGGTCCAGGCGCGATGGATCAACACGATGCATGGCTCACCTCAGACTTACATACTCGACAGACCTGCTTCATCTCACTCTGGGGGGGCGTCGTGACCTCTCTGTCTCGTCCTTGGATGTGGTCCAGCGCCATGATGCTCTGCGCCATGGCAAGTCCGTAGCGCTCCTAAAGTAGCCAGGCTTCCCGTTCCCTCGGGGTGGCTTCTGGCCGAGTGCGCTGAAAGGCGTCATAGGCTGCCTGCCAGCAGAAATGCGTCATGCCGACCAGTCGCTGCAAGCGCCACAGGGCTCCTCTGGTTCGCAGCCCGGCAAGCCAGCGTTGCTCGACGTGCAGTGGTGTGTCCAGCGCGAGCGGTTTCATGATCCTGCCCTCCCCTCGGGCCACAACCTCTTCATCCAACACCTACTCCGTGAGAGGGAGAGTAGAAGAATTGCAGGCACTTTTCAATTCTCGTTATGCTATACCACATCGGGAGATAACATGTACGACAGCCGGATTCATTGATACACTACAGCCGGATTCATTGATACACTACAGCTGAATGTGAACATGTGCTTTGCCGTGGAAGAGACCCGACCGAGGAAGAGGACACCCCAGGCGTATGAGTTTCTGGCACACACTGTCGCAACCAATCATCGGCCTCTCGCCCATGGATGGAGTCACCGATGCCGCCTTTCGCTTTATTATGGCCCAGCATGGCAAGCCTGATGTGCAATGTACCGAATTCATCGATGTCGAGGAAATCCGTCGCGGGACAGCATCGGCATGGCGCCAGCTGCGCTTTGTCGAAAGCGAACGGCCCATTCTGGCGCAAATCTATGGTGCCGACCCGGACGGGTTTTACCAGGTGGCACACGTGCTCTGCGCCCTCGGCTTCGACGGTGTGGATATCAACATGGGCTGCCCCTCTAAAAGCGTGTCGGCGCGTGGCTGTGGCGCGGCACTCATCAAGAACCCACTGCTGGCGCGCGCGATCATTCGCGCTGTGCAGGCGGGAGCGCGGGACTGGGCGTCCGGGCAGGCCATCGACACGATCGGCCTGCGCTCCAGCGTGGTCGAACAGATTCAGAGGTTGACCAGCACTGCCGTGCCGCCATCGCGGCAGCACCGCAGTGCCCTCCCAGTATCAATCAAGACCCGCCTTGGGTACGATAGCGTCGTGATCGAGGAGTGGGTCTCGACGCTGTTAGAAGAGCAGCCCGAGGTCATCGCGGTCCACGGGCGGACGCTGGCGCAAATGTATCGGGGTCAGGCCGATTGGGACGCCATCAGGCGTGCTGCCAAGCTGGTGCACGAAACCCCCACGCTGGTGCTGGGGAATGGTGATGTGGTGACGATGTCGGAGGTGGTGCAGCGGGTCCGGGAGACGCAGGTGCATGGGGTCTTGATTGGGCGTGGGGCTCTGGGAAATCCCTGGATATTTCGTGCCAAAGCCTGGGCGCGGCAACAGCTCTCCACGCCGCCTGCTGAGGTGCCGTCGATAGACGTTGCTTTACACGAGCGCTGCCAGGTAGCCCTGGAGCATGCCCGCTACTTCGAGGGTCTCAACGATGGCGTGCCGTTTCAGGCCATGCGCAAACACCTGGGTTGGTATTGCCGAGGCTTCCCAGGCGCAGCAGACCTGCGGGCCCAACTGTTCACGACAACCACCTCCGGAGACGTTGCACGGGTGTTCGCCACACTCCCTCTCGACCCTTCTTTCCCCTCTCCCACTGGGAGAGGGTTAGGGTGAGGGGCTTCTTTCCACGACCTGCAGGGCCCCTCACCCCCCGCCCTCTCCCACAGGGAGAGGGCGCAAAGGCCATTGTCCTGAATATGCCTCGAGCAGAGGTGGCTGGACACCGCGATCTCTGTTGGCCATAATATGCATATGGTGCAGCACAGCCACGTGCGTTGGACCTCCTAGCAAGTGAGACGTACATGCGTATTACCGCCTCTGGACAGACGGACGTTGGTCGTCAGCGTGACCACAACGAGGATGCCTGCCTTATTGACCCCGACCTCGGGCTCTATATCGTCTGTGATGGCCTGGGTGGCCATGCCGCCGGAGAAATCGCCAGCCAGGAAACGGTGCGCCTCGTCCAGGCGAGCATCCGCCGTCAGCGGGCTGTCCTGAGCGACTATATCAACTCTCCAACCTTCGAGCAGCGTACCCAGGTGTTGCATCTGGTAGAAGGGGCGGTGCAGGAAGCCTGTGCCCACGTCTATGCCATGGGGCAGAGCGATCCGATGCAGAAGGGGATGGGCACGACCATTGCCATGCTCCTGACGCTTGGGGAAGCAGCGGTGATTGCGCATGCTGGCGACTCGCGCGTCTACCTTATTCGTGACCATCAGGCGCACCAACTCACCGAAGACCACAGCCTGGTCTGGCATATGCTCAAGA
>Ga0099827_10002213_pt1 | contig 10652 bp, 9 predicted proteins | sample CZO8metaG_FD_79339 | JGI IMG/M metagenome (GOLD analysis project Ga0099827, IMG submission 79339) | Vadose zone soil microbial communities from the Eel River Critical Zone Observatory, Northern California, USA - CZOApr15con1.8 metaG | ecosystem: Environmental > Terrestrial > Soil > Vadose zone ...
CATGTCAGCCTTAGAGTCGTGGAGGGCCTGCACGAGTCGCGGCCCCTCAGAGAAGTCGTAGGTAAGGTCCGCGTCGGCATACACGATGGAGGCCGTCCGTGCGGTGGCAAAACCCGCCTGGAGTGCCGCCCCATAGCCCCGCTCAAGCGCTGCAACCACGCGCGCTCCCATGGCCTGTGCTAGCTCAGCCGAGCCGTCCGTCGAACCGTTGTCAGCCACGACGACCTCCACCCCCTCAGGCCAGTTCGCAAACGCTGCTTTGGCCTGCTCGACGGCCTCGGCAATCGTGATGCGCTCGTTCAGGCAGGGGATCACCACGCTAACTCCAGGCTCGTGACGGCTTTCTGCCATGTCCCCCGCTGTGCACGAGGCGTTGTCTTGTCGCGCCATCCTGAGTGTGCTCATGCCGATGTCTCCGCAGGGATCCAGAGGATCAGATTGGCCGAGAAGCCGAGAAGCCGAGAAGCCGATGGCGTGAGATGGACCATGGTGCGGATCGACTCGTCGCCTGGAGTGCCGCAGCCACTACGCCTGTCAACTCCACTACGGAAGAAATAGTACCGGGTGGTTATGCCCCATAACTCTAAAGTCCGCCTGATGCACACAGGGAAGGAGTTCCTGGGCGAGCATACTGCTCGCTCCTGGGTGTCAAGCGCCACAACGCCATAGCGTTCGGGGTCCTTGACCCACTAGCCGAAGATAGTAGCACCCTCAGACCGGAGTGTCACCTGCTGCAGGAAGGCACCATGGCCCCCGCAGACGATACGCCAAAAAGCAAGCGTAAACCAGACAGCGTCGTCGCCTGTAAGCCCATGCGCGTCTTGAGTGCGATCGGCGCCAAGCACAAAGGGCTGCCGCGGTCCTGCACCAGATCCTGGAGAGCTTGCGCCTGCCTGAGCCGGCCACCCAGAGTTGCTGGCTATGGACGTGGGGGGTCAATGACGCGGGTTAAATCTTAATAATCGTAGCTGTATACCACACTCTCGACCACGTCGTGGAGGCTTTTACAACCGTTGAGTAGTGGCTTCGTTGCGGAAAGGTCGTACTCGTTTTTGGACGGTGTGAAGATGTGCGTTAAGCCAATGCCGAAATGGTGGCCCATTGGTACCCACGCGACCTGGGGCCGTCGGTGTTTTGCGCCACCCTACGGCACTCATAGGTCCCGACCTCGAGGGGGACCTCTCCGTGGGTGGTGTCCACAATAGGGATGCGCCGGCCTTGGCCCACGCGGGCATAGTCCGCCAGGGCTGGCCAGACGTGGTCGTTCTACCAGTTCACCAGCTTACGGGCCACTCGCTGCGCCCGCGCCTCCGGCTCGGCCGTATAGCAAGCCCCCTTGACCGCCCGCCGCGAGGCGCGCTTGCGCACCTTCTCGCCATTGCGTGCCCACAGCTTGATGGTATCCATGATGCCCCTCCTCGCGAGGCCAAGGATACCATGCTAAGACCTCTATCAAGAGCGGGGACCCCCTTTCCACAACGGCGATCCTGGAAGAATTCCCTTGACGGGAGCACGAGACCTCTTTACCTTATGCCTGCACCTTCTGGCAGCGATTTCTTGAGGCTCTCGACCATCAAACGTATCATAGAGTAGGGATACAATGACGAGCGCACGCTCATGGTGATGTATCGTATGGACATAGAGGAAGAACCATAGTGCAGCAGAGCAAAGTGGCAGTCATTGGTTGTGGTTATTGGGGAAAAAATCTCGTCCGCAATTTCTACAACCTCGGGGCGTTGGCCATGGTATGCGATATGACGCATACAGGACGGAGTACGGCCAAAGAACTCGCACCCCAGGCTGAAGTGGTCTCTTCTCTCGCGGCAGCGCTACATGCGCCGGTGGCGGGCCTGATCATCGCGACGCCAGCCGAGACGCACTATGACCTCGTAAAGCAAGCGTTAGAAGCTGGGAAAGATGTTTTTGTCGAAAAACCCTTGGCATTGACCTATGAACAGGGCGCGCATCTCATCCGTTTGGCAGAGACCTACGAACGCATCCTCATGGTTGGTCACGTCCTTGAATATCATCCGGCCGTTCTTCGCCTGTATGCCTTAGTACAGCAAGGTGTGCTGGGCAAAGTACATTATATTTATTCGAATCGTGTCAGCCTTGGGAAGGTGCGGCGGGAAGAAAACATCCTGTGGAGCTTTGCCCCCCATGACGTGGCGGTGATTTTGCGCTTGATGGGGAGTCTCCCCTTTCAGGTGGCAGCCTATGGGGGGAGTTATGTGCAGCCCAATATTGCTGATGTGACGGTGACCCATTTACTCTTTGATAATGGTGTCCGTGCGCACATTCATGTCTCCTGGCTCCACCCGTTCAAAGAACAGCGCCTGGTAGTAGTTGGGTCACAGCAAATGGCCAGTTTTGACGATGTGGCCAAGCGGCTCGTGCTGTATGATCAGCGCGTTGAGTTGAAAGCAGGGGAGCCTGTGCCCATCCAGGGGCACGGCGAGGAGGTGCCCTTTGCCAGGGATGAGCCGTTGCGGCTCGAATGCCAAGCCTTCCTCGAGGCGCTGTCCACGCGTTGTCCCCCAGTCACCGATGGGCTCAGTGGCCTGCGGGTGCTCAAGGTGTTGCAGGCCGCGCAACGTTCCCTGGTCATGAACGGCGAACCGGTGCAATTGCCGCTCGAAACGTTCAGCGGGAATGGGAGCCAAGTCACTCTATGACGCCAAATTATTCTGTCCATCCGAGCGCCTATGTCGACGAGCCGTGTAGTATTGGTGCTGGGACGAAGATCTGGCATTTTTGCCATGTGATGGCAGGGGCTCGTATTGGGGAGCGTTGTATTCTGGGCCAAAATGTGCATGTGGCGCCTGACGTGGTCATTGGCAATAACGTCAAGATTCAGAATAACGTCTCGGTCTATACGGGGGTGGAACTCGAAGACGATGTCTTCTGTGGGCCGTCGTGTGTCTTTACGAATGTCATGAACCCACGTGCGCAGATCGTGCGTCATGATCAGTATGCGCGCACCCTGGTGCGACGCGGGGCGACCATTGGCGCCAATGCCACCATTATCTGTGGCGCGACGATTGGGCGGTATGCCTTTATTGGCGCGGGGGCAGTGGTGCGGGGGGACGTTCCTGACTATGCGCTTATGCTGGGTGTGCCGGCCGTCCAAAAAGGCTGGATGAGTCGATACGGGCATCGTCTGGGAGTGCCGGATGCGCACGGCGTGTTGACGTGTCCAGAGAGCGAGTGGCGCTACCAAGAAGTGGCTCCAGGCATCCTACGCTGTCTCGACTGGCCGGAAGACCAGCCTTTGCCGTAATTGGCGCAAGCACAGGGACTGTCATGCCTGAGTCGCTCGCATCGTGCACGTTGGTCATTGTCCCTACCTATAACGAAGCTGCAAATGTTGAAACCCTCGTCGCTGCCATATTGCAGGCAATCCCCGCCGTCAACATCCTGTTTGTGGATGACAATAGTCAGGATGGTACACAGGAAAAGATCGCTTTGATGCAGCACCAGTATAGGAACAAGGTGTATCTCCTCTCCCGCGCCGGCAAACTTGGGCTCGGTACGGCTTATGTTGCTGGCTTTCAGTGGGCCTTGATCCGAGACTATCAAGTCGTCGTGCAAATGGATGCTGACCTCTCCCACGATCCCGCTCACTTGCCAAGCTTGCTCAAGCAGCTTGAAGGCCATGATGCAGTCGTGGGCAGCCGCTATGTAGACGGCGGTGGGACACGCCATTGGAGTATCGCACGGCGATGCATCAGCAAGGCCGGTGCCCTCTATGCACGCTGGCTGCTCGGATTCCCGATCCAAGATCCAACCGGTGGCTATAACGTCTGGCACCGGAGGGTGCTCGAAGCCATAGACTGCAAGGCAGTGCAAAGCGAAGGGTATGCTTTTCAGATTGAGCTTAAATACCGGGCCTATCATGCCGGCTTTCACCTGGTCGAAGTGCCTATTGTGTTCACTGAACGTCGCGTCGGCTCCTCGAAGATGTCCATGCGCATCGTCATTGAAGCAGTGCTGCGCACGTGGCAGCTGCGCTGTCTCCGCCCTGGCCAGTCCATCCTCTCGCAGAGGCCGACAGAACGATAATACCCTTGAGTCCTTCTACCAGAGCGGAGCTTGGCAGAAGGTGGAAGAGGGCGGCTAGACATTACAGATGGCAACGTTGAAGATCATCACAGTAGTGGGGGCACGCCCTCAATTTGTGAAGGCGGCAGTGGTGAGCCGGGCCATTGCTGCACATAATAGTGCGATCCCGGAAGTGATCATCGAGGAGCGCATTGTTCATACGGGCCAGCACTATGACTACCTCATGAGTCAGGCATTTTTTGAGGAAATGGAGATTCCACTGCCGGGAGTGAATCTGCATGTGGGATCAGGTTCTCAGGGGGAGGTCACCGGTGCCATGCTGGCGGGCATTGAACGAGAAATTTTGGCTTACCGGCCCGATTGTGCCTTAGTGTATGGCGATACCAACTCAACCCTGGCAGGGGCCCTCGCCGCAGCAAAGTTGCATGTGCCTGTGGCACATGTCGAAGCGGGGCTGCGTTCGTTTAACAAGCGCATGCCAGAAGAGATTAATCGCATCCTGACGGATCATGTATCGGATTATCTCTTCTGCCCGTCGACTCAGGCAGAGCAACAATTGTCTTGTGAAGGTATTACCAAAGGGGTATATGTCGTCGGCGATGTGATGTATGATGCCGCTTTGTATTATGCGAAGCGAGCTATCCCATCCCAACAACGCGGTCCGTATGCCGTAGCCACGCTGCATCGTGCCGAAAATACGGACGATCCTCGGCGTTTGCGGCAGATTATAGCGGCCCTAGAGCAGGCGCCGCTGCCTGTACTTTTCCCATTGCATCCTCGTACGCGCAAGATACTCACCCAAGAGGGCATTGCCGTCAATGGCCAGGTACGGCTCCTCGCACCGTTCTCCTATTTTGCCATGCTTGGTCATTTGCAGGCTTGTACCTTCATAGTGACCGATTCGGGTGGCCTACAGAAAGAAGCCTATTACTTTGGCAAGAAATGTGTTACGGTACGTGACGAGACCGAATGGCGCGAACTTGTTGCCTGTGGGGCGAATAGGGTTGTCGGGACGGAAGAGGCAGCTATCCAGGCGGCGTTTGCCTGGGCTATACAACCGTTACCATTTGTTGCTGGGCTCTATGGCCAGGGAAATGCAGGAAATCGGATTGTGGAGCTGTTAACGCAGTGCTAAGGAAACAAGGCCTATGCCCTCTCTGACTGGAAGTCGGATCGCTGTCATTGGTGGTGCGGGGTTGGTGGGGTCGCACATTGTTGACCAACTCGTCGATACTGATGCGGGTGAAATAGTCGTTTTGGACAACTTTGTGCGTGGAACGCGGCGAAATTTGGACCTGGCGAGTCGTTCCCCCAAGGTCAAGATCATGGATGGGGACATTCGGGATAGAGACACATTGAGACGTTTCCTGCAGGGAACGGATTACGTCTTTCTCCTCACGGCCTTGTGGCTGGGCGAGTGTGTGTCGCAACCGCGCGATGCGCTTGAAGTGAATGTCGTGGGTATTTACAATGTGATCGAACTCTGTCAAGAGTTGGGCATTAAAAAAGTGGTGTATTCGTCGTCTGCCTCGGTCTATGGCGATGCTGTACAGGTCCCCATGACGGAGGAGCATCCTTTTAATAACCGCACCTTCTATGGCGCCACAAAGATTGCCGGTGAGCAGTTTTTCCGGGCCTTCTATGACATGCATAAGCTGAACTACGTCGGCTTGCGATATATGAACATCTATGGCCCCCGGATGGACTATAAAGGCACCTATGTCAGTGTCATCATGAAAGTGCTGGACCGCATCGAGCAAGGCCAGCCGCCGATTATTTTTGGTGATGGTTCCCAGTCCTATGATTTTGTGCACGTCAGTGATGTGGCGCGGGCCAATATTCTCGCTTTACAGAGTGAGGTAACCGATGAATTTTTTAACATTGGTACAGGCCTACGGACCACGATTAATGCGCTGGTTACCCTGCTCTTAGAGATTACGGGATCCACCCTACAACCTGAGTACCGACCGCAAGAACGTATGTTTGTGACGCATCGGGTCGGGAGTACGGACAAGGCCGAGAAGATGTTAGGGTTCCGTGCTACGACGCCTCTCCACGATGGTTTGCGGTCGGTGGTTGCATGGCGTCAGCTTGACCTAACAGCGGGATGTGACCCCCTAGGCTTGTAAAAGGGGGTACAAGGCAGGACAGGGGAAGCGCGAGGCAGAGCGATGTGTGGTATTGCCGGTGTCTATCATCTAGACGGGCGACCATTGGCGACTAGGGTCGTGCAGGTGATGACGGAGAGTTTGGCGCATCGCGGGCCTGATGGAGAGGGGCTGTACGTAGACGGTCCGCTAGGACTCGGACATCGACGTTTGGCCATCATTGACTTATCTCAAGCCGGCCGGCAGCCCATAGCCAACGAGACCGGTGATGTCATTGTCACCTACAATGGCGAAATCTACAACTTCCAGAAATTGCGTATTGAGCTCGAAGCTCTCGGCCACCAGTTTCATTCACAAACCGATGCTGAAGTGATCGTACATGCGTATGAAGTGTGGGGCCAGGCCTGTGTCGAACGGTTCAATGGGATGTTCGCCTTTGCCCTCTGGGACGCGCCGCGACGCTGCCTATTCCTCGCCCGTGACCGCTACGGTATCAAGCCGTTGTATTATGCCCAAGTGGGGGCTACCGTTCTCTTTGCCTCAGAAATCAAGGCGCTTTTGTGCTATCCCATGCTTCAGGCTGACATCTGTTACGAAGCACTCAGCGAGTATTTCACTTTCCAGAACATCCTGTCCGATTTGACACTCTTTCGGGGTGTGCGTCTCTTACCTGCCGGCTGTACGTTGACGGTTGACGCGCAAGGGGTACGGCAGAGGCGTTATTGGGATTACCAGTTCGATTCTACTGGGTTTACGCTTACGGCCGAGGAGGCGGCAGCGACCCTCTCCCAACTCTTCGAACAGGCCGTGACCCGACAACTGGTGAGCGACGTACCCATTGGCAGTTACTTAAGTGGTGGCATGGACTCAGGCTCGATCACGGCTGTTGCCGCGCGTCATATTCGCCGCTTAACAACGTTTACCTGCGGGTTTGATCTGTCATCGGCCTCGGGTCTTGAACTGGGCTTTGATGAGCGTGCTGCCTCAGAAGTTATGGCCAACCAGCTCAAGACCGAACATTATGAAATGGTGCTGCACGCTGGTGATATGGAGCACGTGTTACCGGAACTCATCTGGCACCTGGAAGACCTGCGCGTCGGGCAATGCTATCCAAACTATTACGTCGCTCGGCTGGCGAGTCGATTTGTCAAGGTCGCGCTGTCGGGTGGGGGTGGCGACGAGTTGTTCGCCGGGTATCCGTGGCGCTATTACCGGGGGGTGAACAGTAATGGGGCAGGCGATTACTATCGTCGCTACTACGAATACTGGCAGCGGCTGATACCCGATGAGGCCCGGGGACGTTTCTTCAGCGCCGCAACCAACAAGCACATCCACGGGCATGAGCCATTTGCCGCTTTTCGTGGGGTGTTTGACGGTCATATGCCCTCGTTGCACAGTCCGGCTGACTACGTCAACGCCTCGTTGTATTTTGAGGCCAAGACGTTTTTGCATGGGCTTTTCGTGGTAGAGGACAAGGTGAGTATGGCGCATGGACTAGAAAGCCGTGTGCCGTTTATGGACAATGACCTCGTCGACTTCTCCTTACGCCTGCCGCCGAGCCTGAAGCTTCGGAACCTGCTCGAGGCCCCCTCCATAGACGAAGACGAACAAGGGAAGCTACGACGCTACCAGCAGACCTCTTCGAGCGACGGGAAACTGGTATTACGGGAAGCCATGTCACGGTTTATTCCGACCAATGTGCTGACGCGAGTCAAACAAGGTTTTAGCGCCCCTGATGCCTCCTGGTTTCGGGGGGAGAGCATTGAGTATATCAATCGCTTCCTGCGTGATCCGAAGGCGTGTATCTACGAATATTTAAACCCGGTGTACGTGCACCGTATACTTGACGAACACTGCGCCGGCCAGCACAATTATCGCTTGCTCATATGGTCATTGTTGAGTTTTGAATGGTGGTGCCGGTTGTTCCTTGCGGGTAGTACACATCGCAAAGTAGCAGACATCTCCGCCCTGTCATTACGGTCATGAGGGAGTGATCGGCTTTTGGTTGTTTTATTGCATTTTGCCAGCCATGTCCAGGCCTTGCGTGAGCTGCTCTTGCTGTTGACTCGGCAGCGCCACTTGACCGTGGAGATGACCAAACGTGAGATTGTGGACCGCTATTTGGGGCAGGTGTTTGGTGTCTTGTGGGCAGTGGGCCACCCCATGCTGCTGATGGGGGTCTACGTGTTCATTTTTGCTCACGTATTTAAAATGAAAATGGGTGGCACGCGGGAGCTCCCCCTCGACTACACGACCTATTTACTTGCCGGCTTGATCCCATGGTCCAGTTTTCAGGAGTCCATGGCCAAAAGTTGTACCGTGATTGTGAACAACGCTAACCTCGTCAAGCAGGTAATATTCCCGCTTGAGGTGCTCCCGGTAAAAGGTGTGCTGGCGTCGCTCATCAACCAGTGTATTTTCCTCGCCTTATTGCTGATCTACGTCTTGGTCACACAGCAGGTGTTGTTGTGGACATATGTGTTATTGCCCGGGCTTGTCGTGCTCCAGACCATGGCCATGATCGGGGTCTCCTATATTCTGGCAGCGGTGGGAGTGTATTTTCGAGACATCAAGGACGTAGTGCAGGTCTTTAGCGTGATTGGTTTTTACCTGCTGCCAATTTTGTATGTGCCAGAGTTCATCCCGAAGTTTTTGGAATTTCTATTCTACGTGAATCCTTTGAGTTACTTGATTTGGTGTTATCATGATGTCTTGTATTTTGGGCGTTTTGAGCACTGGTGGGCCTGGCTGATTTTGACACCCTTCAGCATTGGTATCTTCATAGTTGGCTATCGTCTCTTCCGCAAGTTGAAACTGATGTTCGGGAATGTGCTATGAATATACCCGCCGACATTGCCATCCGTGTGTCCCAGCTGTCTAAGATGTTCAAGATTTATCGCAAACCGGGAGACATGTTTTGGGAACTGCTCAGCTCGAAACCGCGCCATACACCTTTCTGGGCGCTGTACGATGTGTCCTTCGCGGTCAAACGTGGCCAGGTGGTGGGGTTGATCGGTCGCAATGGCGCCGGCAAAAGCACCCTGCTCAAAATTATCACGGGTACGCTCGACAAGACCAGTGGCGAGGTTGAGGTACATGGCCGCATTTCTTCTATTCTGGAACTGGGTACAGGCTTCAATGGGGAATATACCGGCAGGGAGAACGTCTATCTGGGCGGGTTAATGGTGGGGATGAGCCGCGAGGAAGTCCGAAGCAAACTGGACTGGATCATCGAGTTCAGTGAGCTTCAGGCTTTCATTGATCAGCCCTTTAAAACGTACTCCACCGGCATGCAGGCACGGCTGACCTTCAGCACGGCGGTCTGCATTGACCCTGACATCCTTATTGTGGATGAAGCGTTAGCGGTGGGTGACGCCAAGTTTCAGCTCAAGTGCTTTAGTAAGATTGATGAATTTCGGCGAGCGGGCCGCACTATCCTTCTAGTGTCCCATGCTATGAATACCATTACTACTTTTTGTGATCATGCTATCTTTTTGGAAGGGGGGCGGATTGTCGATCAAGGTGAGCCCCAGCGTATCACGAAGGTGTATTATCAGATGCTCTTTTGCGAAGATGACACAGCGTTAGTGCTTAGCGAGCCAATAGCCGATGCAAACCCTGCTGGGGCAACCACACTTGAGATGCAAGAATCGCTCAGTGACGGCATAAACCTCGCGACAGTTGTTGAGCAATCTGCGGTCAGCGAGGACGATATCTCCCTCGAACCCAAAGATGCAAAAGAAGCTCTGCGTCTGGCCGCGCTCCACCAACTGGGCTTGACTAAAGGGTTTAATCAGAACAACGCCCATCAAATGCGCATGGGAAACCAGAAGGCTGAAATACTCGACTGCGGAATCTGGGACGAAGAAGGCAAGCGCGCGTTCCTCCTGGTTTCTGGAGCGCAGTATACTTTTTTCCTGCGGGCTGTATTTTACGAGGATGTGGACGGTGTAGTAGCTGGGTTTCTGATTCGCGACGTCAAAGGCGTAGACCTTTTTGGAACGACCACGGCATTGCTTAAGCTGGATGTCCCTCCTCCTCGCTTGGGGGATATCATCGAAGTTACGCTGCAGGTGACGATGTCTCTTACCAATGGCATTTATTTTCTCACCTTTGCCATCGCCGATCCGAAAGCAGAAACAAACGTGCAGTATGATATGCGGTACGATGCCCTGCAGTTCGAGGTCCAGATGCGAGACGGCATATTCACCACCTCGCTTGTGGATCTCTATCCTCGGATTGCCTTGAAGACGCTAACCGAGAAGGAAATCGGTAACAAAGCCGGCAGGATAACGAATAGGGTAGGTTGAGACAATGGGAATCTCACTCTCTTTTCTTGAGTTTTTCGATCTGTGTCATCAGCAAGGGGCACTGTGCTCTCCGATGGTTGCGCTGGGAACGTTACAAATCAATGACCCAGAATGGGTCATACAGTTGTATAACGAAAGAAATCCTTGTTGGAAGCGAGATCATGAACATGGC
>Ga0099827_10002215_pt1 | contig 10650 bp, 11 predicted proteins | sample CZO8metaG_FD_79339 | JGI IMG/M metagenome (GOLD analysis project Ga0099827, IMG submission 79339) | Vadose zone soil microbial communities from the Eel River Critical Zone Observatory, Northern California, USA - CZOApr15con1.8 metaG | ecosystem: Environmental > Terrestrial > Soil > Vadose zone ...
AGGCATGCAGCGTGTACACTTGCAGCGGGAGGTCCCGGAGCAGGTCGAGCAACTCACGCACCTTGCCCGGGTTCCGGGTCGCCAGGACGACCTCCAACGCACCGGACGGCGGCGCAGGCGGGGCGGCCGGGCGCGCACGGAGGCGGGGCGGTCTGGACCGCCGGTGGCGCGTGGACCTGGGGCGAACCCTGCGCGACGTTCTGGCCATGGCCTGTCCACGCTCCTGCGCCGTTAACGTCTGCCCACTGGGGCGATGTCGGCCAGCGCGTCTTTCTGGAAGGTGATCAGTTGATGGATCCCCTGCTCGGCGAGACCCAGCAGGTGCAGCATCTCATCGCGAGTGAACGGCAACCCCTCTGCCGTCCCCTGCACTTCGACGAGACGGCCCGTCTCCGTCATCACCACATTCATGTCCACACGGGCGCGCGAGTCCTCCGCAAAACTGAGGTCCAGGACCGCCTGCCCCTCCACGAAGCCCGCGCTGGTGGCGGCGAGAAATTCACGCAGCGGCCAGACGGTGAGCATCCCGGTGGAGCGCAGCACATGCAAGGCATCGACCAGCGCGACGAACGCGCCCGTAATCGACGCAGTCCGCGTCCCGCCGTCGGCCTGGATGACGTCGCAATCGATCCAGATCGTCCGCTCCCCGAGCTTCTCCATGTCGACGGCCGCCCGCAGCGACCGGCCTACCAGCCGTTGGATCTCCTGCACCCGGCCTCCCGGCCGGCTCACCTCGCGAGGGTTGCGCTCTTGCGTGGCGCGGGGAATCATTCCGTACTCGGCCGTGATCCACCCCTGGCCCGCGCCCCGCAGCCATGGCGGCACGCGCTCTTCGATGCTCGCCGCGCAGACCACGCGCGTGTCCCCCAGTTCAATGAGCACCGATCCCTCGGCGTATTTCAGGTACCGACGCGTAATCGTTACCGACCGCAGCTCATCGGGTCGGCGACCATCTGGCCGGGGCATTCCGCTTACACCTCGTAGGTGACGCCTTCATCGGCAACCCGGACGTCGCCGAACTGTTTCGCTGCGGCCGCAGATGACTCCTTGACGGCGTGCCGCGGCGTGAAAAAGTGGGTCAGCATTAACCGTTGGACGCCCGCGCGCTGGGCGGCGGCTCCGGCCATGCCGCCGGTGAGGTGTCCCAACTGACCGCTGAGATGCTCATCGCCTTCCAGCAGCGTGGATTCACACAGGAACAGATCGCACCCCACCGCAAGGCGTTCCAGGGCCTCGCACGGTCCGGTGTCGGCACTGTACACCAGACGGCGGCCGCCGGCCCTGACCTCGACCGCGTGACATGGCATCGGATGGGACGTCATCACAAACCGGAGCCTCACCGCACCGGCATTTCCGACCCCGTCCTCCAGAGCGCGGAATGTGAACCCTGCGGCGAACTCCTGCCGCGATTCCGGCTTCGGCAGACAGGCAGCCAGATAGCCGGCCGCACCGGCCGGCGCGAACAGCAGCACCGGGGGTGCTGGGGGATCGGGGAGCCGGCCGTACGCCAGTTCGTTGCGCAGCGGGTAGATATCCGTGAAGTGATCGGGATGCAGGTGGGAAATCACAATCGCGGTGAGGTCAAACGCCGTCCCGAACCGGTGCAGGCTGCTGACCACTCCCGAACCACAATCCAGCAGGATCCGCACACCGTCCGCCTCAACCAGATAGCCGGGGCAGGCGCCTCCGGCCGGCGGGTACGGGGACCACTTGCCGAGCACGGTGAGTTTCATGGGGCGGTGCCTCGCTTTTCGAGTCCGCGCTGAGCAGTCTGCCATCTACGGCTGATGGCCCGGGAGTTAGTCTGACTGGAGACGGTTGACTGGAACCTGCCGCCGCTCAGGTCAGGGCGCCTGCTGGGGCACGGGGTAGATCGCCAGGAACCGGACGATGCCGTGGTGCACGGCCTCCGCTACATGCTGGCGGAACGCCTGGTCGCGCAGCCGCAACTCGTCGTCGGCGTGTGAGATGAAGGCGGTTTCCACCAGCACCGATGGCATATCGTTGTCGCGAAGCACGACGAAGTTCGCGGTCTTGATCCCCCGGCTGGGGATCCCCAGCACCACGCCGAGTTCATCCTGGATCATCTGGGCCAGCACCAGGCTCTGCGGGGTCAGGTAGAAAGTTTCCGTGCCGTTGACGGCCGCACGCGGCGAGGCGTTGGCGTGAATGCTCACGTAGATCGTGGCGCCGCTCTCTCGTGCCAGGCGCGGCCGCTCGGCCAAATCCACGGTCGCGTCGCTGTCACGAATCAGCAGCACGCGGATCCCATCGTGCGCCAGTAGATCGCGGACGCGCAGCGCGACGTCGAGCACCACATCGGCCTCGCGCAATCCGCTCGGCCCGACCGCTCCGGGATCCTCTCCTCCGTGGCCCGGATCGATGACCACCAAGTGTCCGCGGGCCGCCGTGTTCGTGCTCAGGTCGATGGTCAGGTGGCCCGCCGACTGGTTGATGAGGTAATTCAGCTTTCGCTTCAGGGTCACCACGATGCGGGTCACCGGCGGCCGGGCCGTGAACTGCGCCGCACGGATGGCGACGACCGACGTGCCGTCCACGCTGATCTCACGCTTCACAGGGATGAAGACCGCATTCTGCACGTCGATCGCCAAGCGGTCGGGGAACAGGAACTCGCGAATCTTGTAGTCCATCGGCCCTGTGCTGTCCACGGTAATGCGGCCGGCCGGGCCATCAGGCTGGAAGGACACGCCGGTCACCTTCACCGGGCTGGCACCGCGACCGAGCGGCGAGCCCTTCGCTGCGCCCTCCGGCGCTGGCCACGGTGCAGACCCTTTCGGCCGCACCTGGAGGGTGACGAGATAACTCGTCGGCGCCGCCGTGATGCTCACCTCGACAGGCTGGGTCAAATCAAAGACCAACCGCGAGACGTACGGCTTGACCTGAAACTGCGCGGTGCGGATTCGATCCACGCCGGCGTCGCCGACCGCGTACTGGCGCTCCTGCGTGCGCAGCGTGGCGTTGATGAAATCCACGACCAGCCGGTCCGGATTGCTGATGACATTTGTCTCGACCTGCACGGGACCGGTGGCATCCACGGCCACCTGCAGGGCGCCGGCGGAAACCTGCGGGGTGATCCCCGTGATCTGAGAATTCACAAATACGGCGCGGTCGGTTTCATCGAATCTCGCCCACGCGCCCAGCAGCGCAAAGGTCGCCTGCACTGGCACGAAGACCTGGGAGCCGAGCAGGGCCGGGGCCACCGGCAAGGACCTGGGCTGTCCGTTGACCAGCGCGGCGGTTTCGTTCAGCCAGAATACGACTGTGGTATGGACGCGGTTGGTGACGACGATGGATCGATCGGTTTCATAGAATGCAGCAATGGCTCCCATGGGCTCAAAGAGCCCGGCAATGGGAGCCATAACCTGCCCATTGAAGACCACGGCGGGCGCGGCGAGCGGCACGTCGACGCCATTGACAACCACCTTCACTCCGGCGGCCTGGCCGGCGGCTGAACCCGCCAGCATCCAGGACGCGGCCACCGCTAGAAGTGCGGCTGCGACGAGCTTCATGCGCTACCTCAACGTACGCCCACCACCTGCCGTTCCCGTGGAATGCCTTCCCTATACCGCCTCTCCCGAGTCCTGACTGTTTCGCGCCACCCATCGGTTCCCCCTGCGGCGGGAGCTTGAACGCATCACGTGGAAAAGATGAATGGCGATCTCGGGACCAGCTGCGGTGTGGCCCATCCTGCAAGGCCGTGGCCATATCGTGTGGAGCGCCCGCGGGAGACCCCATATCTCGTACCGGCATCCGGGGATACGAGATCGTGACGCCCGTCGCATAGTCCATTGCCAGCAGACCACGGAAGGGAGCGTGCTCCATGGGTGACCTTGAGCGCTACATCGTCGAGGAGTGGGCGGAGGGTTACCAGGATGGACGCCTCAACCGCCGCGAGTTCCTGCGCCGTGTCGCGCTGATGGCTGGTGGGACCGCAGTGGCACTGCCGGTACTCCGGCAGTTGGGTGTGGGAGCGACAGTGGAGGAGATCAGTGCGGCGACAGCGCAGGCGCCGGTGGTTGTGGCGCAGGCCGCGGGCGTGACGGTACCGCCGGACGATCCGTCGTTAGAAGGCGGAATGGTGACATTCCCACTGGGTGCCGTACCCATCTCGGCCTATCTGGCGCGGCCGAAGTTCAGGGACCCGGCGCCGGGCATCGTGGTCATCCACGAGAACCGGGGTCTGCTGGAGCACTTCAAGAACGTGTGCCGGCGCCTGGCCAAGCTGGGGTACGTCGCGCTCACGGTCGATCTGGCTTCCGCCGAGGGCGGCACCGCAAAATACTCCGACCTGGCCCAGGTCACCGCGATCCTGGGCCGCACTCCGCCCGAGCAACTCGTCGCAATGCTCAATGCGGGCGTCGCGTATCTGCAGGGGCTGTCCAGTGTGCGCAAGGATCGTATCGGCGCCGTCGGGTTTTGTTTTGGCGGTGGGATGACCTGGCGGCTGGCCACCAGCAACTCCAGCGTCCGCGCGGCCGTTCCGTTCTACGGGCCGAACCCGCCGCTTGAAGACGTCCCGAAGATCAGGGCCGCTGTGCTGGCCATCTATGGTGAACTCGACACACGCATCGACGCCGGCATTCCGGCGATTCGCGAGGCGATGCAGCGGGCCGGCATCACGCACGAGATCGTCATCTATCCCGGTGCCAACCACGCCTTCTTCAACGACACCGCTGACCGTTACCATGCAACGTCGGCGCAGGACGCCTGGCGGCGCACGGTGGCCTGGTTCGAGCGGTATCTGAAGCAGTAACTCTACGGCCGGACCTCTCCGACGCCACGCCCGAGCACGTATGCGGCCATCTGGGTCGTGATGGGGACCGCCAGAATCAAGGCGATGCTGCCGACCAGCGTCCGCACGATTTCTTCCGCCACAAATTCGCTGCTCAGCGTCACCCAGAGTGGCTGGTAGGTGTTGATGGTGAAGAGGATGAACAACGGGAGCGAAGCACCCGCGTATGCCAAGAACAGCGTGTTCACCAGCGAGGTGATGTGTTCGGTGCCCACCGATCGCCCGCGTCGGTACAACTCTCGGACGGGTAGGGCTGGATTCGCCTTGTGGATCTCATCGACGGCCGCGGCCTGACTTGTCGTGATGTCGTCCAGCACACCCACCGCCCCAAGGATGATGCCACCCAACAATAATCCCCTCAGGTTCACCTGTTTCAGCAGACCCAGTTGCAGGTAAAACGCTTCCTCTGTGCCGGAGCCGAAGAGCCTGGCCACGGAGACCGCCGCGGCGGCCAGGAACGCCGAGAGCGTGAGGGTGATCAGGGTGCTGGCCACGGCGATCGACGTTCTCCGGCTGAATCCGTGCGCTAGGTAGATCGAGGCGACCGCGATCATCAGCGCCCCCAGGACGCTGACCACCAACGGACTGGCACCCGAGAGGATCCCGGGCACCACGAACTCCGCGAGTACGACGACGGTGATCGCGAGCCCGACCAGAGAGGTCACTCCCCGCAGGCGGCCCAGCAGAACGGCCAGAGCGACAAACACGGCAGCGATGAACGCGAGCGGCCGACTCCGGTCGCGATCTGCGACAAAGTACGTCTGCTCAGGCGGAGGAGACTTGACCACGATGACCGCATCACCTGGGCGCAGAGCTTGCCCCGCGCCGCCGGCCACGACGGCGCTGAACTCCGCGCGGACCCGTTCTCTATTCCCATCAGCGGTGGCAATCTCCACCAGGACAATTTGTTGCAGCTGGGGGGAGCCGACGACCTCGCCGACACGCTCTCCGAGGATCTCCACCACCTTCCCCCGGAAGAACTGATCCGGCGGCACGGACTCGGTGAAGGGCGGAAGGGGACCTGGTGTGGGCTCCTGCGCGGGGACAGCGTGCGCCCATCCGAGCGTGAGGGCCGCGACGAGAAGCGTGCCGACTACTACTCGGAACGGCCGAACACTAGTCAGGGCCGCCGCACCGCGAGAGCACTGGCGGCGAACAGGACGATGGCGGAGGCCACGATGGCCCCACCGGCGGCAATGTTGAGATAAAAAGAGAGCACGATTCCCGCGACGACAGCGGCCAGGGCCGCGAGCACCGCGATAAGCAGCGCACTTCGGAAGTTCCGTGCCAGGCGTAAGGCCGTGGCGGCGGGGATGACGATGAGTGCGCTGGTCAACAGCACACCCACCACCCGCATGGCGACGACGACCGTTGTGGCGACGAGGACGGTGACAAGCAGGTTCAGGCCATCCACCGGCACGCCCTGGACCCGGGCGGCCTCCTCGTCAAAGGTAATGGCGAATAGTTCTTTGTACAGGAGCACCACGGTCCCCAGCACCACCATGCCCAGCAGCAGAATCACCCACAGGTCGCGCGGCTGCACCACGGTGATGCTGCCGAACAGGTACGAGAACACGTCCACGGTGAACCCGCGGCCCAGGCCGATGAGCACCACCGCCAACGCCAGGCCGCCGGAGAGAAAGATGGCCAGCGCGGCCTCCCCGTACAGACGGCCGGAGACCCGCAGTCGCTCGACCCCCACGGCGCCGACCAGCGCCACACCCAGCGCGCCCGCCGCCGGATTCATGCCGGTCAGCAGCGCCAGCGCCACGCCGGCCAGCGCGACGTGAGCCAGCGTATCGGCGATCAGGCTGAGCCTCCGCAGCACCAAGAACACACCGATCGTCGGGGCAATGGTCCCGATCATCAACCCGGCGGCCAGGGCACGGAGCATGAAGCCGTATTGAAAGATCTCAGGCATACATGTTCAGTCTACCCAGTCCTCTCAGGTTACTCAGTCTTCACAGTCCACAGCCCAAACCGGGAAGACTGGGAAGACCGGTATTCTTAATGATGATGGGCGACCACAAGACTCTCCGCCCGGTAGAGCTGGGCAAGCGCTCCGGAGCGCATCGCATCCTCCGGGCTGCCGTGAAAGACCAGCCGGCGGTTGAGACAGGCGAGTTGGGTCACCTCCCCCGCGACGACGCTGACGTCGTGAGAGACCAGCACCAACGTCGTCCCGAACTCCCGGTTCAGACGGCGCAGCAGGCTGTAGAACTGCTCCTGGGCATCAACATCCACTCCGACGGTTGGCTCGTCGAGCAACAGCATCTCCGGATGGCTGGCCAGTGCCCGGGCGATGAAGACTCGCTGTTGCTGTCCGGCCGACAGGCGGCCGATGGGCCGGGCTCGGAAGTTCAGCATTCCCACCGTCTCCAACGCCTCCTCGGCCGCCGCGCGGTCACGCCCGCCGAACCGGTGCGCAATCCCAGCGACTCCGGACCGCCCGCTGATGACCACCTCGAGAACGCTCGCCGGGAACCGGGCGTCGAATGCCGTCGCCTTCTGCGGAACGTAGCCGATCCGCGCCCACTCACGAAATAGCCGCACGTCGATGCCAAACAATTTGATGCGCCCAGACGTCGGCCGCAGTAACCCAAGGAGAACTCGCAGGAGCGTGGTCTTGCCTGACCCGTTAGGCCCGATGATACCCAGGAAGTCCCCACGTCCGATCCGCAGGCTGACGTCATCGAGCACTCGCTCGCTGCCGTAGGCGAAGCTGACCTGCTCCAGATCGACCATCGGATCGGACTTAGCAGCCGAGCCCGTCGACGAGATGGCGGAGGTTTTCATGCATCACCGTAAAATAGGTTTGCCCCTGACGCAGCTCTTCCCCGGTCAATCCTTCCAGCGGATTCAGGACCAGGACCCGCGCGCCCACCTCTCGCGCCAGCGCCTCGGCGACCCGCGGGCTAACCAGGGTCTCATAATAGACGACCTTGATATCATGAGCTCTGGCAAGGTGCACAAGCTCCCGCAACCGGGCCGGCGCGGGCTCGGCCTCCGGCGATAAGCCGCTGATGGGCAGCTGCGCGAGCGCGTAGCGGCGCGCCAGATAGCCGAACGCCGCATGCGTCGTGATGAATTCCTTCTGGCGACAGCCCCGTAGCGTCGCCGCAAACTCGTGGTGCAACGCGAGCAGCTGCTCCTCCAGCTTCGAAGCGTTCGCACTGTAGAACTCGCCGTGCTGCGGGTCAGCGTCCCGCAATCCCGTCTGGATATTGGTCACCATCCGCGCCGCGAGCAAGGGGTCCAGCCAGACGTGTGGATCAAAGCGGGCGGGAGGCTCGCCGGCGTCACCCTCGTCGACCCCCTTGACCAGCGGCAATCCATCACTGGCGTTCACGACCACGCCACCGGTGGGGAACTCGGGTCGGAGCTTTTCTAACCACGGCTCCAGCCCCGCCCCGTTGTAGATCACCATGTGTGCGGCGTGGAGCGCGGTGATGTCCCGTGGGCGCGGTTCATAGTCATGGGGCTCCGCCCCCGGCGGCACGAGCGTCACCACGCGGACGCGCTCGCCGCCGACCCGTTGGGCGAACTCCTGCAGGGGATAAAACGTCACCACCACCGGCAGGGTCGTCTCGGCGCGCGGGGTCCCGGCACAGCCCAACGCGGCAGCGATCGCGCCGAGCGTCCCGAGCAACTGCCAACCCCGTCGTACCGGGGTCATCGCGTTGCCCGCTCCAATGACCGGCAGTCCCCGCAGTATCCAAAGAGTTCAAGCCGGTGGGCCGTCACAGTAAATCCCCGGCGCCGGCCGGCCTTCTGCAGAGGCCCTACCGCGCACGCCTCGAGTCTGGCGATCGCACCGCAGGATAGGCAGACGAGGTGGTGATGATGGCGGCTGCCATCCCGCAGTTCGTACCGGATCCGGCCGTCGTCTAGCTGGACCGTCTGGGCGAGTCCCTGCCGGACGAACGCACCCAGCGTCCGGTAGACCGTAACTAACCCCAGTCGGGGGTAGATGCGTCGCGCCCGGGCATAGATGTCCTCCACGCCACACGCACACCCCATCGTGGTCAGCGCGCGCAGCACAGCCCTCCGCTGCGCCGTGATGCGGTGTCCGGCGGTTCGCAACCGGCGGAGCCGTCCCTCCAGCCGAGGGCCCGACGCCGATCCCCGCCACCCCACGTGGATCCCCTCCTCGGGGCCCGACAGCGCCCGTCATGCAAATGACAATCATTTTCATTATGTCTCCCTCACTCTACTGACATGGCCACACCCCTGTCAAGAGCAGATGCAGTCTACAGGAGGATGATTCGGCGAGATCGGAGGCGGCAGGTTCTCAGGGAATGAGGAGGACTTTCCCCTTAGTCTGCCGGCCCTGGAGATACCGGTGGGCGTCGGCTGCCTGCGCCAGCGGAAAGGCGCGGTCGATGTGCAGACGCAGCGCGCCGGAGCGAATCCAGGTCAGGACGTCACCAGCCCGCGAGAGCAACTCCTCCCGCGTGTGGGTGTAATGATGAAGGGTCGGCCTGGTCAGAAAGAGCGACCCCTTCGCATTCAGGACCTGCGGATCGACAGGCGGGACGGGGCCACTGGCCTGTCCGTAGAGCACCATCAGGCCGCGTAGCGCTAGGCAGTTGAGACCCTTCTCGAAGGTGTCTTGTCCGACGGAGTCGTACACGACCTGTACGCCGTGCCCGGCGGTTAGCTGTTTCACTTCCGACTCGAAGTCCACCCGCGTGTAGATGATGGTGTCATCGGCGCCCAGCGAACGCGCGATTTCGGCCTTTTCGTCGGTCGATACCGTCGCGATGACCCGCGCTCCCCGGCGCTTCCCCATCTGCACCAGCAATTGGCCCACACCGCCGGCTCCGGCGTGGACCAGCGCGGCATCGCCCGACCGGAGGGGGTATGTTGCGCCGGTCAGATAGTGCGCGGTCATGCCCTGCAGCATCGCCGCACCCGCGAGCCGATCGTCGATTCCCACCGGCACCGGAACAAGCCGCCAGGCTGGCGCAGCGACATACTCCGCATAACTGCCCAGGACGTTGGCGAACGCAACGTGATCTCCCACCTTCACCTCGGTGACGTCCGGCCCAATCGCGTCGACCACGCCGGCTCCTTCCTGGCCTAGCGTCACCGGGAGCGCAAGCCGGTACTGGCCGGATCGTTGATAGATATCGACAAAGTTTACCCCGCACGCCACCAGACGCACTCGGGCCTCGCCAGGCCCAGGCTCTGGAGCGGGGACCTCCTCGTGCCGGAGGACGTCCGGTCCCCCCTGCTCGTGAATCCTCACCGCCTTCATCGCACCCTCCTCCGCGTCTTCACCAGTAGTACGCACGTCCATTCGGGCCTGAGGAGGCCCGTCCATGGCAAGGGTCTTGCTCAAAGAATATACCGAAGGGCTGAACCTGCTGCGAGGTGGGTACGTTTACTCATGAGGGAGCCGACCGGCAAAGCTCTGCGGGGCTCGGGGAGGAGGCCGGTGATGGGAGTCTGGCGCTGTCCGCGGTGCGGGTCGATCGCTACGCTGGAACCGCAGTTTGGTGAAATCCTCGCCGTCTACGACCTGTGCGCGACCAGCACAGACACCAGAGCCGGCAGGGGCCCGGTACGGATGGAGCCGGTGGCGCTTGAAGATGTGGTCGGGACGCGTGAGCGCGAGCTGGTGAACAGCCGCGGGTAATCGTCGCACCGCGTACGTCATTCGAGGATCCAGGAACGGGACGGCTCGACGCCGTCCCGTTTCACGTTGAGCGAAGGTCGCGACGAAGAAATTGGGTCTAACGGCGCGCGCGGGGCGCCGGCGATGCGGCCGCGGGAGCGACGACGGCGCTTTCTGCGACGAGCGCGAGAAACTCACTCGCCTCAGGGTGCGCGCC
>Ga0099827_10002218_pt1 | contig 10644 bp, 7 predicted proteins | sample CZO8metaG_FD_79339 | JGI IMG/M metagenome (GOLD analysis project Ga0099827, IMG submission 79339) | Vadose zone soil microbial communities from the Eel River Critical Zone Observatory, Northern California, USA - CZOApr15con1.8 metaG | ecosystem: Environmental > Terrestrial > Soil > Vadose zone ...
CCCTGCGGGTCGGTCGAATCGACGATGATCACGTCGAAGCGCCGGTCGGTGCCGGCGACGTAGTTCATGCCGTCGTCGATGACCAGGTCGAACCGCTTGTCCGACAGCACCGGCCCGGTGAATTCGGGGAAGTGCTCCTTCGAGAACTCGACCACCGAGGCGTCGATCTCGACCTGGGTCAGCCGAGCGACCGACTTGTGCTTCAGCACCTCCTCGGCGATCCCGCAGTCGCCGCCGCCGACGATCAGGACCTCGCGCGCCCGCCCATGGGCGAAGATCGGCACGTGGGTCATCATCTCGTGGTAGATGAACTCGTCGCGCGTGGTGACCTGGGTGGCGCCGTCGAGCATCAGAACCTTGCCGAACAGCTTATGCTCGAACAGCACCAGGTGCTGGTGCTCGGTCTGCATCTCGTAGAGCACCCGCTCGACCGCAAAGGTCATGCGGAAGCCGAACTCATCGAACAGGGTCTCGGGGATCCAGCGCTGCTCGGCCATGATCGGCCCCCATTGTCCGGCCAAACTCGCGACCGTCATGCCCGGCCTTCTAGCCGGGCATCCACGTCCTGCCGAGGCTTATCCACGCAAAAGACGTGGATGGCCGGGACGGCCCTCGCCGCTGTGGCGGCTCGCCCGGCCATGACGGGAACGCACTGCCTCCGATCAGGCTCCCTGGCCGCGCAACAGCTCGCTCACCGCGATGCGCGTGGCCTTGAATGCCTCGCGCAGCACCGGGACGCAGGCGTCGGGGTTCGCCTTGCCGCACATGAAGATATCGACGGCGGCGTAGCTCGCCTCCGGCCAGGAGTGGATCGAGATGTGGCTCTCGGCGAGCACCGCCACACCGGAGATGCCGCCGTTCGGCTCGAAGTGATGCAGGTGGATGTGCAGGAGCGTGGCGCCCGCGGCGGCGACGCAGCGGCGCAACGTCTCCTCGATGTGATCGACGTCGTCGAGCCCATCGGCCTCATAGAGGTCGACGATGAGGTGCACCCCGGCGCACCGCACCCCGTTCCTCACCACGAAATGATCGCTGCGCTCCTCAGGCTCAACCGCTGCGGCGGTGTGAACAGACGAAGCTTTGGCGATCGCGAAGTCTTCCTTTCGGGCGGTACCTGGGGTCCCCAAGCCCGTCCCCAATTGGAAGAGGGCGTTATGGCGCATGCCGTCCTCCCCAACCAGAGATCGAAGCCCGAGAGACCGGCGAGCCGGCTCACGGATATGCGAATGCCGCTGGAACAGACGCGCACGCGGACCGATCCAAGCGGCTCGGCCCACATAAGCACAACACTTCCGGGGTGCAAGATTTTTTTTGCGGCGTCCACGACGTAACGCGACGCGACCCATCGCATCGAGAAAAAACCGCGTCGTCATTGGGTTTTCGCGATGTCCCGCGCCTCGGCGACGGCGACCGTCGTCGCCTGGATGACGCCGCGTGCGGCGACCGACGGCGTCAAAACTTGGGCGCGACACGCGGCGCCGATGAGAATCGGTCCCCGGCACGCGTCGGCCGCGGCGCGAATCATCTGACCGGCGATGGCGGCGGCACCGAGACGAGGGCCGAGGCGATGCCGGCGCCTGCCCCGTCGCTCACTGCTGCGGCAGATTGAGCCGTATATGCAGCTCCCTGAGCTGCTTCGGCGAGACCTCGGAGGGCGCGCCCATGAGGAGGTCTTCGGCCTTCTGGTTCATCGGGAACAGCACGACCTCGCGCAGGTTCTCCTCGCCGGCGAGCAGCATGACGATGCGGTCGATGCCGGGCGCGATGCCGCCGTGCGGCGGCGCGCCCAGCGAGAGCGCGTGCAGCATGCCGCCGAATTTTTGCTCCAGCGTGCTCCCATCATAGCCGGCGATGGCGAAGGCTTTGCGCATCACGTCCGGGCGGTGGTTTCGTATTGCTCCGGATGAAAGCTCGGTGCCGTTGCAGACGATGTCGTACTGGATCGCCTTGAGCGCGAGAATGGTCTCGCGGTCGGCGGGTTCGAGCGCGAGGAACTCCTCGACCCCCAGGTTCGGCATGGAGAACGGATTGTGGGAGAAGTCGATCTTCTTCTCCTCCTCGTTCCACTCATACATCGGGAAATCGACGATCCAGCAGAACTCGAACCGATCCTTGGCGATCAGGCCGAGCTCGTCGGCGATCCGGGTGCGCGCGGCGCCGGCGAGCTTGGCCGCTCCCGCCGGCTTGTCGGCGGCGAAGAACACGCAGTCGCCGGAGCCGACGCCGGCTTTGGCGCGAATTCGTTGCTGGACGTCCGCGGGCACGAACTTGGCGATGGGACCTTTGCCTTCATCGCCCTCGAAGACGATATATCCCAGTCCCGCCGCCCCCATGTCCGAGCGCGCCCACTCGTTGAGCTTGTCGAACCAGGAGCGCGGCTGGCTGGCGGAGCCGGGCGCCGGGATGGCGCGAACCACGCCGCCGGCCTTGATGACGTTCTTGAACGCGTTGAAGGTGACGCTCGCGTCGTTGAACTCGTCCGTCACGTCCGCAACGACCAGGGGGTTGCGCAGATCCGGCTTGTCGGAGCCGTATTTGAGCATCGCCTGCTGATACGGAATGAGCGGAAATTTTTGCGTCACCGGTTTGCCGCCGGCAAACTCCTCGAACACGCCGCGCATCACGGGCTCGACCGCGTCGAATACGTCCTGCTGGGTGACGAAGCTCATTTCCAGGTCGAGCTGATAGAACTCCCCGGGCGAGCGATCGGCGCGCGCATCCTCGTCGCGAAAACAGGGCGCGATCTGGAAATAGCGGTCGAAGCCCGACACCATGATGAGCTGCTTGAACTGCTGCGGCGCCTGCGGCAGCGCGTAGAACTTTCCCGGATGCAGCCGCGAGGGCACCAGATAGTCGCGCGCGCCCTCGGGGCTCGACGCGGTCAGGATCGGGGTCTGGAACTCGAAGAAGCCCTGCGCCTTCATTCGACGCCGGATGGAATCGATCACCGCGCCCCGCAGGATGATGTTGCGGTGGAGCCGCTCGCGGCGCAGATCGAGAAAGCGGTATTTGAGCCGGATGTCTTCCGGATATTCCTGATCGCCGAAGACTGGCATCGGCAATTCGACCGCAGGGCCGAGCACCTCGATCTCGCTGATATAGACCTCGACCGCGCCGGTCGGCAGCTCCGGATTCTCGGTGCCGGCGGGGCGCTTGCGCACCTTGCCGTCGATCCGCACCACCCATTCCGAGCGCAGCTTCTCCGCCTCCTTGAAGGACGGGGAATCGGGGTCGGCCACGACCTGCGTGATGCCGTAATGGTCGCGCAGGTCGATGAACAGCAGGCCGCCGTGGTCGCGGATGCGGTGGCACCAGCCGGACAGCCGCGCCTCCTTGCCGATGTCGCTTGCGCGCAGCTCGCCGCAGGTATGGGAACGGTAGCGGTGCATGAATCGAAACCTCAAATGCCGCGCGGAAAGGCACATGCGGGGCTGCGCTTGTCAAGAACGCCGACGCTGGTTTGGGCGCGGCCGGGCGCGAAAAGTTCAAGCGCGCGGGCCTCGACAGAATGCCGGCGATCTGCACACTCGACTTCCCCGTAATTTCCGTAGCTCCCGCGTCATGCCCAAGGCCACGTCCAAGGCGAAACCATCCGCTCCCAAGCTCCGGCCGGTCAATGCGCCCGCGCCGGCGACCACGGCCGAGGCGACCATCGGCGCGCTTACCGCCCACGGCATCGATACCGTTTACGCCCTGCCGGGCGTGCACAACGACCACCTGTTCGACGCGCTGTTCAAGGCAGGCGACCGCATCCGCACGGTCCACGCCCGGCATGAGCAGGGCGCCGCCTATCTGGCGCTGGGCGCCGCGCTCGCGACCGGGCGGCCGCAGGTCTACACGGTGGTGCCGGGCCCGGGTTTGCTCAATTCCGCGGCTGCGCTGTTGACGGCCTACGGCATGAACGCGCCGGTGCTTGCGCTGATCGGCCAGATCTCCCAGTCCGCCATCGGCCGGGGACTTGGTCATCTCCACGAGATCCGCGACCAGGCCGGCATCATCTCGCGCCTGGTCGATTTCTCCGCGCGCATCCGCGAACCGAAGGAAGCCGCGGGGCTGGTGGCGGAAGCTTTCCGGGCCATGGCCAGCGGCCGCCCGGGGCCGGCGGTGCTGGAATGCGCAATCGACGTCTGGGGCCGCAGCGCCCCGGTCGCGGCGCCCTCGCCGCCGCTTCCCGCAGTGGCGCCGCCGCTTGACATGGACGCCGTGCGCGCCGCCGCCAAGCGTCTCGCCGCCGCCAAGCGCCCGCTGATCGTGGCGGGCGGCGGGGCGCAGGGCGCAAGCGCCGAGGTCACCGAGCTGGCGCACCTGCTGCAGGCGCCGGTGCTGGCCTATCGCCGCGGCCGCGGCGTGCTCGACAGCCGCGATCCTTTCAGCGTGAACCTGCCGCTCGGCCGCGAACTGTGGGGCGAAGCCGATGTCGTGCTCGGCGTCGGCACGCGGCTGTTCTACGGCTTCACGCAATGGGGGCTCGACAAGGAGCTTGCCGTCATCCGCATCGATGCCGACCCGGAGGAGCCGGAACGCTTTGCGCGGCCGGCGGTGGCGCTGATCGGCGACGCCGAGCCGATCTTGCGCGCGTTGATCGACGCGCTGGCCGGGCACAAGCGTCCCTCCCGCCGCGCGGAAATGGAGGAACGCCAAGCCGCGACGCGCCGCCGCCTCGACGTGCTCGCGCCGCAGATCGGCTTCCTCGACGCCATGCGCGCGGAACTTCCCGAGGACGGCATTTTCGTCGACGAGGTCACCCAGCTCGGGTTTGCCGCCCGCCTGCTCTTTCCGGTCTACCGGCCGCGCACGTTTCTTTCGCCCGGCTACCAGGACAATCTCGGCTGGGGCTTTGCGACCGCGCTCGGCGCGCAGCACGCGCGGCCCGACGTTCCGGTGCTGGCGATCTCGGGCGACGGCGGCTTCCTGTTCACCTCGAACGAGCTCGCCACCGCCATGCGCCACCGCATTCCACTGACCGTCGTCGTGTTCAACGACGGCGCCTTCGGCAATGTGCGGCGCATCCAGGAGGAGGCCTACGGCAACCGCGTGATCGCGAGCGACCTCGCCAATCCCGATTTCGTGCGCTACGCGCAGAGCTTCGGCGCCGAGGCCGAGCGCGCGCGCAACCCGCAGGAGCTGCGTGCCGCGCTCAAGCGCGCGTTCAAGCGCCGCGATGGCCCCACCCTGATCGAGGTTCCGGTCGGACCGATGCCGTCATCCTGGGAGTTCATCCACATGCCGCGCGTGCGCGGCGATCGGTGAGAGGCAGCATGGAAGCGAGTGAGAGAGTCATGCATGCCAATCCTCAATCCGCAGCCCCGGCACGCGCCTGAACTCATCCGCGTTGTGCGTGACCAGGATCAGATTGCGCGCCATGGCCTGCCCCGCGACCAGCACGTCATAAGGGCCGATCGGCGTTCCTTTGGAGGCGAGCACGGCCCGGATGCTGCCGGCCTGCCGTGCATCCTCCTTGTCGAAATCGATAACCGCAAACCGGAGCGCATCGACCAAGGCTACATTTTGGGTCGTCCGGCGGCTCTTGAAGGCGCCGTAAAAGAGCTCGTGCGCAACGATCGCCGAAATCGCAATATCACCAGGTCGTTCCCGTTTGGCGCGCCGGGCCGGCTTGGAGGTTGTGTCGTTCAGGAGGGCGATGACGACGTTCGCATCGAGAAGATAGCGCATCACCGAAACAACTTGTCGAGCGCAGGACGCTTCTGCTCTTTCGGCTGTTCACTGACGGCCTGAACGAAATCCTCGTCGAGCTTGCCCGCGATGGCATCCAGCCAACTCCAATCATCGGCGATAGGCTCGAGGATTACCGAGTTGCCATGACGACGAATGCGAACCTCTTCGCCTTGAAAGCGAAAGTCTTTCGGAAGACGCACCGCTTGCGATCGTCCCGACCAGAAAAGTCTCGCGGTTTCCATTCTTTCACCTCGTGCCATATATCAATGATATATAGCATCCCATGGATCGGCGCAAGATGATAGCGGTAGAGTCCCCGACTCAGGCGAGACCACGTTCACGATCACCCGAAAGCCTTGGATATGGAAGCACGCACCAGCATTGAAACTGCCATCGGCGAGCGCGAGCCGCTGATCATCCGCCGGGTCGACGCCATCCCGGTCGCCTTGCCGCTCAAGAAGGCGGTGGCGATGGCGGGGACGACGGTCAGCCGTGCGCTGAACATCCTGGTGCGAATCGAGGCGGCGGACGGCACCGTGGGTTGGGGCGAAGCCGCCTCCGCCCCGACCATGACCGGCGACACGCTCGGCGGCCTGGTGGCGGCGGTGCGCGAGCATCTCGCACCGCTCCTTGTCGGCGAGGACGCCTGGATGCGGGGCGCTTTGTGCCGCAAGCTCGAGCGGGCGCTCTACGGCAACACCGGCGCCCATTCCGCGATCGAGCTGGCGCTGCTCGATCTCGCCGGTCGGGCGTCCGGGCTGCCGCTGGTCGATCTCATCGGCGGCGCCAGGCGCAGCGCCGTCGCGCCGATGTGGCTCCTCGGCAATCCGACGCCGGACGAGGACGTCGCCGAGGCGCATGCGAAGCACGCGGAGGGATTCGGCTTCTTCAAGCTCAAAATCGGAACCAAGCCGGTCGACCGCGAGATCGCCTCGACGCTGGCGCTGCGCCGGGCTTTGGGGCCGGCGATGCCGCTCTGCGCCGACGCCAATTGCGCCCTCGCCTTCGCCGACGCCCGCCGCTACGTCGAAGGCGCGCGCGAGGCCGCGCTGGTGTTCGTCGAGCAGCCGCTCGCCCACGGCGATCTCGGCGCGCTCGCCCGGCTGACGCGCCTCGCGCCCATGCCGATCGGCGCCGACGAGGGCATCCATTCGCTCGCCGACATCGAGGCGCATGCGAAGTGCGGCGTAAATGGCGTCTCGCTGAAGCTGATCAAGCTCGGCGGCATGAGCGCGGCGGTCGAGGCCGCGCAGCTCGCCGATCGCCTCGGGCTCGCCGTCAACGTGGCGGCCAAGATCGCGGAATCCAGCATTGCCTCCGCGGCGGCCATCCACCTCGCCTGCGCGGTTCCGGCGGTCGAGTGGGGCGTGAGCCTCACCCATTTCTATCTCGCCGGTGATATCGTCAAGGCCACGCCGGCGATCGGCGACGGCATGGTCGCGCTGCCGGGGGGACCCGGGCTCGGCATCGAGGTCGACGAGGCGGCGGTGGAACGCGTACGCACCGACATTTGACAACGACACGCCGGACCGACTCTCCTATGGTTTGTTCCACGCGTTCCCCTGCGCCCATGACAAATCCGCCCGTCTGGACTATCTAGCCCTCATGCAACCGATCACGACGACCAAACAACTCGCGGACGCCTGCGTGCGCATGGCGCGGCATCCGTTCGTCACGGTCGACACCGAGTTCTTGCGCGAGTCGACCTATTACCCCAAGCTCTGCGTCGCGCAGATGGCGAGCCCAGACGAGGCGCTGGTGATCGACGCGCTCGCCGACGGGATGGAACTCGCCCCGTTCTTCGCGCTGATGGCGGACGAGCGCGTGGTCAAGGTGTTCCACGCCGCCCGCCAGGACATCGAGATCTGCTGGCACGAGGCCGCTCTCATCCCGCGTCCCATCATCGACACCCAGGTCGCGGCCATGGTGCTCGGCTATGGCGATTCCATCTCCTACGACCAGCTGGTGGCGCGCATCACCGGCGACAATCTCGACAAATCGCATCGCTTTACCGATTGGACGCGGCGGCCGCTCAGCGAAGCGCAGCTCACCTACGCCGTTTCCGACGTCACCCACCTGCGCGACGTCTATCTCAAGCTCGCCGCCGATCTCGACAAACGTGGACGCAGCGACTGGATGCGCGAGGAGATGGAGGTGCTGACCTCTCCCGAAACTTATCGCTTCGAGCCCGAGCACGCCTGGGAGCGCCTCAAGACCCGGGTGCGCAAGCCCAAGGAGCTCGCCGTGCTGATCGAGGTCGCGGCTTGGCGCGAGCGCGAGGCGCAGGAGCGCGACGTGCCGCGCGGTCGCGTGCTCAAGGACGACGTGATCGGCGACATCGCGGTGCAGGCGCCGACGACGGTCGAGCGGCTCGGGAACCTGCGTTCACTGCCGCGCGGGTTCGAGCGCTCGCGCTGGGGCGAGGCCATCGTCGAGGCGGTCCAGCGCGGGCTTGCGCGCGATGCCAAGGGCCTGCCGCGGCTCGACCGCCCGAAGCCCGCCGTCAACGGCCAAGCCACGGTCGAGCTGCTCAAGGTCCTGCTGCGGATGACCGCGGAACGCCACGGCGTCGCCGCCAAGGTGATCGCCACCGTCGATGACCTCGACCGGATCGCCGCCGACGACGCCGCCGATGTGCCGGCGCTGCACGGATGGCGGCGCGAGCTGTTCGGCGAGAAGGCGCTCGCGCTCAAGCAGGGCCGGCTCTCGCTCGCCATCGAGCGCGGTCGCGTGGTCGCGGTGGAGCGTGCGGCCGCGGCGGAGAGCCCGTCCTGAACGCGTCTTGACACTATTGCATCGATTTCTCGAGGCGAAGCGTCCGTAGCGCGACGCCAAGCTCGCGCGGGTCGCGCGGAAACCGCGTGCTCGGCGTCGTCTTCAGCTCGATGGTGAGCCGTTCCTCGGCGGCGAACCGGCCGAGCGGCACCGTCAAAGCATCGACCGGCACCGGACCGTCGAAGGCGGTCCAACCGTTGACCGTCAGCCGCAACCGCGCATCGGCCGAAAGCGGCATCGGCCAAAGCGCAAGCACAAGGGCCGTGGCGGGAGCGTCGCGCACATTCGCGAATTCAAATCGCGCGGCGTCGGAGGTCCAGCGCAGCGGTCCCTGCGCCGTCTTCTCCACGGCGTAGGCACCCTCCGCGACGACGCCGGGGTGCTGCTCCACCCCGATTTCCAGGGCACCGGACCGCACCTGCAGAAAATCGAGCGCGGCTCGATCGCTGGCCAACCAGATCACCCGTCGCCCCGCCGGGTCGGAGACACCGTCGGTGGCGATGCAATCTGCCTGCTCCCAGCCCGTAGGTTGAAAAACAGGAATCTCGGCGTAGCCGAGGCTGATGCGTCGCAACGATGCCCAAGGCACGCCGATATCGGTCGCGACCAATTGCGCCAGCTTGTTCATGAACGGCTGATCGACATCCAAGACGACGCCCCTGCAGGTCCGCAACAGCGCGGCCCAGCGATCGACCTGCCAATCCATCCCTGCCTTTTGTGGCTCGACCGTGCCCTTGCTCCCCGGAAGGCCGGGTATCGTCGTGCCGCCCGGATCGGCGACCATCGCGGGCCGCAATGCGCCGAACACGAGATGTGCCGCCACTACGATGAGACAAGCGATCCGACCGACCGGACGCGCCCAGCCGCCGCAAAGCACGGACGCCGCGATCAGAAAGAACAACAATGGCGCGGCCATCGACAGCGCCTTTCCGGCGGTCCAGTAACGTCCAAGGCTCAAGATTGCGATTGGAACCAGGCAGCCGGCGATGCAGGCTGCCAACATTCTACTGCGGTTGCCTGAAGGGTCGCGCCGCCAAACCGCGAGCGTTACCCGCGCCGTACTTGCAAAGACGACGGCAACGAGCGCGTAGAGCGCCAACTTCCAGATGATGGCCAGGGGTAGCGGCCAGCTTCCGGTCGGCAGGAGATAGTAGAGCCCAATGCCGGCGATGACCGACTCCACCGGCAGGGAGAACAGCGCATCGAAAAATCCAGACCACGACGCCCCCGCCCCGTCCGCCAAATTGGCGAGGTAATCCTGCTCGCGGCCGAGAAGATATCGCTGGAAGTATTTCCACCAATCCAACTCGCGAACCGCTTGAGCCCTCATCTGATTGAGGAGGAAGGTGATCGTTCCGTACCCATAGCTCAAAGCCAAAGCCCCTGCCGTTCCGATGCCCAAACCTGAAACAGCAGCGACGGTCGTCCGATGGGATTTTCCGGTCATCAGCCCGATGCAGGCGGCGGTCGCGGCAGCGGGCCCATAGATCGCCATCGAGTCCGGGTAGAGAAGCGTCGCTGACGCCATCAGGCCGCCAAAGACCGCGGCGAGCCGAGCGGCTGCCGCGACGGGCGCGGGGCCGAAACGCTCCGGATCGAACGCCACGACGACGATTGCGACCACCATGAGATAAATCGGCTGTGTGGCCAGTTGCGCCCAAGCATTGATGTCGAACACGTATTGCTGGAAAAAGCCGACCGTGAGCGCGGCGGCCACGAACATGGACATGCGATGGTTGGCCTCGAAAACATTGAACGCAACGAACAGCGCGCCGAAAAACATGTTGACTTGCAGCGCCACCATGAAGGCATAGCTGCTGCTCGGTGCATTTGAATGTGCCACGCCCGCAAATGCGGCATGGACGATCGATATCGGTCTATTCAAGGCGAATTTCGCATTCTCCATGATGGGATTCCCCGGGCCGCCTTTCACCGCAGCGAGAACCGACGCGTAGTCGTACTGATGGAAGACGACGCTGCCGGGCAGATAAACGTTGACTTGGTCGTACGCGTTGCCCTGGAACACCGTGAATTGCGGACCGCCGATCCAAGCCGGCAAGAGGCACATGAGCACCACCGCAAGCACGACGGTGCAAAGCTCGAATTGGCTCGATGATGGCGTACGCGGCATCCTGGCGCGTCCGCGGATGATGTGAACGGCGGACGCCAGCAGCCCCACTGCGGTGACGGCAA
>Ga0099827_10002219_pt1 | contig 10642 bp, 8 predicted proteins | sample CZO8metaG_FD_79339 | JGI IMG/M metagenome (GOLD analysis project Ga0099827, IMG submission 79339) | Vadose zone soil microbial communities from the Eel River Critical Zone Observatory, Northern California, USA - CZOApr15con1.8 metaG | ecosystem: Environmental > Terrestrial > Soil > Vadose zone ...
GCCGACTTCCTTTCGCCCGTCAATAACGCCGGATTTTTGCGGTATGCGGGCGCCTTCAGCAAGCGCCGCAAAGCGGAAGAGGGAAAGCCCAACCGGCTTTACGTGATCGAAAGCGTGCTCTCGGTCACTGGCGGCAAGGCAGACCATCGCCTGCCTATCCGGGCTACGCAAATCGAGAACCTGGTCAGGGCCATAGCAGGCAAGCTGGGCGTGGGCGGCGCGGCTGCCCTCCAAGGCGATAACGCCAAGTTCGTGGACGCGGTGGTCGAAGACCTGCAACGCCATCGCGGCGCAAGTCTGGTGATGGCCGGTGAGACTCAGCCTGCGGCCGTGCACGCACTGGTTCACGCCATCAATGAGGTTTTAGGCAATGCCGGCAAGACTGTCTCTTATCTTGATCCAGTCACCGTTCTGCCTGAGGGCTTCACCAGTCACATAGATTCGCTGCGCGATCTGGCGCGCGATATCGAGGCCAAAAAAGTTGAATTGCTGGTCATCATTGACAGCAACCCCGTCTACACGGCTCCGGCAGATTTGAAGTTTGCGCACCTGCACACCGAGTCCGACGATCCGCACCCCGACTGGAAGCAGGAAAGCATTCTGCTCAAGGTTCCCTACCGAGTGCACGTGGGGCTCTATCAGGATGAGACTGCGCAGCTATGCCAGTGGCACATCAATGCAGCGCACTACCTGGAGTCGTGGGGCGATGCCCGTACTCCTGATGGAACGTTCAGCATCATTCAGCCGTTGATCAATCCACTCTATGACGGCAAGACCGCCCACGAGATACTCGGGGCATTTACCGACAATCCTAATCTCAGCAGCTATGACTGGGTGCGCGGATACTGGAAGTCGCAGCACAACTCTCCGGATTTTGAAGCCTGGTGGCGCAAGGCGCTGCACATCGGCTTTATCGCCGGCGAGACTTTGCCGGGAAAAAGGGTCAGTGCGCGGTCAACCGGCATCCCTGCCGCACAGACCAAAGCCACTGAAGGATTAGAGTTGGTGTTGCGTCCTGATCCCCACGTCTATGACGGACGCTTCGCCAACAACGGATGGTTACAGGAGCTGCCCAAGCCCATCACCCTGTTCACATGGGATAACGCCGCTCTGTTCAGTTTTAATACCGCAAAGAAACTCGGCATCACCAGCGACCACATGGTTGAGCTTGAAGTGGGTGGCCGCAGGCTGGAAACCGTGGCGTGGGTCATCCCGGGAATGCCCGATGATTGCATCAATCTGCATCTCGGCTACGGACGCTACTGGGCGGGCCGCACCGGCAATGGACACGGTTACAACGCATATCTGCTCTCTGTGAGTGAAAGTCCTCGCGTCCTGAGTGGCGTCAATGTCAAGCTGCTGACGGGCCAAACCCATCAAGTGGCTGCTGTTCACGTCCATCACAACGTGGAATTCGAGCCCGGAGTTGAGGAGTGGAAGAAGCGCGGGATTGCACGCGCGATGACGTTGGATCAGTACAAGGATCCGGAGTACATCAAGGATTTTCAGGAAAAGAAGCAGGAAGAGACCCAGCATGGCCTCACGCTGTACAACCCCCAGGAGCATCCGTATGACCCCAAGGCAACGCCATATGCCTGGGGCATGACCATTGATCTGAATTCCTGCATTGGGTGCAGTACTTGTGTGATCGCCTGCCAGGCAGAGAACAATATTCCCGTTGTGGGACAGTTCGAAGTAACCCGCGGCCGCGAGATGCACTGGATCCGCATTGATCATTATTTTGAGGGAGACCTGGATAACCCCAAGACGCACTTCCAGCCGGTGCCCTGTATGCAGTGCGAAAACGCGCCTTGCGAGGTAGTTTGCCCGGTCGGGGCTACTGTGCACAGCACCGAAGGCCTGAACGACATGGTCTACAACCGTTGCGTGGGCACGCGCTATTGCTCCAACAACTGTCCTTACAAGGTTCGCCGTTTCAACTTCATGCTATATGCGGATTTTGAGACGCCGCAGTTCAAGCTGCTGAATAATCCTGATGTGAGCGTGCGCAACCGCGGCGTCATGGAAAAATGCACCTACTGCGTGCAGCGCATCAATCGCGGCCGTATTGAGGCAGAAGAGACCGGCCAGCCGATTCCTGACGGAAAAATCAAAACTGCCTGCCAGCAGGCTTGCCCCACCGATGCAATCGTCTTCGGCAATATCAACGATCCGCAGAGCCGGGTATCGAAACTGAAAGCGCAAGCTCACAACTACGCGATGTTGGCGGAGCTGAATACGCGCCCGCGCACCACGTATCTGGCGGAAGTTACCAATCCCAATTCGCAGTTAGGGAGCGAATCTGAAAGACAGCAGGCGGAGCATTCATGAGTACGCAGATCCAGCGCCCGAGTGAAGACGCAACCCAGGCGGGCGTGTTCCCGGTGGTTGAGCCGGGCCATACTTTTGCGACCATCACGGAAAAGATCAGCGCCATTATCGTTCGCCGCGGCACGCCGCTCTGGTGGCTCGCCGGGTTCCTCATGGCGTTCGGCATCATGAATGTGATGCTGATGGCCATTGGCTGGCTTTTCTACAAAGGCACCGGTATCTGGGGCGTCAACATACCCGTAGGCTGGGGATTTGCCATCGTCAACTTCGTCTGGTGGATCGGTATTGGCCACGCCGGCACGCTCATCTCCGCCATTCTGTTCCTGCTGAAGCAGTCTTGGCGCAACTCCATCAACCGCTTTGCTGAAGCCATGACGTTATTTGCCGTCATGTGCGCCGGCCTGTTCCCGCTGATTCATACCGGGCGTCCCTGGCTGGCGGCCTACTGGCTTTTTCCCGTGCCGCTGACCATGGGGGTATGGCCTCAGTTCCGCAGCCCGCTCATCTGGGACGTGTTCGCAGTTTCAACTTATTTCACGGTCTCGCTGCTGTTCTGGTTCGTCGGGTTGGTCCCTGATCTTGCCTCGTTGCGCGACCACGCTCCGCGGCGCTGGCAGCGGATGATCTACGGCATGCTCGCCATGGGATGGCGCGGGTCCGCTCGCCACTGGGTCCGCTATGACGCTGCATATCTTATCCTGGCTGGGCTGGCCACGCCGTTGGTGCTCTCGGTGCATACCGTGGTGAGCTTTGATTTCGCAGTCTCATTGGTTCCCGGCTGGCATACCACCATCTTCCCACCCTACTTTGTTGCCGGGGCGATTTACTCCGGATTTGCCATGGTCATGATTCTGGCCATTCCTATTCGTTCTTTGTACGGCCTGAAAGACATGATCACCATGCGCCACCTGGAAAATTCCGCCAAGCTGATGCTGGCGACTGGATTGATCGTGGGTTACGGCTATGCCGTGGAAGCCTTCATGGCCTGGTACGGCAACAACAAGTTTGAGTGGTTCCTGACGGGTAATCGTCTGTTCGGGCCTTACAAATATTTCTACTGGGCGCTACTCGCCTCCAATATCGTGGTCCCGCAGGTGTTCTGGAGCAAAAAGGTTCGCACCAGCACCTTCTGTCTATTCATCATCTCCTGCGTCATCCTCGTGGGCATGTGGCTCGAGCGTTTTATTATCGTGGTCGTCAGCTTGCACCGCGACTTCGTGCCCAGCGCCTGGGGGCATTACACGCCCACCCGCTATGATTGGGCCATCTTCATCGGCACCCTGGGAATGTTCACCACGTTCATGTTGCTCTTCTTGCGCACGCTGCCGGCAATTTCAATTGCGGAGATGAAGCTTCTGCTGCCTGAGGCGGAGGTGAAACACGTGGAGGTCGAGCACGCATGAAGCATCCTTCCGTGTTCGGCTACCTGGCAGAGTTTGAGACACCCACTGAACTGGTGGAGGCGGCGGAAAAGGTCTATGCCGAAGGTTATCGCAAGATTGATACCTACTCGCCTTTCCCCATTGAGGCAGCCTCGGAGGCCATCGGATTTCATCACAGCCGCCTGCCCCTGATCGTCTTGATCGGTGGGCTGACCGGGTTGGCGTCAGCTTTTGCCATGCAGTATTGGGTCTCGGTGATCGATTACCCCATCAACGTGGGCGGACGCCCTTTTAACTCGTGGCCATCTTTCATTATTGTCTGCTTCGAGTTGACGGTTTTGTTCTCAGCTATATCCGCGGTCATCGGGATGTTTGCCTTGAATGGCTTGCCGATGCCTTATCATCCCGTATTCAATGTGCAGCGCTTTATAGATGCCAGCAAAGACGGCTTTTTCCTGGTGATCGAGGCCACCGATCCAAAGTTTGACGGGGAAGCGACGGGCAGTTTTCTCAAAACTTTAAGTCCCGCGGGAGTTTGGGAGGTGCCGTATTAACTGGTTGCCCAAAAACTCGCGTTGCCGGAAGACACGTATCAGGGCACGACTTCAGTCGTGCCGTAAGCTGTTGGAAATATTTGCGGGCTTTAGCCCCTGCGGGTCGAATTCCCGCGCTAAATTCCTGCGATCTACAGGCACTGCTGCCATTGCGCTGTTGTGCTTGGTGATTGCCGGCTGCCGTCAGGACATGCACGATCAGCCCAAGTACATTCCGCTGCGTGAGAGTGATTTCTTCGGTGACATGCGCTCTGCGCGGCCTTTGCCCGTAGGCGTGGTCGCGCGCGATCACCTGAACGAAGATACCTATCTTTATACCGGCAAGATCAATGGCAACCTGGGAAATGTTTTTCCGTTCCCCATCACCGAGCAGGATATGAAGCGCGGGCAGCAGCGCTACAACATCTATTGCACTCCCTGCCACTCCCCAATCGGAGATGGCAAGGGAACCGTGGTGCAGCGCGGGTACAAACAGCCCCCGGCCTACACCGATCCCAAAGTGTTGCAAGCTCCTGTAGGGCATTATTTTGACGTGATGACCAATGGCTACGGGGCCATGCCCGATTACTCGTCGCAGATCAGCGCGGAAGATCGCTGGCGAATCGCCGCTTACATCAAGGCGCTGCAGTTGAGCCAGCGGGCGACGCTAGCCGATATTCCCCCGGAACAGCGTAATCATCTCGCCGAGCCTTTACCCATGAACATACAACTGGGCAGCACACCTCCGGAAAAAGTTGAACACCCCAGCGAGCGAGGTGAAGCAAAATGAGCGAAATCACTCGCACAGAGCCCATTCAGCCAACCATCGCAAATCTCATGCCGCCAGCCATGGTGGATAGCCTGCAACGCAGAGCTCTGCTGGCCGGTGTGCTCGCAGCCCTGTTGTGCATACTCGGCGCCGCCACCCATCCACACCAGTTCCTGCGCTCCTATCTGGTGGGATACATTATGGGTCTGGGATTGAGCCTGGGTTCTCTCGGCCTGCTCATGGTGCAATATCTGACCAAAGGCAATTGGGGATTTCTCATCCGCCGCCAGCTTGAGGCGGGCAGCCGCGTTCTTCCCCTCATGGCGATATTGTTTATCCCCCTTGGGATTGGAGTGTGGAATCACAACCTGTATCCCTGGGCGAACACTAAGCTGCTGAGTCCGGAAGATTTGCAACAGTTTAAAATGCGAGCGTATCTGACGCCCCAGTGGTTCATCGTCCGTGCCATTGTCTATTTTGCTCTCTGGATGGTGCTGGCCTACTTCCTCAATAAATGGGGCAAGCAGCAGGACTACGACGACGTGCCCGATCTGCCGCGCAGCCGCCGTTATCAGAAACTTTGCGGTCCGGGGCTGGTGCTCTTCTGCATCACGGTCACAATGGCAGTGGTCGATTGGATCATGTCGCTCGATATCCATTGGTACTCCACCATGTATGGCCTCATCTTTATCGACGGCCAGGGGCTGATTACCATGTGCTTCATGATCATGCTGACGGCCGCCCTGTTCAAATACCGGCCCATGTCGCAGGTGCTGGTTCCTAAAACGCTGCACGATCTGGGCAACCTGACTCTGGCCATGGTGATGCTGTTCGCCTATTTCTCGTTTTCGCAATTTCTCATCATCTGGTCGGGCAACTTGCCCGAAGAAATCCACTGGTATGTGGATCGCCTCAAGGGTGCCTGGGCCTCTGTGGCGTTCGCCATCGTGCTCTTTCATTTTGCGATTCCGTTTTTCTTGCTGTTGCATAAATCCATCAAGCGGAACCTGAAAACCCTGGTGCCGGTCGTGGTGATACTGTTCCTGGCGCGCTACATTGATCTGTTGTGGTATATCGTGCCGAATTTCAACCACATGGTGAATGGGGTCAGCGATCCCCGTGGCGCATTTTCCTGGATGGATCTGGCCTGTCCTGTAGCTGTGGTCGGCCTCTGGATAGCCGCCTTCTGTGGCCAGTTGAAATCGCGCCCGCTGTTTCCGGTTCACGATCCACTCTGGACGGAGGTGGAAAAACTCCATGGACGCTAAACAGCCGCATTCCTCCGACTACCTTGAGAATCCGGAAGTCCTGCATGAAGAGTCGGACGTCAACGTACGCGGTATCGTAAGCTTTGGCCTGGGGCTGGCGTTGTGCATCGGGTTATCGGGCCTGGTTCTGTACCTCCTGTTCGGGTTCCTGCGCGGCCATTTCACGCCTCAGCCGGTTCATCCCAGTCCGCTGATCGGCGTGCGTGAGCCGGTCGAGCCTGAGAACTCTCCGGTGCTGTTTCCCGAACCGCGCCTGCAGATTGACTACTCCGCCGATCTGGACGCAGTTCGCAAGCAGTGGGATGACCAGCTTAAGAGCTCCGGCTGGCAGGATAAAAAAGCGGGCATCGTGCACATCCCGATTGATGACGCCATGAAGCTGACATTGCAGCGCGGCCTTCCGGCACGCGCCGAAGGGAAGCCGATTGAGGGCCTGCAGCCCGCCGGCAAACGAACGAGTTTAGTCGCCAGCAAGACGGTCCAATAGGGGAGTATCCAATAGGGAATTGGAGTCAGGCCGAAGTTTCGAGATACCAGCCCCAAAGGGGCGGCATTAGGTAGCCCAGGGCGGAAGCCCTGGGTAGGCTGAATAAAAAGTCAGAGCCCCGTAGGGGCGACACAGAATTATTAGGCTTGATGCCGTAAAACACAACGGGACGAACGTATCGTCCTCCAAGGTTTGAGATTTGAAGTTTATGTTGCGCAACACCCAATTTCGACTTGAACGGGCTGCGAAGGCGAAATTAGACGCGCTTGCAGCTTGCAGTTTACAGCTTGGAGCTGTCTTGTTGCTTATGGCGAATGTGGCACATGCGCAACTTTATTCCGAGCCTAAAGCTCCGGCGCCGCAGGGTAAGCCGGCGATGTTGCAAAACATTGGCATCGACCAGAAACTCGACCAACAGGTTCCTTTGGATTTGAACTTTCGTGATGAGACCGGCCGGCGGGTCCAATTAGGACAATACTTCGGCACAAGGCCGGTGATATTAACGCTGGTGTATTACACCTGCCCCATGTTGTGCAACGAGGTGCAGAGTGGCTTGGCCAGCAGCCTGGCGATTTTAAAATTTAATGCCGGGGAACAATTTGAGGTTGTGGCCGTCAGCATCAATCCCCGGGAAACACCGGAGGCTGCGCAAAAAAAGAAGAAGCAATTCCTGCAGCGCTACAAGCGCGCAGGCGCCGAATCGGGAGTGCATTTCCTGGCCGGAGATCAGGCCAGTATTGATGCGTTGGCAAAGGCGGTTGGTTTCCGCTACAGCTACGATCCCAAGACGGACCAGTATGCGCATGCCAGCGCCATCATGGTCGCGACGCCGCAGGGAAGGCTGGCGCAATATTTCTACGGCATCGAATACGCGCCCAACGATTTGCGGCTGGCGCTGGTGGAGTCGTCGCAGAACAAGATCGGAAACGCAGTGGACCAGGTCCTGCTGTACTGTTTTCACTATGATCCGGCCACGGGACATTACGGGGCTGTCGTCATGAATGTAGTACGGCTCGGCGGCGTTATTACTGTGCTGCTGCTGGGGTTGTTCATGACAGTTTCCTTGCGCCGGGAATTCCGGCAGTCCAGGGAATTGAAGATGCGCGGGCCGGCGTAGAACGGCGAGCGGAAGTAAGCTGGGCAGCCACAGGATAAATTCAAAGAGCTGCGGAAGCCCTCGAGATTAGACGGACGAAAGACAGTTTTCATACTTTAACTATGTTGTTAAACATTCCATTATTCCCCGAGAGCGCCTCCAACATGTCCCGGCAGGTGGACTATCTGTATTTTTTCCAGATAGCCAATCTTCTTTTCTTCACTGTGCTGGTGGCGGCTCTGGTGGTTTACTTTGCCATCCGCTATCGCCGCGCAAAGAGCCCCAAGCCCGAGCCCATTCACGGCTCCATGATTCTGGAAATAGCCTGGTCGGTGATTCCCCTGGGTATTTCGCTCATCATGTTTGCCTGGGGCGCGTGGGTTTATTTTCATTTCAATCGTCCCCCAGCCAACGCCATGGAAATCTACGGCACGGGGAAGCAGTGGATGTGGAAGTTCCAGCACATTGAGGGCGCGCGCGAGATCAATCAATTGCACGTGCCCGTGGACCGCGACGTGCGCGTGGTGTTGACCTCGCAGGACGTTATCCACGATTTCGCTGTCCCGGCATTTCGCCTCAAGGGCGACGTCATACCCGGACGGTATACCAGCGTATGGTTTCGTGCCACCAAGACCGGCACCTACCGGCTGTTTTGCGATCAATACTGCGGAACCTTGCACTCCGGCATGGTGGGCGACGTGATTGTCATGAACCCTGCTGATTATCAGGATTGGGTTGCCACCCGTGCTGAAGGTTCGCTGGGACAGCAGGGTGAGAAAATCTTTCAGCAATTGGGCTGCAACACCTGCCATCGCAGCGATTCCCAGGCGCGCGGCCCTAATCTGGCTGGCCTCTATGGCAACCCGGTGAAGTTGAAAGATGGCAGCACCGTGATTGCGGATGAAGGCTACATCCGCGAATCCGTCGTCAATCCCAATGCAAAAATCGTGGCCGGCTTCGATTCCATCATGCCCACCTTCCAGGGGCAGATCAATGAAGACGACATGCTGGCCCTGGTGTATTACATTAAGTCTTTACACAGTCAAGAACCCGGAGGTCCGGTGAAGACTTCACCCAACTCCACAGAAGTTCCGGGAGCCAATCCCCCGGTCAAGTTGCAATAATTATGGCTACTAACGAATTACCGCGCGAACATTATCTGAACTCCGAGTTCGGCATCAAATCCTGGCTTTTGACCAAAGACCATAAGCGCATCGGGATCCTCTATCTTCTTTCCATTACCTTCTTTTTCTTCATCGGCGGCTTTTTTGCCACCTTGATACGCATTCATCTTCTCACCCCGGAAGGCGCTCTGGTCTCGGCCGACAACTATAACAAGCTGTTTACCATGCATGGCATCATGATGGTGTTTTTCTTTCTCATACCATCGGTGCCGGCGGTGCTGGGCAACTTTGTGCTGCCGCTCATGCTGGGGGCCAAAGACGTCGCTTTCCCCAGGATCAACCTGCTGAGCTGGTACATTTTCATCATCGGTGGCGTCGTCACCTTATGGGCACTGGTCAGCGGAGGCGTAGATACCGGCTGGACCTTCTATACGCCCTTCAGCACGACATTTTCTAATACCCACGTAATCACCGCTGCCCTGGGAATTTTTATTGCAGGCTTCTCTTCCATTTTGACGGGTCTGAACTTCATCGTGACCATCCATCGCATGCGGGCCCCCGGGCTCACCTGGTTCCGCCTGCCTCTTTTTGTATGGGCAACCTACGCCACCAGTCTCATTCAGGTGCTGGGCACGCCGGTCATAGCCATCACCATCGTTCTGGTGGCGCTGGAGCGCGCCTTCCATATTGGCGTCTTTGATCCCGCGTATGGCGGCGATCCGGTGCTCTTTCAGCACATGTTCTGGTTCTATTCCCATCCTGCGGTCTACATCATGATCTTGCCCGGAATGGGAATCATCAGCGAACTGATCTCAACCTTCTCACGCAAGCCGATCTTTGGATACAAGTTCGTGGCCTTCTCCAGCCTGGCTATCGCTGTCTTTGGTTTCATCGTCTGGTCGCACCACATGTTTATCGCCGGCATCTCGGTGTATGCGGCCATGGTCGCTTCGTTCCTGAGCTTTGCCGTGGCCATCCCTTCGGCGATCAAGACTTTCAACTGGGCTGCCACCTTATATAAGGGTTCCATTTCCTATCGCACGCCCATGCTCTATGCCTTCGGGTTCCTTGGCCTGTTTGCCATTGGCGGTCTCACCGGATTGTTTCTGGCGACGCTGGGACTCGATGTGCACCTGCACGATACATATTTCATCATCGCCCACTTCCACTACATCATGGTGGGTGGCATGGTGATGGCTTATCTGGGCGGCATCCATTATTGGTGGCCCAAAATCACCGGACGCATGTATCCCGAGCCCTGGGCCAAACTTTCCGCCATGATCGTATTCGTCGGTTTCAATCTGACCTTCTTCCCGCAGTTCATTCTGGGTTACCTGGGGATGCCGCGGCGCTATGCATCGTATCCACCCGATTGGCAGGTGCTGCATGTGCTCTCGACCGCCGGCGCCTCTATTCTCGCCATTGGATATCTGCTGCCCATGATTTATCTTTTGTACTCGCTCCGCTTTGGCGAGGTGGCTGGTGATAATCCCTGGGGCGCCACCAGCCTAGAGTGGCAGACCACCTCTCCGCCGCCCCTCCACAACTTTGAAGTTACGCCGGTTGTGACCGAAGAAGCCTATCACTATTCCAAGGACCGGGAGGCGGCATTTGTCTAATCCGACGGTTGTGGTTCACGACGCGCCCGAGCA
>Ga0099827_10002225_pt1 | contig 10630 bp, 9 predicted proteins | sample CZO8metaG_FD_79339 | JGI IMG/M metagenome (GOLD analysis project Ga0099827, IMG submission 79339) | Vadose zone soil microbial communities from the Eel River Critical Zone Observatory, Northern California, USA - CZOApr15con1.8 metaG | ecosystem: Environmental > Terrestrial > Soil > Vadose zone ...
GCCGATCGGGATGTTGATGTAGAAGATCCAGCTCCAGTTGATGTCCTGGGTCAGCACACCGCCGACGATCGGACCGAAGGCAAGCGCAAGCGCAGAGACCCCCGCCCAGATTCCGATCGCCATGCCCCTCTGGCGGGGCGGAAAGGTGGCGGTGATGATCGACAGCGTGGCGGGGTTCATCAGCGCCGTTTTCACCCCCTGCACGGTTCGGGTGGTGATCAGGACTTCCGGGCCGTTCGCTAAGCCGCACGCGAGCGACGACGCGGTGAAGATGATCAGCCCGGTGATGAAGATCGCCCGGCGCCCGAGCAGATCGGCCAGCTTGCCGCCGCTGAGCAGTAGCACGCCGAACGTCAGCGCGTAAGCGTTCACGACCCACTCGAGCTCCGAGACCGTGATTCCCAGGTCGTGCTGGATCGCCGGCAGGGCGACAACCACGACCGTGTTGTCGAGCATGATCATGAACAGCCCGAACGCGACGGCGGCGAGCGTCCACCATTTGCGGAACTCGGGTGCGAACAACCGGGCCCTCAAGCGGCTTAGGCTACCGATGTGGTGACGGGCTACGTTTGGAGGCCGACGCGCGCGCAGATCGAGGAGGCGAACGTGACACGCCTGATGCGGCGCCTCGGCTGCTCGGACTTCCGCGACCTGCACCGCGTCTCCGTCGAGGATCCGGAGCGCTTCTGGCCGGAGGTGATCGACGATCTCGGTGTCGAGTTCTCGCAGCAGTGGGAGCGGGTGCTCGACACCTCGAACGGGCCGGAGTGGGCGACCTGGTTCGTCGGCGGACGGCTGAACGTCGCCTGGAACTGTGTCCACAAATGGAAGGACGAGCCGGGCGAGGCCGCCGTCTTCCTCGGCGAGGACGGGACCCGCACGGCATTGACGTGGCCGCAGCTCTCGCGCGAAGTGACGCAGCTGGCGGAGACGCTCGTCGAGCTCGGCGTGAGCGAAGGCGACCGGGTCGCGATCTTCATGCCGATGAGCCCAGCCGTCGCGGTCGCGGCGCACGCATGCGCGCACATCGGCGCGGTCCAGGTGCCGATCTTCTCCGGCTTCGCAGCGCCTGCGATCGCGACGCGGCTCCAGGACTCCGGGGCGAAGGCAGTGATCTGCGCGGACTGGTCGCTGCGCCGCGGCAAGCGCGTCGAGATGCGCGCGATCCTCGACGAGGCGAACGACGCGGCGCAGGTCATCGAGTGGTCGCGCGACAGCGGCTGGCCCGAGCAAGTGACGAAACAGGCCGGAACGCTCGCGCCGCTCGACGTCGACTCCGAGGCGCCGTATCTCCTGGCCTACACGTCCGGGACGACGGGCCGTCCGAAGGGCGCGCTGCATGTCCAGGGCGGCTTCCTGGTCTCGATCGCCCGGGAGGTCGCGTATCAGACCGACGTGAAGCGCGGCGACCGCGTCTTCTTTTCCACGGACATGGGCTGGATCATGGGGCCCTGGACGGTTGTCGGCGCGGGAGCCTGCGGGGCGACCGTGATCTACGCCGAAGGCGCCCCCGACTGGCCGGAGGACCGAATCTGGCAGACGATCGAGCGCGAGCGCGTGACGATGCTCGGCGTCTCACCGACACTCGTCCGCGCCTTGATCCCGAAGGGCGATCCGTCGGCGGACGCGACGTCGTTGCGCGCAATCTGCACGACCGGCGAGCCGTGGAACCGCGACCCGTACCTCTGGCTCTTCGAGAAGGTCGGCGGCGGCCGCGTGCCGATCGTCAACATCTCCGGCGGGACCGAGGTCGGCGCCTGCTTCCTCTCCACGTGCATCGTCGAGCCGATCAAGCCGGTCGCGCTCGGCTTCCCCGCGCTGGGGGAGGACATGGACGTCGTCGACCCGGAGGGACGGCCCGTCCGCGGGCAGGTGGGCGAGCTCGTCTGCCGGCGCCCCTGGCCCGGGATGACGCGCGGCGTGTGGGGAGACCCGGAGCGGTACCTCGAGACGTACTGGCGGCGCTTTCCCGGAATCTGGATTCACGGCGACTGGGCTTCGATCGACGAGGACGGCTATTGGTTCCTGCACGGACGCTCCGACGACACGCTGAACATCGCGGGGAAGCGGATCGGGCCCTCGGAGCTCGAGTCGGCGGCGATCGGCTCGGGTCTCGTCGCGGAAGCGGCGGCGGTCGGCATCCCGCACGAGGTGAAGGGCGAGGTGGCGTGGATCTTCTGCGTCGCGAAGCCCGGGGTCGAGCAGGACGCCGCGCGAGTGTCGGAGGCGGTCGCGGGCGAGCTCGGCAAGGCGTTCAAGCCCGAGCGGATCGTGTGGGTGAGCGCTCTGCCGAAGACGCGGAGTGCAAAGATCGTGCGGCGCGCCGTGCGCGCGAAGGCGATCGGCGAGGATCCCGGCGATCTCTCGTCGCTCGAGAATCCCGAATCGCTGGAGGAGATCGAGGTGGCGGTCGCGTGAACGCCCTCGGCTATCGCTGCTCACGCTGCGGGCAGTGGCACGACGAGGTTCCGTTCGCGTACGGCTGGAACGCGCCGGATTACTGGGATCCGGCATTTGCGAGCCAAGGGAGGGGAATCCTGGGCGAGGAGCAGTGCATCATCCGCGACGATGACGACCGCGAGAACTTCTTCGTTCGCGGGCGGATCGTTCTCCCCGTAATCGACGCGAACGACGACTTCGAATGGGGCGTCTGGACGACGCTGGCCAAGGAGGACTTCGACCGGATGGACGCGCTGTGGGACGAGGAAGGCCGGCCGACCGAGCCGCCGTACTTCGGCTGGCTCGCAACCGAGCTGCCGCTCTATCCGACGACGCTCAACCTGAAGACCCACGTCCACCAGCAGCCGGTCGAACAGCGGCCTCTCGTCGAGCTCGAGCCGACCGATCATCCGTTGGCAATCGAGCAGCGTGAGGGAATCACGCTCGCGCGTGTCCACGAGATCGCTGAGGAGCTACTCCATGGCTGACGATCGCCTCGAGGGACACATCGCCCTCGTCACCGGCGGCGGGCGCGGGATCGGCGCGAACGTCGCCCGCGAGCTCGCGGCGGCCGGCGCGCGCGTCGCGGTCTCGGCGCGGACGAAGGAGCAGGTCGAGTGGGTCGCGCGCGAGCTCGGGGGGCTCGCGGTCGTCGGCGACGTCTCAAAGCGCGAAGACGTCGAGCGCATGGTGAGCGAGGTCGAAGCCGCACTCGGGCCGATCGACCTGCTCGCCGCGAACGCCGGTACGAACATCCGCGAAGACCACGCGTGGGAAGTCGAGCCGGACGACTGGTGGCATGTATTCGGGGTGAACGTACTCGGCGTCTTCCTCTGCTGCCGCACGGTCATCCCGGGGATGCTCGAGCGCGGTCGCGGACGGATCGTGATCACCGGCAGCGGCGCCGCCTACCTGCCCGGCCTGCGGAACACGGCTTACTCCGCGAGCAAGGCCGCGGTGTGGCGGTTCGGCGAGACGCTCGCCCTGCAGCTCGAAGGCCGTGTGCCGGTCTTCGTCATCTCGCCTGGGCTCGTCCGCACGGAGATGACAAAGAGCGCGCCCGACGACGCGCCGTGGACGCCTCCGGAGCTCGCACCGCGGCTCGTGCGCGTGCTCGCGTCAGGCCGCGCCGACGCGCTCGCCGGCCGCTACCTCCACGCCGAGCACGACGACATCGAAGACCTGATCCGCCGCGCCGACGAAATCCGCGAGCAAGACCTCAACACGATCCGCTTGCGCCACTGACGACGATGCGCCGATCTTCCCCGCCCGTCGCACTCGCCGTGTTCGCGGTAGTCGGCCTGCTTGCGGGGGCAGCGCCATCCGCGGCGCCCCCCTCGCTGCGGTTCGAGGTGTTCTCGCAGACGGGAATTCCGCTCGCGGACATCGTCTGGACGGGCAAGCAGTTCCTGCTCGTTCGAAACACGGAGACGGTGCTGACGTCGATGGATACGTCGGGCAGGGTCGGCCCCGTCTTCGCGCGGCTCCCGCGGATCGTCGAGGAGACGCGCTGCGTTGCCTCACCCGGCGCGCACGGCTTCCCGGCCGGCGCGGTCTACTGCCACACGCCGGACAACACGATCTACCGCCTCAGCGCCGTCGGGAGCAGCATCGGCGTGCTCGCGAAGTTGCCGGATACCAGCACGTCTGATGGCGCGCTCACCGTCGACACGGTCGGCAACTTCGGCCACGGCCTCGTCGCCGCGACCGGACGGTCCGGCGCCGCGACTCCCGCCGGCGGGACGGTGTACGTCGTGAGCGCCGCCGGCCGCGTCCGCCGGATCGGCACCTATTCCGGGCCCGGCGGCGCGGACCAGGTCGCGATGGCACCGCGGCGCTTCGGCACCGCCGGAGGCTACGCGCTGCTGACCGTAGACGCCGGAAGCACGGGGACACTCGTCGGGATGAGCCCCGATGGGCGCACGCGTCTAATCGCGCGATTCAACGACGGCCCGAATCCGATCGCCTCGCTCGTCCCCAGCGGCCCGCGGCGCGGCGCAGCGCGGCGCGGCTTCTACGTCACGGACACGCACACGCAAAATGTCTTCTTCGCTGCCGGCTCGCAGCTCGCGCCGTATGCGGGCAAGGTGCTCGTCGGCAGCGAGCCGCACGGTCGCTTCTGGGTCGTGGAGCCTGCGGGCAAGCGGTTCCGCACAATGCTGTTGCAGACGAACCTCGAGAACGCGACGTACAACCTCGAGGGCGCGAAGTACATCGCTTAACAGTCAGCGCGGCTCGAGCCAGGTCGCGCGCGCGGTTCCGAGCAGGTCCCCGCCCTCGCCGAACAGAGCGGTGCCCGCGAAGTGCTTGCGGCCGTCCGCGCCGAGCGACCAGCCGATCACGACACAGCGCTCGCCTGCGCGCGGAACGCGGCGCACATCCGCGGCGAGCCGGCCGAGGACGACCGTGCCGCGCCCCGGGACGCCCGTGGCGTACGCGCCGGGACAGTCGAGCGCCGCCCACACGAACTCGGGCGCCGTGAGGTCCGCTGCCGGCACCCACGGCGCGGCGACGACGTCGCGGCCGGCGACCGGCCCCGCGAAGATCCGCAGGCCGTCCGTCCGCTCGTGGCCGCAGACGAAGCACTCGGGGAACGGGCTGTCGAGGTCGGGCACGGCTGCGCGTTCCGCTTCCTCGAACGCGACCTGAGCGGGCACGTCCAGCTCGAACTGCGCAGAACGCGCCTCCGCGACAAGCGTCTCGCCGTCCCAGAGCCGCTCGCCGTCGAAGCGCAGCGCACGCTCGAGCGGCGGCGGCAGCCGCAGCATCACCTCGGCGGGGTTGCCGACGAAGGCCGCGACGAGCCCGCAGGTGTAGCCTCCGTTCCCCGAAGCTCGCGGCCCGCGGAAACGGCTGGCGATCACGAGCTGCACGGCCGGTACACTAGGTTTTAGACTGTGAAGCGAAAACGATGAGGCTCGCGCTCGCGCAGATCAACACCGTGGTCGGCGACCTCGAGGGGAATCGCGACCTGATCCTCGCCCGCCTCGAGGAGGCGCGTGACAAGGGGGCCGACCTCGCCCTCTTTCCCGAACTCGCGGTCACCGGCTACCCGCCGGAGGATCTGCTCCTGCGGCCGGGCTTCATACGCGCGGCGCAGCGGACTCTAGGCGAGATCGCGAAGGAGACCCGCGGGATCGTGGCGCTCGTCGGCTTCCCGCACTTCGACGCCGACCTCTTCAACGCGTGCGCAGTCTGCGCGAACGGCGACGTCAAGGCGATCTACCGCAAGCGGTTCCTACCGAACTACGGGGTCTTCGACGAAGACCGCTATTTCGCGACCGGCCGTGATCTCGTCCTGCTCGAGGTCGGCGAAACGCTCGTCGGCGTGACGATCTGCGAGGACATGTGGCAGCCCGGGCCGCCCGCGACCGATCTCGCGCTCGCCGGAGCCGAGCTGCTGGTGAACGTGAGCGCGTCGCCGTTCCATGTCGGCAAGGAGGTCGAGCGCGAGGAGATGTTCGTGACTCGCGCCCGGGACAACGCGTGCTTCGTCGCATTCTGCAATGCCGTCGGCGGGCAGGACGAGCTGATCTTCGACGGGCATTCGTGCGTGATCGACGACGAAGGAGAGATCGTCGCGCGCGCGGTCGGCTTCGAGGAAGAGCTGCTGTTCGTCGACCTCGATCCAACGGCGGTGATCGGACGGCGGCTGCGTGACGTACGCCGGCGCGCGCTCGCGCGCGAGCGCGAGGCGACGCCGCCGGTGCAGGTCGTGCACGTCGGCTCGGTGCGACCGCCGGGTTCGAACGGCAACCGCTTCGACGGCGGCGTCGTTCCGTTCGAACCGGAGCTCGAGCAGATGCGGCTCGCGCTCGAGCTCGGCCTGCGCGACTACGTGGAGAAGAACGGGTTCGGCGACGTCGTCATCGGCGTGTCAGGCGGAATCGATTCCGCCGTGACGGCGGCGCTCGCGGCGGAAGCCCTCGGCCCCGACCGGGTGCACTGCGTGTCGATGCCGTCGCGCTTCTCGTCCGAAGGGACGCGCGCGGATGCGCGGCGGCTCGCCGAGAGTCTGGGCTGCGACTTCCGTGAGCTCGGGATCGAGCAGGCGGTGGACGCGTTCCTGGAGATCCTCGCCGAACCGTTCGCAGGCCGGGAGCCGGACCTGACGGAGGAGAACCTGCAGGCGCGCGTCCGCGGCGTTCTGTTGATGGCGCTGTCGAACAAGCTCGGGTGGCTCGTGGTCGCGACGGGGAATAAGTCGGAGCTCTCCGTGGGCTACTCGACGCTGTACGGAGATATGGCCGGCGGTTTCGCGTTGATCAAGGACGTCTTCAAGACCGACGTCTTCCGCCTCGCGCAGCACCTGAACGAGCGTGCCCAGGCCGAGCTGATCCCGCAATCGATCATCGACCGCGCCCCGACGGCCGAGCTGCGGGAGGCGCAGCTCGACGAGGACTCGCTGCCTCCGTACCCAGAGCTCGATCGCGTGCTCGAGGCGTACGTCGAGCTCGACCGCTCACGGGAGGAGCTGGCAGGCGACGGGTTTGATCCGGACGTCGTCGAACGAGCCGTCGCGATGATCGACCGCGCCGAGTACAAGCGCCGGCAGGCGCCGCCGGGGGTGCGGCTGCGGCCGAAGGCGTTCGGACGCGACCGGCGCACGCCGATCACAAACCACTGGCGCGGCTAGCCCGTAGTTTCCGCGCGAAGGCTCGAGGTATTTCGCGCAATGGATCTCTCGACGGGAGGTGACCGCGAATGGAATGGGCAGCGTTCATCGCGTGGGTCGTCACCGCGCTGTTCGGGTTCGTGATGCTGACGGTGTGGCTCAAGCGCGGAGGCATGCAGCAGCGCGAGTCGGCGCGGATCCGTCCGGCGTTGATATTGAGTCACTTCCTGCTCGCAGCGGGCGGGCTCGTGGTGTGGATCGTCTATCTGGTGATCGACAAAGACGCGCTGACCTGGGTCGCGTTCGCCGCGCTCGTGGTCGTCGCGCTACTCGGTTGGACGATGTTCTTCGTCTGGGCGAAGCAGCGACAGACGTCGGCGCAGCCGGCAATCGTGCCGGCCGGCGGCTCCGCGGAGCAGGGTTTTCCGGTGTCGGTCGTCGCATTGCACGGTGTTGCCGCCGTGACGACCGTGGTGCTCGTGTTCCTGACGGCGATCGGCGTGGGCAGCTAGTGGTCTGGCCGGTAATGTTCGCCGGGTCCCTGGCCCGCGATCACGCTGCGCCAGAGTCCGCCCTCGTCCTTGTCAAGGCAGCCGGCCTTGCCTGCGGACGATGACAGCCTCTGGCTTGGTGCTCACGACCCAGGAACCGGGCAACATTACCGGCCACACCACTAGAGCCCGACGTCGACGGGCTCCGCGGGTGGCCCGTGCTCGAGCAGCTCGCGGAGCCGGCGCGCGAGGGTGCGCGGAGCGAACGCCTCGTCGCTCCGCGCGATCTCGTCGAGCGACCACCACCGGTGGCCGCGGATGCCTTCGGGGGCGAGATCGATCGTCGGCGCGACGTCGTGTCGCTCGAGCCGGACAACATAGAACCGCTCGGTCTGACGCCAGATCTTCCGCCCCCATGCGAAGTCCGTCGCGCGCTGCCACACGAGCGGGCCGAGGGACGGGTCCCGGAGGCCGGCCTCCTCGATCAACTCGCGACGAAGCGTCGCTTCGTCGGACTCGCCGGGCTCTGCGCCGCCGCCGGCCGTCGCCCACCACGACTGGCCGACCTCGTTTTCGAAGCGAAAGAGCAGGATTCGATCGGAGAGGTCCAGGACGATCGCGTGGATGGACGTGCGCGGCAGCGGCTCGATCCACCGACGCAGCTCGGCAAACCAGTGCAGCCGCTCCCGCCACGGAACGGCTGCGTTCGCGGGCGAGGTCGACGGCAACACGAACAGCCCGACGCCGTCGATCGTGCGCGCCTGGGGGCCGAGGTCGGGACGTTCGTTGAAGGTGCCGCGATAGGCCTCCTTGCCGACGAAGGCGATCGCGCGCGGGCGCAAGTCACGGGCGATCCGCTCGAGCCGTTGCGCGGCGTCCGCAAAGTCCGAGCGGCGAAGGTCGCTCGAACCCGGCGTCGTGCGCGGCGATGCGTTCGTTAGTCCGCAGCCGAAGTCGAGCAGATCGAACTGTTCCTGCGGCGTGAGCAGCCGCGGCGTGAAGCCGGCGTCGTGCAGAAGCCGCCAGAAGTCGTTGCGCGGGTTCGCGAAGTGTGCGCGCGCTGCCGCGGAAGCGCGGCCGGGGTTGATGCCGCAGAAGACCGCGGCGAGGTCCGCTGCGAGCACGTCCGGAACATCGCTCGGCGTGCTGGAAGTCGACACAGAGTCGGCACACACGCGTGCGATTTTCGCGATTATCATCGCCGCTGGGTGGTGGGTTAGGGGTGCCCCAAGGGTGGGCGTGGCTGGAAGGGGCTAGTGACCTGAGTCGTTAGTTCGCAGGCATGAGCTCCTCGGCGGCGAAGCCTGTCGTCGTCATCGACGACGATAGGGGGCGGTCATGCCGCAACGGGCAGAGGTCGTGCTGAGCGACGAGGAGCGGGAGGTGCTCGAGCGCTGGGCGCGGCGCCCGAAGAGCGCGCAGGCGCTGGCGCTGCGCTGCCGGATTGTGCTGGCGGCTGCGGACGGCGAGTCGAGCAAGGAGATCGCGGCCCGGCTGGGCTGCAACCGCTCGACCGTGGGCCGCTGGCGCGGCCGCTTCGCCGGGTGCGGCCTCGACGGGCTGCACGACGAGCCACGTCCGGGCAGGCCGCGCTCGATCGGCGACGACGACGTCGAGCGGGTGATCGTCAAAACGCTCGAAGAGCAGCCGGCGAACGCGACGCACTGGTCGACGCGCTCGATGGCGGCCGCGACCGGAATGAGCCAGACCGCGGTCAGCCGGATCTGGCGCGCGTTCGGGCTCAAGCCGCACCAGACCGAGGCGTTCAAGCTCTCGCCCGACCCACAGTTCATCGACAAGGTCCGCGACATCGTCGGGCTCTACCTCAATCCTCCAGAAGCCGCCGTCGTGCTCTGCGTCGACGAGAAGTCTCAGATCCAGGCGCTCGACCGCTCAGCGCCGGTGCTGCCGCTGATGCCGGGGGTGCCCGCGCGGCAGACCCACGACTACGTCCGCAACGGCACCACCAACCTCTCCGCCGCGCTCGATGTCGCCTCCGGGCAGGTGATCGCCGAGATGACTCCGCGCCACCGCGCCGAGGAGTTCCGCCGCTTCCTCAACCTGATCGACCGGTCGGTGCCGGCACACCTCGACGTTCACGTCGTGCTCGACAACTCCTCGACCCACAAGACGCCGTCGATCCAGCGCTGGCTGGTCCGCCACCCACGCTTCACGCTGCATTTCACGCCTACCTACAGCTCGTGGCTGAATCTGGTCGAGCGCTGGTTCGCGGAACTGACGACGAAGTGGATCAAGCGCGGCGCCCATCACTCGGTCCGCGACCTCGTCGCCTCGATCCGCACCTGGATCACCCTCTGGAACGAAGACCCAAAGCCCTACATCTGGCACAAAACCGCAGACGAGATCCTCGACAGCCTCGCACCCTACCGCCAGCGGATCTCTGACTCAGGTCACTAGACCGGCACGGTTTGCCGAAGAACATAGGCGCACAATCCCAGCGCAACGAGAGCGGCCGGCTCGTCGTTCTCGGCGGCGGCGAGAGGGACAGCCCAGACGACGTACCACGGCGCAAGGTACGGAATCGCGAGCAGCAGCGCCGCCATCGCCAGCCCGAGGCGGGCGCGGCCGCGGCGCGCTTCGCGCAGGAGCCACGCATACGCGACAGCGAGCGCGAGGGCGAAAACCACGATCGCGGCCGTGCGCGGCACGCCGAGCTGCTCGAGCCGGTGCGGCAACGCGAAGCGTGTCTCGTGGTTCGCGTTCCGCGCCAGCGGGCCAAACGTGTGCAACCACGCAGTGCCGTAGCGCCATGTCGCGAGGGCCCCGATCATCACAATCCCCGCCCCGAACGCGGCGTGGGCAACGCGCCGCCCGCTCGCACGCGCCTCGAGAGCGCGAAGCGGCAGCAAGAGCAGCGGCACCCACTTCACCAAGACGGCGAGCGCCCAGAACGCGCCGGCGAGCTGACGCCGCTGAGCCGCGCCCGCCGCCAGCGCAGCGAGCACGAACGCCGCAAGCCACGCGTCGTTGTGGCCGCCGCCGGCGAAGTGGATCGACAGGACCGGGTTCCAGCCGACGAACGCCAGCGCGAGCGCAGGCCGCGGCGACAGCCGTGCCGCGAGCA
>Ga0099827_10002231_pt1 | contig 10613 bp, 8 predicted proteins | sample CZO8metaG_FD_79339 | JGI IMG/M metagenome (GOLD analysis project Ga0099827, IMG submission 79339) | Vadose zone soil microbial communities from the Eel River Critical Zone Observatory, Northern California, USA - CZOApr15con1.8 metaG | ecosystem: Environmental > Terrestrial > Soil > Vadose zone ...
AGTTGGCAGAACAAACAAAAATACGATCGGAGAAACGACGGAGAAAAGATAAAACAAAACACGAACGGAAGTCTTCATGGAGATCCCCCTCTCCCGTCTCGCGCGGGAGGCAAAGGTTGTCCGCGTGTCCGGGATCGTTTCCGGCTTCGCGGCTGCGGGCTCCGTCGGTCTCCTGGCTCGGCGGCACTACGCCGCGCGGCCTTCCCGCCCCAGCGTTCGGAGCAGTGGCTCGCGCGGAATTACTCCGCCTTACAGTCGCGCGTCGGCGACGGGTTTGCACCGTCTTCCCGGCACGGAGTCTGCGATGAATGTGGCGGGGGACTTCAGCATCCGGGCCTGACCGGGATGCTGCATCCTCCGGGTGAACGATCTTGCGGAGCCCACTGGCTTCGGCGCTCCGCGGTACAAATTTTTAACCGGCTGCGAGAAAATATAGTCCCGGGCTTCAGGGGTTAAAACCCCCGAAGAATACGCAGCCCTTATGTCGTGCCTGAAGGCACGACCCACAAACCTTGTTACTTTCTCTGCCCACAAACCCTGCTACTTTCTCCGCCCACAAAACTTGCGATTCCCTCCGCCATCCGCAAAGCTGCAAATTCATGACGCAATTCCAATATGCAACTTTAATGTTGTAAGCCGAGGTGCACTTTACGTCGCGTCCTCGCTGCGTCGCGCGCGCAAATACACCCGTGGCCGCCCCGCGGGGCCCAACTCAACATCGAGAGGCGCTTCGAAAACCTGCTCGAGCAACTCCCGTTGGTACACCACGGCAGGCGGGCCAACGCGCAAGCACGTGCCATGGTGCAGCAACACGACATGGTCGGCGAATTCCGCCGCAAGCGCGAGTTCGTGCGTCACGACCACGACGGCGTACTTATTTTCTTCGGCCAGTTGCCGCAGGCGTTCAAGCAATTCCACCTGCGCGCCGATATCGAGATGCAGCGTGGGCTCATCGAGCAGAACCAACCTCGGTTGCTGCGCCAGAGCCCGCGCCAGAATGACGCGCTGCTTTTCGCCGCCGGAAAGATCCCCGATCGTCCTGCTGGCGAGATGCTCCGCGCCCACTTGGGCGAGCGCGTTGCGCGCGATCGCGACATCTTCCGCGCTCGCCAGGCGCAACGCCCGGCCGTACGGGTAGCGTCCCTGCAAAACAAAATCACCTGCCCGCGCCGCGTAGAGGATCGGGCTTTCCTGGTGCACCATGGCGATGCGTTGCGCGCGAGTTCGCGAGTCGAGCCGGCTCGTTTCCTGGCCATCGAGCTCGACGCGCCCGGAAAGCGGCGCAATCGTTCCTGAAATCAGCCGCAGGAGTGTCGACTTGCCACCCGCGTTCGGGCCAAGGATGGCGACAAGTTCGCGCTCGCGCGCCTGAAAACTTGTCGCGCCGAGCGTGAATGTTGGCGCGGACTCCGCGCTCGCGGCATACGCGAAGCTGGCCTGCTCGACGTTGAGGCGCACGGTCTGGGCGCCCTTCGCCGCTTCCTCCCTGCTGCGCGGCGATTGCGTCGAAGTTTCGGACGCGCTCACCGGATCCTCGTTTCCAGGGCGCTCACCGCATCCCCCGTCGCAGTAAATAAATGAATACAGGCGCACCGGCCATCGCCGTCATGGCGCCGACCGGTAATTCCGTGGGCGCGGCAACGGTGCGCGCTAGCGTGTCGGCCAGGACGATCGCGATTGCGCCACACAGAGCGGAAGCGGGAATCAGCAGCCGGTAATCCGATCCGAACAACAATCTCACTGCGTGCGGCACCAGCAGGCCGACGTAGCCGATGGCTCCGCTAGCGGAGACGGCCAGCGCCGTCAACAGCGAGGCGGAAACATACACGACCAGTTTCACGCGCGTCACTTCAACGCCGAGGTGAATGGCCTCGCGCTCGCCGGTAAGCAGCAGGTTCAAGTCGGCGGCGGTCGTATAAATCGCCCCAAATCCAGCAAGCAATCCAACTGTGAAGATCCAGCGGAGGCCGGTGGGCACCGGCGTCGAAAGATCGCCCATGAGCCAGAAGACGATGCCTCGCAGATCGCGTCCGGAGAGCGTCGTCACTAGGAACATAATCATCGCCGAAAGAAACGACGCGGAAATGATGCCACCGAGCAGCAACGTCGTGCTGTCCAGTTGTCCTTCGCGGCGGCCCAGGAAGTAAACCGCGGCAATGGTCGCGAGGGCCCCAAGAAATGCGCCCAGCGGGGTGACCAGCGGGAGTTCCGGCGCGATGGTAAGCGCAAGGAGAGATCCCAACGCCGCGCCACTCGAGACCCCTAGAACAAACGGATCAGCCAGCGGGTTGCGAAGCAGAGCCTGGAAGCTGGCGCCCGAGACGGAAAGCGCCGCACCCACGAGAACTCCCAGCAAGATGCGTGGCAGGCGAAGTTCGAAAATAATGAGGCGGTAATCCGTGGGAAGCCGGTCGCTCTGTCCGATGGCGATCCGGCCGAGATTCAATACCAGGTCTGTCACGGAAATCGGCACGGCGCCCAACTTGAGCGCGAGGACCACGCAGGCGAGCAACACAACTGCCAGCGCGCCGCATGTCCAGAGCAATCTCTTGAGCGTCAGAGGGCGCATGTGCAGGCCTCCTCGGCGATTTGCGCGGGCTTTGGCGATGGGCGGTCATGCGACGCGAACGATTCCGAATGGAACGCGCGCGCCAATTCTTCGACGGCGTCCACCATGCGCGGCGCCGGGCGATTGATGGCGTCGCTGATGATAACGACGTTTCCGCGGCGCAGCGCGTCCAGGTCCCGCCAGCCCGGCCGGGTGCGCAGCGAATCGATGTCATGCTGGGTGTCTGCGGCGTGCGCGCCTGCAAAAATAAGGAATTCTGGCTGCAGGCGGACGATCTCTTCGAAACTGATGCGAGGCCATTCGGCGGCTGCGTCCACCACCGAGCGTGCTCCGGCGCGGCGCAGCGCGTCAGCGATAAACGTGCCGCGGCCAATCGAGATCAGCGGATCAGTCCAAACCACAAAGAGCACGCGGCGCGGCACGGTGCCGGCGATGCGCCGGTCGAGATTGGAAAGCCGTTCGCGAAGGTCTTCCGCCAGCGGCGCGGCAGTTTTTTCGGCATGAAGAACATTACCGATGTGTTCGATGGAGGCGATCATGCCGTCCACCGAGTGGGGATCGGTGACGTAAACGGGCACCCCGATTCTCGCTAGCCCATCCACGGTTTCACGCCGATTGATGGCCTTCGTCGCGAGGATCAGGTCCGGCATCAGCGCTACAACTTGCTCAAGATTTGGATTCACGGGTCCGCCCACGCGGGGTTTCCGGGTTGCTTCTGCTGGATAGTCACAAAAATCCGTGTCGCCAGCCAGATGGTCGCCTTCGCCTAAGGCAAAAACGATTTCTGTAAGATTCGGAGCGAGCGAAACAATACGCTTCACGGCGGCTGGAACTTCCACACGCCGGCCGATCTCATCAATGAACGAATGAGAAAGAGGAGCGGCATCCTGCGACCCGGACGCGGCTCTTACGATTTGTGTTTGCGCACGCGCCGGCATGACGAACAGGAGGAGAGAGAACATCGTCAACCAGGGGCGTAGCGCGGCCGGACGCGTCTTCACGAAGTTCAATGCGCGCCGCGTTGCTTTGAATTCCATGGGTTCGCTTTCCGCCAATAAAAAAGCCCCACGAGAAAATGGGGCGCGACGCGACACCCTTTCTCGCGAGGAGTGTCAGCACAAACGGCCTGGGAGGGTGTCCTGACTTACGGCGTTTCGCCGATCACAGTGGCGGGACCGTGGCCGATTCGCACGGCCTTCCCCCGTTTCCCATGCCTGCTCATTGTCGGGAGGCAGTCTATGTCGCGCGGTACGCGGTGTCAACTCGGCCTCACCCCCAGCGCGTTACGTTCGAACGGTGTTCTGCTCGTCGGCTTCTTCCGACCAGTGGACGTCATCGATCCACCAGCGGCCTGCGAGGCGAATCAGCGTAAATCGCGCGCGGTATTCTCTTTCATCGGAGCCGCGGAGGTGGATCTCAAGCGTTACGCCGGGACCCGTTTGCGACGGCTCTCCCGTCCGCAACACCTCCGCATGAAACATCCGCCAATGGGTGACGATCAATTCGTGCCATACGTCGAAAGAAACCTGCTGGCGGTACCGCACGGAGAACATGTCGTAAGCCGGACGGAGTTGGCCGCGATCGAGCGCCCGGAGCTGCGCTCGCACGATTTCCTGCGGGCCGTTCATGAAGCTGCCGAGGGGCGAATCGACGCGAACAAGGATCCACGTCGTCACTACAAAGGCGGCCAGAGTCAGAGAAAGCAGCAGCAGTAGGTTGTGCCGCAAGCTCCGTTTGCGCGACGCCTCTTCCACGCCAGGCGCGCCCGGTTGCGGCGGCATCCATTGCGGCGCAACGGCGGAAATAAATCCCGGAGATGACTGGTGAGAGGGCTCTGCGTCGCCGCCAGGCGCGGATTCCTGCTCCTTTTCCTGGGGTTCTTTCTGTGGGTCCTCGAATGGTCCGGGACGAATATGCAGTGGGTCGTCCATGGAAATCGTCCGCGCGGCGGGGGTAGCGCGAGTAGCCTCTTAGCGATTCTTCCACTCTGGCTTGCGTTTTTCAATAAGAGCGCGCAAGCCCTCTTGTGAATCCTCCAGACGGTACAGCTCGTTCAAGAAAATGCTCATGGAATTGCGCAGGGCATCGCGTAGCGAAAGTCCCATCCCCGCAATGACGGCTTTCTTCGCCATGCCCAGGACGGCGCCGGACTGAGCCGTGATCTTGGCGACCAGATCGTTGACCGCAGTTTGCAACTGCGCCTCGGGGACGAGGCGGTTCACCAGGCCCAGGTCGCGCGCCCGCTCGGCCGTGATGGCTTCGCCGGTCAGCACAAGCTCGAGCGCGCGTTTCGGGCCGATGATGTGAGGAAACATCGTGGATGCCAGCGGAGGAAACATCCCGATGGTGATTTCCGGCAGCGCGAAGCGTGCGCGCGGCGAGGCCACAACCAAGTCGCCGTAGGCGATCAACTCCGCACCTCCACCGATTGCCGGGCCGTCCACGACCACCAGGACGGGCTGCGTCGCTTCAACCATCGCGATACACGCGGCGTGAAATGCGTCAAGCATCGAGAACGCGCGCTCCGCCGTGTACTCCCCGATATCTACGCCCCCCGAAAACACCTTTCCATTCGCATCGAGCACGATCAGCTTCACGGAAGACTTCTCCGTCAGCGCCCCGATGCTGTCCGCGAGTTCCCGCAGCATCGGCTCATTCAATAGGTTGTGTTCGGGACGGTTAAGCGTGAGCCGCGCGACCGGGCCATCGATGCGATAGCGGACGAATTCGAACTGTTCCGGGCTCCGCCGCGGGGGCCTGCCGTAAAGTTCCTGGGGTTGGACCGTGTCTGGCATGGTCAGCTCTCTTAGATGCTAGCACACCCCGCGCCGTGCGAACGCCTGGGCCGGCGGAAGACGTCTCCAACCAGTAGCTCCCCGGAGCGGAAGTTAAGAGTCGACAGTCAAGAGTTGAAAGTTAAAATCCGTACCAGACTGTCTCGGGGGTCCGGTTTGCCACCTGCCACCCGTCACCTAACACCTGCCACCTTTCAACTGTCGACTATCAACTGTTAACGGTCAACTCTCAACCCAGCACACGAATCACAACTCACGAGTCACGAATCACTTCTCTTAAGGTATTCTCTCCGCATGCATGACCTGGGATATTTTCGCGAACACTTGAAAGAATTCGAGCAGATGGCGGCCGATCGCGGCGTCACTATTGATTTCGATGGCTTCAGGACGCTCGACCATGAGCGCCGCGAGCGCATCACCGCAGCCGAGCGGCTGAAAGCCGAGCGAAACAAAGCCAGCGAGGAAATCGCGCGGCGCAAGAAGGCGGGCGAGGATGCGTCGGCGTTGCTGGCGGAGATGAAACGCGTCTCGGACGAAATCAAGATGGCCAGTGAGCGCGCCGCTGTGTTGGACGCGCGCCTCGCGGATTTCATGCTGACCGTACCCAACCGGCCGCACAGCTCCGTACCCGTGGGCCATGACGTCAGCGCAAATATCGAAGTGCGGCGATGGGGCGCGCCGCCCAAATTCGATTTTACGCCGCGGCCGCATTGGGAAATCGCGGAAGGCTCGGGCATTCTGGACTTTCAGCGCGCCACGAAGATGGCGAGCACTCGGTTCGCGCTTTACCGGGGTCTAGGCGCGCGGATGGAGCGCGGGCTGGCGTCTTTTTTCCTTGATACGCACGCCGCGCACGGATACACGGAAATTCTGCCGCCCTTTGTCGTGAATACAGCGGCGCTCACGGGCGTGGGTCAATTGCCGAAATTCGCGGCGGACATGTTTCATCTGGAGGGCACCGACTTGTGGCTGACGCCGACGGCGGAGGTTGAACTCACCAGTCTCTATCGTGAGGAAACACTCGACGCCGACGCGCTGCCCATCAAGCTCTGCGCCTGGACAGCGTGCTTTCGCTCCGAGGCCGGGGCAGCCGGAAAGGACACGCGCGGCCTGAAGCGCCAGCATCAATTCCAGAAGGTCGAAATGTTCAAGTTCACGCGGCCAGACAAAAGTTATGAAGAACTGGAGTCTCTGGTTGCCGACGCCGAGCGCGTCTTGCAAACTCTGGGCCTTCATTACCGCGTCGTGCGGTTGTGTACGGGCGACATGGGATTCGCGTCGTCGAAGACATACGATATTGAAGTGTGGCTGCCCTCCGCCAACGAGTTCATGGAAATCTCTTCATGCTCGAATACCGAGGCGTTTCAGGCGCGACGTTCCGGCATACGCTTCAAGCCGAAAGGCGGCAAGAGCGAATTCGTGCACACGCTCAATGGTTCCGGGCTGGCCGTGGGGCGCACGTGGCTTGCCATCGTGGAGAACTATCAGCAAATGGATGGTTCGGTGACGATCCCGGAGGCTCTGCGGCCTTATGTGGGCGCGGATCGAATTCCCGTGAAGCTCTAAGCCAGGCGAATCTTGGCTGTCAAAAAAAAGGGCCGCGGCAGGACACTGCGCGGCCCTTCCTTATGTTTGGCGTGCGAACCGAAATTACATTTTCCCCATCACGACCTTGTCTAGATGCAGCTTGCCATCCTCCATCACGTGCCCCGTCACCTCAACCGTCATTCCGAGGTCCTTATCGGTGTTCACGATATCCTGATTGTCGATTTTCAGAACCTTCTTCGACTTGACATCCACGAAGACCCATGATGCGCCCTTTTCCTTGACGCATTGCAGGGCGCATTGTTTCCCGCCGGCGGTATTGGCGTTCTTGACGCCGCAGGCGCTGTCGCTGATGTAACCCGTCCACGTCATCGTCTTCTCATCTTTTGCGGCTGTCGTGATGCTCGCCATTGTGAACACCATCGCCAGTAAGCCGATGAGGCTGATTGCTTTTCGCATTTATGTCTCCCTCCGATTGAACTAGGCCAAGACCGACCCCGCGGAAATTGTACACCCCCGAGCGGTCCTTTCGGGCCCCTGAAACATTCATCGTCTCGCAAAAGGAAACACGTGAGATTTCCAGGCCCCCTTGTCAACTTCGAATGCCAAAGGCAATCGATAGAAGTCTTTTCGTGCTCGAATATCGAAGCGTTGCGGGCGCGGCGTTTCAGCATACGCATCAAGCGCGAGGGTCGAATCTCCGCTAAGGTTTGAACAGAGATCGTTCTAATTCGCGGCTATGCGGTGTCCAAATCATTAAAGATCCCAACTTTGCCAACCTTAAGTTTTGAGTTATCATTTTTCACCATTTGTAAAGATTTGTTAAGTGCTCGCCTAAACTCTCAAGGGGCTTGACAAGGAGAGGTCGCCGTAGTACGAAGCACACAATATTTTTGGAGGTTGCCTAAATTTTCAAGCAAATCGGGTTCTGCCGGAGCCTTGTACTCGGGGGCAGGAGAATTCGCGCATAACGTGGTCTCTATGAGGAGGGAGCATGGGTCGATATAAGGGTGTGTCTTGCTTGTCATGGCGGTGGCCGGTAGCAATGGCGCTAGTTGCGACTTTGCTGGCGATTCCAGTATCTGCACAATTGCCGACGGGGACGATCTTGGGAACGGTGAGGGACACCTCAGGCGGCGTGGTGGCGGGCGCCACGGTGACCGTCCAGAACACGGAAACAGGGGGCGCGCGCGCGGTGACCACGGGAGACGACGGCGCCTACCGGTTTGCGGGATTGGCGGTGGGTCGCTACGACGTGAAAGCTGAAAAAGAAGGCTTCAAACCGGTGACCCAAAAAGGACTGGTTCTCAACGTGTCGCAGGAAGTGGTAACTGGTTTTGCCCTGGAGGTGGGAACGGCTTCGCAATCGGTGGTGGTCACAGGCGAAGCCCCGCAGGTGAACACAACGAGCGGCACGCTCGGTGGTTTGGTGAGCGAAGAGAAAATAGCCGAACTGCCCCTGAACGGCCGCAACTATCTCGACCTGACCCTGTTGCAGCCAGGCGTTTCACGGTCCACCGTCGTGATCAACCTCGGCGGCGGAACACAAGGCGATATCTACAGCAGCAACGGCGCGCCGATCATCTCCAACAGCTTCCTGCTCGACGGAACTCCCATGCAGACTGTCTTTGGCTTCAACGGCGCCTCGGCCTCCGGGACGACACTTGGCGTGGATGGCATCCGCGAATACAAAGTGGTCACCAATGCCTTCAGCGCCGAGTACGGCATGAACATGGGCAGCCAGATGACCATCGTGAGCAAGGGCGGCGGCAATGCGTTCCACGGCGACGTATTTGAGTACTTGCGGAACAGAATGCTGGACGCCAGGAATTTCTTCGATACCTCGTATCAACAATCAGGAAAACGAAACCCGCAATACGAGCGGAACAATTTTGGTGGCGCGTTTGGCGGGCCGATCAGGAAGGACAAGACGTTTTTCTGGGGTGTGTATGAGGGATTGAGACAAGTAAAGGGTTTTCCAGTAATCACCAACTCGATTCCCGCCGCGTGTGTGACCGAGAGCGCGGCTACCGGCACTGTCGACAGCGCATGTGATGCCAACATAGGAAGTACGATTCCATTGACCCAACCCATAAGGGACCTTGTGGCGCTGTACGCGCCGGCCAACTCAACCTATACGTTCACTTCGCCCACCAGCGTGAACTACGGGCAGATCCGCGTGGATCATAATTTGACCAAGGACGACAGCCTATTTGGCCGCTACACGATTGAGCAGGCCTACGAAGTTGTCCCGGGGCCGGGCAATGATTCAAGCAACGCCGTTCCTTACGGTTACAAACAGTTCAAAGACACCTGGACCAGCCGGAACCAGTACGTGACCCTCTCGGAAAACCACATCTTTTCACCGACGCTGCTCAATTCCGCGCGGCTGTCCTTCAGCCGGACCAACGTGCCGACCAATTACCTGATTACCGATCCGGCGGTTTCGGCCGATAACGTCTCATTTGCAGGAGGAGGGACACCTATAGGCCTCGTTGTTATCGGTTCGGGGGGAAACGGGTCTCCCGGCGGAATCACCACGTTGGGCCCTGACCTCGCCAGTCCCAACTACCACCTGCAGAATTACTGGAGCCTGGGCGACGACGCCTACTATACCAAGGGAAAACACGCGCTGAAGTTCGGCATCCTGATCAACCGTATCAATCTGGTTATTGGCGAGACCGCCTTCAATCGCGGCCGCTTGAATTTTACGACTTGTAGTGCTAGCAACACCGATCCGCTCCTTTGTTTCCTCAATAATGAGCCCTCTCTCGAACTCGGAGCGACCAAGGGCGGAATTGGCCGGCGCCACTTCAACTATTACACGTATGGGTTTTATGGGCAGGATGACTGGCGCGCCACGTCCCGCCTGACACTTAACCTTGGCTTGCGATACGAATTCAACACCTCAATTCGGGAGGCCCACGGCCTTGAGTCTTCTTTTCGAGACTTGGACACGAATCCGGCAACTACCTATACGACGGGCCCGATCATGCGAAACGCCTCATTCAGAAACGTCAGCCCGCGGGTGGGATTTGCCTATGACGTGACTGGGAACGGGAAAACTTCCGTACGCGGGGCCTTCGGGGTCTACTACGACGTGGCCACGATTGGCATGACCACCTTTGTGGAAGTGGTCGGCGATCCCCCATTCCGTGCCATCAACGGCGTCCCCGGCCAGAACCTACCTAATGGATTCCAACCTAGCTTTCTTCAGGGGCCTGCTTTTGCAGGTCCCTTTAGCGGTCCCGGTACGACTTCTGCTTATCCTCAATTCCCTGGGTATTCGCCGTTCCTCAATTTGAACGGTTACGACGACTACCTGGCCAAGCAGCCCTACCTGATGCAGTGGAACCTTAGTGTCGATCGCCAGTTGCCGGGCGGCATAGGGTTATCCGTGTCGTACGTCGGTACTCGCGGCGAGCATATCTGGGGCCAGCAAGAGGGGAACCCGTGTAAACCCACAGGATATGATGACGCGGCTCAAAAGATCCCGAATTGGGTGAATGGATGCGAAGGCGTGTACTTAGGTACCGGTGCCCCGCCGCTCGGGCAGAAATGCCTTACCCTAGTCCCTTCGCCACCGGCTCCCGTGCAGGTTAACTATTTTTCGAATCGCAGCACCTGCAACCTCGGTTTTGTCACTGAAATCGATACGAATTCAAGATCCTGGTATGACGGTCTGAAGATGAGCCTGCAGAAAA
>Ga0099827_10002235_pt1 | contig 10605 bp, 6 predicted proteins | sample CZO8metaG_FD_79339 | JGI IMG/M metagenome (GOLD analysis project Ga0099827, IMG submission 79339) | Vadose zone soil microbial communities from the Eel River Critical Zone Observatory, Northern California, USA - CZOApr15con1.8 metaG | ecosystem: Environmental > Terrestrial > Soil > Vadose zone ...
CTCCGCGGAGGCAAGGCCCGACTGGAGAAGGTTCATCTGCCCCGCGATCTGCATGATCGGCATCGTGAACTGCCGCGAGTACTGGATGAAAGCCTGGACGTCGCCCAGCGTCATCGTTCCCGTCGCCACCCGGTAGCCGCCGATGACAGCGATGGCCACGTAGTTCACGTTGGCGAGGAACTGGATCGCGGGCTGGATGAGGCCCGACAGGAACTGGGCTCGGAAGCTTGCCTCGTAGAGCTCGCGGTTGTGGCCGTCGAAGATCTCCTGCGCCCTGGTCCGGCGGCCGAAGACCTGGACGAGCGCGTGGCCGGTGTGCATCTCTTCCACATGCCCGTTCAGGCTGCCGGTCCACTTCCATTGGGCCGCGAACTGGCGCTGCGAGCGGCGCGCGATCACCAGGGTCACGACCACCGACAGCGGGACGGTGACCAAGGCGATCAGCGCCAGCAGCCAGCTGATCCACAGCATCATCGCCAGCACGCCGAGCACGGTCAGCACCGACGTGACGATCTGGCTCAGGCCCTGCTGGAGCGTAGTGCTGATGTTGTCGACGTCGTTGGTGACGCGGCTGAGAATGTCGCCGTGCGAGTGGCTGTCGAAGTATTTGAGCGGCAGACGCGACAGCTTGGCCTCGACGTCGCGGCGCATCGCGTAGACGGTGCGCTGGGCGACCCCGGCCATGATGTATCCCTGCGCCCACATCAACAAGGACGCGAAGAGATACACGGCAACCGCCAGGAGCAGCGTCTGGCCGAGAGTGTTGAAGTCGATCCCCACGCCTGGCTTCACGTTCATGCCGGAGAGCATCTGGGCGATCTGGCCCTGGCCGTGAGCCTGGAGGAGCGCGATCGCCTGCTCCTTGGTCAGGCCGGCGGGCAGCATCTTGCCGACGACCCCGTTGAAGATGAGGTTCGTCGCGTTGCCGAGGATCTTCGGCCCGATCACGGACAGCACGACGCTGGCCGTTCCGACCACCACCACGACCGCGATCAGCGGCAGCTCGGGCCGCAGGCGGCCGAGCAGCTGGCGGAGAGTCCTGCCCGCGTCCTGGATCTTGGCCGGGGGCGGTCCGCCCATGCCCATCAACCCGCCCGGCTGGCGGCGCTGCTGTGCGGCCTGGGCCGCCATCCCGCCGCCCCCACCTCCCGGTCGGTTGATCATGCGACCGCCGCCTCGCCCAGCTGCGACTCGACGATCTCGCGGTATGGCTCGCAGCTCGCCATCAGCTCGTCGTGCGTGCCGACACCCTCGACTCTGCCCTCGTCGAGGACGATGATCCGGTCGGCGTGCATGATCGTGCTCACGCGCTGGGCGACGATCAGCACGGTCGCGTCACGAGTGTCCTTGCGCAGCGCGGCGCGAAGCCGCGCGTCCGTGCCCGCGTCGAGGGCGGAGAAGCAGTCGTCGAAGAGGTAGATGGCCGGGCGCTTGACGAGGGCGCGCGCGATCGCGAGCCGCTGGCGCTGGCCGCCCGACACGTTGGTTCCGCCCTGGTCGATGGGCGCGTCCAGGCGTCCGGCCATCGCCTCGACGAAGTCGCGGGCCTGAGCCACCTCTAGGGCATGCCAGAGCTCCTCGTCGGAGGCGGACTCGTTGCCGAAGCGGAGGTTGCTCGCCACCGTGCCGCTGAAGAGGTATGCGCGCTGCGGCACCAGCCCGAGCCGGCTCCAGAGCTGCTCCAGCGGCTGCTCCCGGACATCGACGCCATCGACCAGCAAGCTGCCCTCGCTGACGTCAAAAAGGCGCGGAACGAGGTTGAGGAGGGTCGTCTTGCCCGAACCGGTGCCGCCGATGATGGCTGTCGTCTGGCCGGGGCGGAGCTCGAAGGATAGGTCGTGCAGCACGGGCTTCTCGCCGCCTGGATAGCCGAACGTCACGTCGCGGAACTCGATCACGCCGGTCGGCCGCGAAGGAGTGATCGGGTGCGCGGGCTCGGCGATCGATGACGTGGCCGTGACGACTTCGTGGAGTCGCGCCGAGCTGGCTTCTGCTCGGGGCACGAGGATGACCAGCGCGATGGCCATCATCAGCGACATGAGGATCTGCATGATGTATTGCAGGAAGGCCGTCATGTTGCCGATCGGCATCGAACCGCTGTCGACGAGGTGGCCGCCGAACCAGAGGATGGCGACGGTCGTCACGTTCATCACCAGCAGCACGGCGGGGAACGCGATGACGAAGATCCTGTTCACGCGCAGCGCGGTCGACGTCAGGTCGTAGTTCGCTTCCTCGAACCGGCGGTTTTCGAAGTCCTCGCGAATGAAGGCTCGGATCACGCGCACGCCCATGATCTGCTCGCGCATGACCTGGTTGATGCGGTCGATCTTGCCCTGCAGGGACCGGAACAAAGGAACCGCGGTGACGAACATGAAGGCGACGATCCCCGCCAGCACCGGTATGACCACGATCAGCACCGCCGACAGCTGCACGTCCTCGCGCAGCGCCATGATCACGCCGCCGACGGCCATGATCGGAGCCGCCACCATCATCGTCAGAGCGATCTGCATGAACAGCTGGATCTGCTGCACGTCGTTCGTGTTGCGCGTGATCAGAGAAGCCGTACCGAAGCGGTTCATCTCGCGGGCGGAAAAGCGCTGGACGCGGCCGAAGACCGCCGCGCGGAGGTCGCGGCCGACCGCCTGGGAGGCGAGCGAAGCCCAGTACACGCCGGCGACGGCGAGGACGCCAAGCACGAGGGCGATGCCGAGCATCACCGCGCCCGTGCGCCAGATGTACGGGAGGTCGCCCTTGGCGACGCCGTTGTTGATGATGTCGGCGTTCAGGTTGGGCAGGTAAAGTCCGCCTATCGACTGGATGAGCACGAGGACGACCACGATCGTCACCTGGCGGACGTACGGACGCAGGAAGACACGGAGCAGGCGGACGAGCACGACCGTTTGAGTATATCAAATGATTGACCGCAGTCAATCGATTTGGTAGACTCGAATCAGTCCATGGAACAAGCGGAGCTGCGATCGATCATGAGGGCCTGGGGCCGGCAGCAGCTCGCGTTTTCAGACGAGACCATGAGGTTCTTCATGGACGTGGAGCTGACCATGCCCCAGTTTCGCGCCCTGGTGATGATCCGCCGTTGGGGACCGCAGACCGGCCGAGAGCTGGCCGGCCGCCTGCACGTCACCCCCGGCACGCTGGTACCGCTGGTCGACCGGCTCGAAGAGCAGGGCTACCTGCGCCGGGTGCCCGACCAGGATGACCGCCGGCTGACCTGGCTCGAGCTGACTCCCAAGACAGACCGCCTGTTTCAGCGCCTGTGGGGAATGGGCGCCGCGCGGATCTCGGCCGCCATCGCCCAACTTGTGCCGAAGGACCGGGCCGAGCTGAAGCGGCTCATGACCCGCGTCGCCGAGCACCTGGAGGCCGGCGGCGCGGCGACGCTGGAGAAGAAGGTCACGGTTTAGGCTCCGTGGCGGCCGGCGCCCCCGGCGAACCGTCTCGCTCCGTCGATCGCCTGCCCGCTCGAGATGGCATCGACCCCCGCGGCGTACTCGGCCAGCGTCGCCTCGTCGAGGCTGAGCGACCACTGGTTCAGCAGGCTCCGGCGGTCGCCGCGCAGCGCGGCCTGGGGAAATGAGGCGATCTCGCGAGCGAGCTTCTGCGCCTCCGCCAGCGCCGTCCCCGAAGCGACCATCCGCTCCACGAGTCCGATGCGCAGCGCCTCGTCGGCGTTGACCGCACGTCCGGTGAGAACCAGGTCCAGCGCCCGGCCCTGGCCGACCAAGCGCGGCAGGCGGACCGTCCCGAGGTCGATCAAGGGCACGCCGAACCGGCGGTTGAAGACGCCCAGCGTCGCGCCGGCGGCCGCGACCCGTAGGTCGCACCACAGCGCCAGCTCGAGCCCGCCCGCGACCGCGTAGCCCTCGATCGCGGCGATCACCGGCTTCTCGAGCTGCATGCGCGTGGGACCCATCGGGCCGCGACTGTGTTCGCTCAGACCATAGTCCGCCCCGGCGGCAAGCGCCTTCAGGTCGAAGCCGGCGCAGAAGTTCCCGCCCGCGCCGGTGAGCACGGCCACGGACAGCGAATCGTCTTCGCCGAATCGGGAGAACGCCTTCTCCAGCGCGTCCGCGGTCTCGGGGTCGACCGCGTTGCGGACGTCGGGCCGGTCGATGGTGACGGTGAGCACCGCCCCATCGACCTCGACCTGGACCTGGACCTTCTTAGAGCGCGCCTCGCTCGTGGTCGTCTTCCATGAACGGGTAGCGGTGGTCGGTCGGCGGCACGTACGTCTCCTTGATGATCCGCGGGCTGACCCAGCGGATCAGGTTCAGGAACGAGCCCGCCTTGTCGTTTGTGCCCGACGCGCGAGCGCCGCCGAACGGCTGCAGGCCGACGACCGCGCCGGTCGGCTTGTCGTTGATGTAGAAGTTGCCGGCCGCGTTGACCAGCTTCTCCGAGGCCCTGCGGATCGCCTGCCGGTCACGTGCGAACACCGCGCCCGTCAAACCGTAGGGGCTCGTGCGGTCGCACAGGTCGAGCGTCTCGTCGAACTTACCGTCGGCGTAGGGGTAGACGGTGAGGATTGGCCCGAACAGCTCCTCGCGCAGGAGCTTGAAGTCCGGGTCGGTCGTCTCGATGACAGTCGGCCTGATGAACCAGCCGACCTTGTCGTCGCCTCTGCCGCCGGCGATCACCGTGGCCGTGTCCGTCTTCCTCGCGTACTCGATGGCGTTCATGTGGTTGCTGTAAGCGCGCTGGTCGATCACGGCGCCCATGAAGTTGCGAAAGTCCGCGACGTCGCCCTGGGGGATCGCCTCGACCAGGTCGACGAGCTCGGTCTTCATCGCCTTCCACATCGACTGCGGGATGTAGGCGCGCGACGCCGCCGAGCATTTCTGGCCCTGGTACTCGAAGGCGCCGCGCACCAGCGCGGTGCGTAGCGCGTCGGTGTCGGCGGAGTCGTGCGCAACGACGAAGTCCTTGCCACCGGTCTCGCCCACGAGGCGCGGGTACGTCCGGTAGCGACCGATGTTCTGCCCGACCTCGCGCCACATGCCCTGAAACACCTCGGTCGAGCCGGTGAAGTGGATGCCGGCGAGGTCGCGGTGGTTCAGCACCTTTTCCGAGATCTCCGCCGCGCTCCCGCTGACCATGTTGATCACGCCGGGCGGCATGCCCGCCTCGAGCAGGAGCTCCACCAGGAAGTGGCTGACGAGGAGGGTTTGCGTGGCCGGCTTGAACACGACCGTGTTGCCCATGAGCATCGGCGCGGTCGGGAGGTTGCCGGCGATAGACGTGAAGTTGAACGGACTGACCGCGAAGATGAATCCTTCGAGCGGCCTGTACTCGAGCCTGTTCCACGCGGTGCCGTCGTTGGAGGGCTGGTTGCGGAGGAGCTGGTCGCCGAAGTAGGCGTTGTAGCGCCAGAAGTCGATCGTCTCGCATGCGGCGTCGATCTCGGCCTGGTGCACGGTCTTGGACTGGCCGAGCATCGTAGCCGCGTTGATGGTGTCCCGCCACGGACCGGCTAGCAGCGAGGCGGCGCGGAGGAGCACCGCGGCCCGCTCGTGATAGGAGGTGGCGGCCCACATCTTGCGCGCGGCCAGGGCGGCCCCGATCGCGTCGTCGATGTCCTTGGTACCGCCCACGGCATATTCGGCGATTGCCAGCTCGTGCCGGTGCGGAGAGCGGATGTCGGCGCGGGAGGCGCCCCAGCGGCGCTCGCCGCCGATCTGCATCGGCACCTCGGTCCTGGCGTCCGTCAGCTCCGCGAGGCGTGACTTGAGCGACTTCCGGTGGGGGTCGCTCGGTGCATAGGAGCGGACCGCTTCGTTGGTGGGCTGGGGGACCTGGAAATGTCCGTCGGCGGTCATCTGGCTTCCTCCGCTTGGGGCCGATCTTTCTTATCCTGTTGTCGCCTGCCCTCGATCATCCCACGTAACCAGGGGCCGTATCGAACACAGGTGGCTGTCGGGCAACTCAGCGCCGAGATCCCAGCGATCGGTGATCGCGTGCGCCGCACCGTCGCGCTTCTTCAGCGCCGCGGTTACGCGCTGACGCCCTCGCGACTCGCCGCGATCTGCCTCGGCGGCGCGCTTACGGAGCAAGAGGTGCGCTGGGCAACCGCCGTCGACCCCGAGCTGGCTTTCGCCGAGGGCCTGGTCGTCGAGCGGATCGCCTCGGTCGAAGCAAGCTCGATCCGCGACCGGGCCGACGGTCACGCCGCCGCCTCCGCCGAGTACCTGGAGATGACCCTCGACTTCGTTCGCCGGCTGGTCGCGGTCGCCCCCTTCATCACGAGCGTCTCCATCGCCGGGTCGCTCGCGAGCGGCGGCTTCCGCGCCTCCGACGACGTCGACCTGAACCTGATCGTCGAAGACGGCCACCGCCACCTCGCCTATGTCGTGGTCAACTTCCTCGGAGTGCTGCACGCGCTGCGGCACCGGGCCAAGCCCGTGGACGACCTCACACGCCGGCCGGTCGCGCCTCGCCTGATGACCGTGAACCTCGTGCTCGAGCGCTCGCAGTGCCTACCTCTGGCGAGGCAGGACGCGGACATGGCGTTCGAGCTGTTCATGGGCGAGCCGGTGTTCGGGCTCGACGCGTTGAACGAGGTCGTGGCCGCGAATCCCCGCCTCCTCGAGCACTTTCCTCAGCTCGCAGAGCGGCCCGCCCCGCTGGTCATGGAATCGCCGCGCCGCGTGAGCTCAAGGTGGTATCCGGCGGTGCTCGACCGGCCGGCGCGAGCGCTCGGCGAGGCGGCGTGGCGGTACATGCAGTGGACCCGGCGGAAACACCCTGAGGCCCTCGCGCGCGTCGCCTTCGTGCGGGCGACGATGCGCCCCTACACGCTGTTCGACCAGGCTTGATCGGCATCATCGCGGTCGCGGTCCTGATCGCGACCAGCATCCTTCTCTTCACGTTCGGCCTGAACCTCCTTTACCTGACCGTCCGGGCCGCGAGGCTCAGGCCCACGGCCTCGCCGGCTCCGCTGCGCGCCAACGAACCCATGACCTGCGTACAGCTGCCGATCTACAACGAGCGCTATGTCGCCGAGCGCGTGCTCGACGCTGTGTGCGAGCTCGACTGGCCGGCGGATCGCCTGGAGGTCCAGGTGCTCGACGATTCGGACGATGACACGGTCGAGATCGTCGCCCGCCGGGTGGCGCATTGGAGGCGCAAGCGAATCCAGGTCGCGCAGCTCCGGCGCGGCTCGCGCGCCGGGTTCAAGGCCGGCGCGCTTGCATACGGCCTGACGCAGACGAACGCGCAGCTCATCGCCATCTTCGATGCCGACTTCGTCCCGCCCCGCGACTTTCTGCGCCGCACGGCCGGCGCGTTCGCGGATCCTCAGGTCGCCTTCGTCCAGGCGCGGTGGGGGCACCTCGACGAGGGCTACTCGTGGTTCACGCGTCTGCAGGCGCTGTTCATCGACTTCCATTTCCTCGTCGAACAGGCGGTGCGCTCGTCGCGTGGCTACTTCGTCAACTTCACCGGTTCAGCGGGCGTCTGGCGGCGATCCGCCATCGACGACTCGGGTGGATGGACGGCAAACACGTTGACGGAAGACCTCGACCTCAGCTACCGCGCGCAGCTGAAGGGGTGGAAGGCCGTGTTCCTCGAGGACCTCGTGGTGCCCGAGGAGCTGCCGGTGTCGATCGACGCCTACCGCACCCAGCAGTCGCGCTGGGCCACAGGCAGCTTCCAGTGCGCCTTCCGCCTGCTCGGCCCCGTGTGGGCCGGCCGCAACCGGCTCGCGGTCAAGGTCCAGGCGACGATCCACCTCCTCGCTTATGGGGTCGGGCCCTTGATGCTGGTCCAGCTTGTGTGCTACCCGGCGCTCCTGCTTGCGGTGGGCCGGCACAACATCCCCCGGCAGCTCGGCGACGCGCTTCTGCTCGGCCTTTGCGTCGCAGCCTCGCCGTGGATCGGGTTCATCGTCGCCCAGGCGCGGCGAGGCCGCCCATGGTGGAGTGGCCTGCCGTCTTTGATGTGCCAGGTGATCGGCGCCGGAATGTCGCTGAACGTGATCTTCGCGCTGGCCGCCGCGATGCGGCCCGGCGGCACATTCGTGCGCACTCCCAAGCACCACATCGTGGGCAGCGGCCAGGAGTGGCGCGACCAGGCATACGTCAGGGTGGGCGATCCAAGGGCGGCGCTCGAAGGCGTGCTTGGGTTGGGCGCTCTGTCGATCCTCCCCCTGGCGGTGAGCATGAACCAGGGCCTGCTCGCGATCTACTCCGGGCTCTTCGCCATCGGGTTCCTGACCGTGGCTGGGCTCAGCCTGGCGGACCTGGTGCAGGTGCTGGCCCTGCGCAGGATCGGCCGGAAAGCCCTCGGCCGGTTGCGCGCCGCGGCCCCCATGACCGCCCTGCTCGGCCTGGCCGCGGTCCTTCTGCTGCTCGCCGCGCAGGTCGCCGAGCCGTTCGAGGACGGGTACGGCCACTGGCTCATCGCCGCCAACCTCGCCTCCACCGGCCGGCTGCACGACCCGCTGTTCGGTATGGAGGACACATGGCTTCCGGGCTATGCCGTGATGTCCGCCGCGGTCCTGCACCTCTTCGGCCTGTGGCAGCTAGGGCTGCTGAAGCTAATGAGCTCGGCCTTCGGCGTCATCACCGCGGCTACGGTCTACGCGCTGGCGCCGAACCCGCGGCAGGCGCGGATCGCGGTCGTGCTGCTGGTTCTCAACCCGGTCTTCCTGTTCACTTCAGGCTCGGCCGTGGTCGAGCCCATGCTCACCGCGCTGCTCATGTCAGGGGCGCTCGCCGCGGTCCGCGGGCGGTTGAAGCTGGCGGCCACGCTGGCGGCCCTCGCCTGCCTTACCTCGACCAAAGCCTGGATCTGGGTCGCCGCGGTGGCGGCGTTCGCGGTAGTGGAGCTCGTGAGGTCGCGGTCCGCCGCTCGCACGCGAGCACGGGCGGTCGCGTGGGCCGTGCCCGCTGTCGGCGTGCTCCTCTTCCTGCAGTTCGGATTCGCGCCCGCCTCGCACTCGGTCGCGCGTGGGTCGCTCGAGGTCATCTCGGCGACCGCCCGCGGCAGCCTTCCGGCCGGAGCGCTGGCTCGGGTGAGCGAGCTCGCCACCACGTACGGCGTGGCCGCGCTGCCCCTCGCGGCATTTGCCGCGGTCGGCATCGTTTTCGCGATCCGCCACCACACGACCGCGCTGTGGAGGTTCGTCTACGTGCCCGCTGCCTGTTATCTCGCCGCGGTGTTCGGGCTGGTGGCGGCCGGGGCCTACAGCGGCAGCCACCGCTACCTCTACCCGGCGCTGCCCGCCATCGCCCTGCTTGCCGCCGCGGCGCTGGACCGCTACGCGCCGGCCATCCGGTTCGCGGCGGCTGCGGCGAGCGCGGCCCTGGTGCTGGCCTTCCTCCCGGTCTTCCTGTCCTTCGGTGCCGAGAACGCCGGCCTGGCCGCGGCCGGTCGCGCGACGGCCGGCGGGCGAGGCATGCTCCTGACGGACTCGCCGGTCGCCGCCTACTACAGCGGCCACGCGCCATCCGAGATCGCAGGCTCACAGTCGCTGCCCCTCGACCACGCCCAGGCCATGGACTGGCTGCGCGACCACGGCGTCACCGCCGTGGTCGTCGAGGACATCAGCTACTACCGTGCGACGCAGGTCCTTCCTGAGCTGTCGCAAGGCTTGACCTCACCGCCCTTCCTGCCCATCGACGACCAGCGCTCGTACCAGGTGGTCGGCGGCAAAGCTGTCTACGCCTACCTGTTCCTGCCATCGCTTTCGATGGACCCGACCTCCGCGGGCAAGACTGCGCCGCTGGCCAAGGGGATGACGATGGGCTCCGCCACGGGGGAAGGCATGGGCTTCGGCGCGCCGATCGTCCACTACCCCGACGGCTGGGTCTACTCGCGCACGTCGATCACGGTGCGGGACTCGCCGACCACATGGACGCGGACCTTCCAGCTCGACGAGATGGGAGGCGACGCCGCGCACCGCTACGTTTTCGTGCCCATCGCCTCGCGGGGGAGCATCGCGGTCACGTACACGCTCGACCAGTCGGGAATCGAGATCACGGTCACGCCTTTGTGGCTGGAGCGCGGCTATTCGGAGGTCGGTGTGCTCAACGAGCAGTCGGCCGCTTTCGACGACTTCGCGGCCGGTGGGCAGCCGACACTGGTCGGCTCGGCGTTCGGGAACTGGGTCCCGGTCACCGGGAGCTGGGCGCGCCTGCGCTCGGGCTCGGTGGGGCTCGAGTTTTCGGTGAGCCAGGTCCCCGGCGCTTCTCTCCACGCCGGCCGCGAGCAGGTCGCACCGGACTTCGACTGGGCCGGCCTCGACTACATCTTCAGCGGATCGTTCAGCGGCACGACCTACCGGATCAACGTGCAGGAGGCCAGGTGATGGAACGGGCCGACGTCGTTCTCGTGTACCCGCAGCGCGCGCCCAAGCAGGGCCGGCACTGGATCATGCCGTCGCTCGGCCTCATGTACCTCAGCGCGTCACTGCGCGCGGCCGGCTACCGCGTGCGCCACATCGACCACACGTTCCTCGAGCGCGACGAGGTTCTGGCGGAGATCGACAGGCTGAAGCCTGCGGTGATCGGGATCTACTGCATGATCACGATGCAGGACGAGGCGCTGTCGCTGGCAGCGCAGGTCCGAGGCAAGGCGCTGACGGTGGTC
>Ga0099827_10002237_pt1 | contig 10603 bp, 9 predicted proteins | sample CZO8metaG_FD_79339 | JGI IMG/M metagenome (GOLD analysis project Ga0099827, IMG submission 79339) | Vadose zone soil microbial communities from the Eel River Critical Zone Observatory, Northern California, USA - CZOApr15con1.8 metaG | ecosystem: Environmental > Terrestrial > Soil > Vadose zone ...
CAGAAGAACGTCATCGGCGAGCGCGTGCTCGGCCTGCCCAAAGAGGCGCGGGCCGATCGGATGAAGTGATGGACTTCGCGTTCAACGACGACCAGCAGCTCCTCAAGAACGCCGCGCGATCCTTCCTCGACGAGCGGTGCGCCTCGGCCGTCGTGCGCGGGCTGTGGGACGACCCGCGCGGCGAGAGCGAGGCGATGTGGAAGGACATGGCCCAGCTCGGCTGGCTCGGACTGGCGCTGCCCGAGACGTACGGCGGCAGCGGGCTCGGCATGGTGGAGACCGCGATCCTCCTCGACGAGATGGGCCGCGCGGCGTACCCCGGGCCGTATCTGCCGACCGTGCTCGCCGCCCACGCCATCGCCGCCGCCGGCACCACCGAGCAGAAGAACCGCTGGCTGCCCGCCATCGCCACCGGCGGCGCTCGCGCGACGACGGCGCTCGTCGACGCCGACCTCTCGTGGGATCCGGCGGCGACGGCCACGCGAGCGGAACGGGCCGGCGCCGGCTGGCGGCTCAGCGGCGTCAAGCAGTTCGTCGCGTGGGCGCACGTCGCCGACGTCCTGCTGGTACCGGCGCGCGCGCCGGATGGCCTGACGCTCTTCCTCGTCGAGCCGGCCGCGGGGGGGCTCGCGCTGAAGCCGCTCACCGGGATCGACATGGGGACGCGCTGGACCTCACTCACGCTCGACCACGTGGCCGTCGGCGCCGACGCGGTCCTCGGCGCGCCGGGAAGCGCCGAGCGCCTCGTCCATGATCTGCTGCGCCGCGGCGCCGTCGCGGCGGCCGCCGAGATGCTCGGCGCGGCCCGGCGCTGCCTCGACATGAGCGTGGGCTACGCGAAGGTGCGCGAGCAGTTCGGCCAGCCCATCGGCTCCTTCCAGGCCATCCGCCACAAGTGCGCCGAGATGCTGCTCAGCGTCGAGAACTCGCACGCCGCCGTCTACTACGCGGCCTGGGCTCTCGACGCGGCGGCCGAGGACGCGGCGCTGGCCGCCTCGGTGGCGAAGTCCTACGTCAGCGAGGCGGCGCGGCACGTGTGTGGCGAGGCGATCCAGGTGCACGGCGGGATCGGCTTCACGTGGGAGTACGACCTCCATCTCTACATGAAGCGCGCGAAGGCGCTGGAGCCCATGTACGGCGACGCCGACTGGCATCGCGAGCTGATTCTCCGTCACGTCACGTAGCATGTCCGGGCCCCTGGACGGCATCGCCGTCGTCGACCTCACCAGCTACATCGCCGGCTCCTACGCCGGCATGATGCTGGCCGACATGGGCGCGCGCGTGACGAAGGTCGAGTCGCTGGCCGGTGACTCCTTCCGCGAGCTGCCCGGCTTCTTCGGCTGGAATCGGGGCAAGCGCTCGGTCGCCGTCGACCTCAAGACGCCGGCCGGCCGCCGGATCGTCGAGCAGCTCGCCGAACGCGCGGACGTCCTCATGGAGAACATGCGGCCGGGTGTGGCCGACCGCCTCGGCGTCGGCTACGAGCGGTTGCACGCGCTGAACCCTCGGCTCATTTACTCCTCGGTCACGGCGTTCGGCTCCACCGGCCCCTACATCGATCGCCCGGGCTTCGATCCCTTGCTCCAGGCGATGAGCGGCGCCATGGCGCTGCAAGGCTTCGGCGGCCCGCCGCAGTACCTGCGCATCGCGGTCACCGACTACTACGCGGCGTCGCTCGCCGCTCAAGCCATTCTCGCGGCGCTCTTCGTTCGCGAGCGGACCGGACGGGGCCAGAGAGTAAAAACGTCATTGCTCCACGCCGCGATTGCGCTTCAATCGGGAAACTTTGTTGACTACAAAGGCAAGCAACACATGTTCCGCGACAACCCGACATATAGGCTCTACTGCGCCGGCGATGGCCAGTGGTTCTTCCTGGCCTGCGGCAACCAGACGTTCTGGGGAAAGCTCTGCAAGGCCCTCGGCCTCGAAGCGCTCGCCGACGACCCGCGGTTCGCCTCGTGGATGCTGCGTCTCGACAACCGCGAGGCGCTCCTGCCCCTGCTCGAGTCGCGCTTCGCGACGGAGCCGCGCGATCACTGGCTCGGGCTCCTGGCCAAGCACGACATCCCGGCGGCGCCCGTTCAAACGATGCTCGACTTCATGAACGACCCGGCCGTCCTCCATCACGACATGGTCCATCACTACGAGCACCCCGAGGTCGGCCCGATGCGGCTCATGGGCCAGCCCCTGGCCTTCGACGACACGCCGGCCCGCGACCCCGGTCCGCCACCCGCCCTGGGCGAGCACACCCACCAGGTCCTGAGCGAGCTGGGCTACGATGCGGCAGCCGTCACCGACCTGCGCACGCGCGGCGTCATCGGAGGGCCACCGGCGTGACGTACGAGACCATCCGCTACGAGACGACCGACGGCGTTGCCACCGTCACGCTCAATCGCCCCGACGTCCACAACGCGATGAACGAAGCAATGCGCCGCGAGCTGACCCACTGCTTCAGTGCGCTCGCCACCGACGACGGCGTGCGGGTGGTGGTGGTGACGGGCACGGGCGAGCGCGCGTTCTCGGCTGGCGCCGACATCCGCGAGTTCGTCGCGCCGCAGGTCCCGACGGTCTTCCGCGAGTCGCGCAAGCGCGTGGACTTCCGCCAGGCGATGGAGCGGTGCCCCCAGCCCATCATCGCCGCCGTCCGCGGCTATGCGTTCGGCGGCGGGCTCGAGCTGGCCCTCGCCTGCGACATCCGCGTCGCCGGCGACGACGCCCAGCTCGGGCTCACCGAGGTGAACCTTGCCATCATCCCCGGCGGCGGTGGCACGCAGCGCCTGCCCCGGCTCGTCGGCCGCGGCAAGGCTCTGGAGATGATCCTGACCGCCGCCCGGATCAGCGCGAGCGAAGCGCTCGCCATCGGCCTGGTGGAGCGCGTGGTGCCGGCGGCCGAGGTGCTCGCCCACGCCCAGGCGCTGGCCCGCACGCTGGCCGACAAGGCGCCGGTGGCGCTGCGCTACGCGAAAGAGGCGGTGGTCAAAGGACTGGAGCTGCCGCTCGCCGACGGCCTGCGTCTCGAAAACGATCTGGCCACGCTGCTGCGCACGACCGACGACCGCGTGGAAGGCGCGCGCGCGTTTCTCGAGAAGCGCAAGCCACGCTGGACCGGTCGCTGATGCCGTTCTCCTACTACGCACGGCTCTCCCGTGCGCAGCAGGCCATCTACCGGAAGAGCGACGAGATCGAGGCGATCCAGCTCCCGAGCCCGGAAGATCTCCATCCGCTCGTCGACGATCTGACCGACGCGCTGACGTCCGAGGATCGCGGGCGTACCCAGGAGGCGACCACGCGATTGATCCTCGGGCTCTGCAAGATCCTCGGCCTGCCGGCGGTGCGCGTCGAGGTGCTGGCGGCGCGGCCCCACGCGCGCTGGGGCGAGCTGCACGGCCTCTACACGGCCGAGCGCGGCCGCACGCCGAAGATCCAGCTCTGGATGCGCACGGCCAAGCAGCGCCGCGTGGTGGCCTTTCGCACCTATCTCCGCACGCTGCTGCACGAGGTGGGTCACCACATCGACTACACGCTGCTGCGCCTGCGCGACTCGATGCACACCCAAGGCTTCTACAAGCGGGAATCGAGCCTGTTCCACCAGCTCGTTCCGGATGACCGGGGGAGTTCCGAGGGGGGCGTAGCCCCCTTCGGTCGAAGGGAGACGCCCATGCCGACGATCGAGGAATACGCCAAGCAGTCCGTGGCCCAGCGCCTCGGCCGACTCGAGCTCACCTCCGATCAGTTGGCTGCCGCCCTCAAAGGTCAGAGCGAGAGCGTGCTCGGGCGCCGGCCCGACGCGAAGAACTGGGCGGGCAAGGAAGTGCTGTGCCATCTGCGCGACACCGAGGAATTCTTCCAGCTCCGCTTCGAGGCGATCGCCACGATGGACGAGCCGAAGTTCGCGCCGGCCAATCCGGACCGTTGGGCCGAGGAGCGCCAGTACCTGCGCAACGACGCGGGCGAAGCGGTGGCGGCGTTCCGCCGGCGGCGCGAGGAGAACCTGACCGCGCTGAAGAAGCTGACTCCCGAGCAGTGGAAGCGGGTCGGCATTCATCCCGCGCGCGGCCGCATGAGCGCCGATGACGTTCTCACGCTGATGGCCTGGCACGACGACAACCACCTCGACCAGCTCAAGCGCGCGCTGGACGGGCGGGCCTGATCGCGCGCGGCGAAGCTAGTCTGTCCGGCTCAGGTCAAGACTGGGCGGCGCCGCCCTGAAATCTGGTCTCCGCCCCGGGCCCGGGCGGGCCGTTCACCAGAGCGGTAGCGATTGATGAGCTGGGCCAGCGCACGCCGCCTCTTCGTTCCCGCCATTGGTCTGGGCGCCGGGGCCGCGTCGACCTTTCTCGGCATCGGCGGCGGCGCGATCATCGTGCCGCTCCTCATGATCGCCCTCGGCCTGCCGTTCAAGGAAGCCGTCGGCACCTCGCTCGCCGTGGTCGTGCTCATCTCCGCCGTCGGCGTCGTCTCCACCCTCGTCGTCAATGCGAGCAACGTGGTGTGGACGGTCGCCGCCGTGCTCACCTTCGGCGCGCTGACCGGGTCGTGGATCGGCGGCCGCGTGCTCGGAAGCGTCCCCGACCGCCTGCTGCGCCTCGGCTTCGCCGGCCTGCTCGTCCTGGCCGGGTGGCGTCTCGTCGTCGCGCCGGCGGCCGGCGCGCACGGAGCGCTCGCCCTCGGCCTCGGGCCGACCCCGACCCATGCGGTGGTCTTCGTGATCGGGCTCGCCGCGGGCGCGACGTCCGTGCTCTTCGGTCACGGCGGCGGGATCGTCATCGTCCCCACGCTGCTTCTCGCGTTTCCCGACGCGCCGTTTCGGGCGATCGCCGCTACGTCGCTCGTCACCGTCATTCCGACGTCGCTCCTGAGCCTCCTCCCGCACGCCCGCCTGGGCACCATCAACCGCAGCCTCGTGATGCGGCTGGCCCCCGTCGGCATCGTGAGCGCCATGGCCGGCGCCTACGCCGTCAACATCGTGCCGGCGTTGCCCTGCCGGATCGCCTTCGTCGTCTTCCTGCCTTCGTCGTGACACGACTGCTGGTCGCCCGCCGCGTCTCGGCCGTCCGGAAGCCGGGAGCCGACACGCTGCCCGACCTCGCCGCCGGCGCCGCGAAGCTCCAAGTGTTGCCCACCGACACGCTCTGGCGGATCCACCGCATGGCCACCATCAGCATCGCCCGTCTGGAGACAGAGCCCGCCACCCCGACCTCGTAGGGCCGGCGCTACCACCCGCCGCTCAGGTTTCCACCACCACCACCTCGATCGACCGTCCGTAATCGCTCGTTTCCCCAACGAATCAGATCTGGCACTTCCCGTGCGTGATGTCGGCCTTCGACCATGCCCGACATCCCGAACGACAAGCCCGAGGAGAACAGCATGCCGAACGCGGACACCCTCCTGACCCCGCAGAGCATCTCGAACGCCTTTCTCATGCTGAACGGAACGGCGGCCGTCCCGGAGCCGGACCGGCCGGCGGCCGACGCAGCGCAGTGGATCGCGCACATCGAGACGGTGGACACCGAGCTACGCCGTGGCGAGATCGGGCCCATGCTGCGCGCGTGGCACGCGGCCTGTGCGAGCGCCCTCGGGGGCGGAACGTGGGACGCCATGATCGCCCTCGGCGACACAGCGCTCCGCATCGGCCAGTCGACCGGCTTCAAGGTCGCCTTCGCCGCCAAGGCCCGGCAGGCGTATCACGTGGCGTTCTTCCGGGCGCACCATCAGGCCTCGGTGGAGGGCGTCCGCCGGGCCGGTGATTGCTTCGCCGCGCTGGGCGAAGAAGAGCTCGCCGCTCAGTGCCGTGTCGCCGCCGAGCGGCTGGCCCGCTCTTCCACGGCGTGATCCGTTGACAGGGCGACCGCCGCAATCTACACACCGTCTGTGAGCGGCACGCGCTTCAAGATCTATCTCCCGGGATTCGACACGCCCCGGACCGTGCACGTCAGGGCGCGACCAGGAACGATCGGTGCCGGCCCCCGCGGCCGAGGAATCGTCGTCATCGGTGCCATCGCGGACGAGCCCGCTGGTTCACGACGCTCCAATGGAGCCAGGACGCAGTACAAGCAGCCGTACAAGGACGAGGTCACGGGACTGGCGCGCAGCCGTCCACCGTGGACGGGCGACCGCCACACCCCGGCCAAGCCCGGTCCCGGAGGCCATTTCGACGGGATCCGGGCCGGCAGCCGCGCGTTCTCCGCGGCCGCCGCCTTCGCCACCGTGCGCTCCGTGCACGACATCTGGGAAGGGATCTTCGGACGCGGGCTCCCCTGGTTTTTCCGAAAGACCTACCGTCACCTCGAGGTGATCCCACGCGTCGCCTCCGCCAACTCCTGGTCGGGCGAGGGATTCATCGAGTGCGGCTTCCTGCGGCCCCGAAGCTACCGTGGCCCGATGGCGGAGAACTTCGACGTCGTCGCCCACGAGACGGGGCACCTCATCCTCAAGTCGGTCATCGGCAATCCCGCCGACGACAAGAAGACGCTCGAATATCGCGCCCACGAGGAGGGCGCCGCCGACCTGGTCGCTTTCGTCGCCGCCATGCACTTCGACGACGTGCTGCTCCGTGTCCTCGAGGAAACGGACGGCCGCTTGCTCTCGATCAACACGCTCTCCCGCATCGGCGAGAGCCGGCGGCCGAAGCTGAAGGTGCCTCGCGTCCTGTTTCATACGCTGCGCCTGGCGTCGAAGAAGGTGAGAGCGGCGTGGCGCGGCTACGACAAGCACACCTATGCGCTGCCGTTCTCGGCGGCGCTCTTCGACGTCTTCAACGCGATCTACCAGGAACACCTCCGGCGAGTCGGGCTGCTCACCGGGGCCCCGCCACGGGTCACGCCCGCATTCCGGGAGACGTTGCTCCGCTCCCAGCGACGCTTACCGGCCTTTGACGAGGCGCCCGAGGCGTTCATCACGGCGGCGCGGCGAGCGCGCGACGACTTCGCCCACCTGCTGGCGAGCGCCTGGCGGCGGACGCGCGTCGCGCCGTTCTCCTATCCGCGTGCCGCCGCCGCCGTGCTCGCGGCCGACGCCACGCTCTACCGCGGGCGCCACCGCGCGGCCATCCGAGCCCTCTTTCGGTGGCGCGGCATCCCGATTTGACCTTGACATTGGTCTGATCCGAGCAGTACGTGAAGGGACGATGGGCGAGCGCATCCTGGTGACGAGCGCCGGGATCGGGGGCAGCAACAACCTGATTCGCAGCCTGCGTGCCGGGGACTCTTCGCTCCAGATCCTCGGCTGCCACGACGATCGCTTTTTCCTGAAGAAGTCGCTGGCCGACGATAAGCACCTGCTGCCGCCGCTCGAGGTGCCGGCTGGCGCCCGGGCCCTGCGCGCCCTCGTCACCGCCGCGAAGATCGATCTCGTCATCCCGACCACCGACTCAGACGTCGCCGCGCTCTCCCGCCTGGGCTCGACGCTGGGCGGACGGGTGTTCCTCCCTCGCCGATCCGTCGTCGACGTCTGTCAGGACAAGTACCGGCTCAACACGTTCCTTTCCTCACGCGGCGTCCCCGTGCCGCGCACGCAGCCGGTGAGGAGGCTGGGCGACCTCGATCGCGCGTTCCGACGGGTCGCCGTCGGCTCCCGCGCGTGGTGCCGGATCCGGGGCGGCAGCGGCTCGCTGGGCGCGATCGCCGTCCGCTCGGCGCGGCAGGCGCGCGACTGGATCCGGTACTGGCAGGAGATGCGTCAGACTCGCGCGGGCTCCTTCATCGTTTCCGAGTACCTGCCCGGCCGCGATCTCGGCTGTCAGAGTCTCTGGAAGGACGGCACCCTGGTCGTCGTCAAGACCTACGAGCGGCTGTCCTATCTGACGACGGGCAGCCAGCCGACGGAGACGTCGTCGGTGGCCGGGCTCGCCAAGACCGTCGTCGATCCGCGCCTCGTGGAGATCTGCACCGCCGCCGTGCGCGCTCTCGACGCGCGCGCCTCCGGCGTTTTCAGCATCGACCTGCGCGAGAACGCGCGCGGCATCCCCTGCATCACCGAGATCAACGCCGGGCGCTTCACGTCGGCCACCCCGATCTTCGACCTCACCGGCAAGTACAACATGGCGGCCACCTACGTCCGGCTGGCGCTCGGAACACCGGTCGAGATCCGCGACGTCTATGACGTCGCGCCCGACCACTACATGCTGCGCGATCTCGACACGCCGCCGTGTATCTTCCACGCCGACGACTTCTTCGAGGGCATCACCGAGCCCGGGGTCACCACCGACCGACCGACAGGGAGGAGACGAGATGGCCGCTTTCAAGCACACACCGCGGAGGAACAGTCAGCGGCACGAGCACGTGATCCATCTCAAGTTCAAGGAGCCGGAGGTCAGGCGGCTCGCGCCCAGGCTGGCGAAGGACATCGCCGCGCTGAAGAAGAAGTACGTCCGGCTCGTCAAGCAGGCCAAGGCGGCGGCCGAGAGGCGCAAAGCGCGCGGGGGGTGATTCCGGTGAACGTTCCTCGGGGGCTCGACGCGCCGGTCGCCGAGGCGTTCCGGCTAGAGCTACGCCGATTGGCGAAGCGCTACGGCGCCGACATCGACGGCGCGGACGAGGAGACCGGCCCGGTCAGACGCGCATCCCCATCTCGCGGAAGAGCGTAGCGGCCGCGGCGGCGTGACGTTCGGCGTCGCCGGCCGGGCCGGCGCGCTCGAGGAGCGCCGCCAATCCGCGGTGGCAGTGTGCCGCCAACGGCCGCATGCCGAGCTCCTCGGCCCGCGCCAGCGCCTGCTCGTAGTTGGTCTCCGCGCTGGCGACGCCGCGGCGCGCGGCCACGTCGCCGGCGAGCCGCAGTGCGTAGGCTTCGTGGCCGCGCTCGGCGTGCTCGTGCGCGTACCGGCGGGCGCGCTCGGCGAAGTCCCCGGCCTCGTCGAGGCGACCGGCCCGCGCGTACGCCTCCCCCAGCCGCGTGACCAGCATGGAATGCCCGCCCATGCGCGCCATCGATGCCGCCTGCTGCACGGCCTGCTCGAGCAACCGGATCGCGTCGGCGTGGCGCCCGGACAGCGCATAGGCGGATCCCAGCGAGGAGGCGACGAGCGGGAACATCAGCAGGAAGTTGACCGACTGGTAGCGTTCGAAGCCGCGCTCCAGCAGGGGCAGCGCGCGGTCGAGGTCGCCTCTCAGCAGGAAGAGGCTGCCCAGGCCATAATCGGCGAACGTCAGGCTGTAGAGATGATCGGCGGCCTGGGCGAGACGGCCGGCCTCTTCGCCGTGAGCGATGCCCGCGTCGAACTCGCCGAGCTCGGCCAGCGCGGCCACCAGGTAGATCCGGCAGAAGACCGAGGGAAGCCCGGCCAGTCCGAACGGCTCGCCCGTGAGGTCGTGGGGCAGTGACTCCACGGCGCGCGTGAGGATCTCGATCGCCGTGCGGTACTCGCCCCGGTTGGCGTAGGCGGGACCGAGGTTGGTCTCGACGGCGACGCGCACCGAAAAATCCTGGAGCCGATCGGCGATGGCGATCGCCTGTCGCCCCGACTCGACCGCGCGGGCGGAATCGCCCACGAGGCGGAAGTACTGGACCATGTAGCCGGACACGCGGCCGAGCCGATGATCGTCGCCGAGCACCTGCGCGAGGTCGCGAGCCTCGTGGAGATGGTCGAGAAGCCGGGCGAAATCCCCCACCGGGTGCAGCGAGTTGCGCAGATCGAACCGGAGATCGACGCCTTGCTCCATCGTCGCCCGGCCCTGCGGCAGATGACCAAGGGCCACGAGCGCCTGCTCGTACCTCGCCGTCGCCTCGCGATAGGCGGAGCGCGACGCCGCCCGGTGACCGGCGTCGCGGAGGTAGAGCACCGCGTGCGGCCACACGCCGCCCTCGAACGCGTGGTGAGCGAGCCGATCGACGTGGTCACCGAGGCGATCGGAGTAGACCTTCTCGATGGCGGTGACGATGGCCGCATGGAGCCTCCGCCGCCGGTCGTCGGGCAGGCTGCCGTAGGCGACCTCCTGCGTGAGCGCGTGCTTGAAGGTGTACTCGGCCTCCGGCCCGGCCGCCGTCTCGTAGAGGAATTCGCCGGCGCGGAGGTGCTGGAGCGCCTGGCCGAGGGCGGGCTCGGCCACGTCGGTGACCGTCGCGAGCACGGGCAGCGCGACGTCCTTGCCGATCACCGCCGCCGCCTGCAGCACGCGGCGCTCCTCGGGCCCGAGGCGGCCGATCCGGGCCAGCAGGACGTCCTTGATGGTGTCGGGAGCCATCACGACGGGCGTGGCCGCGCCCTGCTCGCGCACGGCGCGGGCCAGCTCTTCCAGGAAGAAGGGATTGCCCTCGCCCTTGGCGAGGATCTGCTCGATGACGCCCTCGGGCCCTCCGGCGTCCCCGAGCACCGCCCGCACGACGCTCCGGCTGTGATCGGCGTGCAGCGGCTGCAGCGCCACCTGCGTCGCGTACGAGCGGTGGATCCAGGGCGGGCGATACCCCGAGCGGTAGGTGGCCACGAGCAGGATCGACGCGCTGGCCACCGTCTCCGACAGCGACGTGAGGTACTCCTCCGACGCGCGGTCGACCCAGTGCAGGTCCTCGACCAGGATCACCAGCGGTCGCCCGCGGCTCGCGCGCACGCTCATCTGGCGCATGACCTCGGCGGTCCGCGCCTTCACCACCTCGGCATCGAGCGCGGCGA
>Ga0099827_10002239_pt1 | contig 10600 bp, 7 predicted proteins | sample CZO8metaG_FD_79339 | JGI IMG/M metagenome (GOLD analysis project Ga0099827, IMG submission 79339) | Vadose zone soil microbial communities from the Eel River Critical Zone Observatory, Northern California, USA - CZOApr15con1.8 metaG | ecosystem: Environmental > Terrestrial > Soil > Vadose zone ...
AAGGCGCCGTTTTCTGTCTTCCCCGGGAACTTTTCCGCCTGTCGCGCAATTACCATGATGAAGGAACAAGCACCGCGTAGGCCCCGGCACCTCTAGCGGCCGCCGACGGCTTGCCATGAGTTGCGAAGGGTGGCGGGCGCCTTTATGTTTCAGCGAGACGCAATGAGCACATTCACATGCAAGACGCGCGGCCAATCCTCGTTCTAAACTCAGAGGCTCACGCCAATAACACCATGAACGACGCAACCAGTCAGCCCGCCAGCGACGAGCACCTCATGCTCGCCTTCTCTCAGGGCTCCCCCGAAGCTTTCACTGAGCTGTTCCGTCGCTATAAGCAACCGATTTATGGCTTCTTCCGTCGCCGCATTGCCGAGGCTTCGCATGCCGAGGAACTAACCCAGGAGACCTTCCTCGCCCTCGTCCGTTCCGCTTCCCGTTACCAGCCTCGCGCCCTTTTCCGCACGTATCTCTACGCCATAGCGCTGAAACTCCTGCGGGCCCATCGCCGCAAAATTGCGTTTCGCGCCACGTTCTTGGGTCACCGCGGCTCAGCCCCAGACTCGTCGCGTCATGACGCCATCGAATCCGCCCTCTGGATCCGCCGCGCCGTCGCCAAGCTCGACTCCACCGACCGCGAAGTCCTGCTGCTCCGCGAGTTTGAACAACTGAGCTACGCCGAAATCGCCGACCTCTTGCAGCTTCCCCTGAACACCGTCCGCTCCCGCCTCTTCCGCGCCCGCATGGCCCTGCGCGGTCTGCTGGAGCCGGCAGCCTCGCCCGCGCACGACGCCGCACAGGTCACGCCGCTCGCCATGCCGCAAGTCATAACCCAGAAAGGCAACCTCCCATGAGCGCCACCACTCATCCCGTCGCCCCCGAAGAAATCATGAGCCTCCTCGACGGCGAGCTCCCCGCCGACCAGGCCCAATCCGTCTCCTCGCACGTCGAAACCTGCTCCGATTGCCGCGAGTTGGCAGCCTCTCTCCACAGTACCTCGCAGTTGCTCTCGAACTGGACTGTTCCCGCCAAGTCCGTAGATTCCGAATTCGACGGCACCCTTGCCGAGGCTGCTCGCAGCGCGTCTTCTGCTCCGCGCCTTCTAAACGCGTTCCGATTCGTGCCTTTCCTGCGCCGGCATTGGATTATGACGGCGGCCTCTTCAGCTCTCGCCGCCAGTGCCTTCATCTTCTTCTCGATCACTGGGACACAGCGTTTGGCAAAAACTGCGGTGACCCACAGCATTGCCGTTGACAATGCGCGAGCGATCGACCAAGGCAGGTCCGATGGCTTTGCTGCTCTTACCGCTCTAGAACAGCCAGGAATCGCAAGGCCGGAAGTAGATCGTTTCACCAATGCGCTCCCCGCGCGCCGGCCTGCTACCCTTGGTCGTTTAGAAACCGAGGTGCGTGCTGGTAATCAACTAAAGCAAGAACCGATGATCGCGCGTACGATCTCGTTGTCGATCATCGCGAAGGATTTCAGCGCGTCGCGTACCTCGCTCGACGCCATCCTCACACGTCACCGTGGCTATGCTGCCAGCTTAGCTGTCAGCTCGGAACAAAATGCCGCCCGGTCGCTGCAAGCGTCGCTTCGGATTCCTGCTGGGGAGCTCAATGCCGCCGTTATCGAGCTGAAATCGCTCGGGCCCGTCCAGAACGAAACGCAAAACGGCGAAGAGGTCACTCAGCAGCACGCCGACCTTATCGCCCGCCTCAAGAACTCCCGCGAAACCGAAGCACGCCTCCAAGACATCCTTCGCAACCGCACCGGAAAAATCAGCGATGTCCTCGCCGTCGAACAGGAAATCGCCCGCGTCCGCGGCGAAATCGAACAGATGGAAGCCGAGCAGAAATCGCTAGAGCACCGCGTTGACTTCGCCACCATCGATCTGAAACTCTCCGAAGAATACAAAGCGCAGCTCGGCTCGCCCTCGCCTTCAGTTTCCACACGTTTCCACAACGCTTTCGTCGCCGGCTACCGGGATGCCTTGGAGACCGCGGTCGGTGCTCTTTTGTTCGTTGTCGAGTACGGTCCCTCACTGTTCCTTTGGCTCGCCGTCCTCTTTCCAATACCGTTCCTCCTCTGGCGTCGCTGGCGCCGCAGCGTTGCCACGGCCTCAGCCATGTCCTAGGGCACAACAACGCACCAGACAAATGCGTGTCACAGAGATGTAACGGCAATGTTGCCTCCCAAAGAATGGATTCGCGCCTCTATTCCTCTGTGGGAATCTGTAGACTGAAAGCGCATTCGCACCGTTTTAGAAGGCGCAAAGCGAGCTAACTCCCGTGCTTTCAGATGCCTGCTCGGTTGTGAATTTCCAGGCCGGCGCTGGCACATGGTTTGCTCTCCCTCAGGAGCAACGCTGTTCAGAAAAGATTGGCTTCCCGGGGTGGCCGGATACCCAACCTCGACTGGGATTCCGGTTTTGGGGGGTCAGTTCTAAGAAAGAGGGGGCTTGCACCAGCCCCCTTTTTCATTCTCGGGCGTGTGTTTTCGGTGGTTAGCTCGCATCTCCCGTGGTGGTCCCAGTTTTCTCTCCGAGGGCGCAAAGGTTCGCGCCCGTCTATCTGCTGTGTTCCCATACGCCACGCATCAAACCTGCGTAATCGACCAAACCCCGCTAAAGCACTCTGAGTCCCTGGCCCCGTTTTCGGAATCTATGAATACTTCGTAAGCTACAGAAAAAGAGATACTTAGATAGCTGTATCGAAATAACCCCAGAGAGCATCACATCTTTTGTGGACGTGGATCTGAAGGAGGCGAATCCCATGGAACGGCGCAACATCGAAACAGTAGGCGTGCGCCGCACCGGCTGGGCCGCTCTGGACCGCGATCCGCAGGAGGACACCGTGGAATACGTCTGTCCCCACTGCGGCGAGCGCGGCCACAAGAATGCCCGCCGCGAGCGGACGCAGTATCATTTCACCGATGGCTTTTTGCAGGACTTGCAGGGCGAAGTCACCAATTGCCGCTCGTGCGGGCGATCGCTCCGCGTGGTGCCGATCGTGATGCTGCACGACCAGGACGAGATGCGGCGCTTCGAGGCAGTCTTCTCTGACGAACTGCCGGCGACCACCCACTAAATCGCAGGACACCTCCCAAGCCCGGTCGTTACTGCGCGCCAAATCTGTAAATGGTCGTGGTCTGGTATTTCTCCCCGGGCTTCAGCTCCGTCGAAGGAAACTTTGGGTGATTGGGAGAATCCGGGAAGTGCTGCGTCTCCAGACAAAACGCTGACCGCCGCCCGTATGCCTTGCCGCCTTTTCCGCGAACACTGCCGTCGAGAAAGTTTCCGGCGTAAAACTGCACACCGGGCTCGCTGGTCAAAACCTCCAGCACTCGCCCCGTAGTGGGTTCCACGACCCGCGCAGCTAGCTCCATCCCTTTGCCCTTCCTATTCAGCACGAAGTTGTGGTCGTACCCCTTGCCCAGTTTGAGCTGTTCATCCTCCTGCTCGATGCGCGCCCCAATCGCCGTCGGCTTGCGGAAATCGAAGGGCGTTCCTGCAACGCTGCGCAACTCGCCGGTAGGAATCAGCCCCGCGTCCACCGGGGTAAATTTGTCCGCTTGAATCATCAGCAGATGCTGCAGGACGTCGCTGCCAGCGGGATTAAGATTGAAATAGGAATGATTCGTCAGGTTCAGAACCGTCTTCTTGTCCGTCGTGGCAGTGTAATCGATTTTCAATTCGTTGCGGTCCGTCAGCGTGTATAGGACCTTGACGGACAAGTTTCCCGGGTAGCCTTCTTCGCCGTCTTTGCTCAAGTACGTCAGCTCCACCGACGGCCCATCCTCGGCGGCCATTTCCCGCGCCTGCCACACGGCCTTGTTGAACCCTTTGATCCCGCCGTGCAGGCTGTTTTCCCCATTGTTGCGAGCCAGCGTATACCTCGCGCCGTCCAGCGTGAACTTTCCCAGCGCGATGCGGTTGCCATAGCGGCCAATCACCGCGCCAAAATACGCGGTGTCCTTCACATATCCGTCCACGGAGTCATAGCCGAGCACTACGTCATCCGTCTTGCCCTGCCGGTCCACGGTCTGGATGCGGACGACGATCCCTCCGAAATTGGTAATCGCCACCTGCATGCCGTTTTGGTTGGTCAGCGTGTACAAGTCCACATTCTGTCCGTCCGGAGTCTTGCCAAACGATGTTTTTTCCGTGGGCTTTGCGAGCACGGCCGACCTTTCCCATGAAAGCAGGGGGACAATAAATATCGTTGCGACAGCAAACAATCGAATCCAGGTGCTCATGGCCGTCCTCCGTGTCTTGCTCCGGCGGCTTCGCGGGACGCCTTCCGGGGCTTCCACCGTGCCGGCATCAGCGGGTCAGTTGTGCTTGAGGAACTCGCCCTTCCTGCCCGTCAGCGAATTGTACAGCGTCTCGATGAACGCGTCGGTATTCACGAAATCGCCTGACCATTTCTTCCACGGATCGAGGATTTTTTCCTGCTTCATCTGCTCCAGCGTCTTGTGAGCATCCAGCGCCTTTTGCACCACGGCGGAAGTTTCCTTCAGCATCTTGGTGAACTCGCGCACGTCGTCCAGATTGGCGAGCTGTCCGTGCCCCGGAATCACTTTCACATCCGCCGGCAACTGCGCGGTGGCCTTCTCCATTGCCGCGATCATGCCCTGCACGCTGCCGCCGCTGTTCACATCGATAAACGGAAATCCATAGCGCACAAAATCGTCGCCCATGTGCACTACATTATTTTTCGGGAAAAAAATGATGGAGTCGCCGTCGGTGTGCCCGGAAGGAAAATGCAGCGCGCGAATGTCCTCGCCGTTCAGGTGCACGGTCACGTCGTGCTCGAAAGTAATGATCGGCAGCGCGGCTTTTTCCGCCGGCTTGTTTTCCATCTTGATGGATCCGCCGTTTCCCGCCGTGCCGCCGCTCTCCAGCCGCTTGCGTACATTGTCTTGCGCGATGAGCGTCGAGCCCGTCCCGCTGAAGGGCGCGTTGCCGCCGGTGTGATCCCCGTGATAGTGCGTGTTGATCACAAAGCGCACCGGCTTGTCCGTGATGCCCAGGCTTTTCAGCGCCGCCTGAATTTTCTCCGCCAGCGGCGCAAACTGGTCGTCGACGATCACGATCCCGTCTTCGCCAATGGACGCGCCAATGTTTCCGCCCGCGCCTTCCAGCATGTAAACGTTGCCGGAGACCTTGGTGGCCTTGATCTGCACCTTGGAGAAGTCCGGCGCCTGCCCGCCCCACGCCGCAAACGCCGCGGTGGGAATCAGCATCCAAGCAATTAGAACCTTCCGCATGCGCATCCTCCGCACATCGAGCGGCGGGATTCTACCACTAGACCTCTTGCAGGCATATCATAGAGACATCGGTATGGCGCGCGGTTGAGGGAACGAGGTGCAAGCACATGAAAGCCTTTTCGCAGTCGGCCCAGCGCATTCCCATTGCGGCCGCATTTCTCAGCAGCTGCCTCGCATTTTTGCCTGCCGCGGCGAGCGCCCAACAGCAAAATCCTCCCCCGCCTCACGACATGGAGCACATGCAGCATAGCCATGGCGGCTTCATGCAAGAAGGCATGCACCATGCGGTCGCCAAAGGCATCAAGATCGAGCAGCAGGTCGACGCCGCCTCGCACTCCATCACCTTGCGCGAAGGCCCGATGACTCTGCCGGCGCGCACCAGCCACATGAAGATGCCGCAGCCGACGGACCTCTTCTGGACGATTCCGATCGACGCCTGGCTGCTGGCTTACGCTCCGCGCCTGGTGGACGCCCGCGGCAACGCCGTCCCCGGTATCGTGCTGCATCACACAGCTTTCTGGAACACGAACCGCGCCGATTTCCTCTGTCCCAACAAAGAAGAACACATCTTCGGTGCTGGGACCGAAATGACCAACTGGGCGGAAATCCCCGGGTACGGCTATCGCGTGCAGAAGGGCGACAAGATTCGCATCGAAACCATGGTGCACAATCCCACGGACACCGCCTACGATCAGGTCTATCTCGAAGTGAAGATTCCGTACGCGGCCGCGAGCGCCGATTTCGCCGCCGCTCCCGCGGTGAAGAGCTTCTACCCCGCGTGGATGGACGTGCAGTCCTGCGGCAACTCCGGCTATGACCTGAAAGCCGGCAAAAACGAAAACACCGGCAGCGTGACCGTGAAATACAACGGCATTCTGCTGGGCGTCGGCGGGCACATGCACGATTACGCTCAGCAGATCACGCTAGAAGACGTCACGCGCAAGGAAAAAGTGGTTACCCTGGACGCCAAGCTTGACGAAAAAGGCCAGTTGCTCAGCATTCCTGTGGTCACTTTCTTCGATCACGGCGGCTACCAATTCACCGCCGGTGACCGGCTCAAAATCACCGCCACCTACGACAACACGACCGGCAAGCCCCTGCCTGACGGAGCCATGGGCATCGTGGTCGGCTACTTCGTCCCCGCGGACGACAGTGTGATGGCGGCCCTCCGCCGCAAACCCAAGCCAGCCGCGAAGCAGATCGCCGCCGTCTCCCGCGACCAATAGACTATCCCTGAGGCTGCATGCGTGCCACCAACTCGCGCGGCTCCTCGCGGCTCGCGGTTTTGGTCGGGCGACCGAACTGTAGCTACCCCCACACCCCCGGTGTTTTGTAAAAAAGAGTCTGCAAAACATTGAAAACAAAGGGCGGGAACTCGGAAAAGAGCGACAAGAGCGTTCAAGAGTGCGCAAGAGATTGGAGGGAAAGGAGATAGAGGAAGTTGAGGAGGTGAAGGGATTCGCATGTTGTGACGCTGCGGGCGGGGTGCCAGCGGAACGAGAGCTGATTAACCACGCCCTCCCCTCCCCCCTTTTTTCACAAGTGTTGATTCTAAAGGGAGTTAGCAGCGCTGCGGTTTGGTGGGTTCGGCGAATATATTAAGTGAGTTCTAGTATTTAGGGGTTGGGCACAAAGTTTGATGTCGATTCAGAGGAGACAATAAAGGGGGTCCGCGCAAAGACAGCGCGTGGGTATCAGGCAATCGAACTACATTTAGTGGGCATTTGCGTGCTGATGGTGCGGGGAGTTTCGATAGTGTTCCACGAGCAGGTCTTCGCCCCAGTCGCCGCCGTTGAAATCGCGCCACACGCAGTGAATGTGATTCGCGTTGTCCTGTGTGTTGTCGTACTCGATCAGAAACGTGCTGCCTTGCACGCGGTAGTAGTGCCCTTCGCCTCTTTCCAAGCCGCCCATCCAGGCGAATTTGATTTGGTCGAAGCCCGCCTGGCGGATGTTGTCCAGGCGCTGGCGTGCCTGCGCCGGCGGTTGCGCGGCCAGATACTCCTCGATTAGAGCCAGCAGCGTGCCCTGCTGATCTTTGCTGAGCTTGCTGAAGGCAACGCCCTTGTCCTCCTGGATTGCCGCTTTGCGCTGGTTTGACGTCAGGATGTCGGCGGGCGCGGAAGCGTTGAGGACGGCTTCGGCGCGCTGCGATGTCGAGAGCGACTTCACCAGAGAGCGCCCCAAATCCTCCTCAGCGCTGAGTACGCGCGTTCCTTTCATCGGGCCTTCGCGCACCTCTGCTGGATTCGCGCCGAAGAACTGTGGGCTGCTACCGATCGACTTGCCATTGACAATCGTCCAGTTCTGCGAACAGTGATGCCCTTCATAACGCCAGCCCCACGCGCCAACCGCGGTCGGTTCTCCAAAGAAGCTGAAGAAATACAGATCGGGATCGCGCGTCGGTCCCTTAGCGTGCTCCAGTTCGCGCAGTACATCCTCAAGCTTGCGGATCGTTTCCGCCTTCGAGTAGCCCTTCTCGCTTAGACCCGCGCGCAGCAGCGCCAGTGCCGCCTTCTGCTGCGTCGCGTTCAATTCTTTCAGGGGAATGCCCTTCCTGGACACTGGCGTGTAAAACCAGCGGAATCTCTCCTCGGAATTGAATGGGAATACCACCCTTGACTTCTGTGCCGGATCCAGCGTCGCCAGAAAGGCGCCCCCGGCATCGAGCATGGTGGAAGCAGCCGGCGCGGTCTGCGCCGCAACCGTCTCCGCGAGACCGGGTAGAAGCATCAACGCCAGCAAGAGCCGCATCATCACGTCGCCTCCCGATCTCGGCAAAGCAGGTGGATACTCAACCGCGGTTCGGGGCGCGAAACTTCTTGTTATGCTCTTGCCGCAGTTTTAGTGCAGCCGACGCGCTCCATCTGCCTTTTTGTATTTGGTGCGCCTTCCAGGGCCGAATCACCGCAGGATGCCGAGGCTTGTCCACGGCAACCTCCGCTTGGGTTTGAGTTTACTCTCGCTCCACCGCCTCGCCAACCCCTCTCTCCGTGGCGCCCCCAAGTGGACGATTAGAGATGCGCGCAGTGTGGGAAGAGAAGTCTCGTTTTCGGCACAAGTGAATGGGCCAGGAATTGCGCCGCAGAGTGCCAGGGTAGACTGCTAGAATCGTTCCATCTCTTTTAGCTTCCAGTTTCTAGCTTGGGGTGTCCCGGCATGCCTGACGGAAACCTCGCCACGTCCGAAGCGAAACCGAATTGGCGGCGTGGTTTTTGGAGCCTGATTGCCACGCAGTTCCAGGGCGCCTTCAACGACAACGGACTGAAATTCTTTGTTATTTTCCTTATTTTGGGAACCAACCCGACAGCTTCACAAAAGGACTTCCTCGTCTTCGTAGTTGGAAACCTCTTTGCACTACCCTTTCTGCTGTTTTCGATGGCCGGCGGCTTTCTGGCCGACCGGTTCAGTAAGCGAAGCGTGACGATAGGTACGAAGGTCTTCGAAGTCGGTGCCATGATTTTCGCGACGTTCGCTTTTGCTCAGGGAAGCCCAGCGCTGGCCTTCGCAGTGATCTTCCTCGCCAGCACACAGGCCGCATTCTTCGGCCCGTCCAAGTACGGCTTGCTTCCGGAGCTGCTTCCAGACGAATTGCTTTCGTGGGGAAACGGTGTCCTTGAACTCACGACGTTTATCGGGGTTATTTCTGGAGCGGTGGTCGGTCCTTTGCTGGCCCAGAGCTTTGGCGGACGCGCGCCCGTTGCCGCCCTCATTTTTGGGTTTTGCTCAATTCTGGGACTGGTGACCAGTTGGACCATCTCCCGGGTTCCAGCCGCCGACCCCTCCAAGAAATTCCGGCTCAACATTTTTGGTGACCTGCGACGGCAGTTCCAGCTGGTCCGGCCCGATCGAGCTTTGCACTTGGCAATTGTTGGCAACACCTATTTTTGGTTTCTCGGTGCGCTCCTTCAGTTTGTGATCGTTTTTTACGGTCGCGAGGTGCTGCATCTGGACGAAGCGCACGGTGGTTACTTGCAAGCCGCACTTGCCATCGGCATTGGCGTAGGAAGCGTGGCAGCCGGGTTTCTCTCCGCCGGAAAGATCGAATACGGCCTCATACCCCTCGGCTCGATTGGCATGACGATTTTTGCATTGGCTATTTCCCTTCATGGATTGTCGTTTTTCCAAGTGGTCGTTTTGTTAGCCGCACTTGGATTTTCAGGCGGATTCTTTATTGTTCCCATCAATGCGCTCATTCAGCACCGTCCGGACGAAGAAAATAAAGGTAGCGTCATCGCATTCGCGAATTTCCTCTCTTTCGTGGGCGTCATCGCCGCGTCAGCGATCTATTCCGGATTTACCCACTATCTGCATGTCGGACTGGATTCGTTCTTTATTTGGACCGCAGTTATGTCACTCGCGGCCACCGGTTACGTGTTGTACTTGCTGCCGGATTCGCTGCTGCGGCTATTGCTGTGGACGGCGACGCATACGCTCTATCGCCTTGATATCGCGGGGCGCGAACGGGTTCCTACGAAGGGCGGGGCGCTGCTGGTGCCAAATCATGTTTCCATGGCGGACGCGGCATTGCTGATCGCTTCGCTGGACCGGCCGGTGCGCTTTTTGATGTTCAAGGGCTCGTACGATCATCCGCTGGTCAAGCCCTTCGCGAAAATGCTGCGAGTGATTCCCATCGCTTCCGACCAAGGACCGCGCGATTTGATTCACTCGCTACGCGAGGCCACGCAAGCGCTGCAAAACGGCGAGCTGGTGTGCATTTTCCCGGAAGGGCAGATGACACGCATCGGCCAGTTGCTGCCGTTCCGCCGCGGCATGGAGCGCGTCATCAAAGGAGTCGACGTGCCGATTATCCCGGTGCACCTGGACGGAGTGTGGGGCTCGATCTTCAGCTTTGCAGGCGGAAAGTTTCTGTGGAAGTTTCCCCGGCGGGTCCCGTACCCGGTGCGGGTAACGTTCGGTGAGCCCTTGCCGCCAACCGCAACCTCCACGCAAGCGCGGCAGGCGGTGCAAGACCTGGGCGCCGAGGCTTTCGCGCGGCGCAAGAAGCGCATGCGCACGCTGCCGCGGTCGTTTGTGCACACGGCACGCCGGCACCCGTGGCGCTTCGCGATGGCCGACGGGCAAACGCCGCGGCTGAATTTCTTTGCGGTCCTGGCGCGCACGCTGTTCCTGGCGCGGCGCTTGCGAACGCACTGGCGAGGCCAGGAAATGGTTGGCATTCTGCTGCCGCCGTCGATTCCCGGCGCGCTGGTGAATCTGGCGGCGATGCTGATGGGCAAAGTGCCGGTGAATTTGAATTACACGGCGTCGAATGAAACGCTGGCCGCGTGCGCGACGCAATGCAATCTGAAGACGATTGTGTCCGCGCGGGCGT